>Ga0210059_1003702_pt1 | contig 24586 bp, 15 predicted proteins | sample Ectturendosymbi2_FD_188042 | JGI IMG/M metagenome (GOLD analysis project Ga0210059, IMG submission 188042) | Ecteinascidia turbinata endosymbiont from Florida, USA - Sample 2 (SPAdes) (version 2) | ecosystem: Host-associated > Tunicates > Ascidians > Unclassified | place: Key West, Florida...
AGTCACAATTGGTGAGCAAAAGGTCTGCCCGGAGTCGGAGTCGTTAAAATTTTCTACGACTCCGACTCCTCAGGTTGAAAATCCTTCCGACTCCGACTCCGATTCCTCGACTCCGACTCCGACTCCACAGCCCTGGTTAGGACTGATTGTTTAAATTCAGATGTTTCCTTATGCTGACAAACCAAAAAATAAATTTCAATCAGAGGAAGAAAACATTAGGATAATATTTTGTGGGATTTTAGATCCCGCTACAGTTCAAGATTGCACAAAATATCCTAGTCTAATAACAAACGTACTATTACAATTGATGAGAGATATCATCAACTAAGTATGTTACCAACGTTATAAAAACGTCTTGAGCAACAAAAAAGGTTTTCCAAATGTTTATGTTTCCGTTGCAGAAGAAAATTTCAAAGAGGAACTATGATTAAATCAGTATTCGATTATCGTTTCAAATCAAATAAGCACACTCATATTTTTTTGTTCGTAACATAATTTTTTTGTTTTAACTCAGACCCGTCGCCAGGATTTCGCAGCAGGGTGCACCAAAAACTACATGTGGGGAAATATTTTTAAATACAGTATTGGATATATGCAGCAACAGGGGGACCAACATGAAATGGGGAGGCATATTTTAAATGGGGGTCAGGGCACCACTGGGCCCTACGGCGCCGGCCCTGTTTTTACTGTACGAATACGGGTTTATTTTCGTGTGCAATCTGAGTTTGTTTGAAATCACTGAATAGGAGCCCTGCATGTCACTGTTGAACACAGACATGGCAGGCAATGCAGCGAGAAAGTGACACTGCTGATAGCGGTAAGCCACGTATGGTTATATACTGTGTAAAAAGAAGCATGTGTAAATCTGTAGCAGTGCTTCCACATTTTCACAAGTTAAAAAAATCCATTGTTAGTGTGAGACTGCGATCTACGTGGCCGGGTGAATAGCTTAATCAAACGACTCTTATCCAGGTTTCTTTTCACGTAGCATAAAAATACGTAACTTACTGTTAGAATACGTCTATGCAAACTTGTGGGCAAACATGAGCATTGGACTGGAATTGGATTGGACTGGATCCGGACTATAGCAAATTTTGTCGAATTTGGATTGGATCCGAACTGTAAATCTCTTCACAATTTAGGATCCGGACAGGATTTGGACTGAGTTTAATGGAAAAGAAATGCGGCATTTTTGTTGTGAAAAGGCCATATTTTTCAAATTTGTTGGACTTGGTAAATATTTGGACTGCGATTGGACTTGGACTGAATTTAAAAAAAATTAGGACTGGATCTAGATAGCAAAATATGACAGTCTGCTCATTACTGCTTGTGGGAACACGTCTTTATCGTTAAGGTTTAGTTCCGACTTCTTAGTGAGCACTAAGTGCAAAGTTATATTTGCTACCGCGAGTTTTCGTAATTCAGCTGCTCAGTTTTTTTAAGCCTGCGTGGCGTTCTAACTTTAGTAAGTTGTCCGATAGTCTTGTCAACATATATTTCTACTTCGCATTGCTTGAAACTGTTTTGTGAGAGTGTCTTTTCACCATCCATGTTGTTCTGGACCTTAATTATTCTGAAATTATGATTTATTTGCTTGAAAAAATGGGTATTACGTAGTTTATGAAAAGAAAAGCATTTCTGCTATCCGAGGTGTAGAAAACATTTCAGACAAACGATTGAGAATTGAGGTTCAACCAGCACCGACTAACGTGGTAGAAAGAGTAAAGCGTTTTGTGAACGTCCATTTGCATGGCATCGTCAGCATCCTGTAAAGGATAAGCAAAACTTGGACGTTGCCCCACCCTGGAAAAATTTCTGCGGACGTCCATGGATGCACTGATTTCGATCTAATTCTTGAGTCATAAAGCGCGGTGCTGTTTGGTTCAATTGTGTTAAGTCACTCAAAAACGATAAATGCCAAAGCTATCAGTTTCCCTGACCAAACGCAGTAGGCCTAATCAAAAATCTCTACAATTTTGACGCGGAGTGAACAGCCTAAGAATATAAAAACCAGTAAAGGAGTGTTTTGATATTCAAGCGCGAGGCCCCCAAAAACGCGAGGCTCCGGGCATTTGCCCGGTTTGCCCAATGGATAATACGGCCCTGTGCAGAATCCATTTCCGTCTGCAATCATGCGACACCATCTGACCGCAAACGTATCACGTCTCGCATGAGTGGTTACTGGCCCACAGCACGAACACCAACTTTCCAGCTTCATAAAACACCTAAACTTTATACAAAATCACAGTTACTCGTAAAAGCGTGTTTTGTTGCGGTCAGTCCATGATGCAACATCAAAACATGCAATGTGTCAAACGTCCGGTGCACGAGCGTCGCGGCGAAAAGTCCTGCCCGACCTTGCGATTTCGTGCTTCCCCTCACCTGAACATGATAGGTTCAGATCAGCGCATGCGTTCACTGCCCACGCATCCTCAAAGGCATGTCGGACGATTTTCGGGCGCGCGTGCCACAGCCCGAAGTTTCAGGTTCTCGCAAAACTTTCAAAGGAGGAAACGGTCCACTATGAAATTCACCTTCAAACAGGAAAATTGTGACCTGACCTGCGGGACAAAAAAATTAAAGGTCGCTTCTTACAATATAAAAGTGGGGGTTGTTCACTGTTGACTTGCAGAAGACGATTTGCTTTGTTTTGTTCGGTAACGTCCCCGCATGTTCGAGCAACATGTGGTGAAAATTATCGTCGATTTCATTTCTGATAATTTATCTTCAGTTTATTTTTTATTTTCATTTCGCGCTACGAGATTGCAGAAAATTGAGACGTTTTTTTGCCAAATAGTCATACCACGTTCGCCATTCGCTAATTCGTCCATGACGTGATGTCAAATGGACGCAAACTTACAGGCATGAAATGGTAATAAAGGATGAGAATAACTAATACCCATGTGTGTCATGTGTGTAAAGTGTCCCGGTTTATTTGCAAGAAAACTTTAGACAACAAAGTTTCTTCGATTATTTCAACAAACCTTTTTTTATTTTGTGTCATCCAGATAAAGGTCTGTCGCTCTTAAAACCGTCTGCAGAAGTTTACTAAGATGAAGATTGTGTGTATTCTTTTTCTGATTGTATTCTGGACTGATATATCACTTTGCAGTGAGCAGAATTCAAAATCGATGTGCGTGAATTACGTTCAGTTTCCATTGACAAGCGACACAATCATGTTGGAAAAAATAAGAAAAAATGCGCGATTCCTACGTCAAGCATCGAATCCTTCCAACCAGGTATGCTGGTTCTTTCAATTATTAGGACTGCGCTGATACAATGGAAGAAATTTTTAATTGAATAACCAACCACCTCGGAAAAGGTAGGTAAAGATGACAAGGAATTTTGAAAACATACTCAATTTACTGAGATAAATTCAATTTACTTTCTTTCAGAGAGAGACCACCTTAAATGCCGTTTTATGTAAAGTGTACGAACAGGTATTTGCAAAAAAGTGGCGTTCATTTTACTTTTTTTACAGCTGAGAAAAAGCAACCAAATGCATCTCAGGGCTTAGCGATTTAAAAATGTTATGTTTAGTTGCCAGACCTTTTCATCAACTCTTGAATTTTGAGCGTCCAATCGATGTTTATTATTTGCTGGCAGGTTGGTGTCAGGTGGAGGATTTGCCGCCGACGTCGCCACTATGGATACGCTTTTAACAAGAACAAAGCGCATTCGACACCTTTTCTTGCCGTTGTCTTTGAACAGTACAGGTAACGAAACACACTTTGCTCAAGCTTGATTTATTTTTGATTGACCCTAGCTTTGATGACTTGAATGTACAGATTACAGCTAGGAGCGTGACCTTTGACTTTAAAAAGTATTTTTTCAAACAAATTTGGCTTAAAAGTCATTTGATTTCCTTGTGTCGCACCGCTTCTGCAGCAACACAACACTTTCTGACTTTTGTGAAAATAATTTGTTTGTTGTTTATGTTGTTTAAATTTGTTTGTTGAAAATATTTTGTTTGTTGTCGATTTGTTGTTTTGTTCAGAATGATACACAATATTTTGGAGGAAATAAAATCACGCAATCACGTGACGCAAATCAACAACGCAATTCCACCTAAAGTTGAAAGACTTCAAAATGAAATCGAAAGATTCATGAAAAACATCAACTACGTAAGTATAAAGTCTGGCAAAGATTTTTTACGAAAGCAATCTGCTTCAACTTTTCTTTACTGCTAGTTAAAAACTCTGAGAGTGAGATGTACATTTTGCAAATTTTTTCATTTACAGTCATAATTATTTTTTGTGGTTTTAACCTCATTATCTGGGAAAGTGATGAATGGTTATTTGGATTTCGATGGCAAATGATTTATAATCTTTTATTAAATTTCTCCAATTTTCATAACACAAACACACAAAACAAGGGCTCAGAAAATGCATTGACATTCTTTGATCTTTGCTTTCCTGTAGGAATGTTTCAGAAAACAACAATCTAGGGCAATCTGCAACGTGCATTCTTGGTGTTACAAAAAATTCAGATTTTTAAGCTTGTTTTGCTAAAAATTCAGATTTTTAACCTTGTCAATCCTAACCAATAAAATGCATCGTATAAATTATATCACGATGCAATGCATTCTGTTGGTCAAATCAACTCTATGATTTCGCCCTCTTTGACCGCACAGATTGGAATACGACTTGTCAAGTGCCTAATTTTTGTCACAAAGGGTTTCGCTCGAAGAGTGAGATACACCTCTAGCTCTGCGCAGATCGACGAGTGCCTTCACGACGTGACCAGTCATGCGGAAAAGCTGTCACTCATGTTGAAACGCACACGTTGTCGTATGATGGAGGCGGAGCAGACATGCAAATATTATCTTCGGCGTTGCCAGTGCTCTGCTTCCATGTTTTTGTGATGTACTGTAAATGAAATCGGACTTTCAAGAGCAGAAATCGAACTTTTAAGAGCAGACTTTTAAGAGCAGAAATCGAACTTTAAATGAAACTGACTTTTAAGAGCAGAAATCGAAGAGCAGAAATCGAACTTCAAATGAGCAGAAATCGAACTTTAAATAAGAGCAGAAATCGAACTTTAAATGAAATCGAACTTTAAATGAAATCGAACTTTTAACAGCAGACTGCATTTTGCTTCTTATTGCTAAATCAGTGGAGACTTTCCCTTTACACTTGTTCCACCTGGGCATTTGTGCACAAGGTCAAAGTCAAAACGAATATGGCTCACGAAATGACATTGGAAAGTAAGTTTAAACCGAAAAACACACAACTGAATCGTTACATTTCAGTTGAGGCAATTGAAAAAACGATCAATTGTATATAAACGCTATATACTTTGCATTTTCTTAACCATTGAATGATGTGAAGGCAATATGATTGCATAATCATATTTGCGTATCTGCCACCGTTTATTGCTGTGTATTCGTTTCAGTTCGCCAATAAAAGAACATTATTTTGGAAGAAAAAATTTGATCTAATTTTGCCTAAAGCTAGGAGGGGTGAAAAAGTGACAAAAAAGTTTCTGAAAACCAACAACAAAATACAACAAAATAAGTTTCTTTTGAACCAGTTTACCACATTGAGCCAATATGCTCAATTCAGGACGTGGGAATGTTGCCAAACTGAAGGATGATCTTCGTCTTACGAAAACTTTTATGGCAGGCTCTATATTGCACAGAGAAACGTGGATTCGCAGTCGCTTTTATCTTCTAATCGGGCTCTGTACCGTCGCAGTTATTTTCCGGTCTGCTAACCGCAGTTACATGAGATGAAGCATCGAAACTACAAACCAGAAAACTAAGCCGCAGCATATAAATGGCTTTGGCAGACCTTGAAGATTTTTAAGAAACTGTTAAATTCGTGCGAAAAATTATTTGCGGAAATACCAGGTTTACACCGAAATTAAAATTTCCATTTTCCACAGCGGCTTTCAAGTCAGATTTCGTTTACATGTCACTGCGGCCCATTGCTGAAGCCACTTTGTATGTGCAACGATTTAATTGGCGCATGTTGAGGAGCAATGTTGAGGATAAGTCGTTTTGTAAAAATGTGTATAAAACGAAATATAAACCGTGAACACGAAATGGAGGTGCGCACACAATGTAAGTAATCAAGGAAAAATATAATCAGCTTAAGCAGCGCTGCCCTCAGTTTTTCTCATGCCTCCAATGCTTTTTAGAGTCATTTTAGAGTCATGCTTCACACCACCACACGGGTCGGTAATCGAACACTAATTAGTACCAACGAAAATGAACCAGGTTCGGAGCGAAGATCATTATCTGAATTTATTCTAAGATTTATTCGAAGGTTTACCTTCGAAAAAAGGTTTACCTTCGAATATTCACATTTTTTTGTTTGGGAATCACCTAGTCTTGAAACATGCTCATCGGTTCATTTATTTATGCGCTTTAGTATATTAATCCTTTTGTTCTGCATTTTTTTTGCTTTGTAAGTGTTACTGATCTAAAGCTACCTAAGTATTTCCCACGATTTTGTACTGCAAATTCTACTGCCAATACAGTTGATGTACATCGTACGAAATAGCAGCACCACACGCATCTGTCATGACTAAACGCGCAACACCCAATCAAAATTTCAAAATATAACCAATCGAATTTGTGCAGCAACTACCTGTTTGAAACATTAAATATTGAACAGACTTCCTTAGTTTTGGAGGTAAAAAACAGGCATGCAGCATTAGCGGATAAAAAGTTCCGTGGAAGGATATTTGTAACTTGCTTCTCCGACAAAATTATTAGTAATGTTCGAGCTTTGTTTTTTGCATCTGTACACGTGGATCAATTGAAAAGAGAGATATGTGGTGATAATAGAAAAGCATGCGCTTGTTCGCGCTAACACCTTTATGAAACACAAGCGCAGATATGTGATACTATTATAACATACGTATGAATGCCGCCATCACGGTTCTTAAAATGTTTAGCACCGTTGCATAGTTCTGCGATGACTTCCAAGCAGACCGATTTATAAAATGCACGAGGTAGTAGGAGGCCTCGAAGTACCAGGGGTCATTTGGGCTGCTGACCTTCTGATGGCGAAGCTATACTGATAGCGTAAAAGGAACAGTTCAAAGAATTAAGTTTTGTTCCGAACATCGGAATAAGTTGTTGAAAGTAAACATCGCAAAGACTGACAGCGTGATTAATTACTGCGCTCCAGTCTGTTAACAAAACGAAGAACAAAAGAATCATTCGCAATTGCGCCGAAATAATTGTTGCATTTCTAAAGTGTGCCAGTGTTACGGTTGCTTTCTGAAAGCAACACGTTAACACAATTTTCGTTAGGAATTTTGACTGGTAATAGTGGATATTCATTTAAAAGTTATCAAGCACTGCGAAAGCGTTTTTGACTGCGAATAAATGTGATTAACTTGCAAGCAATAGAGTAGAAATTTCATGACAGCATGCCGACGTCTTTCACAGTTTTGTCTTAACTGAAACACTGCCGTTATCTCATTACTTTCCCATGGTTCGTTGGTTTTTACAAGACTAGCTGTCTAAAAATTATCTGCTCCGTTGAATGGTTGGCCATTAGGGCGCAAAATGCGGGAAACGCGAGCTTTTATAGCACGGGCGTAATCCGTAGGAATGTTCCAGGAGTAATATGCTTTCTTCCCTTGCTGTTTATTGAACTTCAACATGGGTTAAGTGTGACGTCACCCAATTTGGAAAGGTTGACCTGTGCTAACGGTTGCGGCATGCTCTTCAATTACTAATTATACCACGGCAAATGTGAAAACGGTTCATATTAAAACGAAGATATTTCACCGCTCGTGCTTGGTGGAGCTGATCCCTTGACTTCTTGTAATTGCCGGTCCAACCAGAGTTCACAGAAAGGGTAGGTCATGAGATTACATGCAAAGCTTACATCATGCCGAAGTTCATCGAGAATGTTTTCTTTATGTGCAATGAGATAAGCAAGTGAGAGAAGAATGAAGGCAAACAGTTCACATCTTTAATGCACAATAACAGTGAGGCTGAAGCCACAAGAATTCTTTCTGCATATCGCTTGTCCATCGATTTCTGCCCAAGGTCTGCAACAAACTTTTCGGAGTCGGCTGCTTGTTCAAAATCTATTGCGGCGCCGATGTCTGATTTGTTCAACTCTTCTTTTTTTCGATGTAACTGGTTTCAACCGTTTTTTTCTTATCCTGAACAATGTTGGTTGGGAAAAAAGAAAATACCAAAAGTGAAAAAGGTTGAGAAGATGTTGCCGGAAACTTGCTTTGTTTTCACGTTGGACGATTGTTGTTTCTGTCTGATTGTGCAGTAATTGTAACAATGCCAGCCAATGTTTTGTAGGTAAAACTATTTTTCACTCGCGTTTGGAAGCATCAGTAGTATCAGCTATGAAGGCAATTTTCAGGTGGGCCGACATGTTCTTCCTTTTTCCAAACAATTAGCCAATAATGAGTGAAAATCTACGAACACGCTCTGTAAAGTGTGATCAGACATGCACACCATCACAAGCATTTCTGCTCCTTGCTTTAAAGACCATTTGATTGAAAATACATATTGATAGCTTTCGGTCCGTTCATTGGTAAGCTTGGTTTATTAAAAAGGTCGAAAGAAAATTTAATAGAAGGCTATGAAGGAAAATATGTTGCCATGAAATGAATATCAGTCTATCATGTTATTCGCATGAAACACACCACTTTTACTCGTTTTTTCAATCAAAGCTTGTTTAAAAACAATAGTTCTTAACTTGGGTTCAATCTAACCTCAGGGTTCGACAGACGTCTGGTGCATGATTCATTTTATGCGCTAATGAATGTGTGGTTTCATATTTTGAGGAATCACGTGCTGTTTTTCCAATTCGAGTTGTTCGGTGAATCCACGGGAAAATTCGCCAATTGTTTATGAGATTTAATACCTCCAACATGGTCAAGAACCACTGTTTTGAAGGGTTATCTTGAATCCCTTGATAACTGCCGCAGTTCTGGATATCACGTGACTGCGAATGCGCATCTTTCCGTAGCAAAGCAATCAAACCGTTTATGATATTTTTGATTACTTATTTGTCCGAGAAGGGCTTTTCAGCTCTACCTCATACTTCGTAGGAAACAAAGAAATCGAATGGATGTCAGTGCAGCGTTTCGTCTCTTTGATATGATGTTTATTGGCTCTTGTCTTACATATTGGCAATCGCTCAGCAACAGGTTATCCACCGATTTTGAATTTAATTTAAACATTCCATAAATTGCTTCGCTTATCTATTTGTTAAATATTAAAATTCAATTCAAAATCAATGGATAACCTGTTGCTTTTTTGAATTAAATTTAAATATTCCATTTGATTCAAAAAAGCAATTTTCGCAATATTTTTTTCAATAAATGAAAAATTACGAAAAACTGTTTCGTTATTTCTCGTTATCAAATTAAATTTATGCAGAACTGCTGTTGTATTATCACAAAAACACGTCTACTAGACAAAATGGTCTTGAAATTTATGGTAAGACCCGTGATTTGAGAAATATCAAAGGTTAACTTTCAGTGATGGTAAAAGGAGGCTTCAATCAATTTGTCAACGTTATAAAGTAAATCCAAATATTGATTGAAAATCGCGCCAAGAAAGTTGCGCACATGCATATCTCCTCTATGAAAAACAAATGAGTTTCTTGTGAAACATGGATCGTCGCTTGGTACAGGCAAACTAAAGGCAAATATTAAACCTGTTGCGTACGCTTTAGGTGGGTTACTCGGTCCATGATGATGTCTACGTTGAGAGGGATGACAATTTGTTAACTGGTAAAATTTTCTGAGCACACTTTTAGCTTGTAATAGCTGGCCTGCTGTTCATAATGTTCAACGATGTAAAGCAAACAATATTGCTCCCCATCACTTCAGAATAATACAAGTGAGGCAAAAAAAACATTTTTCTTTCGATTGTTTTAGTCAAAAGATTGCACCATAAATATGTTGTTATTCCTTTATTCTCGTTTTTTTGAAACAGTCATACCGGTTGAAACTATTCGTTTCAACATGCGATTTTTATATACATCTGCAAAGTGTAAAGCAATTCTAATAAGCTCCGCAATATTCAGCTGGCCGCACACTTTGCTTACGTTTTGACCTGAAAACTTAATCCTAACAGTAGAGAGCTGACAGCAACAAAATTAAGGTTTTTCTGTGGCAGCCGTTATATCGTATTTGACCTGTCATGTGGATTTTCCGTATGACAGGTCGACCATGAAGTCCCGCAACGGGCAATACCGGCGGGATGTTATCGTTCGCTCGAAATCTCGCCTTGACCACGAATTAAATCAAACACCAGACAGATCGCCTTCGTTTTGTTCAAGCGACGAACGTACACCGAAAAATAAGGGACTTTACAGCGCATGAAAAGTCAGGCGCGCATGTATTGCTAAAGAAATGTGATATGTCTGCATGACATTTGAAAAATATGGAAAGTCTAAGTCTTTGGAGCTTTCGTGATGAAGACTGTGAGTTACACTCCTAAATTACCCGCGGCAAAATATGTGGATTTGACGCTTTCGTGACAAACTCTACTCTACAGGTAAAAGTACTCAAACCCTTGGTATCTTCATGGACACAACTGCTAGCTTTACTATATGCAATCAACTTGTTTAGTTGCAAAATATAGCAACGACTGTGAAAACATATCATTGCAATTACATGGAAATCCTGAAGTAACAAAAAGATTTATTATGAACATCACGGCCAAAGTAAACGATAGAAACGACATTTCGCAAGCAAACAGAAAGCTTATTTCGATTTCACAAGGTATTAAACTAAGCAAACACATTTTTGTTGCAAAGGATATTCAGCAATGACTGTACATTAAGTGGAATACATGAAAGGCAAGCATCGCTTCTAATAAAAAAATTTCAAAGCTGCACTCCTCAATTGAATGTCCAAGTTTTTGCATGTAGGAAAAAAGATCAGTGGCAGAGATTTTAACATGCATATAGCATTGACACATCAATTTTATTTCAAGATATATGAGTGGTTTTGCAGTTGTACATTCATATCAAAACACAAATATATTTTTAGTTGTATCTTCAACTTCAAATTTTTAATCGTAAACTTATTTTTTTCTGAAGGTTTGCCAATCATCTGTCCAACTTTTAAAAAAATTCTACATATCACAAGGAGATAACTGAAAGGCAAGACTTTTATTTAATGTTCATAATGTTCAGGTATATTCTATATCAAATTTATTTTTGTTAAAATGCTGCGGCATTTTATCAAAAAATACGCTCAAGAGTGTTGCGAAGAAGCAAGACTGCTGAAAGTTTCTGGGCTTAACCTTAAGTGAACGTATGTAACTGATTCGAAATGGGCGCATTTGGTCGTTGCTATACAACTCTGAAAGAATGTTTCAAACGCTGCGGTCACAACATAACGTTATTTTTCTAACGTATTACAAGCACTACAGGAAATCCCGATGCACTCTAGCCCTTAATTATGTAAAGGAAAATAAAGTCTTTTGATCCAAACAACCGACCCGTGACTGAAGAAGAAACACCCAATAATTGTGTGTATACAATCGGAATCCGGTAAAAAAGACTGTGCATACAATCCGAAGACTTTGCGTACAATCCGAAGACTGTGCGTACAAGCCGAAGACTGTGCATACAATCCGAAGACTGTGCGTACAATCCGAAGACTGTGCGTACAATCCGAAGACTGTGCATACAATCCGAAGACTGTGCGTACAATCCGAATCCTGTAAAGAAGATGCTGGTTCACTTTGAGCGTGCAGAGGGCGCTTTACGTTGGTGAAATACAATATCTGAAGCACGCAATGTTGAAAAAAACATCAAAATATTTTTGAAACACCTGTTGCTTAACTAAATGCTTGTGTTTTCTTTTACTTTTTTGATCTGATCCTTTGTAGACCAGTAAAACCATTAAACAAAAACCAAGGAAAACAAAAGGAAACATTTCGTCTGCCAAGCATAGAGAATACTTGTTTTGCATTTACAAAAATCAAAACTACCAACAGATTTTCAAGTGTACAAAATTCCGGAATCATCTCACTCATGTTAAGGACAGTAATTATCTAAGCACAAACACTACGAAGACCAATTTGCTAAAAGCAGTAGTAACTCAAAACGAAGTTGGACTTCAGTTAATGACATTTTTGGCAAAGACAAATCTTCTAGACTTCCGCAAAGTCAAATGTTGTTGGACGTGTTTGCTCCTCCACAGAAGTAATTGTAGGTACATTAAATTATAGCTTTGTCACGTGCGAACAGGCTAATTTCACCTCTGTTGACTCACTTTAAAACACCGATGAAGGCATCAAAATATTTTCTATCACATCGTATTGAATACTTTGCTTTTTCACCAATCACATCCAAGGAAATACTTTCACTAACTGATGGCTTGGTTTCAAAAAAATTATGTGGATATGACGGTATCCCGGTGCATGCTTTGAAGTTGTCAAAATGCTTGCTACAACCTCTTATCTCATATTTTATAAACGAATGCATTTATGATGCCTTTGCGGACAACGTTGCAATTGCTAAACTAGTGTCATTTTTAAATAAGGAGAATGAGAAATTCCCACTAACTACAAAACAAAATCAGCAGTAACATACCTGTCAAATGTATTTGGAAACATGTTGTATGTAAGAGAGACGGATTAATTTCTTTAAAAATAATCTGTTGAGACAGAAACAATCAGGTTTCCAAATAACAGTTCCACCTTCCTGGCCGTTATAGATTTTCATGAAAACCTTCCCCAAAACCTTGATAAGAGACTTATATCTTGAGCAGTTTACTTAGATCTCAGAAAAGCCTTTGACCCAGTGAATCGCTCCACATTTCTAACAAGACGTAAGCACTGCGGAGTAAAAGGAAACGCGTTATAAGTGCTACGGTCGCATCTTTCCAATAGAAAGCAGAACATTTCGGGTGAAAATCTGAAACATGTACAAAAACAATTACTCCCCGGGTCCCCCAAGGCTAGACTTTAGACCCGTTGTACTCTTTGCTATTTATAAATGACTCACCCAATTCTTGTGAAAATTATGCCTTTTTCTGATGACACGGTTTCTGTTCAGAGTGACAATAACTTGTGAAAAATGTACAAAACTCTGCTACGCGTGAATTGACTGCAATAATTGATTGGATAACTCCAAACAAGCTTTTGCTAGATATTTCTTTAAAAAATGTAAATCACAAAAAAATATGTTAGTACAAATTATTCAAAATGAATGTAAATGGCAATCGTATTGAGTTACATGTACCTTGGTAAAATTGTGGACAGGAAACTGATACAGAAAGAAAATGGTATACTTGTGCTGTGCTACATCGAAATATGTTGGTGTAATCTACAAAATTAATCATTATATGAATAATCAAGCACTTCGCATGCTGTATAATAGCCTAGTATATTCACGAAAGCAACACGGAATTATTGTCTGGGAATGAGCAGTTTCATGTCATCTACAGCCAATATCGCTTGTTTCAAATCGCACGAAATGATGTTTTAACGCATCTAGAATTGCGGCTCTCAACCTTACTAGCATTTATAAAAAGCAGAAAATTCAGCACCTAAAAGATATTTAAAATCTTGAAGTGTTAAAATCCATGTATAAAAACAACAAGCACAAAACTACAGACATTTTATGAGGCTATATCAAAACAATTTCTCCTTGTGAGTTAAAATTGCTTGCATGGCTTTTGTTTATCATCAATCTTTTAAACGCATTGCGCACATAAAATATTTTACTCAGAGCAACAGACGTTTACTTAATTCTATAAATTAACTGTTCCTTTTACGCTGTAAGTAGCTTCGCCCTGGATAGGTCTGCAACCGAAATGACCTCTGGTCCTTCGCAGCCTCCCATTCTCTATGCATTTAATAAATCGATCTACAGTACTTAGAACTCATCACAGCACCATTCAGCGGTAATATCACCATAGGAAGTGTGTTGGCGCCATCTATATTTGTGCTCTTTGCTAGTTCCACACATCCAGCTTGAGTTATTTCAAATTAACTGTGTTAGCGCCATCTAGCGTATGCGTATCTCTTAACACCATACTGTATATCTATGTTCGTGTTTAATGTATCTGTGTGTTCTTTGTAGCATCATGTGTGCTTGAGTTCTACTTCGTTTCACGTGGGTGTGAAGACGTTAAACAATAAAGAAACAATTGCGTTACTAAGATTAAACAAATTTAAGAAATTTTTACAAACTTGCATACTAAGATGACAAAATTGCTGTTGAAGGATTGCAGACGGGTCTTCGAGAATAAAGTGGGTTTAATACGTGATGATGTGTCTGCAGACGTATGGAAAATGTTGTTTTTCTTCAAGTGATTACATCATATCGGCAAAAGTAAAATCTTCCACTTGTGTTAAAGGGGTCTTTTATTCGATTGTGCTGTACATGAGTTGGACAAACTTGGATGCCTTCAAAATTTACTGCAGACGTTTAATAGCACGAAGACTTTGGGAATTCTTATGTTGATTACCCAGTGCACCAAAGCATTACTTTGAGATACACTGAGCGCAGAAACATCGTGTATAAATCACGTTGGTTTCTTTTGATCAGTGTCACAAACACGTGAGAAAATATTAGAAAAATTGCAAGTGCTTGTAATGACGTAAAAGTTATCTTTTTTATGCACTCAATTATAAAGCGTGTTTCACGGAATTGTTGGATAGATCACTTTGTTTGGACACATTACAAGCAACTGACGTTGACGAAGGTAATGGTAATGATAATGGATCCCAAAACTTGAAGTAATTAAATGAGATGAAGTGAATTTACTCTGGTTCAGAACAGGAGAAACTGTAACTTCATGTCGACAGACGCCAAACGAATTAACAAAATATATCCAGAAAATTTGGTAATGTGCCTCTCTTTTACTAAGAAAAGGTTAACTAATTGCAGCTTACAGAGTTTCTTCTGTCAAACAATAGTTGCTGATGGATGTAAAACAACATCGATTTTTGAGCTTATGATCGGAATTTATCATTTGTTTGTAGAATTTTGTCAGGTGGAGAATTTGCCGATGACGTCGCAACCGCGGATACACTGCAAACAAGAACTGCAAATCCGAAACCTTTCTTGTCGTTGTCTTTATACAGTAGCCTACGGATATCGAAACATATTTTGATTAGTTTAAGATCGTTGATGGCTGTGGCCCAAAGACGAAAAATTGCTTCTACCACCTGCTGAATGCTGTTCTTGTAAGCGTGAACAAGTTCTGGTCTGACAATGATCAATAAACACTTTTCGAGACAACTCACCCTGATCTGTTTCATCCTAAAAGGAAAACCTATATATTTTTACCGCAAATTTCCATCATCACTTGACACTTTTCCTAGACTAAAGTACGGAGAGCAGCTGGTTAGCTGGAGAAGGAATTAGTTATGCCAGCATCTACAGCAGTGTCTTGCGCTTCACTTCGCACTGCATACCGATCAAGTAAATAAAGCGAGTGTTGAGTCCTTCACCGTTTGGTTCAGATGAGCTTTCTGTTGTCTCACAATGCGGAAGGAGCACGTACTAAACAACTACGCAACCAGCCTTGTTATCGTATTTCATGCTTGCAACACGCATAAAAGGAAATAAAATCGGCCAAGTTTTCGTCAGTGATTATTCGAAACTTTTTGTTGATGTTTCTTTCAAATGTGTTGCATTTAATTTTGAATTGCTAGATATTACAAAGAAGTTATCCTGTTCATTGCATGGCCTGTCTGGACATTAGCGCGAGTCTAGGGTAAGATTTTTAGTGGCTCTCAAAATTTTGCAGGCAATTTTTTCTTTCACGTTTCCAGCAGTTGATGTCAGTTTCACAGATAAAGCTGTGTGTTTATGACCATTTTTGTTTATCTCTGCGTATACAGACTCAATCCACAAAATGAGGGTGAAGAATTGAGAAACATTGGTGTTCATTAATGCAGTGCTATCACAACTCAGATATAATTCAACTTTTTGGCAGCTCCAAAGATTTTTTGGCTTTGATTACTACAAATTTCGTTTTACAGTCATCTTAAAACCCAAGCTGTAATTTAGTTGTGGGTCTTTCTACTAAAAACTTGGTGCCCATGCAATTTTGGCGAACACAGGTTATAACCGTGAGATGGCAGAAAAACATCTTATCATCCAGTACTTTTGCTAACACGATAAGTATTTCTGTGAATTTCTGACCATTTTTATTCTCCGAACCTTTGAAAGTTAAAGCTCAGCCAGAGGTCGCAAGAGAGCAAGCACTTAACCACCAGTGCATTCGAAAAAGGATGCCACGCTCAGTTTTGATCAAGTTGGAAATATGCGGTTACTTTGTTTTCTTGTTCACTAACATGGCCAGGATGCACTTCAAAAAAATCTAGAGCACGTAAAGGTTAGGAAAAGTGCTAAAGAGACGTACTTGCTAACTTCAAGACACAGCTTACTTGAGATGTTCTTTGTAATACAATTTGTATGCGAAATGTTGGGTGAAAAGATTAAGCAACTGCATAATACAAGGTCAGATGCACTGAAGCTTTCGCTGTGAAATTAACAACATCGTAGCAACGTTCACTGTGTTTGAATTCTTAGGTTTATGCAGCTGTCACCTCAACTGAAAGCAAAATAGGGTTCCAAGTCAAGTGAGCAACAGCATAAACTGTGGGAAGCCTACCGCAGATTTCAAAAGATACTACAAATTTATGTTCAAATTTGTGAGCTCTTTATTTGTTTTGATATTTAATCAAGTGATAACCGGGCAACAGGTATAGAGTAGGAAGTCGACATGTCTTCAGTTTTGGAAACAACTGCAAGCAGTTCGAGAGGACGCAATGTTCATTTTCAACGTTTCTTCAGTGGCGAAGAACAACAACGTCACCGCTACGTCATGAAACGTGTGAATCCCGGTTGCGTGGAGCGACTGCGTCGGGAGATGAGTTGTTCCATGATGGGACTAAAAGAGAACAATCCCAACAAGTTTGCCACAAGCTCAGTGAGTAACTTTCATTTGGAACTCCTTCTGTCGATGTAAAGCCTCGACGGAGAAAATAATAAAAACTAGCGGAATATTCTTGAAAATGTTTGAAAAGATCACTTCTTACAAATAAACTACTGAAAAATCACAACAATAACTAGGTGTTTAAACCTCTTCATGTGCAGTAACTTGAACTTCTCGGCTTTGTAATGCTGATGTTAATGTTGCTGTAAAAATCTTAAATCAAGCTGCCAGATGTTTTAGTGATTTTGCAACACAGAAACAAAAGACCTAGTTGGGTTTAGAATCAGGCAATCATTCGCAATATTTCCAATGTGCAAGACACTATAAATGTTATGATTTCTTGTTAGTGTTGTTACGCTCCTAACAAAATGATCAAACCAGTTGTTTGCAACACCTTGATAGAACGAACGGAAACACAAATTGTATCAAATTTACGTGTAAAAGTGCAAAAACACTTGAGTTGAAGCTACGACGCGATTAAATTACAATGTGTAATCGAAAAGGTCGTAATTCGCCCAAAAGTAACAGGAACGTACGCTTCCCACTACTGTGAGCTTCATGCTTATGTCGTTTTTGATAGGATGTCTGTTGCGTCGTCCCCAAAAATAAAAAAGCAGTTTTCGCTTCTAAAAGACAGCATCCAAAAACCGAATGTTCTTTCTTAAAAGCACTTGAAAATACTGCACAGTAGTGCGGTTTTTCTCCGATTCCTGTTGCCACTGCCTAGCTTCACTCAAGAATATTCTGTAGAGTTGTGCAGAATTTACCTACAGTATATTGTGCATACCTTTTAACAGCTTTGTGATTGCAAAATTAAGCGGTCCATATACAGGACATTGAAAAAATGTAGCTGTTGAAGAAAGAGTTCCTATGTGCTGGTAAAGCATTTGGCTTCTATGTTTGGGTATTTAGTATTTAAGTGCTGACAATGTTGTGATTGTTGCAATTTTCTCCCAGCTTGTAAAGACCACTTGCGGGAAATTGTAAAGACCGTTTGACCACCCGAGGTACGAAGATCAATGGATACAGAGTCGCGTGCTTTGCCAAGTCTATCAAATTACGTCGACAAGAAGAACTTAACACAAAGCTTTTGTTAATTTAACACCTTAGGTGTGAAAAGAATAATAGAAAGCACAGCCGACGGATCGCATATCATCACCGAATCTCTTAAATACTACACAAATACTTTTGAAAGATAAAGATAATCAATATTGTTTAAAAAAGAAACATCTGGTATATACTTGGCAAGGACCAGAGTGAACAATCACTTTTCAACAAAGTTTGCCAAACGCGGTAGGAATTTCCACATCAACAAAACATCTTTTCGCTTTCACGTAACAGAAATACATATTTCCGCTTAAAATTGTCTCAGCTTCATACTGACAAATGCGAAATCACGTTTCACAGCAAGCAACAAAACGTTTATGTTTTTCCGGTGCAATACCAAGTTCCGAGTCTGTGCCATCATCCGAGAGGAGCGAGAGAAATGAAAACCACCGATGGGCTGGGGACCAGACAGAATTCGTTCTTTCAAGCCAGTGATCCCCAACTTGTATAAACTCCCGACTTAATAGTCTTGAGCATGAAAACAAACGACGCATTGCATAAAAATCATTCATAGATTGTTATTTACCGCACAGCCCATCTGTCTGAAATGAACTGAATCTTGCGCGCAAAGATAATAGTACCTCAACGCTGAAATCAAATTCGCTATTCTTACATCACTGCACGCTATATGCTTGTAACCTCTTTTAGGTTGATTGACACATGGCACTGATTAGAACAGTGGTTCTCAAACTTAAAAAAAAATACGCAACGGTCCCTTAGGAAATTTTTAAATGGCTCACGGTCCCATTAAAAAATCAACACAAATAAACACGAAACAACACGTTGGTAGTAATCCAGGGTTAAATTTCAACTCGGACTGGGATTCTGAAAACTTGTTGATACTTTTGAAACTTTGATTCTGACTTGTGACTTGCTCAAATATTTTTTATCCTTGACTCCCGAATTTTTTGAACTCTGACTCCAATTCTGAAAACCTTTTGAGAACTCACTTCTTTATCTGCATCCCATATAATGCCCGCTTTTGCAAGCGTGACTGTTTGGTTCTGCAATAGAATCAGACTACCATAGCTCCAAATTGTGTTTGTTAAGTTTGGTTTGGAAAAATAAGTTGCCCGAAAATTTTATTTTACACAAAAGGAGCGTCGTGTTGATTTTTTTGGAAGGTGTTTCGCGGTCCCCAGGAAATTGTCTCGCGGACCCCAAAACGACCGCGGGCCCCAGTTTGAGAACCACTGGATTAGAAGCAAGTTTTCCAAAACTCCTAAGAAACCTCAATTTTAAGCGACGAAAGCATTCTTAGCTAATTCAATATGCATTGGAACCGTTGCTCAACCTCAGGTGGTGAGAAACAGTCCCGAGACTCCTGTTGGTCTATAAATTACGGAACATGACCTTTGATCACTGATGATTTAGACAGTTTTGTATGGGAAACGAAATAGTTGCGGTTTCTGAGAGAATCGTCGGATAGACAGTCATGTGTTATCCAGGCTAGCTCGCATAGTATCAAGAAGCTAACTTTTGTCATGACGTAATGCCGCAAACGAAGTTTTAAATCAAGTTCGTGTTGCGTGGAATTAGACGGAAATGCACATAAAGGAAAAATTGTTAAATTTGTAGTAATTCTATTTGTTAGCCAACGACGGAAGGCGAGCAGTGACAATAGAAAACTGGTTTGAATTGCCCAATTTTTAAATTCATTACAGTCCGCCGATAAAGTCAGAACTACCGCAAAACACGATAGCTTGTCACGGTGTGTAGCCAAAGAGGTTGTAATGAATCGTGCATTAAGAGAGGTGCAGGTGCCAGGCAGCACAGCAAGATGCAAAAGGCATGAACCCGCTTCTTTGTTGACGTCTACCAAAATGGCTGATCGTATTGAATTGCAGTAGTGCCGTATGCCGCATAGCAGGTGGAAAGTCAGTCCTGTTCAGCACCAATCTCTACATTTATGTTTTTAATATTGTCAGCTTTGTGCTTGATTTGACAGATGCTATGTGCTTGCATGACGAGGATGTTGTGCAAACCTGCGGTTGCACATACACACCTAGCAACTGCATGTAAACAACAAGCTAATTTTACCAGAACACATTTTGTTTCAGTGTTTCAAGTCGCAGGTTCCGTACGCAGCCTTCAGATTCGTTTGCTTCGCACACGCTGTTTCGATTCTTTCCTACGCCGCCTACAGGGAAAGTACACGACCCACATCTCCGCCGGTGAGAAATCATTTTTGCTATCAGCTGATAAATCAAACACACGCTTCACGAAAATGTGTTTGAACATCGCTGACGTGGTGCGTTTGTCATGACGAAAAAGCGCTGCACAGGCAGCATCATCTGCAGCGCTAATATAAACTCTGTTGTTGCAACTAGTTTGCCTGATCACTAAACACAAGCCCTCAGCTCAGGTTCTTGAAAGAAACAGCTGCGCATTGCAGCAATTCACTAAACTTGTTGATTTTAAGAGCTATAACGGACTGAAGTTTTAACTGACAATGGTATGGTTCGAGTTGCGCATTACATGGTAAGCTGAAATTTCAATGCATTTTTTTTCACTTAGAAGGAAGGGCACAGCTTGATGTTTGTTTGAAAGCTTGTGGGAGATAAATGTTCTTTCTTAGTTCTTGTGACTGTGTTTTTCTTTCAGAAAATTTATCGAAAACCTGTTATTGAACACATTGCCTATAATCAATTAATAAATATTATTGTACTGCAAACTTACAGTGCTTGAGTACTCCTAAAATACATAGTAACATACTTGATAGACGTTATAACGTGGGATGCTTAAAACTGCATTCATCTCTTCTATCTTTGGCTTCTGGGAGCAATGACTTCTGCCAGCAATAATTTTCGCATATGCAAAATAAGCAAAAGTCAGGAAAAGGTCTTTCACCAAATACACGCAAGGTTCAAAAAGACGCACCAAACATAATTATGGGAAAATTGCTACAACGTTATTTTATAATTTACAAATGGTGTTGTTTATAACTTAGAGAAAGCTTTTTCATGATTGACTCTGGTAATATCATAACGATGCAATGCTTTAAAGGTGAAAATATTACAGGTCAAAAGTTTATGCTACCTTTGTCATTATCAATTATGTCATTATTCAGCATCCTTGGATCATGTCTTTCTACACTTGGGCGTTTATCCTGTACACGGTGTATCACACACTGGCATTGGTTTTCACGGCGCTTGAATTCTTCAACGACTGCCTTTGCAACGATGACCAGCTGTGGTGAGGACTGTGGCATTAGGCGCTACCTTCACAGTTACCTGAAGCTTTTACGAGTTTGGGCTTGCTGCAGTATTTGGGTTCAGAATTCATCAGAAAGGAATGCACGTTTCAAGAGTTCGTTAATGTGCAGTTAGCCAGCTTGAAGCTCTTGAAAATGTGCAGCAGCCGATAAAAAAAAAACTTGACGATATTGTCAAACTTTTTTCCAGTTCGTTTTGCGTGTCAGATTTCACGGATCGTCGTCACTCGTAGCGACAACTGCTTTGCAACACATTAAACAGTTGCTTTGAAAACTTCGCCATTTGCATGAATTTTTCATCACTTTGACAGGAATTAAAACAATATTATGAAAAGAAATGGTGTTTTCAATCAGTCTTTTCTACTGTGTGATTAAAAAATTAGTGTATTTAGTCAACAGCAATTGTATTCAAGCAAAAATCATTTTGCTTTGTATCAACTTTTTGGAAAATTCTTTGCGTCCTCAAGAGTTTGAATTATTGTTTTTAAGAAGCTTTAATTTTGCAGCACTTATTCATAAGAAGCTACTTCAGCAATTTTTTATTTACAAAAACGTAAAACCAGCAAATTACAAAGTACCCAAGTAGCTTTGAAGTGCAAGTCGCTAGTGTTTTTCCTTTGAAATGTATTCGCTCGCTTTTAACTACAAAAACTAATCTAAACCAAAACGAGCGAGGCATTTTTATCTGCCCAACAAAACAGTTGTTTTTCCTTCCTTCGGAAAAACACTTCAACTGGCAAATCTGTTCCATTGTTCTGAAACTTTGCTTCGCATTGACTGACCATCAGCCTTTGTTTTCCAACACGAGGCCATTAACAGTAATGCCGCGGAAGAAATCAGATGGGTATTTACAGCAAAAGTTTCCCTTTAAAAAATGTATTCCTTAAAGGATAAAACTATCAACAAATGAGATGCGAGTACATCGTGGCTGAACGTAATTCCAAAGTAACGCATACAAACGTGATGAGATAATGGGCCTTTCCTTTCTTGCTGACATACAGAATGAAAATGAAAAGCTTGCGATGTAGTATTACACGAGTATAATACGTCAGTAGAATTCATACCAGTACATGAAGTACTTCTCGATGACAAACAAATTTATTATTTTTGCATGTGCAAATTGCCTTGGATGATGACCAATTTTTAAAGGTTATCTTCCAGCCTTGCGAAATTGAATTTGATACTATAATGTCAAATGTGCTTACAAGTTCTAAATGCTGAAGTTGGAGTCCAATTTTGCTTGAAATGGGTGCGAGCAATTACTTGTGAATTTTGTATTTGTTTGTGAGGAACTGGTGCGGACTTAATTATTTCTAAATACTTTTCTATGAATCCCTGTCAAGTCAACATTAAATCTTTCTCATCGGACTATGCAAGAACAGCTTGGAAACAAGTTAAAAATAAAGCGCTTTCAACCCTATTTTTATTATCTTTCAGGTATCACAAAATTTCTTGGGTGTTACAAACAGTCACTTTCAATGCATGCATGATTTGTTTCTTCGGATCACTCATCAATATTGCTGCAGTTGGAAGCGGAGATGTTGACGCTCAAGAATGGACAATCGTTTTTAAAAGGTACTGTTTTCTTCACCACATCCTATTTTAATAATTTTGTAATACTTTTGCGACTAATAATGGCGGATGCCAAAAGATAAATACCATGAGAGGTATATGTTGTTATTGATTAAATATCAACAATTTGCAAGTAAAATAAGTTACGCGGTCAGGAGAGTGTTATATCACGCAAGATACGGTACGACTGTAAGAGTCAACGTAAAGACGAACAATTGACTTTAAGTGCTATGCAACCAAAAGTTGTTTGTTGTTTCAGCGATGACATTAACTTCTATGTTATTAATGGGACTGTCATGATGATCGACGTCTTCGTCAGCAATATCACCATCCGTCTACTGCACCTAGTTTATCCCGCGGTTTACTACATTGGATTTTATATGTTCCACGTGTACAGATGGGCTTCAGGCTTTACGCCCGGCTATAAAATTCTCGATTACGGGAATTTCCCTGGTTTAGCGGTTTCCCAAATCTTCATAGTTGTTTTTGTGCTTTGTCCAGCTCTTCACTGTCTGGCGTACGGCATCGATACACTTCGCTGGCGAATTTTAATCACGTGTTTCAAACGCCACCGAAAACGCTTGATTGATGTGGTCAATGCAGCAGACGCTCTGGCGTCATCTAACGTAGCATCCAAATTACCTGGACCTTACCGAAGCGACAGGGCCAATGCAGTTCGCTCGAACCTTTTTAACTCCACTGCCGGTTCATCTCTGTTCGTGTAGACAAGTTTGCAACATCTAAAATTGAAAGCAAACAACCGGCTGCAATCAGTATCGGAAACAAGAAGTGTTTACACAATTCACAAGCTTCGAGGGAAGAAATGTGGGTGACAAAATATCACAAAGAATTTACAGTGTAATGAAATTAAGTGGTCTTGTTAGTTTCTGCGAAACAATTTCTGCCAAAGTTTCATGCTAATAACTTGGATCCAAATCCATGTCCGTCTGTTGCTCTTGCTATTATACTGTAATGCAAGATATCAGGACCAGTTTCATTACAGTCGCTTGTGTACAGTACTCTCGTAGAAGTGCCACGCGAATGTTCTACGGCGCCCATCTCCGCTTGCTTGCGCCAGAGGACAGGAGGCTACTTTCGTAACAGTGTTTGCATTTGTGGCGAGACAATGGCAGCACCGCTCATGAATCTCATGCCGAGCATGAGGCTAGACAAGCAGCAAGTGCGGTTGTCAAGTCTTCAATATTATCCGACAAGGGATCGAAAGCAACGTCCCAAATTAAATGAGTCTCAACTCAGTGTATTACTTAGCCGGTTATGGTATATTTTGCCGAGGTTAATACATTCTGTTGGTTAACTGTCTTAGACAGGTACATTTTCTGTGACATGATATTTGTCTATTTCCTAAAAAGTTTTGCATCAGCCTCTTTCTGATCCAAAAGTGTAATCAGAATAAACTGAAAGGCAAATGATTTCCACTTGATGTGTATGGCATATTTTTATTGTATTCAATTGGCATATTCAGGTGTTTGAATTTGTATCGTTGTTAGGTTTGCTTACGGTAAAATACAAATCAAGTTGGATATTGATATATCAACTGTTTTCAAAGCCTGAGATGTCTACGTACCTCGCGAATAGTTTTATTAAACTGTTCATACGCTTTCCCTTAAGTAAATATTTGACAACAGTACACTGCCTCAAAATTGATACTATAAAGCAGGGGTCTCCAAACTTTTTTGTTCGAGGGCCACATAAGCTGTTACTCAACAGTCCGAGGGCCGGACATCTTACAAAATGTGATTGTTTCAGGAAATGTTTCTGCCAAAT
>Ga0210059_1003703_pt1 | contig 24585 bp, 12 predicted proteins | sample Ectturendosymbi2_FD_188042 | JGI IMG/M metagenome (GOLD analysis project Ga0210059, IMG submission 188042) | Ecteinascidia turbinata endosymbiont from Florida, USA - Sample 2 (SPAdes) (version 2) | ecosystem: Host-associated > Tunicates > Ascidians > Unclassified | place: Key West, Florida...
CTTCATCATTTTGACAGATGAACATGTACCCCTACAATTTCTTATGACAAAATATTTTGTCATGATTATTCACGGATATATTTAACAATAAGCATATAATGATTTTGAAAATAATATTCGCTGATATTTATATAGATATTTGGAAACTAACAATATGTAAATATATTTTTCTCTTTCACCGCCAATCTTAAACGTACCCCTTCAGATGGGAAAATGTACTCCTGGTGGTACATTTACCCCAGGTTGGGAACCCCTGATTTAAACCAACAAACTGAATTCTCTGTTCTTTGGTTAAAACATCTGGATTAGAAGAAACAGAACAACTAGAATGTTGCAGCTTATTGTGCATCATAAATGAGCATATAAGTTTTTTAAGTGCAATTTATAGCTTGTGATCTTCAATTCTGCCAGCACTGCTGTTTTGCCTGTTCTGCTATTTTATAAGTTTCAGCTTTCACAAGGCCCAAACCTAACGTCTGCAAACAAACAGCGATTAAATTACTTTTCCATCCCGAAGGGAAAACCTGTCGGCTAAGCACAAAAACTTCTCCACATGAACAAGGTATCTCTGACGCCAAAATCTAAAGCTTCCTTTGTTTTTTATCTTTAGAGAAGAGGCCCTCACACTAGAGTAACTAATTTGCTGTATCGCGTTGCTCGTCATATTGGGTTAGTACAATGAATGAAATTGATAGCTACCTTAAACACAGCAGAAATTTCGAATTCTTCACAGGAAGGCATGTTATTGCCAATCGTTTTAACTTGTAACTTCTTTAATAATTACCAAACGGCTATCACCATGAAAACGCTTTTACGAAATATTTGGAGCTACTTGAGTGCTTGTTTTTGATCGTATGTGCTTATCAGCAATTTTTTCAAACTGCTGACAGCAACAACATAAGCAACATCATTTGGCTCAATCTTTTGTAAATCAAACAGGCGTACTGCAAACACTGGCTCGATGACAACTGCCTCTATTCCAAACAAATTTCAGACAAGGGAATAGGCATTTATCAACCCACATCAGAAAAATGTTGAAATAAAAGTCAAATCCATGTAGTTACATGTTGCACTGCAAATATTGAGTTTGTTTATTAAAACAAATCTGGAACTCACTGCAGATTTTTTTTAAATGTATTCTTTCATACTGTATCTTCTATCTGTAATATGACTCCTCTCCAGTAAAACCTCCACTAACACTTTTGAGTACTTCACTTACAGTGCGATCATAGTTTTACTGCAAACACCACAGGTAAGCGAAAATGTTCGCCTTAGTGTTAATTGTATCGTAGCCATTTTTAACTTTGAAATGTGATATTCCTATTCGTGAATGCCGTTTTTTTCAAATGTCATCTCACCCGAACTAGCCACTTTATGCATACATCTCCGTGAAACTTCATATAGCTTATGTGCCACAGCGTACCTGAGAATAAATATGTGTTTGTAGTTGAGAAAAAATGTTGTTCTTGAACGCAACGCAACGACGTTGCTTATCGACAGCATCTGGACAAACAGCATTGTTTGCTGTGACGCTAGTCGTCGCTGTGTCAACCTAGCAGTCAAGCTTGCCTATATACTAGTAGTCTTGCCGCACTTTCTCTACACCTTTGTTTAGCGCTGTGTCGGAACGTCACCAATGCATTTTACACTCTTCTGAAATACAGATTATCGCTTTTGTTCCAGTGCTTTGTACCTACCACTCAATAGTCGAGATTTTTGTTTATGAAAGAGCATGTAGCAGAACAAAAACAGATTTACAAATATCTCTACACCAAGGTACTGAAAGGTATATAACAAGTCGATGTCTTGAGGCAGCAGCCAGTACATGCGCTTGCTGACGAAAATTTACTTCCATCAATTTAATGAATGAATGATCGCCGCAATAATCCAGATAATTTCTTCTTCTTTGGTGGCCATTTTATGCCATTGTCTGTCCGTGCATTTTGCACCTAGGCCTTCCGTGGGGTTTCTGACTGACTTAATCTACACCTTAATGACATCACTGCAGTTTTAGGAACCATCAGTATTATGCATAAGTTTATAATGAATCTTTGCTCAACAGACACTGTACCAATTACAGCCAGAATAAATGTCTATATATGCAACAACCCAACATCACACCATGGAACAAACGCCATGTTGCTGTAGCCACAGCTGCACACAGCATACAAAATGCAGCAACAGTGACCAGGTGAAGTGTCACTATCATTTAAACATGCATTTTATTTACGGGAAGTCCTGACAACAAGCACTCCAATGTGCAGTCAGCCTCGAAGCCTGTGAGTCACGGAGATCGCTTGCTATATTTTGAATATGCCATACAAATATTTTTCCTGGTTGTGACAAGGTTTCGAGGTTCGGGGTTTCCAGGCCCCTAATTGTAACAATATCCAGTTCTTTTGAAAGGACTGTCTTCAAAATGGCTTTGCTAGAAAACCTTCCACCAAATCAATTCTCTCCTTTTCTTCAGCTACTGTGCTTTGACAGGAGAGTGATTAAATACTTAAAGCCGTTTCAACGTCAAACTGTTGAGAGCGCATTTATGTTGAAGATAATTTTTTTTCTTTATGACACAAGAGTGACTGGTGAGCCAGCATCAAATACTTCAAAATTAAAGAGGAAACGATAGAAGCAACTGTGAGCCTTCTAGCTGGCCTTAAGACCGTCAATTTGAAATCTGAGTGGATAATAGAAGAGTTTACCACACTTTGTTGATGAAAAAAACTTTCATAAAACCATATTGAGTTAGGACAAACACTCGGTGGCGTTAAAATTGAGTAAAACCACCTGGCCTCCATGTGGAGACTGGTTACTTCAAGATTAAATAGGTGTTTTTATATGTACCAAATCACTATCGCTTTGGCAATTGAATTGTTTATTATTTTGATATTCGTAAGTAAACCGTACAAGTGTTATCAGGCCATGGGCAGGCCGGAGTGAAAAAGAAAAAATGTGCTCGTTCCACGGGCCGTTAATGGGCTAGATTTTGCAGGCTATGGGCGGTCCAGACTCAAAAACTCTTGGACCGATCTATCTCTGCCCTGCTGTCATACTGTATATCGAAACCGCTACGTTTAAAAAAAGTCTCACGAAGCTTTTCGTCATAGAGAATGAGGAGGCAAAGCGGGGGAAGCACATTTTGCTAGTGTATGTTTTTTCGCTGGCGTCGTTGTGGCCAGTTGAAAATGGTGCCGATTCTGAAGTCTTGTACTGTAGCAAGGTATGATGGGATTGCTGCGCAAGCGTGACAATGTGTGGTAGTTGAATTACGATTGTTCAAAAGATTCAAAGTAACAATGCAAGTGATACGTAGTAGCGTGTGGCAAGGTCTAGGCAAATATTATGAAATTTAGTGATCAGATTTTGATTAATGGATTGCTTGATTTTTTGCCCCATGACGCAGCACGCAAGCAGCTATATCAAAGCGGCGCACATCCTCTTTCTGGTATCAAAAAGCCAGCAGAGAAGGCCTTTCTGGCCCAGGCTGTATTTTGCAAGAAAGCATTGCGCTTTCCTTGCCGTTCCAACATGCTGCTATAAAAATCATTCCCGTCTAGCTGGATCATAACAGGCAGTAAATCCAGCCGATTTTGTCATGTAGTTCAGAAACCCAAACCTTGCTCAATGCAAACTTTTCTGCATGAGTCAATGATGCGAAAAAGTTGCCGAAGTGACATTGTCGTCTATCTTTTTCTTGCAAAATTTCTTGTCAGCTTGGTCACTTTTGTGTTGAGATACTTTGTGTTGAGGTTGTCTACTCGTTCTTCTTGCTCTTTAAAACTAACTGTGGAACAACTATTGGCTCATAATGGGCATCTACGTCTCTTGAAACCCAAATTTTAATGCCATTTTTCTAGGCGGTATTTGGCATACATGCAATGACAGGCCAACATCCTCATAGATGCATCAACTGCTCATCCATTGTCAATGAACAATTGCACATATATTTCAACTGACACATAAACACAAATCCTTGGCACCAATATTTCAGATTGGACTTCATTTTTCAACTTCGATTCTTGAACAAAAATATAAAGGCAGCAATTTCTGGACGTAAACATAAAAAATTTGTCGTGTTTCACTGTCGGAAAACGTCATTTCGACATTTCGGCAAAAAACTTGGAGTAGCAAAAGGTAAAAATACCCAATTGATGGAAAGAAAAATGTAAAAACTACAAGTACAAACTAAAGACACAAAGATGTTTAGCAAGTTTGCAAAGCAATATAAACTCCAATAAACACCTTTACATGATTTCATTAACGGAAGCTTAAGTACAAACACCAGTTGAGGCTGTCTACGCACCAATTAACGTATGCATTCTTTTGCTAAAAGTCAAAATGAATGCGTTAAACGCATAAGGCGAACATACAACTGGTCTGAAAAAATAAGTCAAAAATGTTGATTCGGCACCCACACTTAACTACAAGACGTAAACATTGCGACGTTTCGGAAATGAAAATGTGCGAAGGATACAGGGTGATTTTTGGAGCAGCAACGCGACTGTACATTTTCCGACATCTCGACTCGAAGCCTGCTTTTTTGACTCACTGTACTGTCAGATTACCAAAACAACGTTTATCATGCTGTATACACAAAAATTAATAAAAATTGCAAAAAGCATCATAGTTTAAAATCACATGCAAATAAATGTAGAAAAACTATAGAACCTTAACAGGCCCATAGCTATGTAAGCATTAGACATTGCAGTAATTTTTTCGTTCCATATCTTTCAGTAAATTCAAATATCGTTGTTAAACTTCAGTTCTAATTTGCCAATGGTCTGGTGGGAGAAGATATAAAACTAGGAATATGTTTCACAGAGTTTCTAATAAATATTAACAACAGCCTTTCACTTGAGCTTCGGTTTTGAAACAAAGCGCCAGTCATCGAAAACAAACAAGCACAAGCCATCGAAAGCAAAACACCAATCATCGAAAAACCTGTCATTTACCGCTAATAATTGTAAAATCAAAAGATGAAAACGGGGCGGAAAAGCAATGAAGGCAAGATTTTCGCTAAAATCACGGAAACTAGCAAAATATAGCATCTTTTGAAAACTTCTCGCCTTGCTTGAGTATGTTGTCTACAGATGAGCAGTGCAACGTAAGGACACCTTAAGTCGATAAACAGCAATTGCAGTCGAAAGTTGTTTCAATCTTTAATGCTTTGAATCGCAAACGCTTGATTATGATCGGACAAGTTTCTGATTCCCATGCTTCATTTCTTCGGGGCATTAATTTCACATCCACTCGAAACAAGGTTTTCCCGAAACAAGGTTTTCCTTGGAAAGCGTCCAAGAAACAGTTGCTACCTTAGGAGGAATTTGTGCGTATCAAGATGTGTATATTCGCATAGCTTTGTCGATCTTTCTTCTGCACATTGGGCAAACTCGTAGTGCTTTTGTACATTCCATGCAAAAGCTGATGTGACCGCACGGGACGGACACTGCGTCAGCTCTTCTGTCCAAGCAAACCTACATTTAAAAGGTATCAGTGCGTAATTGAAGCTTATGAACTCGAATAGCATCTTGCCACAATTTAAACGCAAAGCATTTGAGAAAAAATAGATAGTTTTTAGGACAGTCCTGTTACCAATCAAACACGAGTGCATACCGCCCAAATCAAAACGCTTATTTCGAGCCTCATGTTGTATGAGTTAGAGCAGGGTTTCCCAACCTGGGGTACATGTACCCTCAGGGGTACATTTGCCTATTCGAAGGGGTACATTTAAGGTTATCAATAGAAGAGCAAAATATATTTGCACATGATTTATTTCTAAATATTTACGCATAAATTAATGAATATTCTTTTCAAAAATCGTTATACGCCTATTGTTAAATATATCAATGAGTAATCATGATCAAATGTATTGTCATAGGATACCTTAGGGGTACATGTACATCTGTCAAAATGCTGAAGGGGTACAGGGTAAGAGAAAGGTAGGGAACCCCTGAGTTAGAGCGTGATTTACCAACAAATAAAGTGACCTTGTTCCAAATAAAGAACTCTTGATGTCGTTTTGATTTCTTTTCCCCATTCATTTCGCAGGTTACCTTACAAAGTCGCTGTTCGTGGAGTTCTTGAAGTGTCTTTCTTAATTCAGCAGCAGCTGCATCGCTTCTTCCGGCTGGGTTGACAGAACAAGGGTGTTTTCTTGGAGAAACTTTAGTCTGGTGCTGCTGTGTAAATATAAAGAAGTAACATTATGGGAATTATTAATTTACGTCTTATCAACTTAGTTCTGCAGCCAAAGGTTCATTCAGAAAAACATTTGGTTGATATGCACAAGGTTTACTTACACTTTTGGGTATGGTTTTGCCAATTTTTGTAGTAATTTGCCATTTTGATACGTATAACACAAAGGTGTACCGAAAACGTTTGAATACAATCATGATTCCAGCCTTCTGGTATTTTTATAATTAGATATGTTTGAAGACGTAATTTGGTGTAAATACTTTTGAATACTGAATAATGAAATGGAAAGTGTTTTGCCCAGACGAAACAACTTTACAAGGTAAAGACAACATCCTCTGAAAATAAATACGCCTCAACCTTATAGATATAAGATTCAGCGATCTTTGAAAAGAAAAACCAAAAATTATTGATGGTGTGCAGAAAATGAATGAAGATGACGCTGAACCTCAATTATTAATGGAGACACATCCTAAAGGGTCAAACGGAGAAGCACCAAGCTGCAAATCCACTTGAACTATAACAGACATTTGATAAAAGTTGACAATAGTAAAGAAAATGCAGCAAAGAGCTTGAAGCGCTAAATGAAGCACAACGAAAACGTCCACTAAAATTCAAGCTTGATAAAATGATCCTTGCAGAATAACAAGTTTCCAAATTTTTGGCAAACGATTTCAGAAACTTTGGTAAAAGCTGTGCAACAATTTTTTGGGTTTCTGCAACACGTTTTGTTGTGCCTTTTACAAAAGAAAAATTTCAGCGTTTCAAACTTTTTTTTGTCTTTTGCTTATGTTATCCTCGATATCATCGACAGCTCTGCCATCGGCGAGGCCAGTTCCCGGTTGAGAATTGTCCAATGACGTTTGGTCAGAATTATTTTCGTTGACTTCTTGAACCCTTAAAATCAAGCATTAATATATTATAATGTGCAGTTGCTGTTTTGATTTTAATAGGTCATTGGTGCAGTCGAAAAGGTGAATATTACTGATTTTGTTATACATAGTTAAAACAAATCATAAGGTATTTCGAGTCCTCTTCGGGCTGCTGCTAGTGTTCCCTCGACGATGCGCGACTCAGTAGTACCACCAGACCATTTGTGCAGTAAAATTTCATTCCTGGGCACTTGCACCATTCCAAATTTGAAATCGTATATATATCGCGAGCTTTTAACGCTTCAAACGCTGTACTGCTTGTGTGTCTGCATGGTTGCACAATTACATGCGCACTAAAACAAACATTTGCTCAGGGTAAAATTTTCATAGAGGAACACTTGCTGCTGCACCCGCGACCCTTATAAGAGGAATTATGGGTATGCAAATGAATGAATGAATGAAAGAATGAATGAATAAATTAAGGAATGAATAAATTAACAATAGATTTCTTATTATATAATAGGATATATATGCAACTTGTAGCTGGCAACAGAAACCAAACGTATTTTGACATATATCCTTCTGCTTGACCTAATAACGTTTATCAACGCTCTTGCTCGTAATAAAGTATCGGTCCGTAAAAGAATAAGTGATTGAGAAGATCTTGAAACTGTGAATCAAGTTCAAATATTTGCGCTGCATATGCTATCGAAAAAAATAATTGTTTTTGTTTTCTTTGCTTCAGCGGTCACATAAGTAAAAGCTTCCCATGTATTTGAAATAAGCAACGTCTCTCGAAAGATGAAGTTAATATTCAGATTTTGAAGTGCATTTGCAAACAAAATGCAAACACTTTTTAATGCTGTTTTCAAAGAAACATACCTGAAGCGTAACGCCAAACAGACATCAAAAACAATTTCCTCAGCGTACGTGTCATATTCATTGCTCCACTGCGTGAAAATTATATTTGAAAGCTGTTGGCGAATATTTTTTTGTGTTCTCAAGATAGTAGAGAGAACGTCAGTTGCAAAAAATGTCGATATGGAAATTAACACGATTCGCACTTTTTGGCAATTTTCCATCGTGTACACGATTCATGCAGAGATTCGAACGTTTTTTTTTTCACTAACATGTTGTTTACACCAACAAGAGGCAGTGATTTGAAAATTTGAGGGGGAAACTCTAAAAACGCAACTTTAAATTCACAGCCAAAGCATGAAGAGGAAAACTACTTGTATGAAAAGGAACGTATTTCTTGCAGAGCAGCTGAAGATAACGGAACAAGATAGATTGCTCCATGGTTCAAATCTCCGTACCTCTGGACCTCCATAACGGCATCAAGCAGTGATGCGGCTGTATCAAACCCTGCACCATGCATCTTGAACTTCTTATTGATAGCACGTCGCACAAGTGATTCGTCGAAGCCCATTCCTGACACAAATGAATGCAGTTGGTCGTGATTTTAAAATGGTAGTAACTTTTAGTGCACCAGTTTCTGAAGAAGTATTCTAATCATTATCAACATTGTTTGCTTAAATCAAAAAGTCAGTCCAGTTCATTTTTGAGAAACAGAGACTATAATTGAATAGAACTTCTTGCATAAAGTTCAATAAAATTGTAAATTCTGTTCTCTTTTGTTGAACAAATGCTGTTTCATTTTCCAAAATTAATTTTATCAAAAATTAAACAAACTTTTCCCTCAGGCAGGTGTAGAGGAAAATGAATATTTGCGACGTTTCCTAAGTAAAAAGACTGCTGGAATTGATGGGGGGTGTAAACACAAATTTTGAAAAGATTTATTTGACAAATTGGTGCTAGCAACAACCTTTTTCCAAAGAACTGTGCGTTCGTACGTGATGGTTCGGCACGGGGCGTGATTTGCCAGTGTATGGTGAAACGACATGCCTGCAAGTGCGAACGCAATCTGTTCGAAGAAAATTTGTGACGGATACAATGTAGGTCAAAGATAATTTAAGGGAGTTCCAATGAATCACCAGCACGAGTGGCGCAAAGTCTCGCTTTCGCAGTGAAACTCTCCAAGATGACGTCATTCCGCTTTTATGTTTGTTAGAAGTATAGAAGAAAACGATTGAAGATGAAATTCAAATATTTATACTTTATAGAGCATGTAATTGCAAATCCCTTCTTTTGGTTGAAGATTATTTATTTATTTGCATTTTTCTGTTCTGGTATTCCTTCGAAAGCAAATATGAAACTAGAAGAAACGCCATGGTTTACTCCAGTAGCAGGTGGTGTATTTCTACATCAAACGAAAAACTTCTGATGATATTGTTAGGGAAAATTTAAAACCAGTGAAGCTATAATCAAACCATATAAGTTTCAAAGACCAAAGCACAAAAGTGATATTCAAGATCATTAATTCGTTCAAGAATTTATTTCTGAAACCCATCACAAAACTACCAAAGACGTTCAGTTGACAAAACTTAAAAACTCACCCAAAACTGTTTTCACAACTTCAGAGAGCATTGCGGTTTCAATTACTCTGCTTTCATTGGTGATGCCTAGTATATTTTCTTCACTCCCTTGCGCATTTGTGAAACACGGATCGGGGCCTTTTTGAAAGCTGAAATGAAACAATCAGCTTTCATTAAAGTACAAAATGTTCATGGCTTGTGACACGTGCTTTGGGATGTTACAAAACAAATCTAAAATACGCCAGGGAAAAAATCAATTTTTACCAAAAATAAACACACCGTTTCTGCAAACACACAGTGACTGTATTATGGTGGTTCTGGGGCAGATACCATCATCAACTGAACACAGCTTGAACGGCTTGGTACAAGATTTACAGTTCTTATATAATTTTAGTTATTCGGGTGCAGTGACCTTTACACATGTACTCTAGTTCTAAAGAAAGATATACTTATACTTTTCTAAACAATATTCAAGGTAATAACCTACAGGAGGTGCTTCATAAACGTTCATCAGTTTTGAGCCAAAGTATACCGATTGCAATGTATGCTACTGTGCTAAAAATGTATTGTTTCCAAAAGCATGCATACATGCACGGCTTGATGTTTTGTAAATTAAGTCTAATTTTTGCAAAACTACATGTATTGTAGATTATTGCATTTCTCACCGAACCTATAGATTGAGAAAAATTAGAATTACTCACCAAACCATCAAACCCTGTGCACATCATTCCGAAGATTTTAACGTGGTCAGTAGAAAGTTTCAAAAACGCAGCTAACTTGGATAACATTTGAGGAAATTAGTGTTAAATTAGTAAAATTATTCACACAAGAAGTAGACCTTTTCCATCCTACAGAAAATATTTCACCGCAGTTTAGAACTTGGCGTATTGTGCAATGCCTCAAACCTTTACTGTATTGTACGCACCAATTTAGCAGTTTAAAAATCTTGCTGTGGTTTGCCACTAATTTCGTTATTTTATAAAGAATTGTACTATTACTCTCACGTTTGTTTCAGATGTACAAAAAATGTAAAAATATGGAAACCCAGAAGTACAAAAATCATTAAAAATGCTCACAATCTTGAAATATTCACAGGAGGTACTGAAATTTTGAAACAATCCATTTAAAAATTAAAAACCTAGCTTCCAACATTCGAAATTCTTGTTGCAAAGCAAAGGTCTTGAAAGAGGCTTCATCTCACCATGAAGTTCGACATTTCGTGTTTTGTGTTTTTGCCTGCAGCAACAGTCTATCCATGTTTGGAAATCGAGCAGCAATAGTGTTTGTGTATTCCGGGCCTCTTTTCTGCAGTAAAAACTCACAATCTGGATACCATTTGGCGTGTTCCTCCCAGGGATTGTCGTTTTGTCTCCAGTTTTGCAAACCTCCATTGCAGTAAAAGCACTTCACTCGATCGCGAACTCCTTTTCACAAAAACAAAAACAGAAGAAACACATGATTAATATTTGGAATGATATGTCGTTCGGGGAAGATCAAATATTGTACACATTGGTCGTGAATACAGATTTATAACAGGACTCTAAAATACAACGGATGTTACTGCATATTCTAGCGTGCTAAAAGCATGAGCTTTTCAGAGACAACAAAAACAGGAAGAAAGTGAAGAAAAACGTGTTCGCTTTTTTGAAAGCCTTTACAGTTGGCAGACTGGCGGAATAAGTCTTTTTCCTTGTGCAACAGTGCTACGTTTCTGTCCAACTGATCAGATTAGTTACTGTATTTTATGCACTGTAGTACCGCGTTTGTCAGGGTTGAGCAATTAGGTTGCGACATGAGCAATCGAGTTCTGCTGTTGCTGTCAGCAAACATCAGATGCATTTCAACAGGAAAGATTTTCGGGAAACCCCATGTTACTTTTTCTGTTTGCAGGAAGTTGTCAGTTTACTTGGTGCAATCAGTGTGTACTTCAAATGCAGAGCATGTGCTGGAGTGTCATGTGCATTGGATGATGGAGGCAAGCGAAGAATTACACAGCACAATAATGTCACAAAGAACACTTTATAGGCAAATAATTTGGAAAGACGTCCATCTTCTCTGGTTATATTTTAATGCAAGTCCGTAAAATTGTCTTGTCATGCAATAAGCAGGCATTTTTATCACACAATACGAAATTGCAAGGTTGAAAATATTAAACAAACCAAGTGAATAGAATCCAGCTTCTGCCAGTACTTGAGGGGGTGCCCGAGTAAAGTACCAATTGCGGAAAGTGTTCACTCGATCTTCCACTGAACGCAAGGTTGGTGTCTTTGGGAACAGGCAGGGAAACACGAGGCAAAGATCGGATGCTTGCTGTGTAGTCAATACCTTTACTTGATGTGTGAAGTTCAAAGCAGTCTGAAAAGGTGCGTTTGCAATACGATTAAGCCAATATCGGCATCGCCATCATGATGGCCTATCCACACACGTAGCCAAGTTTTAAGATTTGGAGGGGCAAAATGTATCTTTAGGGTGGCAAGATTTTTTTTTTACTATATGTTTAAAACAAATTTTGAGGACACAACAAAATTTGCGGGGTCACAAAAGTTGGGGGAACTATCCCCGAATGCTCCCGCGTGTCTACGGGCCTGGGCCTATCCCATCGAAGACGACGTTATGAGCACCGCGGCGCTCACAATCATCCAGATTTTATTGTTGAGCGGTAAGTGTCCTGATTCAAACGCTCTTGCACTTACATTTTTGTCTGTCGTAGGCAAAATTTACCCCTGAATCGACTGCAGTTGTCATTTTCAAAGAGCAGCCCCCACATTGTTTGTTATTAAACACTGACGCATAATCTTGGTAGGTAAACTTTTAGATCTTAAAAAGGGAAAGGTTTATGGTCCGTGCAAACACTCTGCTCTGTAACGGGAACTTATATCGTGCTAATCCTCACGAGCTGACGAATGCAGACATAGGGACTACGCCTTCGGGAATTTCAGGATTGCGAAATGTACACATAAGCTATGAATAACTGATCTTTGCAGAAAACAAGTTACAAAAATCGTCAAATCGCAATGTCTTAGAAACCACTTCCTCTTTCACAGTTTTTTCTCGTGTACGATTGAAAATAGTTCGAATCTGTATGGAGATTTCCGCACAATTGATCTGCAACAAGCAAATGATGAAAGCTACCAATGAGTGTCGGACAATTCGTATACGCCTCTAATGAGCACCAATCATGAAAGAAATCTCCCTGAAAATTAACTCATTTTTTCGAATTCAAACGTTGGCCCATAGAGAAAGAAACTGAAGAGCACAGTTGCATTCACGTGAAACATTTAGTACTCTTTTTGAGGTTACCTACGAGCGGATACTGCCAAAGGTTACAGCTTGCAAAATTTCTAGTACATTGCTTGCGTCGAACTTGGTCAAATGAAGTCAGCTAAAATGTCAAAAAACAAACCTCCTTTCTCGAAGAATCAGGGATATTTCGTCTTTCCTGCCCTTTTGACATCAAGCAGTGCGGGAAATGCGTTATGTGCTCTGTATTTGGATTGTCCAACCTTCTCCAGTTTCTCAAAACTCCTCCACAACTGAAACATTGCGTTCTATCCAGGTTTCCCAAAAAGAACCACCCAGAAGCAGCCATTTCTGTGGCTGACGGAGCTGCATTCCCTGGCCATTGTGACGTAAAAGTTTGCAGTCGATCCATTTCGTGGCACAGATTCAGTGATTTTATCAACGTTGCTTGTTCAGGATTTCGAATGGTTGCAAGTTGCCGTTGCCTGGGGACGTTGAACCTTTGAAAAGCTGGTAAGTTCTGTCTAGTTGTTTTGAGTACTGCTTAAAAATAGGTTCTCCAAAGAATCTTTAAGAACAATAAATGTCGGATACGGCTGCGAAAACGCAATTGTTCAGACCAGGGGCGTAACAAGGAGGGTATAAATCCCCGGCGCCGAATCACTGTGGGGGCGACGAAAAGTCCCAACAATGTCAAAGGTACTTTCTTCAACAGAGCAGATTTACTTCCGAAAGACCTTAGGTTCGAACACGGGGCGCCAAACTTGCTTCTTGTCCCGGGCGCCATCTAACCCTTCACGCCCCTGGTTCAGACGCACTTAAAAAGCGGTGAAAAACAATCGCCATCTATATGCATCTATATATATTCTACAATCAACTTGGTGAACTCAATTATTGATTGCCCTCTCGTGTGCGGAAGTAGTTGCATAAGATAACGTGAAAGTAGAAGAGCTAAAAATGTCGGCATAGAAAATACAACAGAGCATGATGAAAAGTCTCCATTGGTGCATTATAACAAACGTTGTCATCTATTATAAATCGTAGCGTTGTTGCACACATCACATGCTATCCCTTCATTCAATAGCGACGCTCAAATTTTTTAATCAAAGAGAGAAATGGGAAGAAAAGAAAGTTATGTGCTTAGTTGAGGAAAAACGTCTCTAAAAATGCACCATCAGATCAAGACACACTGACCTGCTATTTCCAAATAACCCTGCTTCGCCTGGTAGGATCCCCATCATTCGGTGGCTAGTTGTTGTCGCCTGTTCAAGTGTATTCCGCAAAAGCTCTTCCGGCGAATTTTCTTGTTGATCGCTGTTCTAAACAGCAGAAAATAATGTTTGCGCTGGTCTAAAAATAATTGCAATTGACCAACTCTTCATAAGCATCAAAAGGTAGAAGACTCCACCTCAGACATGACTATAGATCAGATTCCTTTTGTTGTAGAGAAAGTGATGTTTAAGGGTTTAGTTAGAGTAATCGTGACAAAGTCAATGTTAAAGTAAGTATACAGATCATGGCGGTCTCAGGTGCACAGGTGGGTTGAAAGAAAAACTATCTTCTTATAGCTAAATGTAAAGATATCTGGCGGTAGGATTAAAGGTCGCTTTGTCGCTAGAGTTAAATTCAAGCTTGTCTCCAAAACGTCATGCTTTTATGCTCCAGGGTTTGAAAGAGTGGAATGTGCTTTTTTCTGTATTGCAATGTGTTGCGCGCTATTTCTTACCAAATTCGTTGCCGATAAAGGAAAATGACACTTTTGAAACAAACACATGTGTCTTTTCCAGCAATTACATTTTTTTGAAACTTTGGTGAATGTTAAAGAAACCAAATTCGGTGAATGAGAAGAAATCGGTGATAACGCAATTCATCCGTTTCCTGACCGAATCTAACAAAAAACAGCAACTGTTTGAGAAACAATGTACTTTTTACCTGGAAAAAGTTTTTGCACGCATTAAAATTGGAAACGAAAGTTGTTTTGTGCTTTTTCCAAACGGGCAATGAAAAACGCTGAAAAAGCAAACCACTTTAATTCATCCTATTTCAGAAGTTGTTTCTAATTTCAAAAGTGCCAGCAAATGCATAATGTAATCTTGATCAGTTTGATGGACCTCACGGACTATATTTTAACAGCCATCATAGTTCTAGTTTGAGTTTAATCAATCGCAGGACAGAGATGATCCTTATCATTGATCAGTTTATCACACATTTAAAACACTGCCAGCAACCACTGCCCAAAAGATAAGAATTTAGTAGTTGCGGTTTTGTTGAAAGTTCAAACATACGCATTTGACATCGCTGCTTTGCATTACTTCGAAAACTCTGTTTTATAAAAAACAAAAAACGCAATAACCAATAATTTTGACAAATTTGGGTATGCACGACTTTCAAGTCTCCTGTTCCTGATGTACCGTATTACGTTTGCGATTGCCGTGACTCACGTGATCCTAGAGGGTGTTTGTTATTTCAAGTGTTGCAACTTCTCCGATGGCGTTGCGTTGATTGTGTAAGAACGGAATGTGCGTGAAGAATAACACCATTATATGTGTAGCGAGAGCAAGCAACAGTAAGAGAGATTGCGAGCATGATCTCTATTGTTGCTTGCTGCCGCGGTGCGAAGCTTTGCGCACAAGCCGCTCGGGATTTCCGATCGCAACACAAGCAAAGTCACGCTGCAAGTCCATCGTATGTGTCAGTACGTTTTGACAACTCAGGGTAGAGCTAGCAAGAACAAGCTTCTCGTGACACACCGCGTGAGGCTACGTGTGCTGATGGTCACATGCGCTGGTAAAGGCGTCACGTGATGTCGTTGACTGTGGTGCTCATTGGCGCGGGACTTTTTTGCGCTGCAAGTCAAAAAATACAAGGCTGGAAGCAACAGGCGAGCTCTGCCGACGCTGAGCTCGAATAAAGGGATTCCCCTCAAAAAATTTACGCCTTAACACGCTTGTCTGTGATTGAACTGACGACGCAGTTGCTTGTACTGTGTGGGGATTAAAATACCAGGGCGTTCTTACAACCAGTGAAAAGCGTAAAAACAGAAAATGTACCTATTAAGTCCTAATTTGCAGGTCAACTATTAACTGGATTCTTCTGTTGTGAAGATAACACAACCACTTTGGCTGTTGCGCTCTGTTTGAAAAATCATTAGTATCAGACTTTCAGAAAATGATCCATACCATATACGTTTTCAGATCATTTATACTGTGTTTTGTGTGTAGAGCTTCATTTCAGCACAAAGTAGGCTAACAAGGTCAACAGCGGGTATCTTGTGCTGTCTCGACATTATCTGCAGGGCGTTTTTCATGGATATTTAAAAGGTCTGACTAACTAATCAGCCCTATTTGTTTCATGTTCAACCGAGTCAACGTCAAAGAGTGTGTGGCTGGTCTACCTCATAAAATCACATCTTACTCATTTCAAAACAACACCTGAGATGGAGAACGTCTTAAAGTTTCATCGTGTCTCGATCTTTCCGTATTGTCCTGCTTTGCAAAGAAACTTTGGGTTTTGCGTCTGCGAACACACGTAAAGTGTAAAATAGTTGATCCCATTTTTGTTGGTACGACTACTGGAACGCGGTGAATCTGGCGTATACCGAAATCAAACTTTTTCGTTTTCGTAGTACAAGTTCTGCTCAACCCACTCTCATCTGACTTGTCAAATTGGAAACAACAATATGTTAGATATTAACAGAGTTAAATTCTTTACCTCTATGCACTGCGCGGATAGGCGTATGTTGGCACAGATATTCAACGCGGTAATTCGATGTTATGAGGGTTTTTGTAGCAAACACATAGTATTTTTTTGTATTAACTTTAGTATCAAACATTTCAATAATCTGTTTAAATCTACAAAATAACTCGCGGTGCTTTGTTTATGAATTATAAAACTGAACGTTTTGTTGCAAACATTCAAGAAAAAGGCCAAAGACATACTCCATTCTTCTCTTCCGATGTGAAAAATCTTCTTGACTTTCAACGTTGAAGAATGAAATTAAAACAAGTTTGAACGCTCCTACGAACAACGATCCTGAAAAAGAAGCTGATGTGTTTGACCTGCTCAAGTAAGTGCCTGATGAACTACTTTAGTGAACAAACAACCTGTTTTGACAAGCGTCCACCAAGCTTGAGAAAGTTGTGTTTATGTTGTCGATTAGACCGCTCTTCTTGCCTCAACAGAAATTCTATTTCGTTTTTGATATATTTTCTATTTGGTGATGCGTTAACAAGTATCTACTGCCACAAAATATTGTATTGTTATTACCGAATGTATAAAAGTTATGTGCACAGCGTCATTTATCAGGATTTTACATGCTTCAAACTTCTAGATCTTTTCGCTTTAATTTTGCTTTGATAAGATGTGCAATGTGCATACACTGCGGGCTTTGTAGTTTACTGCAAAGGTTAAGTTTAAACAATGGCAAGTTTTTTGTTTATTCAAAGAATTAAAAGAAACATGTGTTCATAGAACTAACTACAACTTCTTTCTTAGAACTCAGGTATTTCCTGCAAATGAATGCAGTCTTGCGAAATTGTATTAGAAAACATCACGCAAAAACCACAGATTTAAATAAATTCTTGTTGGAAGACTCTAAAAACATTGTTTTCAACTTCAGCTCATTGATCTGAGTTATTGACTTTATCCATTCAATTGAATGATTTTTGAGCTGCTGTTTTCAACATCCTCTTTCAAGTTTTAAACTTTTAATCACAATACAACTTATTGCGGCTCGAACTCAAAATAGCTGTTCTGCTCTTCTAAAACAACAGAAAGTAACTTGAACCATTACTGTAAGTGTCGCGACAAGAATTCAGAAGTGACTGTTCCTCCGCATCCATGTCATTACCATACAATTCATTTCTTTTTTTGTGTGTCTTTTGCAATTGTTGCGCAATGGCGCTGACTCATTGAGGAAACACGAGGCCAAACGAATGACCTTATCGTTTTCGTAATTTGCTCGCCCTTTTTGTGTTTGAAAATGGCTTCATTTCTTAATTTTGTCATTTTGGGGCCGGTATGTTACGGTCGATAAATTACTCACCCGCTCAAACCACGGCACCTAATCAGTTGATCAAGCGCATTCCCTGCAATGCCCGGAGCGGAGCATGGTCGCCTTGTTCCTTTGCTCACAACGACACGTTCAGTTCTTTGTTCCTCAGTCGGGCCGCTACAAGACCACTGTAGTTATGAAGCGCCAATAACAAAACACCACATTAATCAGTTCTTTGTTCGCCGTGTCAGAGTTAGGCGGCCGTCGTGCTGCTTGGTTTAAGTCGAAGTAACAGTGATCGTTGCAGTGAGGGTAGTGAACTCGACTGTCAGAGTATCAGCTTAGCTTGTGTTAAGCTGTCTTTGTTTGTTGTATTTGCTGCGGCATCTATGTGATTGCCAGGGATAACTATTGTTGTTATATCTGCGCAGGTTTATTAGCGTTGAACTCCCTGGTGCCGTGAATGTTTGTAAAACATTACAACCTTCTCTCTAGACGTGCTACGATAATACAAAGTGCTCTTGCGTGTGAAATTTGACCTTCTGCAACTCTGATCATCGTGGATTGTTTCTCGCAATTGTCTCTGCGAAGTTTTGAACGAACTGTTGAATGAACTCTGGTACAAATATACCGTACTGGACTGTTGTATTGAGAGTAGGCTGTGTGCTTTCGCAAGACATAGCGGCCAGCGGAGACTTGTCTTTGAAGTTGAGCCTTACACCTTAACATAATTGTACAAACAACGGTTTGTCATTACCAGGAGTAGGTCAACAATATTTTTGCAAGGGGGCCAAAAGTGGCAATTTTATTTTCACCACTTGAAACATGTCTACCTTTTTTTGAATATAACAAATGTATTTAGCAATGAGCATATAGATTTTTGAAAACAATATATTTATGTTAATCTTTGAACTAGAAACGAAGTCCGTAGAGCACAAGCACACAGTACCTGCACAACACAGATTGATAATACAAGACACAGAATGTTTTGTAACGGCGTTGGTGGTAGGGCCACGGGAGTACAGACACTTGTTCGCTAACTCGCAACACTTCGAACAACACTACATTACAAGTTGTTCGCTAACTTGTAACCTTGGCACAATAATACACCCAGAGTAGGACAGAAAAATCGCATGTTAAGAAGAAATAGTCCAATCCAGGCTGAGCCCAGGTCATGGCCGGCCCTAGCAGATGCGCGGCCCAATGCAAGAACTGGGCGCAGGGCCCAAAGCAAGACCTAGGCGCGGGGCCCCTCTGAGCAGTGATTTTATGACGTCATCGTGAACAGTCAACCGTGTTACGATCGTGGTTAAGCGCAGATGTACCGTGCAGCACTAACACGAGAAATGAGCACGTTTGCTAACGTTCGAGAGGAAATTTGTTAGTTCTGACGAGAGCGTTCTTTGTTAACAATGAAATTTATATGGGGTTTCTACTGAATTCTCAAGCGTGTATCTGGCAAACATTAACAATCTACCAAACACTATGGCGCGGGGCCCCAGAGGCGGGGTGCCCACTGCAGCTGCATCGGTTACATCGGCTTAAGGCCGGCTCTGGCCCTGGTAACGTACAAATGCGTTGAGGCCTCCACACGTTCTCAAAATAACACTGTAAGGCCCTGGCACTCAGTCACAAAGTAAAATGTAGTTGTAGTGTTCAAAGGGCGAATATAAAAATCTGACGGCATCAAAGCGGGCAACGAAACATTCTTGGACTTTTGCATCGTTCAAGAAACAGGTAGCCTACACTTTTTTCACAATAAGGCCTCAAATGTAGGAATGTTGCATTGAACCCGATGACTACTAACACTTGCTCGCCGCGGCAGGTTGTACAAAGTCCTGCAACCAAACTTATAGGCCGCACGCAATCTTTACATGCACGCCTTCCTGAAATCAAACCATAATTACGAAGCATACGTGGACCTACAGAAGGAACGAAAAAGCACATTTTTAACTGCGTTCGACATCGGAAAGAGATGCTCGCATTAGTGAAGAATATTGCTATCGTAGTTGTCTCTGAATGTCTTTGTCAATTGAAAGCTCTTATCTAATACAATCCCAAAATATCTGTAGTGGGAAATAGATTTTACTGTTAGTACGCCCAGTGTCAGCAACGGGATGACCGTGCTTTTTGCGGTCTTGGCCTTATACATCATACAAACAGTTTCGCTGCAGTTAAATAATTTCATGCGATCCTGCGTAAGCCTGAAAGACATCTAGTTACTTTGCATCCCACGTACACTTGGCCAAAATACACAAATATCGTCAGGAAACATTAAGTAGTTCAATAAGCTTCACCAATACACCCGGATTAAATGCTATTTAGTTCAAGAGATAAATCATCTAAATATACATCAAGCAAGTATGGACTCAATACTCCCCCATTGTCTAAGCCCAATAGTAACATGAAACGGTTTGGAAAAAAATGTATAAATAATGCGAAGTGAATAATTTATAAACATATTTTTCCTTCTATTGCCAAACTTAAATGTACCCCTTCAGATAGTCAAATGTACCACCAGGGGTACATGTACCCCAGTTTGGGAACCCCTAGTCTACTGAAAAGCGCCAAGGGCAAGAACCTTTGTTTTTGTGTAATGAAATACTAGTTGCAAAGAACATATATTGGTAGAAGCGTTTTTTTACAAGCACTAAGAAAAGTGTGAGACCCTTGTCAGACGTGAAACACTGACAAGATTCAAGGCGATAAGTATAGGCTACTGTAACTAAAGTGCATTGCCACAGAGTGGTTTTGAAAGTTCAGTTAGATGACGTTTCATTGAAAAAATGTTTTTTCGGTTGCCTTATGAAAACACAACTTTTGATCATCTGAATGTCTAGCTTGTGGCTTTTCCTGAAGATGATATCGCACGTGATAAGTTATGTTCCTTGAAAATAATGAAAAACAAGTTTCCGTGAACGACTTTACATTGTAAGAGAAAAACATTCAGGATTGCACTTGGATAAAAGTTTTCAGTAACATACTGCGTTTACTTTCGATTAATATACCTTAAGATAATAACCAGCAGAAGATGTTCAACTGTGTGAGGCAACAGAAGGCTCAGAGTGAACTTTGTACTCATCCAATGGAAACCTTCCGATAAAAACAAAACGTACAACCAACGTTTTCATTTTGAAGGGAAAGAACCTGAAGAAGTGAAGGACTACAAACGACATTTTCTGCTGATACAATGGTTACATGAGTGCTCGGAAAGTCTTGTTAAAGATTGAAAGGCGAGCTGGACTTGTTTTCTGTTCCTTCGACATCAGTCAAGCCCGCAAAATAATTACTTTTCGCTTATGTTTTCTGAAATCGAGTAATCAAGATTTGCCAATGAACGAAAATTTCCTACGAAGGTAATTTACGCTTTTGTCGAAACTAGTCATTACTACGTGGGCGAAGAATAAATATCACATGATTTCACTATGGGACTGATAACACTCTGTCTTTAATTTGATTCTTGACCTTGGCTCAGTCGCAGACTAGTAGGATGTCAAGAACGGAACCTTGCACTTGGACGTGCAATTCATGGCGTTATTGACGGCTACTATCAATGCGATGGAGCACGTTAAGTAAACAACTTCCTCGAAGTCACTCAGACTAACACCATCATTCTCGTTAACTCTGAAAACCATGGACCACAGGGCACACACCCGTCATGTATGCTACGGCTTACCGCGTCTGTACGGAATACTTGTAACTTGATCAAAACGCAACTGCGTTTGTTGTTGGAATTTCATTCGCGTGGCTTAGCACACACGTTTTTTCCTCGTGTGTTGTCAGTGGTCAGTACTTCTGCATTCTGTGCTGCTCATGTGCCGGAGTAATTCCATTCGTTAGATGTGTCACGTTTTTGAAAAATTCGTTTGAAAACGTTCGCGCTTTTGCGCAGTTTGAAGTTTGCATTTCTTATCGGTTCGTCGCAACAAACCACAAAAGAAGTCGCTGTTCTTTTTGCTTGTTTGTCAAATTTAGTCAGTGCGCAAATGCTTGGCACCGGGAACTTCGACAGTATTCGTAAAACGCAGCGTTTTCAAGATGTTCTCGAACTGGGTCTACTCCAGGTGTCTTCGATCGACAAGGGCGTTCTTTGCTTTGGCACGATTCTAGTCGAACGATTTATCGACAATGCAAGCCAAAACTTACTTTTGGGACGAAAACGCTCTTGACTTGTAAAATCCCTTCATTTAAGCTTCTTGCTGCACAGTTCCATGTGAGGCATTTGCGAATACAGTTTTGCTCATCGCATGTTACACAAAATAAGATGGCGACGTGTGTGCTTTGAGCTTGCTTGATGGGCGTGAAGACAATAACTGGCTGACCTTCCTCCAAAATTTCGCCAATCTTGCCAATTGGTCGGTGTTCAGTGTTTTAACGCCACCTCTTCTGCACCCTTGCGCAACTGTCTACTGCCAGCGGGTATGTGTTCGCCAGAATCAACGTTCTGCAAAATTGGTTTCGCACAGTACATCCTCTGCCCTCTTCATTGTGACAAATCATTTTCGCAGTCGCCTAAACCTTCATAAAACGCCTCAAATGCGAGACACGTTGAGGGTTAAGGACAGCATCACATCGGCTTGATCCTTCATTCGACGAACTGTTTGAGTATATTGTTTATTTTCACTAAATACTCGTTGATTGCCTCGGTTCATATACCCCCAACAGCATCTTGTTTCGTCTCTTGCACGAGCCATTTGTTCTGACGTCGCACTGGCAGATGTGCAAGTTCACCTGTTCATCATCGAGCCAGAGCTGCACTTAGCAGATGATGCAATTCCTAATGCACGAGATTGCACAGTATTGCGCAATTCAGTCCGAAAAACCAAGGCTCCCTCGTCATGCAAGCTGCAGACGTTTGATTTAACTTTTACATTTTATAATTAAAACATTTACTTGGAACTTCATACTTAGTTGACAGGTGCCGATTTGACGGAAGTATCGAGGGTGCCAGCGGATTCGTAGATCGCGGCCTGTGCGCAAGTTTGCATTGGGAATTGCAGCTTTTGGGGTTGGGCGTTGGAACAAATTTTCCGAGTGGCGGACAATAGTGGATTTTTCGAAGGGAAGCAAAACAGAAGTTATTCAGGAGAGGACAACACTGGTGAAATGTGATTTTAGCAATTCGAAACTAGGAGAAAAACAATTTTATATCGAAAACTTAAAAGGAAAATAACAAATTTCAAAATCCATAAGGGGCATAGTCCACCCTGCCACACCCTTCTGACGCCCATGCTAGTACCGTGTTTAGAAAACACAATAAGCCACAGCTAACGAAATATCAAGCAGAACACTTATCTCGATCAGCTCTCAACCGCAGGTCAGACTCAATTTGAACAAGGTTTGCTGTCCACACTTCGTGGAGCAAAAGCGATTTAATCAAACACACAAACACAGAGAACGGCAGGTTAAAGCATACATAAGAACTCGCCCAACAACTAATAAATTCGATGTCAAGGCAACCAGGTGCGGCAAGTAGCTCAGGCACGACGCATAGACCAACACTTCAATTTTACAACCAGTCAATGTAGTGAAAGCAAGGCAACTGATGACAAAAGGCTGTGCACCAGAGTTGTTCCGGATCCGGATTTTCGGAGTCCCGGATCCGGATTTTTGGAGAATTTTTTGGATCCGGAGCCGGATTGGATATCATTTTTGCTCAAGCCGGATCCGGAGCCGGATTATCCAAAACGCTACGCCTGGAAAACTTTTTATTTTTTCACGTTTTGATTTTTTCCTGCAAAAATTATTTGATAACTTGAGACTTGAAAGATCTGATGCTGGATGATGGGTTTATGTTGTTGTGTAATCTGCCACGCACGGTTGACTTCGCAGTTCACATCACACTGGTATGAGGCAGAGATGAGCACATATCAGGACTGGAGCAGGACTGAAGCCAATTTTGGCCGGAACTGGACTGGATCTGACTGCAATTTTTTTCAAAATTCTCAGATCAGGAATTGATAGGACTGAGAAAATTTTTGTTGTTTTAATGTGATTATCCTGAAAATATGAAACATTTTAGTTGTGATCCGATTTCTTTGGTTTGTTAAATGGTAATGTATATTTTGTCATCAAATGCAAAAACTCTTCTGGGACTACTTTGCAATTCGAACGAACGGTATCCTCCTTTGTTCATATATAAAGTTGAGTTCTGGTAGCAACGTGAAGATAGTTGAGTGGTTAGTGTCTGCGCCTGCTGTTCGATTGTCCGTTGGTTCTACTCTCACCATTTCCTTTGGCTTAGCTTGTAGAGGTTAGACCTTTGATAAGAGTGCTTTTGATGTACTTCTTAAAAAGTTTAGGGTTTAGGTTTAGGGTTTGCGATTAGGGTGTATGTTTTGTTTAAATTTCGATGTAGGGTTTATCTTTAGAGTTTAGGTTTATAGTATAGGCTAAGTAATTTTGATTATTTTCGGGTTTAGGTTTTGGGTTAAACTTTTATGTTCAACTGACAACTTTTAGGTTTAGGTTTTGGGGTTAGGTTTGAATTTTTAGTTTAAGTTTTGGATTTAGCTCTTGGCTTTAGGTTTTGGGTTTAGGTTTTGGGTTTAGGTGTTGGGTTTAGGTTTTGGGTTTAGGTTTTGGGTTTAGGTTTTGGGTTTAGGTTTAGGTTTTGGGTTTAGGTTTTTGGTTTAGGTTTTGGGTTTGGGTTTTGGGTTTGGGTTTGGGTTTGGGTTTGGTTTTAGGTTTAGGATTTTACTTTGGGTCGTGTAACAAGAAGGACCTTCGTTTATCTAAGTGTATCGTTCTTGTCACTTGACTATCCAAGCAGTTGGATTCTCCTAATGGCAAAATAGCTCCAGCAGTGCTTTTCCCTCTAATGCCTAATAGACACTTGTTACATTTTGGAAAT
>Ga0210059_1003704_pt1 | contig 24582 bp, 17 predicted proteins | sample Ectturendosymbi2_FD_188042 | JGI IMG/M metagenome (GOLD analysis project Ga0210059, IMG submission 188042) | Ecteinascidia turbinata endosymbiont from Florida, USA - Sample 2 (SPAdes) (version 2) | ecosystem: Host-associated > Tunicates > Ascidians > Unclassified | place: Key West, Florida...
CAATTTATTGCGTAAGGAAACTAGTTTCGTGTGTTACACATCTTCAGTCCTGCGCAAAAGTCGACATATGAAACAAAAAGAAAAAATTACGCACTGTTGCTCAGATTAAAACTCAAGATTACAAAAATTGAAGATTACAAAATTTTTTCACAATTGTAACTCCTCCACTAAACACAGCCACAACACTATTGATCAAACTTTCCATGTTGTAGGACGCATAAGGGCTTGCGCCCCCCTGGAAGGGCGCTCACCCCGGTTAAGAACCACTGAACTAGAGCCCCAGCTGCTCGCGTATAATCTTACATCAGTATGTTTGCTTGAAAATAGTGTTTACACCAGTTAAACGTCAATATCAACAACGGACTGTGAGGCGTAAGTGATTCAAGAAAAAAATTTTTTGCGCTCGATCGCGGGATGCAACGAAACAGGTAAAATAATTCATTGGCATATTCAATATTCAAACATCTTTACATCTCTCATCAGTGCATCAAAGAGGGAACTGTTTTTGGAAACATTTTAGATGTTTGCTTTTTCAGCCTCAGCGTTCCGTTTCCTGGTTACGAGAATGTACGAACATGCTTTTCGATTATGATATCGATCGAAGCACTCTTAGCCACAATGTACACGATGATCAGTCTGTCATTGCCGTGATGTCTGTTGTTTTTAACATAGCTACGATTTATGATAGAGGGTATGATCTTTTCTTCAATAATACTGTTTTTCACACAAGTTATGACACACATGTGAAACTAAAACTTGGCGTTTATAATCCGAGAATCTGAGGCATTTCATAGTTAAACTTCCCTCGCTCAAACTTACCCCTTGCGCGGTCGTCTTAGCAACAGCAATTGCTGCACGCAACTGACCTTGAGCAAGAAAGCAGTCATCGACAGACAAGCCGAGCGACTTGGCTTCGAGGTCAACAATTTTCATGAAAGTGTCGCCGATGATCTTGCGCTTCTCCTCTGGTTCAATGGTTTGGCAGAGGACGCGACTCACGATCTACAGGATGCAAAGCGCCCATTCGGATAACGAACAACAAAAATATCTCAGCGAAGCTGGTTTTGTTTCGCTGAGACATTTCGATCAGTTGTCCGAAATAGCTTAAAAACTTTCTGTCAATTCTTCGTTTTAAGACATTTTTGTATGACTGAAAAAGGCGTTATGACCGAATTGACTTAATTTTTTGTTGGCCATTTAAAAAAAATTCGGTCAATGACCGAAAAAACAACAGCATCGAAGAGAGATGAAATGACGTGCGGGAAATCATCAACCAGAAGCGCTGGCATTGGCCATCCGACCGAGAAGCAAAAATAGGCGGAACAGCCAGAAGCAACATAATGCACATGTATAAACTTCCGTTCAAATAAATAAATAAATAAACAAATGATAGTAATTTAATAGCGAATGTAGTGCGTTTAGACCAGCTATGTATAACCCGCGGCCCACTCGAATTTTTTGCAGTCCTGTTTAGGTTTTCGCTGTAGTATCAGTAGTCTAAATCCTGACAACCTGTCCTTATTTTGATAATCGTAATTTTGACGTTTTTGAATTGCGTGGCGTAGCCAGACCATAATTTTGGGGGTGGATAAAATGTTTGCTTTTAGGCGAGCAATAATACTTTGTTTGGGATACCGCCTCTCAATCACAAAATGAATAGATATGCAAAAAATTTGGGGGGCATGGCCCTCCCCTGGCGACGCCTATGTTTTTGATGCAGGTGGTCCTCAGTGCCACATTATCACGTCTGGAGTGGTTACAGGTTAGGGAGTGGTTGAAGGTGGCAAACAGTCGTTACCATTGCAGTTAGGATTCGAACGCTTTCAGTACATTAGCTTAAACTAAGTCATTCAATGTGCGGGACTCATTATTATGTCATTCAGTGTGCGCCCCTGGTTAAGATAGTGACATACGTTTTGGCTCAGTAAGCAATTTCGGTTGGACGTAGCTGGTTTGGACGTTACCTAACAATAAAATCTTCGATCAGTCAGCAACGTTCCAAAATATAATTAATCAGACTTTAAGTACTTTACCTTGCGAGTACTTCTTCCATGACTTTGATTGATGGTGGTTGTACTGTTGTAAAACGTGTTACTTGCGTTGATAAACTTCACTTCGATCCCGCGATTTCTTAAGGTCTTAACAACATTGGCTGACTCATTCTTTCGCATGAACCCGTTGTCGACGTGGATGACAACAACCTGAACAAAGATAAAATAATTTTGTACTATTCATCTATATTCCAAGCACGCAGTGCTGGCAGCTCAGTTCACACTAAGAAGCAGCAGTTTGAGTGCAATTGGCGCAGCTCAAATAACTACATTTTTACCTGAAATCACAGCAAATGTGGCAACAAGAGGTGAAGACACTGAGAGTAACGACACCTAAAAATCATTTTATTCAGTATTATTTAGCATAGCGCACTTAACAACCTACGACTTGGTGCATTAATTTGGTCGGACAAAGAGCAAAAATAGCGTTTTTTATTATATTCATTCATCTTCATAACAGCTTTTTCCCTCGGGAGGGTCACGTTGGCGGAAACTCCAGGAGGACTCGAAATATCTCACGGTTTTCAGCAATTTCAAATTGGTCTGCTGGCTCCACAACAAGACAGTCCTAAGCGAAGTCGGACATGTAATCACGCCACCTGGTGCTTGGTTGTCCTCTGGATCGCTTTCTCGTGGGTGGAGCCAGCTCCACTTGCCTCGCCAATCTGTCATGGGGCAATGGGACATTCTGGTCACATAGCCGAACCAACGGAGCTGAGATCCCTGTATTCCGAGAAGTGGATCGACATTCAGGGTTTTACGAATTTCACAGCTGGGCAAATTGTTGCCAAGTGTCACGCCGTGAACTCTTTGCAAACATCACATCTCTGACGCTTGAACTTGAGATGGCACTTTTCCAGTCATTACCCAAGATTAATGACCGTGAGGATCGGAAAAAAGACCATGTACAAACTGACAGCTTTGCAGTGTTCGAAAGCTCCCATTCTGTGATCACAGAGCAATAAAGTTCGCAGAACTGCGTTTGCCAAAACGTGTATCAATCTCCTTGTTCAGCCTTTCGTCACTCGTGAACACCACCCCAAGGTAAGTGAACTTCTCCACTTTGCAGTGTATTGCCGCTTACTTGCAGTGTTTTTCATATTGAAAGAAAAATGCCAGGTTTGCAGTAACGAAGGAGTATTTCTACGCTTCAATTACAAAACCTACTCCGTAGAATATTATTTGTTCCTCAGATGATACGCAGTTCTTTTTCCGCCTAAAACAGGAACGGCTCACCCACTTACATATGAGTTGCAACATAATACGGAAGGTTGTTGAGGGGCAATCAGCTAATTTAGCAACACTTTTCTTGTGAAAGCACCGCAAAAACAACATTTTGATGGCATCGAACATGCAAAATGAAAAGGCTTAAGCCGACTATAGTAGAGTGCTGTAAACAATGTACGTTTTGACAAATAAGAAGCAACCACAAATACTAACAAAGCAAATGTAACATAATACAAAACGTGTGTGAGATGCAAACACAAACTCAAAAAATAATTAAATATACCGAAGATAAATTATGAACCAACTTGTATTCGTGTATTTCGCATAAAAATGCCTTTCATCATATTTTCCTCTGACGTTCATAGAACACATACAAACCTGATTTGGGTCTAAAGCTTTATAGCACAGTGCAGCAAGAACTGACGAATCAACTCCACCACTTGCAAGAACTAAAACCTTGGAAGATCCAACAGTGGACTTGATCAGCTGCAAACAACTTTCCTCTCGAGAGCCAACAGTAAAATTTCCCTTCAAACCTGCAGCGCAAATTATGAGTGCAAATAACCAAATTGAGTTTTTGCACGTTTTGACAAATACCACACTTCATATTTCAAACACCCTATTAAACTGTGCATAAATGATTCGGAGCTGCTAATCTGTACTTGCAGCTCTGCAGTCAATATCCCACTTTTTGGAAAACTGTGGTATGACTGGCAAATTAACACCCATGATGCAGGATCAAACTTTCTTCACTAAACAATGCTTACCAAAACTTCTTGGTTGCTGAAACAAATTTCATTTTGAACACTATTTGCAGAAAAATTGATTAATTTCCAACACTATTTATTATCTTTATTATCTTTTTCATTGGAACATATGTGACTTGTGGTGCAGAAACTGTTTATAGAAATTATGTGACAGACAATTTCTATTAGATGGGACTCACAAGAACCTTCAATTAAACTTGGGCACTCAGATTTGACCCAGCACCATATGAGGTTAGATTTTATTCAACTTTAGGGATCCTTGATGAGCTCACAAATTTTTTGGGAATCTGTGATGTTTCAGTTTTATTTTACCCAACTTTCACAAGACCAAGATTATGTTCAGTTTCCAAGTTTTTCGGACTAGTAAGGACTCCATAGCATCCACAGGTGGTTCTTCGTAATACAATATGTTTATGTGCCTGACAACCACGTGTAGTTTTTGGCAATGCAATTGACCACTGATGCAGAAGCCTGATATTTGTCAGGACATGTTGACTGTTTATATTTTTCCCAGATATACTGTTAAATGACAGCAGAAACTTTAGTAGGAACAGGGTGCATCACAAAAAAGCAGCTGGGTTTTTCTGTGTACCCAGAGGCCACATACAATTATTTAACTTGCTGCTATGACAGATCTGCAGTAGGCATAAGCTGGGTGGTGCACATTCTTTGACTGAGTGTTTGATGCTCTGGACCATTTTCAATCAAAGCCACTCATTGACGTTTTTGGCACTGGGTGTTGTTTCTGGGAAAATGTGCTGGGTACACGAGTGTTCTTCAGATTTTTCTGTGTTTTTTTTTTTTATGGAAACAAGTGCTTCAATTACATAATTTGCTTTTCCTCTTCACAATCTACAGATTATGTACATGTACCAATTTTCAAATGAAAAAGATAATGGCTGGCAGGGTTGTGGAGTCAGAGGTACAATGTCTGACACCAACTTCACCCTTTTCAAATTCCAACTCCTTAACATAACGTGAATGAAGTTTGACTGTCAACAATTTTCTAACAACTAGCAATCAATGGTAATTGTGGTAACAGAGCAAGAATTCTGTTTCAAGAAAAGTTTCAAAAGAAATTGTACCATTTCAACAAGCACAAGTTAGGATGTGATATAAAAAATGATTCAATTGGACTTTCAGAGTCAGAGTTGGAGTTTTTTATCCGACTCTTAGTGTTCTTTTACGAATCTGACTCCAACTCCACCCAAAAACCTCTGACTCCTTGCGACTCCGCAACCCTGTTGGCTGGTATGCAAAAGAAAAAATATCATCTCAAAATGTATTGGTATGTGACCCTGTACTGAAAGTGTCAACAGAGCTTGAGTTCAAAACCACTGCACTTGACATGGGTTAAGCACTTATTAGCCACGACAAAATGTCTATACCAAACTGTTATAGAGTACAGATCCTTAATGTGTGGCAAAAATAGCACTCAAAACTGCTACAACGTTATATTTGATTTTGACCAACGTAGTTACCTGATATGTCATGCAAAAATGTTTTCAATATTTGCTTTCCATTTGTGGTCAGATCAACTTCTGGATGAAACTGTAACCCATAGATTTTCCGTTTTTCATCACTGATGGCAGTCACCAAACTATCTAAAACAACGAAGTAGAAGGTTGACAAAAAACGTTTTGCAAACACAACAATAAAAATAAAGCATAGTGCATGCTTACAAAGCATTCACAATTCACCAACCATAAGATTTGAACTTACCAGCATAGTTGCACAGTGCACACGTTTGAAAATAGACAACTTCATTTTCCATTTAAGAAACATCAAAGCATTACCTAAGGGTAGGTATGGATAGTTTTTTTTAGGGTTGACCGCTAAGACATTTTAAGACACTGCAACTATTTTATCTAAACACTGAGAAGGTCATGAAGTGGGTTTTAGTGTATTGTGGTGGTGGTTACACAGCAAGGTTCTACTGTATTTTGACAGTTTGTTGGAAAAACTTGAGACTGTTTTGGTCTTTCAAAGCAACCTAATAAAAACACTGGGTATGGAGTTTCACAGTGCAACAGCCACACAGTCAGTGTAACAACAACACTGAGTTAAATTTTGCCTAGTAGTAGTATACACGCATATATATAATTGGCTCATAAAAATAACCCAAATTAAACATTTTTGGTTAGCTTTATATTGCAGAGGCAAAAAGGGTTTGTTTGTCAAAAAGCGTTTTGTTCCCATGATTCGAAGTAACTGAGATAAAAAAAAAACATTGTTTCTGAAACAAGACGCAAAAGAAAAAGTTAATCAAGGACAAGTCAAGTCAACAAACTACATTTATTCTAATGTGGGTACCTCCAACTGAAATTTAAAGCTTTAGTTGTTCACAATTCCACCCTTGCACAGAATAGAAAGTGAAAAAACAGTTATAAACGCAAAACATACAAAACAAGTTCAAAACATTTTTGTGGAAACCACTCACCAGTTTTGCCAACAACTTTAAAACATGGTGCCACTTCCTGCACAGAGTCTCCATGAGTCAAAAGAACTGTTTGCACAGTAGATTCCAAATCTTTAAAGACACTGCATTGGCGGCTGACCTCTGTTTCAAATTGACCATCTTCACGAACACTTGCTTTTTCCACTGTCCCTCCAAACACCTTATTTATAAGCTGCATTCCGTAGCATATGCCAAGTATTGGTAAGTTTAATGCAAAAATGTTTTTGTCAATTTCAATGGCTTCTGGCAAATGCACAGAGCCAGGGCCCCCAGAAATTATTATGCATTTACAGCCAGACTCTTTCAAAACTTGAGCGGAAGTTTGTAGAGGTAAAATTTCAGAATGAACATTCAATTCACGAACTTTCCTATCAATGACTTTTCCATATTGAGAACCAGCATCCAAAATGGTAACTTGATGCATTATAAATGAAAAACTCAGTCTAACCACTATCTCTATAGCAATAACAAAGCTGTACATAACAGCAATAATAAAGATACATATTTTGCATGACAAACATGGAAATGAAAGTAATTATGCAATGATGCAAATGTTCATTTACTGAAAATAACAGGCAAATAAAAGAAATGAGACTTAAGATTAGAGACAGACGAATATATCGGCTGATATTTGGGTTTTACCAATATATTGGCATGGGACAAAATGGCCGATTTCATTGACCTCCGTAGGTGTTGACAAAAACCTGTTATATTCCTCACGCATCCAGACAACTTGCACAAGAAAGCACAACAAACCAAGACAACACAGTTATCTTGCAGCAATGCCAACAGGTGCGTTTTCATAAGAAAGCAGACAAGATAAACGGTGGAGCACACGTCGGCCATCGCAGCAAAACAAAAGTATCATCATTAATCACATTAATGGAAAATCATAGCAAAATATTGAAATTGCTGCAGTTTGAAAAATTTTAGCTCATAAATCCTTATTTTTGACGTTTTTGAAAAAAGGTAAGGCGAAGAATACATTATATTTATGATAATGAAGCAGAAAACAAGACATCGGTTGTCAGTATCGATCCATGAATGGTCGATATAACTGTATCAGCCTCAAAAAAGCCATACTGGTCGATCTCTACTAAAGATGTTTTGCATGCTTATAAGTCTGTAAAGCATACACCAATCTGGTACAACCTAACTTCATAAACAAATGTGACAATCAAGAAACCACAAACACCACTCAGTCTTGACTTTGCCCTATACTCTACAACTTCCAACACAAGCAACCCCACTTTATATGAATGGCCATTCTGTGATAGTTAAACATTATGAGAGCTGCTTAAATGCAATGGCATTTACCACCATAAGAAAATCAAATAGGAATGTAAAACTATCTTGATGCATGCAGTATGTCAAAGAGGAAAAAAGATGTTTGAGCTATTCTTGGCATTTTGTAAAAGTTTTTAAGTTAAAAAGAAAACAAAAATCTCTTGAGTTATCCTAAAAACTGTTCTTCAAAAGAACAATGCAGAAGCATATTTTTCCTGACCAACATCAACAATTTATAATACAAGTGTTTGTTTTACCTAGTGCACCTAGCAATTTTGAAAAAGCTACATATAAAAACTTCAAAATTTTAACTGTTGCTTGAAAACATTATGAGAAAAATTTGACACCTTCATCACCAATAAGTTCTGCTTTTCCTCTTGATTGTAAGGACTTAAGTGCTCGATCCAACAACCAGTCTTCTAAACCATAGAACTGTTCACTTGTTGTGCTTGTGCCTTGTGTAATTTCATGTAATGTGCAGACACTGTTAGCAAGACCAGTTCTAGAAACCCAACTATATATGAGATCAGCCCACTGTTCAACAGTTTTCCAGAGCACTAAACACGAGTTCTTTGCTTTATCATCCCAAAGCACATTTCCTTTTTTACATAATGTTTCCAGAACTTCCATGACACCTTCTTTTGGGAGTCGACGGTCAATAGCTTTGTTGCAGAATAATGGAGACTGTACAGCATCTGAAACATGAAGCTTGAAGATTTTATGGTGTTGATGGTATGATAAAACCAATGAACACCATGCTTCAATCTGCTTTGCTTTGGTATCACTGTTTTTCTGAATAGTGAAAAATGGTGGAAAATCATAATGCCACGGCCATGAAAAGTCAGTCATCGACATAATGCTATTTTATGTTTACTGAAAATTTACACTGTAATAAAAATAAAAAATGAAGATCACAACTAACCAACAAGCTATCTGAAATTTTACCACAAGAAGAAAAACATCAGAATTATTTTTTCACAAGTGCACTATTAATGCAGCTCAAACCCTACCTGGGCACAAAAATTTGTCTGAATGAAATCATGAACAGCCAAGAACAAACAAACATTGAAGACATTCAAATTATCCCTTTTTCTACATACCATATTGTTATGAACCCAATTGTGATTAGCAGGGGATAATGAGGTTAGACGGCACCCGGGGCAAGTTTGGCGCCCCAATGTTCAAACCTGATGTCTTTCGCAAGGAAATTTCCTGTACTGAAGAAAGTACTTGTGAAATTGTTGGGACTTTTCGGCGCTCCCAGCAGACATTTGGCACCCCCATAATGATCCGGCACCCGGGGAATTGTGTCCCCATTGTTACACCCCTGGTGATTAGGGATGTGTGTTACAGCACATTTAGCCCTTAAGGCCCGCGTGTGCCAGTTCTTTTGCATTTTTTGAAAAGTTTTCAACACCATGACTTGTCAGCCGATTGAGCTAGAGAGCTGTTCAAACCCTCTACGGATTCAGCAAGTCTTCGACTGCAGATTAAAAAAATTTTTTTTCGTTTTGGATTTGGGGTTTGCTGTGGTTGACGTCATAATGGGGCATGTTTTCACTACTTTTTAGCCAACTTGGCCTGGGCTTGGGCGCGAAACCAGTGAGCCATTTTTTTGGCTCAAGTTTTTTTGTAAACTAGGCTGTGATCCGCGTGTTTAGAGCCCTTGGTTGACTTTCTAGCTTATCTGGAGCCCAAACTATGGATGAAAAAACAAGAATTGGTGAAAATTTCTGCACCCGCAAACCCTAACCTAGGGTGGATTACACCCATTTTCTAAATGGCTATCACTTGCCAGCAGTGCAAACCCACTATAAATGGGGAAAGTCTTGTAGTTTAGAATTTAAAAAAAAATTTTCAATGTGCATTGTCGACTTTTTTGGCCATGTTTACATAACCACAGGATGTTTTGACAGGCCTGTCAAGTCCCATGGGAGTTAAAAAATCGAGCCAATTTTGTGGTGGGAAGCTTTACTGGATTTAAATGGATTATAGGCTATAGTACAAGTCTTTAGAGGATTTGGTCGACTTTGCAGCGTTTCTGGTAGAAAAGTTGTGGCAAAAATAGCTGAATATTAATTAGGAAAATCCCGTAAATCCAGTAGCATAACTTTTGAACCAGAAACGCTAGAAACTCCACCAAGGGCTCTAAAGATTCGTATTCTAGCTTAGAATTCAAAATAAATTTTGAGCCACAATATTGGCTTGTAGTATCAGATGATGTCATCAAAATAACTACAAAATATATCCCAATCGTGATCCCATGGACCCAAAACCCCAAACCTAAATCTAAAATTTTTTTTGTTATTCTAAAGATGGTTTAAACAGCTTTCTAGCTCAATCTGCTGCCCAGTTATGGCTGGCCAAAATTTGCCCTGAAAGGGCAAATTATACCTTTTGTGAAACTTTTTGAATGTTGTCAAAAACTGGGTTTTTAAACCAGAATTTCGGCTCCAGATATGCCAGCAAGTCAATTAAGGGCTCTAAGGATGCGGATTTTAGCCTAGTTTCGAAAAAGACCTTGAGCCAAAAAATGGCTCATTGGGTTGGCACCCAGGGCCAGATAAACTTGCCAAAAATGTGAAAACATGCCCTCATTGTGATGTCATCCCAGAAAACCCCAAACCCAAGACGAAAAAAAATTTATAAATCTGCAGTCAGACTTGCTGAATCCACAGAGGGTTTGGACAGCTCTCTAGCTCAATCAGCTGGCAAGTCAGTGTTGCAAACTTTTTAAAAAATGCAAAAAAGTGGCGCACGCGAGACTAAGAAGGTTAAAGATTCCGGAATATTCAGGAATTTTTATTTAAAATCCAGAATATTGAATCCTATTCCGGAATAACTGCGCACTTGTGAAGTGCTATGCATTGGTGTACAGTACACCACTTCAGGGACTGCAGGACCCGATATATTGGCTTTGCAGCATGATTTTTGCAATAATTCATGAACCACTGAAGCTACATTGACATTTAAGACATTGTAAGAAAGTTTTTTTGTGGCGCATTTTTGAGGTAATTATGATGTATTTCTGGCATCATTTGTGATGTTAGACTAAGGAAAACCAAAATTTTGGCATAGCCAAAAAAGCAGTGGTTTTGTTCAAAGACATGTGAATAGAGATCCAAACACATTGGAGAAATTCATTCTACGCAAAAAATGTCTGCAATGACCCAAAGGTTGTAGAAAAATTTACAAAAAATGTACTGTTTTTGGGCGTGTCCAGGGGAATGGATCGATGTTTGGGGAATTTTTGTCATTTATTGCTTTAAAAAAATCCATCTCTCTGGTTCCGAACACAAAAAAATCTGAAAATTGCAGAACATGTTGACATCCATGTCTTACAACTTTCTCCTGTTGAACAAAAGTTTTGACTTTTTTTGGTTGTATTTGTCACGTTCTTTCCAGTGATACAATCCAAAGTCCACTATTGGCACCACTTTTGGTGTAAAACCAAATAATTGCTTTTTTCAAATTTTCCAAAGAAGTTTTTTTTCGAACCAAAGTTTTCTCCCCCAAAACAGTGGTAAGTGACTTTATTTGGCATTGGTGGTTAGTTATAGTCCTTGTAGGCAAAAGCCAATAGAACACTTCCAAAAAGCTAAAACATAGGCATGAGGAATTTTTCTTGAAGATGACCAAAGTTTGTCCGAAATGGGCATAAAAACAAAATAATGCGATTTTCTCATAAATTATAAATGCAATCATATGTTTTTATTAGACTCATTTGAAAAATCTTGCAAAAACGTTTCTTGCAATGTTTTACTTGACGAATCTTCAGTGGTTGGCGAGTTATTTCTGAAAAACCGACGTATCTGCTTCTGCGGTCCCTAAAGGGGTACACCTGAACCACACAGCCCCGCAAGAACTTTGCATTTGCTTTTCAATTGATACCGTTGGTCCGTTAAACACTGCAGGGTTTCATAATTTAAAATATCTGGACCAAGGCATTTTTAGAACATCTAGAAGTACTTTTATATCCCACAGTTCTACAAATCTCCATGCTCAGTGTCAAGCTACCAGATATCAATAGTGTCAGGTAGCAACTTAGCAAGCATGTGGACAGAAATAGAGCAAGATGGTGAACTTGCAGATGTTTGTCTGATACAGACAATCGCTTATTCTGGTTAAACACACAAAAAAGCTTAGCTAATTGCCTATGGGATTAACTGGATTCATATCAAAAAGTATTGCAGTCTAGGCCCAGTAGAAGACGTTTGATAAAAAACTGCAATCGTGCAGATGTTAGAATGCTGATCAGTGATCACACGCCTTGTTAATGCTGAGCTTGTTGAGTGTTTCTTTCTTTGGAGCACAAAGAGTGCAACTGCGAAATTTACTGCAACTACAAACTTACTGAAACCACCTGTTTTGCCAACTTTGCAATTTTTCATGTTTATTTAATCCAAATTTATTTCGAATCTAAATATAAAAAAAAACTTTGATTTTTGGAATTCGAATACAGAACAATCCAATCCATAAGATTCGATATGCCATTATATGCATCCCTAATTGTGATTTTTTCTTCAAAACTTATTCAAATTCAGATAATTTTTCTTCAATCTGTGCATTGTCTGAAAACATTGAACGTAGCTCTTGGTATGCACTTTTAGTCAGCCAATGCATTCTGAGAGCTGCACATGGGAGTGGCAGAAGATTTTGGGAACAGTAGTGACTAAAAAGTTTGCATGGCCTGCAAAGAAGGATTCTGTTGGTGCTGTGTATCCCTTCTGCAAATTGTGTAAATAGAAAAGCAGCTATTATGCAGCAGAATAAGATGGTGGACCACAAATGAAATGAAAATGCAGTTGCAGGTGTTGGAAAGTTGAACGTTCCAGGGGTTAAAATCTGCCACTGCTGAACCTGAAGTTAACACTTTGGCACCTGGGTTAATTCAAGCGGTTTGCAAAAAAACAGCTGGATTGCACGTGGTTTTGCGCGGGAATATCTCCGGTCTTGTACGGGTTACGGACCTGGTCAAAGTATCAAAAGACGCTGCAAGTCTTGTAGTTTGCACTGGAAAAAAATTTTTTGCTTGGGGGATGCGGGTTTTTTGTGAGTGACGTCATAAGTGGAGGACTTTTAGGCCACCTTGGCCCACTTCACCTGGCCCCAACCATTAGATGGTAGTATTTCGCTGAAGTTTTTATTGGATCCTAGGCTACAATACAAGTCTTTTGATACTTTGAATGACCTGCTGGGCTTTCGGGTTCAAAAGTTATGATCTAAGTTAGTAAAAATTTTTGACTAATTAGCTAATTAATTAATTTGTTTATTTAAGATACTAACTTTTGAACCAGAAACGCTAGAAAGTTGATCAAAGGCTCAAAAGACTAGGACTCGAGCCTAGTTTCCAATGAAAACTTCAGCGAAATACTTCGGCCTAGCGGTTGGGCCCTAGGCCAGGAAACATGAGCCAAAATGGCCTAAAAACTACTTCACTTATGACGTCACTCACAAAAACTCCGCAAGCCCCAACCAAAAAAATTTTTTTCGAATGCAATCTAAAAGACTGTCTGATCCGTTTGAGCCCTTGAACAGCTCTCTAGTGCAATCGGCGAAGGAGCTGGCGTTGGTAGGCAACTGACAACTGCTGTTTCAGGCCGAAATCGAAGTACGAATATATCGTACCCCAGCTTTCAAAGTGTTAAGAAAGTACAGGGTGGTCCATAAGTCCATACCCATTCACATGTTATCATGCTGTAGTTTGTTATGCATGTATTTTTTTAAAAATTCTTGCTTTTCAGAGAAAATATATTATAGTCATACTTCAGACAGTATAATACACAAAAAATCAGGCGGATCAAAGTCCATTTACACTTGAAGAGCAGATTGTAACAAGCATGTGGGTACATAAATGCCACAATACTGGTGACACTTTGGCAGTGTTCCCTCTAAGCCAAAAAAAACGGCACTTTGGGTACCTTTTTTGGACGCCAGCCGAAAAAAATTTGGAAATTGGCACTTGCATTTTTTGGATGCAATTTTCTTCACTGGAGAAAATTTCACAAAACTCAATTTAAATATTTTTTCAAAGATGTACAGGTCATATTTTCACGATTGAAGCCGTTTTCAGGTCACAGCATATAGAAAGTTCAGATGTATTTTGGGAATTCTCCGGTTGCAAGGTTTATAAAGAAGTTCTGGGCGCATTTTCCCAATTTTTGCGTCTCACAACAAAGCTGTTTGCCATGAAGTTCAGATACATTTTTTGAGTTATCCGCTTCCAAAGTTTACAAAAATGTTTTGGGCACATTTTCACGATTTTGGCGTGCAAAAACGAAGCTGCTTGCCATGAAGTCCATTTTGGAGGTTTTCACTTTGCAAGTTAAAAAAAAGTTCTGGGCGCATTTTCTCGATTTTTGCATCCCAAAACGAAAGTATTTGCCGTGAAGTTCAGACGCATTTTGGAAGTTCTCTGCCTGCAAGTTTTACAGAAAACGTTCTGGGCGCAATTTCACGAGTTGTGCGTCCAAAAACGAAGCGGTTTGCTGTGAAGTTCAGACGCATTTTGGAAGTTCTCTGCTTTCCAAGGTTTATAAAAAAAGTTCTGGATGCATTTTCTCGATTTTTTCATCCAAAAGTGAAGCTGTTTGCCGTTCAGTTCAAATGCATTCTGGACGTTCTCTGCTTGCAAGGTTTGCAGTAAAAAGTTGTGGGCACAATTTCACGATTTGTGCGTCCAAAAACTAAGCTGTTTGAGGTGAAGTTCAGACGCATTTTGGAAGTTCTCCGCTTGCGAGTTTTACAGAAAAAGTTCTGGGCACAATTTCTCGATTTGTGCATCCAAAAATGAAGCGGTTTGCTGTGAAGTTCAGACGCATTTTGGAAGTTTTCGCCTTCCAAGCTTTATAAAAAAAGTTATGGGCGCATTTTCCCGATTTATGCGTCCAAAAACGAAGCTGTTTGCCGTGAAATTCAGACGCATTTTGAAGTTCTCTGCCTGCGAGTTAAAAAAAAAAGTTGTGGGTGCAATTCCACGATTTGTGCGTCCAAAAACGAAGCTGATTACTGTGAAATTCAGACGTATTCTGGAAATTCTCTGCCTGCAAGGTTTACAGAAAAAGGTTTGGGCGCAATTCCACGATTTGTGCGTCCAAAAACGAAGCTGTTTGTCGTGAAATTCAGACGCATTTTGGAAGTTCTCTGACTGCACGTTTTAAAGAAAAAGTTGTGGGCGCAATTCCACGATTGTGCGTCCAAAAACGAAGCTGTTTGCCCTGAATATTCAGACACATTCTGGAAGTTCTCTGCCTGCGAGTTTTACAGAAAGTTCTGGGCGCAATTCCACGATTTGTGCATCCAAAAATGAAACTGTTTGCTGTGAAATTCAGACGCATTTCAGAAGTTCTCCACCTCCAAGGTTTACAGAGAAATTTCTGGACAAACTTTCACGATTTATGTGTCAAAAAACGAAGCTGTTTGCTGTGAAGTTCAGACCCATTTTGCAAGCTTTCTGCTTGCAAGATTGATGAAAAGGTTGTGGGTGCATTTTCATGATTTATGTGTCACGCAAACATTCTTGATTTCAATATTTTGTAGAAATGCTTTGGCTATGTTTTATAATTTTACACATCCATAAATCTTTGCTGGGTTGTTCGGGCACATTGTGAAGTTCTTGACTTTCACATTTTATAAGAATGCTTTGCGTCTGAGCACATTTGGACTGCGAGTGCACCAACAAATTGTGACGTGCAACCTACTACATTACTTAAGACCATACAGGAACAATGACGTGACTGAATTGCAGTGTAGCGTTTCGGTCAAAAGAAAAACAATTCCTTCACATGGTGGATTGCGTTTGCGCAGTGTTAAAAAACACGTTGAACTTCACAACATTTATCAAGAGAAATTGCGCATAGAGGCTAGTTGTTTTCATAGAATCTTATAACAATTTTGATACAACCTAGAATTAAAGTATTTCCTGTATTTGTAAAAGAAGCTTTTTTCTAACTTTTTAGATTCTGTGTCCTGCATGAGCACTAAAAATCTAAGCCACTTGAAGATTTTTACATTAAGCAACGAAACAACGAAGGTTTGTTGGTGGTTGGGTCACTGTGTAAATCTGACAAACACTTTCAATTAATTTTTGGAATTTTTTACAACTTTGCATGCAGTGGTAAAAATAATATTTTAAGTACACGTGTAGGCCACTGGGCGTTAGCCGTTAATTACGTAGCAGTTGTTTTTACTCTCGTGGCATAGCTAATGGGCTAGGAATGTCTGTTGCTTAGGCTATTTCAGATATAGTGCTAACCAACACACTGTTAACTCAGTCATACTTCAGACAGTATGCTACAAACCATTTTCAGATTTCGGACGCAGGATTTAGCTGCTAGCCTGAAATCAATCTGGGAAAAAGAGACAAAGTAAAATTCCTATGTTTGAAAATCGCTTTTATGCTGTTTTCCAGAAATCTGTCACATGATATTTTTGGAGGAGTCATCAGTACATATTTTGTGTATGCAGCTGTATTACATTCGCTTTGAGTTTTAGGTGGGGGTTATTGGGCTAAAATGGGTTGCTGTAATGGTCACGGTACAAAAAAGGTTGAAAACCACTGGTTTAGTGCGACAGTAAGCGATGCACAAAGACAAGAATAGTCATTCAGGACCGTACACAGGGCAACCCCTGAGAGAAAAGGTTCACATTTGGCTGGGAAGCTTGCATGCAGCTAATTCCATTTATTGCCTCTGTGATGACTCTTTGTTCGTTTATCAGAAAATCTTGTGTGTATGTGTTGGAAAAAGTGAAGACCATTTTAGATTTTTTTTAGTCATTCACCAACAATCTTTGATGAAAAGTATTTTTGTTGAAAATGGACGCATTTTAGGAAAATCTACCAAGGGCGCCTTAAGTTTCTTTTGATCTTGACGGCACTTTTTGGACACCAGCCAACTTACAAAAATCTTAGAGGGAACACTGCACTTTGGATAGAATAGGTGCCAAATCTGAAGAAAGATTTAAGAAGAATCCACTGACACATAAAAACGATGTCAAAATGGGAAAGCAAGTTGTTCAAAACTGGCAATGCAAAGGATGCTTCTGGTTCAGGAAGACCAGTGAAACGTCGAGAATCAGGGGATGAAAGACAGCATACAGATGTACTGGATGCATGAGATATATGTGTGGGTATGGACCACCCTGAAATTATTGTGGTTGCAGGTTGTAGCTTCTTTCTTATCCCATTGCACAGCAGCAACTGTTGATCATCTACATCAGGGGTGACGAACATGCGGCCCGCAAAGCATTCAGGCGAGACCAGCAGTCTTGAATTACCGTATTTTCCGGCTAATAAGCCGACCCGGCGAATAAGCCGAGGCCAGTTTTTAGCTCTGAAAATGAGAGTTTTTTCATATTACCGCCTAATAAGCCGAATCAGAAAATTTCGTTACCTAACTAAAATTTCGTTACCTAAAAAATTTCGTTACCTAACTTTGTCAGGTATGCGTTACATTCATTACGCACCAACACATGTTCTTTATAATGGTGGAGATGCGGGCACGGCGTGGTAGGGAGTTCAAAACTGCGTCGTGCGCAAAAGCTTACGGTCCTCGTACGAGGCTTCGCCTGTGAGAGCACTCGGAGCGCGGCTCCCGCTTAAAGAGAGAAGGGGGAGTGATGCAGCAGCGCGGTGGCTGCTACATGCGACGCGCTAAGTATAACATCCCTAGTAGCACGAAAGCTACTGGGAGCTTCCTTTAGCCTAGCGCGTAAGTGCGCAGGCAAGCCTTTAGCCTAGTGCGCTGGAATTTGTTATTCGACGATTCCACTGATGAAGATGATGAATTGCATGGCTTTTAATAAAGTTGTGTTGCTGACATTGTTGTTTTTTACCGTATGTACTTTTAGTTACCGGTAATACATGTTTTTGTGAACAATTTTGACCGCTGTTTTTTTTTGGTCCAAAGCTATATCCGCCCAATAAGCCGACCCCAGAAAATTAGGTCGCAAAAGTAGGTCCAGAAAATCAGCTTATTAGCCGGAAAATACGGTAACTGGTTTCATAGTATGACTAAAAAGTTGTGCGGCCCGCTTACTCAGCGGTAACTGACGAAGTGGCCCGCGATAGCAAATAGGTTCGTCATCCCTGATCTCAAGTCAATGTGGTTCAACTATAGGCCTGCAGGCCGCATGTGGGGATGGCCTGCTGCAGTAGTTTCAGTGGCCTACGGAAGCATTCAGGAAAGATGTTCAAATCTGAAATTTGTTGAAAAGTGTGTGAGGCTACATTCATCTCATTGAATTGCTTGCACTGGATAAAGCGCATTTGCACAAGAACAATGAATACAGTGCATCCTCGATTATCCGGCCATGTTGGGCAACATTTTTCCAATATCTTGGCCGGATAAGAAAAGTATCTATCATAGGGTGCCCACCGTCCACCACACTTAAAAGAACCTAAAGAAAAAAGAACGAAAAAACGAAACTAGTATGAGAACAAGCTTAGCCACAAAACAATTTAAATGCTAAACGAAACGGAAACTCGGGTGACAACATTGTTTGTTGGCTTTCTAGTTTTTTTCCACTGTAAAACGTGTAGATTTTAGACTAAATAATTGAATGTACCTCCCTGTTGAACCCGGCCGGTTAATCGGGGGCCGGAAAATCGAGGATGCACTGTAATACCTTTTCCTTGTGCCATTATTGTTTTGTTTTTTTATTTTACGACCAAATTAGAATGTACGGCCCCCTGCTGGTGCACCTGTCCATATAAACCTACGTTTCTTCTGTGCCTCAGTGTTTGGCGTTGTCTTGATGAGTACATCTGGCACAATGAACTTATAGTACCGTCAAATAAATCTGTCTATCTATCCACTAAACATGGCCTTCCCAAAGTGGCCACTGAGCCAAATTAATTATCCAACCCTACGAACTGTACAGAGCTTCTGTAAATTAGTCAGCAAAGATAGATTTCTCAAACTGAAACATTTTGCGCTAAAAATGCGCTTGGTATTTGGAAGCACATACGTGCGTGAGAGTACATTTTCCATACTATGAAGCTAGCCAAATCTTAAAATAGAAATTAAATGGCAGACGAAACACTGGACGATAGCCTCCAGACTTGCTAATGTCTCCACTATGCCACTAACACTGGTATTGATAAAGGAACGATAGTGTCAGAGAAGCCTCAAGTGAAGCTCAACCACAGGCACTGATAAGGATTTGTAATAAATTGCTATTTGCTATAGTGTTAAAATTAATGACACACTCACTTATTTTTTCTTTTTTAGTTTCAAAGGTTGTGAATCTGTTGTTTTATACATTATTTTATTGGAAGTGGTCCGTAAGTTATCACGTTTTTGAAAAACGGCCCATATATCAAAAGTAGTTGGACCATGCTGATGTAAGTAAAGTAGTAAAAAAGCATGGAAAAAGCAGAATTAAATTTTAAGGTGTTTGTTACAGATAAATTTGGTATATTTTTAGGTTGGATTTGGTATATCCGTTATAAGAGTTGGCAACACTGATGCACATTCATGTTAATGGCTCAGTTTAGCACAGTCATAGTTCAGAGTTTTGTCTGAGCACATGGTTAAAGTGGGATTCAATATTTGTGAACAGGTGATCAGCTCCTGACCTTGGGGATTTAAAATGAGTCTTTTGTAAAAATCGAAAACTAATGCTCAATTCAAATAATTGTCACCAATCTAGTTAATCACTGAAGCTTGAAATACTTAACTAGTGTTTCAACAGTTACCATTTCATAACTTAAATTACACTAAAACCTATACTTTTAACCCTGCTCCGGTTAACTCTTTTTTAAAAACGGGGTCAGGAACTACTGCCATTCCTCTCTATATCAAATTTTCACCCTCACCCAGGGTTACTGGGATGTTTCCAGTGCAGAAATGGCTTTTAAAATAATTCACTAAGCATTTTCAAAATTATCTGACCTTAAAAATGATTTGTTGAATATTGAAAAAAATATATTATTAAAACAAACACAGGTCCACGCTGAAAAGAAGCATGGGGTAGGCAAATAAACGTGTGGGTCAAATTACATTGGACAGACTCACCGAAATTTAATAACCCGATTCAATGAACACAAATTTTATCAGTTACGTTCTGAAATTTGCAAATATTGTTGGCCAATCCAATGCACTGTTTTAACTTCAAGCAACCGGAAATATTGGGAAGTATCATCAGTCAGAAGAAACTTCACCTACTCAAGTCTCTTCTGATATAGCAATACCAGTCAGATCTCAACATTGATGGTTCATCTATCCCCTTACTATTTAACACATAATGGTGTATATGACATAATACAGTACAAATGCCTGAAACTTGCATCCTTATTTTTTCTTTCTAACTGTTGCATTTCATTTATTCCTGATGATGGCTTACACATAAGCCTAAAAGTTGAATAAAATAATGTTTTCGATTATTGTGGCTGTTTTGTTCGCAATAAGTAGGCAAATTAGTGACACAAAAACTATATGAAAAAAATGGAAATGCCATTGGTAATCTTTGATGACAGTCTGTACAATACCCATGCCATATTATGTTCAAAAACTGCAGTTGGGCATGCAATAGAAGTACATGAAGTTCAGACTTCACGGTTTGTTGATTTTCAGCAAATCTTCCATTTTTTGTTATGCATCACGTGTATTTAGCCAATTTTGGTGAAATTTGTTTGCAGCAACCAGTGGCAAACTAACAGTCACAAACTATTTAAAACAAAATTATTTTGACTATTCAAAACCCATGTAACCGTAGAACATAACTTTTAGGCAACAAAAATGTCATTATTTCAAAAACAAACACAATCCACCTCCTTGAAAAAATGCTTAGGGTACGCGTAGAGTTAAATATCCCTACCAATTAGTGGCAAACTACCAATCACAAACTATGTAAAACAAAATTATTTTGCTTATCAAGGCCATCTGACAATAGAAATTTGGTTGAACGTGGAAAGAAATTGTATTAATTCTAAAAAAAGCACTTTTCCCCCCAAAACAAATGCTTTGGGTATGCATTTTTTTATTGCACGTAAGGTACCACCAGCCAAAATGGCGAAATTTTTATTACAAAAAAACGTGACCATTGATGACAAACCATGGACCGCCCTGCATTAGGTAAGTCATTTGAAATTGCAAATTTATGTGACAAGAATGATAGCAAAGCTTACTTTTGCTAGATAACAGAACCTCCATTGCCACTTTGTTGTCATTGGAGAAAAGGCGGAATGCACAGACACACAGAAAGCGGCATGCTGCCCTTTTGGCAAATACTCTTTGTTTAATTGCATTGCCATGCACAGCAGTGCTGTCTTGAAGTGCTTGAGTGATCTCTAACTTTGTTGCTGACAGGAGACAGATTAAAGTTGCTGATGGGGATTACGTCTTGCAGAACTGAAATGCAAAGCTGCATTAGTGCATCAATGTTTTTCTCATTTTCATAACTTGTTGAAACCGTCATGGAACGCATGTAGCTTTTTGCAAACTGTGTAAAAGGCATGAGCTTTACAATTCCAAGTACAACATCTTTCCTTTTGTGTCGGCACAGTACTGAGTACTTCAAATACCTTACAAAATGCCCAAACCTTTACCAAAATCTATTTCAGGAAATGCATCATCTTGTGAAATGGCAATGTTTTGAAGTTTTGGCAGGTCTGGTCTCAATAACATCAAAAGAGGCTTATCATGAATCAGATGGTCAAAGCAGCATGTTTTGAGAACAAACTCCCTTGAGAATCGCATTTACAGAGCTTGGTCTTCGATCTAAGCGTCAAACTTGGTTTTGCCAAAAATGTCCATTGTTATCTGACAAAGATCGGTTTCACTTTGTTTACGCCAAATATGGTTCCGGTTACATGAGTGAGGTTTGCCATTTTGTCACTCAGGAAGTGACCACTGCCAAATCAGTCCAAACACCCCCCTTACACAAAAACTACAAATCCTATGCAGATTTGGGCAGTACTACCTGAAAGAACTCTTCAAAAAAATAAGCTACTGAGGAAATGGGTTTAATAAAAGCTTTTTAAGTACTTTAAGAACTTCATTGAATTTTTACATAGTCTAGTTTGCCTCAGGTTACCTGAGCAGGGTTAAAGATATAGCTTATTTTGATAAACAGTGTCTATTTCGCCTATTAAATCAAAAACTGTTCTGAAGACAAAAAACTGTTGAACAGTTTTTGCCTCACCTCATGGCAAAAAACAGCCTCAATATTTTTTGCATCAAGGTAAAAAACAGTTTTATCAGTTTTTGCAAAACAGGCAAAAACTGGTTTGAAACTGTTCTTATTTTGTCAGTAGCTGTACACATTTGTTTGAAGTGATCACATGACAAGTTTGGAATGCATGACCTACATAGCTGACAGTAATGTCTAATCTAAATGTGGGCAAGCTTTAGTGTTTTTTTGTATATGTTGTGTAAGGAATAAGCTGGGCCATAACTTTAAATCTCAACATGCTGTCTCTCTCTGCATTATGCTTGTCACATGACCACTCCAACCATTTGTGGTCGATCAAAGGCAAAATAGCCATGGCATATATTTTGCCTTATAGACATTATCTTTTTGATAGGAGCTACTTGGAAGTTTTTAGAGTGTAAACAGGATTCAGAGTTTTGTTTCAAAATTTTTCGGAGTTGGAGCAGGAGTCTTAAAGCCAGAAGCATGAGCAGAGTCTGAAAAATGTGACTCCACTCATCTCTGGTCCTGATCTGTGCTCATCTCTGCAACACAGTGAACACACACACTCTCTGCCAATGTTGCCACTTCTGATGTTTCAACATCAGACCTGGTATTTTCAGAGAAATTTCTCATGTTTGATGTTTTGGCCACAAATCTGATGTTGACTGCTGTTGTTTTCGTTTTCCACGCTTGCTCTCTTTTTTAGAATGAAAGCAAGTTGGATTCAAAATTTTTAATGCATCTTTCATCAATCTCTCACCCTCATGTTTGTTAGGTTATCATTCTAAACTGAAGAACCTCCTTTTAGGAATACCATTTTATGTTTCGAATGACTGACTTCTCTATTTAATGATGATACTTCACTCTATTTCAGATTCAATGATGGCTTATCACACTTTGTCAGGTATTGGTAACAGAAGCATTTAGATTGCATGAAATGGTAACTTAAAAATTTTATATTATCTCATGTTGAAGAAAGCAGCAACTGATGTTAACGAAACTGATCCCAGTGGCAACACTACGGCTACTTCTGATCATCTGGTAGCTCTCTCTTGCATATATGCATTACTTTGATCTGAACCTGGTTTGTGATACAGATTATCCACCAGTCAAGATGCAATGACTCAACAACCTTCAATGCTTTGGATGACCTGGTGTTTTTGCAATGATTTCTTTTTCATGTTGTAAATTCCCAATTATCGCCAAATGATGTCAACTCAGCCTGGTTAGGTATTGGTATAGGGTTTTCAGTGAAGGAACCAATGTTACATCTACATTGATTGAATGCAGTGGTTTGGGATGTTGCCCAGCATAGAAGTTGCTTGCGAGGAATGCTGTCAGTGCATGTAAAACTGTTGGTTTCCCCAAACTCTACTAACAGCAAAGCAGCCTAGTCGTATGAGTACTGGTCTAACTACTGACTAAAACTGCTTGACATTTTAAGTTGCCAAGCCGAAGCAAGGCGTTTGGCTCTCACCCAGTTTGTTTAACAGATTTCCTGGTGCATAAATCTTTATTTACAAAAGGTTTCTGATTAGCAGCAGCAGCAGAAATAGCTTTGACGATGGCTTGACCAAGGGTGTACGCAAGGGAGGGAAGGGTTGGGGTAAAAAACCTTCCCTTGAGTTCGATATGTTGCAAAAATTTGATTACCTTCGTGAAGGAGATTAATTGCTTTCACATACTTTTTGCTTGTTAATTTGTTGACTTAATGCAAAAATTGCAGTTGTGAATTGCTCTGACGCAGTGATGAATGTGCTTAACTCCCTTGTTTTAACGCTCAGCCTAATATTTTTGCAGTTATGAACTGCTGTGTTGTAGCGTTGAGTGTACTTTCCTCCGTTATCTTAACTTGGAGCGCTGATAGTTTGTATTTGATGCTATAACACAAAATAGAGTGCGTGTCAAAGAAATAGAATAGGCATATTGTGTCAACAAACTTTGCCAAAACGTTGGTTGAGAAATATGAATATGACATCAAATTGTGACGTCACAAACAGCGCACACCAAATACAAATAACCACGATATGGCACTGAACCCCTTCCCCCATGAAAATTTTCTGCGTACGCCACTGAGCGTGCCAGCAGACACAGCCAACGTGGTCGGTGTGTTAGTGATACCAGAAACTCTGCTCACAAAAACGTGGTGTCCATGCCTGCAAGACCAAACTTAGAATGACAAAATTGAGGTCAATATGATCATCAGATCTGCGTGCATGCAGTGGAGCACGAAACATGACGTGGAGACAAGTTAAGTCTAGCCTAATTAGTCCACATGCAAGGAAAACAATTGCGAGAAACGCCCATAATGCAAAAAGGTACACCCATCCACTATCTAAAAATGCCCCCCTTGGAAAAATTTAACCTAAAAATCTAATGTTGAAGAAGGCAACAATCTCATTTTAACAAAACTGATCACAGTGGCAACAATGCTTTCTGCACAACGCAGGTTGATAAAAACAGACAAAACAAATCTTTTACACTCAATGGCATCGGAGACTGAATCACAGGGTTACAGACACTTTTTTGAACAGATCATTTTGCAATGGCGTTGGATGACACTAAACGGAGGGCCGGGCGGGCTGGAGGGCCGTGTTCCCAATTGAAAAACATGAATTTTCGGCGGGCTGCACTAAAGGGCGGGACAAAACAGACG
>Ga0210059_1003705_pt1 | contig 24580 bp, 12 predicted proteins | sample Ectturendosymbi2_FD_188042 | JGI IMG/M metagenome (GOLD analysis project Ga0210059, IMG submission 188042) | Ecteinascidia turbinata endosymbiont from Florida, USA - Sample 2 (SPAdes) (version 2) | ecosystem: Host-associated > Tunicates > Ascidians > Unclassified | place: Key West, Florida...
TTTTGTTAGAACGCCCTCTATTTTGAAAATATAATATCTTCCAAGCGCGCAAACATTTCAAAATGTCCCCCTGATAGTTTTGCATGTTTTCCAAAATTCAAGTTATTGCTTGCATTTTTTTGAATAATATTGAAAAGCTTATTCTGTAATGTTGCATGTAATCAACAAAGTAGGATATTTTGTTGTTGAGATCATCTTCTTGGGTTAATGTTGCAGATGTACTTTGGCCTATTTTAATGTAATTAATACTAAGCGTTTACAATTACCAGTAACACAAGCGCTATTTTGTGGTGACATTTATTTAGTGTTTTTTCTCAGGTTTGTTATCAAGCTTTCATTGCGCTACGGTTACATCAAAACTGCTAAATATTCGCAGGCAAATATGGCCACGAAAATGAAATCATTTTCTTTGTATCTCTTTGTCAGTTTTAACCCAAGCCGAAGTAGACACACGTTAAAAATGACAAGATACTTAATTCACTTGGCTACCATCACCACATTAAAAAATCAGTTCAAAGCACATGAGTGTCACGTGACACTTCCTTGTTTCACGTCACCGATGGGGACATATATCGTCATCTGGGATATTTAGACAATGCAACGACAGCATTCTTGTCGGATCTACTGTTTCGTTGAAAGCTGCTTGATCAGCGGGAATTGTTACAACGTTTTTCCTGTTTCGTCCGAAATAGTAACTTAAAGTTACCTGCAACAAAATTTGAATAAAGTCAAATAAAACACTGCCCACAAAACGAGTTTTTTGCGGAAACGAAGGGCATTTGATTGGTAACCTCATCTTGGCGTAACAACGCAATGTCTCCTGGCAACATTACTTTCATGATCATTGCAGAAAAACTCTTTATCTGCGCTCCCAGCACGTATAATTCATAGCCAATATCAGTCAACACAATGGAGAGCCGATATAGGGACAGTCAGATGACAATAAAAATAGTAAGATAAAAATATCAAATATAGGGAACACTAAAATCAACGACTTTTGATGTTTTGATTTAAGTCTTTGTGTCACACTTTACACACCAACCACGCATCGTTCCTTTTTTAGATATGTTTGGCAAAAATCTGAAATTGTATTTACGCAGTCTGAAACATCAAATTGTTGAAAGATTGAGTAAAACGCACCATTCGTTTCAGGTTGGTATTTCAGAGCAAGAAAAAGAATACAAATCCTTGATTGTTGTTGAACGTTTACCCTTACCCTACGTTGTATACGCCTAGAAACATTTGTCTCCCTTCATTTCCGTTGAAATTCCTGAAGCTTAGTATCTTATTTGTCTCCCACTGTGTAAGGCTTCTGTGCGATGTTCACCAATTCCAGTAGTTACTGGTGAGGTGCATTAGTGTTTCTTCTTTTTTATTATTGCCTCCACCGCCCAACGAAAATCTACGTCGTGGTGTGTATTGACCCAATATCTCAGTATTTGTACGTTATTTTACTAACACCTGCATGGTGACCCGCTTTCGCCTGGTAAATTTTTTTTGCATTTCAAAAATCACTCTGAAATTTTTTTACCCAAGAAAAGACTTTGTTTTTCTAAAAGGAAAAAAACGTCTTTAGAAAACTGTCTCAATTGGCAAAGTAGATGAAATAGAAAATATGTTTCTTCAAAGTTTAACTTTTTTGTAATAATCTATTCACCTTAGCATAGCTTATCAAGTATTGGAAAATGGGAAGCAATCCTTTTGCTCATGCCATAATTACCCAATGTTGCACCAGAAACATTGAAAGCCTAGCTGCTGTAATGACAGTAACAACCACAGAATAGTTCTGGTGCAAGATCAGAACTGGACAATAAGGTCTGCTGCAAGCATTACCGCAAACATGCATGAAAACTTTTCATGTTGCTTGTTTAATGTTGCATGTTCCACTGACAACACCTGTGTACTGTACTTAGACTAATCTAATTGCAAAATGGGAAATCCAAAATCACCCTACAAAAACATTTAATTCTTGGCATGCATTTTGTAATATCCGCTTACCATAACAACAGCCATAATTCAAAATCAACTTTAAGAATTTTATGGAAGACGGTAGAATTGTTTAATGAATGCAGAAAAACATACCGTAGAAGAAACAAGGTTACCATGATTTATTTTTTAAGTAACTACAACAAAAAAAGAAAGCATGTGAATTGACAACATGGTTTATTTACAAATTTCGATGGGAATATCATGGTCAACGGAGATAGGTCCGTTGAAAAAGTTCGGCATGAAGTTCTTTGGAAAAAGAGTTTCAGAAAAAAGTTTTTTGAGAAACCAAGTTTTTTCAGTATCAAATATTTTTCAATTAAAATAACTCGGTGAAAACTAAAAATTTGTATTGAAAAGAAAGTTTACAGAGTAACTTTTATTCAATATAAAATCTTGAATGGCGCAAACAGGGCCTCATATGTGTACACCTGTTATATGGATTATATGTGTGAGACAAACACGTAAATAATAAAGATGAATATATTGTTTAAATTTCACGAAACAAAGCAAAAAGGTCATTTCACTTCTATTCATTTCACTACAATTTGGCTTTTGATGATTTTTGTTGCTTTTTCAAATTACCTGGTTCTTCAAATCTTTTACTGCCGCTAAGTTCTCTATGTGCATGTGAAATGTAGTATATTCTGTCAAGGGTACATTTAATATGTAAGTTATTAGGAATCCCATGGCGCAGTCGTCGGTTAATTCCGTTTCACTGCAGAATTGCAGGAACATTTCGTCCCTGCGTAAGAAATGTTTTCATTACAATGAAAGAAAGAAAATCAGTGAAACGGCAAAATATGAGAATACCGTTTAAAACAATATAGCGCTAATAACACCATTGACTTTTGACCTATGCAATGAACAGAAAGTCTATTTTGCAGCAAATCCTGCCGCATTCTCCACATTTGTTTCGCACCTTTGTAGAAATTTGAACAATCGAAACCACGGACGCTAAATAAATGACGTGGAGCACTGCACTGAACTGACATGGCGAACAACACGCTCAATAATGGTGTTAAGCTTGAGTAGAAATTAAATACAGTATTTCGTGAGACCGTGCGATTTCATGAGATGTGGTGCTGACCAGTTTTTGCAGACCTCTACAAACTCACGAGACCAGTTTTCGTGGAAATCTTTCAGCACCCTTGTTTATGTATAGACAGTCAAGATTTCAGTTTTAACTGCTCCAATTAATAGTAATCCTTTCGTTTCATAACTTCGATTTCTAGACGTTTCTATCAATCAATGTAGACGATAATATATAGCGATATGATTTTTTTCGTTTTTAACTAACTCTCTGTTTTTGAAAAGAAACAAATGGTTTCTTGATGTTAGCAAAATATTCAAACATATATATTATACCTCTTCATAAGTTTAAAAACACTCACCCAATCCATTTCCCCATCATTTTGAACAGAGAGCGCGAAATGCAGTAGCCAGCTCCAGTTGCAAAAACAAACTTAACAGCTTTTCCTTTATAATTTTTCTGCAATTCATTGCATTTTTACCAAACATACCATGCTTTTGTTCAAGCATGATGATTATGAACAAAGTTTTAGATTTAGTAGTTGTAGCCGACGCCTTCAGGCCCCTCGCAAGCGTCAGCACCTAATTCAGCTCAGATGTATCATCAGGATGTTGGGTTAAAAGGGGAGAAATACAATGGTAAAATTCAGCTAGGAACTCCAATAGGTCGTCATCAATGTCGAGTGCGGAACACTATCGAACAACTGGAGGCTCTCGAGTACCGGCAACTCAGAGTCAACTCTGTCACATGGTATTTCAGTACTGTAGCCAATATGCTGGAATGAGATATGATCCAAACAATGACTTGTGAACGTGACCAATCAATAAGAGAACGCTTCTGATAAATTCCTTCATGTAAAATTGTTTGCCGATTTTCTTGGCCACAAGTTGCGATGACACCAATTCGCAAGAGCGGCAAAAGCATCTCAAAGCCGTTAAGTTGTCGAATCGTCACTTGGCAACATTTCTTGATAAGTTAATGTATTACGGCGCCACTCTGTAAACCCAAGCCCCACAGCAAATAATTTTTTGCTTTTGCCATAAATTCCATCTCCGACAAAACATTTAGTATTACGAAAAAGGCGCTCAATATCTAACCAGGCTGTGCTTAGCAGCAACTGATATCAGAACGTGACCACATTAGTATTGAGCTGGGGAAGAAATAATTTTTTAGAGTCAGCGAGGCGATTGCTTTGTAGCTTTGCCACTTTCGAACAGTTCATATGGAGATATTCACGTCGGACATGAGAGGATGTTTACCTTCATGTATTGCATGCTTTTTTTCCCAATGTTAACCGGATCGGATGGGTTGTGTTTGTGCAAAACGTCCAGCAAGTTGCGTACGTTGACGTAAACATCGTCGTCAAAATGACACCACCACTTATACCTAAAAAATAAAAACGAAAGAAAATTAAAATACATATCTTTATGTATCATTAATGCCTAGGCGTTGCATTTTGAAATAACATTTTTGTCATTCTTGTCCATTACATTTTTATCATATTTACAAAATATTGTCTTCAGGAAAACATTGTAGCGGAAGCCCAGCGTTATCTTAGCAAACGCTTTTCCAACAGGCAAAACAGGATTTACAATGTGCAGTATTCTGATTAATACAACGCTACTGCTCAACAGACTGCTTTACTGTTAAATTCAAATATTGTTATATTCTTATAATAATAACTGTCTGTTGTGTTTGTGGGTCTTCATTAACTTGCTAATCCAAGGCAGTCCTGCATTAACCCGAACAGTTTGCACGCTTATCGACTACCTGGGAAATATTACAATACATTTTCCTCGAAAAACATTTCTTAAATAGATGTTTTTGGTTGGTCGACAGAAGCATATCGATGTTTATTCAAAGTGGCCAGTTCAAGAATTAAATTTGAACCAAGCGAGGTTGTTGCCGATGTCGTATCCTGGCATGTCAAACATGCCGCAAACATGTTTCCCGTCTGAGAACCTGTGCACCAAGGTGTTTTCAACTCGACCCCATACGCCTTGGTTCAGCGTTTTTATCTTTGCACAACCATTACAACGGAAGAGTTATGAAGGTAAGACTTTGTTGGGATCACATAATCCGTCTGCCTACCACAAAATTTTCTGAAGTCAGCACGGAAATGATGTATTAATTGAAGATTTTTGTTCAGAAACACTAACGCCACAACTTTCGCGATTTGAAGGGGAATTTCTAATTCAAAGTGATTGTGGACAACACCTGCTTCCCACTCATGCCAGACCTGAATCATCGGCTTGTAGTTCATCCAATATCACAAGCACATAAAAACTTACTCATCCATCTGTGGTTTAACAAGGGCATACTCTTTGTCTGTTTTGCAGCAGAGATCACCACTGTAAAAACAATATGCAAAATTGTCCTAAAGACAAACAAATTGCGGCATACCATATTTCACGGTTGCTAATTTTCACTGGTTAGTTAGATCAATTCAACCGCCAAAAATCGATTGTTGAAACACTTTTTTGGCCTGCTAAATAGTGCAGTTGGTTGAGGTTGCACTGCAAAAGCTGGGAGGCTGGGTTCGCTTTCCCGGTAAGGTTAAACCGAAGAGTTGGTGAAGATACTTGAAGTTTATCCCGTCTCATGTTCGGCTTTAATGAGTGGGTGTCAGAAAAAATTTGCGCACGGTACAACCACGTACTAGCCACCAGTTCATTCAGCTGCGCGGGCTGTATCACAAGCAGGTGGAGACGAGTGCTGCAGGCCATTCTTGACACTCCGAAAGAAGTACGAAAGCGAATGAAACTGAACTGAAACATGTTTTGTTTTCATTTTTTGCAGGATTCGTGATGTGCTGGTGTTCCTGTCACCAGAACGACAAATCTTGAAGAGTTCTGTATTGTTTTTTCAAAAGTAGCTTTATTAAGTTATTTTTGCTTGCGCAAACACATTATATTGTTCAGAACTGATTTCAGGAATGCAGTTTCTATAAAGCAGTGATATTTGACTCCCATCAACTTTTCCTCGTGTGGGCTCCCATTACCGAACTGTTTAGTTAAGAAAATGCAATGCTTGGAAAACTTTATGTGATAAATAAGTCTTCATTTCACATTTGGAGTTATCAAACTGAGATCAATCTAGAAGTGCAATTGTTAACTTACCCGATAAAAAAATCTGATGAACCGGTATAACTTTAACGAGATGCTATAAGTCGTATAAACCCTATTTCGCTTTCGATGAGTTCAGATTAGAGACCGCTGCTTTGAAAACAATCTGTCTCTTGAAGCATTTTCTAAATTACTCAATCATCAAATTATTGCTTTGTTTCATGCCACTCTGAATACTACGGTATTTAAACGCCGAGATACTTACTGGTAATGTTGGCTTCCGCAATTAGTTGCATGTAATCTTTTCTCTAAAATAAAACACAATTTCTGTAAACCTTGACAAATTTTAAAAATCCTAATTTGCAAACATTGGAAGTTTTCCAAAGATTTGGTTAAACAATAATCCAGAGTTAGTTGCGTATCGAGAAGATTACGGGGCCAAATACCCCGTGCGCCCAGTTGCTAGGGACGCCGAAATACCGAAATATCAGAAATATAACGCAGAGTTAACATTATTTACGCAATTGTTTTCGTCAAAAATGTTAACGATCTTAAGTAAAAATTTTAAATGACACTACAAAAATCATTTGTCGTAACCAGCGCTGCAGCAAAAGCATCTTTTGTGTTTTCGACTCGTCTATTACGTGACGATCACGTGTTCTCCGCCAGGTCTGAAACAAATTGTCACAAATTCGTTTGTTTGTCCATTGTTTGGGTCATGTGTAGTTGAGCAGAAAGCTGCATTGGGCAAAAATATCTTTTGCAAAAACTGGTTGGTGTTACTGGCATGTCGCCCCTGCAAGCATTCAACATATTTATCCGGACTTTTAAAATACAGTACTTTCTGAATGCCGGTGTTTTTCATATCGCGTAATTAATTTTTCTTTTAAGGGCATAAGCCATCAAATGAGGACCCCAAAATTTCATTTACTGTATTCGTTCGATGTTAGACGCTCTTGATTGTAAGCCGCATCCGAACATAAGTTACAAAGCCTCTTAAGACACATTCACGTAGTAGTACGTTTCGCGTTTTTGGCCACCCTGGCAATGAAGTTTAGGTTACGACACTGCAACTACCTTCTGTCACTACCATCCTTCCTGTGACGGACGATGCTGAACACGAAAAAAGAGTTTGATCAACAAAACGTTGCCAAGGAAAGGCTGAGCCTCATGAGCCTTTCGATAAGGTAAAGAAAGAAAAAATGTAAGCCGCCCTTGATTTCAAACCGCACGAAATGACCAAAAACAAACTTTACAAGCCGCGGTTACAATCGAACAAATACGATAGGTTTTCGTTATTTCCGCCTGTTATTCTCGTAAAGATCATTTGGTTCAATTATGAAATTTGTTTCAGATGATGAGTGAATGGCACAAGGAAAATAATTTAGTTTTGCTGTCAGTATTTAAACAAAGTGAATTACTACATTCTCCCAAAAAACTCATTAAAATACAGCTTTCTTCCACAAATTGCTACAACTGAACTACCTACGTGAAAAAAGTCACCGCAAAATTGAATATCGTACATTTTAAACTTGAAATTCCGAACATATTTGAAAACAAAAAACACGCACGGACTTCTTCAAAACACGAATCTGTTATTTTTTAGAAAGAAAGTTTAAAATACATATTATGAAAAAACTGAAACAAGACATTTTTGAAGTAAATAATATTGCAACATGGAAACTGTGCTAAACAAATAAGTGTCACAAAAGCCAGATTTACAAAGTAGCAAAACGACCTCACTTGTTCTTTCATCATAAACAGGGTCTTGACGGTCAGTGATAAAAAATGCCTGCATATAAAATAACAGAAAGTATTTTTTCCACGAAAACCACGGAAAGGTTTCACATATTTTGGATTAGCGCTAATGGACTGCGTTAAAAGTGAAAAGATGATTTAGAAGACAAATCACTTGCCTTAGCTCATAAATACAAATCTTACTGCTTTAGAAATGAATGGTTTGCCTGGAGAAAACATTTTAATTACACGGTTACTGACGGTTTTGCTGAAAACGATTGGTCAAATTCAACAAAACTTGAGATTTTACATAAAAAAATTAAAATATTCTGCATTTTCCTAATAGGTGTACGTTTACAAACAACGCATCATTTTATTCATCAGCCTTAGTTCAAGAGCTGCGTTTGGCGAATTATCTTACTGAGATAATGAAGCATATATTTAGTAAATATCGCAGCAAACCACGGTAGCACTGTTTTTGGAGATATGTGGTAAAATGAGATGAAATTGTGATGAGACGATTTTGACTATGCTGAAACGTGTATTTGCGCATGTTTTGGTGTTCTTTGTTGTGTTCACTTGCTGAACTTTCAAACATATTTTGACTATAAACGTAGCACGCTTCCCTTTGCTAACCTGCTTTTCCACCAATTTAGACCACGTCTTCAAAACAAGTTCCAATCTGCTTTGATGGAGCTTTTCAGTTGTTTTGATCGTGAAAATGACGTCGCAAGAACGTGTAACACTATCCGGTAATGTTTTCAGTTGTTTTGAAATTTCTTGATATTTGCAAAAGAAAGTGGTCACAAGATGTGATACATGCAAATCAAATCCATTGAATCGCTGAGTAATCGAAAAAACAATCACAATGAAAGTGACAGTTACAACCTTCAGCAAGCAAAATTTATTCCATGTTTTTGCCATAACCTGACCAACCATTTGCTTCACAGTTTTTGCAAGCAAATGTCTTTCATATTCCGTCACGTTGTTCGTCACTATTGGACAAGCATCTCTAAAGTAATGGTTAAAACATTTCTGCAAAAATAAATTAAGATATGGTAAGCTTGCAATTCAAACGGATGTAGACGTTTTGAAGTGAAGAATGAACAAAACTGGGTGAAGCTGAAAATTTTTTTTAAATATTCTCAGATTCCAAGGGTTTTTGTCTGAACGTTTAGCGTATCTTGATAGCGTCAACTGTAAAGCTTTGGATTGAATTTCACAAAGTATTAATTTTTCCTGTTTGGATTGTTAAGTAATGTGATGTAAAAATTGAGTAATAAAAGTCATACGTCATAAAAATCGTGGAAACATTATATAAGAAATGAAATGCTGTGCACTGACAAGGAAGCAAGATTCACTAACAGTTTCTTTCTTCACTTGTTTAACGTGAGCACAGGCAGGATAGGAAAAAATGCCAAAATAACGCTAACTTCAGTACAGATTAGCTGTAGATGAAGCAACAAAAAAACAAAAGGAAATCCAGCTGAGGCCGCAATGATATGAAGCAAAAGGATTTGCATCAATAAGAATCCACAAAGATGACGCAGTCACATCAACCAACAAATTGTTTTGCTAGGAAATAGATTTCAAGTAGTATATTGCAAACAAGGCTTACGAAACAAAAGTGCCTTAAAACAAATGCTGTGACCATACAGCTGGAGTCACACGGAAGCTGAAAAGCAAAACTAACGCCAATTGCCGAACATGGACTACCTATTAGAAATTTTCTGTCATTCTTTATGGGGCGAAAACAAGTCTTGGAATGTAAAAGTTCGTTTTAATTAAAACAATTCAGTTAGGCTCTAAGGCATTGGTTCTTGATATCGATACCCCTGAGAAATACCTAATGTACTTCATTTACCCTTTAAAATATAACAAAATACCATTTAATTGCAATTAATTTAATAATAACACAACACAAAAATGACGCAATATTTTGCATTGAAATTTGAAATCTCCATTATGAATAAAACCAATGGAAAGGCTGGCAATGCTTTTTTGCTATCAACCATTCAAACCTTCGTAATACTACTAACAACCAAACTTACAGAAAGCTTCTCTTTAGCTTCGTTTCTTTCGAAGCATCTTAGTAGTTTTTAGCTTACCCTAGATTACACTGCTAGCTACTACTGTACTAGTCACAAAATTGCGATCCATCATACATGAGAGAATCCAGTGTTATGACGTCACAGAGGAAATGGCGTTATAAGTGAAACAAACCAACATTAGAACACAAACCAAACTCAACTTACATTCTACGAAGATGAAGACATTCCAGTGAAACGTAACCAAAAAAGCAATCTACATTACACAAAAAATGTAAAACTCCCGTTTGGGGTAATTACCCACATGGTAAGACCCACTGCTCCAAAGAGTTACTCCCCGTTACACCACGTCTGTTTCAAAGAGGTGCATTTTGGGCAAAACTGGCATACGTAAGGCAAAAAATGTGTGAAGAGAGCTTCGTCTTCGAAATGAATTCAAAAATGCCAGGCAAAGAAAGTGGAATAATGTTTTTTTCTCCTTCTCTGTTTTTTTTAGGTTTTTATTGGTGAAATGTTACCTACAGCCAGTGATAGCGTGACTCGAGTCAATGACTCGAATCGACTCGACTCGAGTCACGATTTTTGGTAGCTCGGACTCGACTCGAGTCAGTTGAAAAAAATGGTGACTCGACTCGATTCGAGTCACGTTTTTCACAGAATGACTCGACTTGTCTCGAGTCACAGTCAATGACTCGAGACTCGAGTCAGAGTCATTTTTGCAAAATCTCTGAGTTTATGATGGGCAAACCCAATTCGTTTGCACACAAAGAAATGGACATTTTTTGCTTCAGTGATGATCAAGATTGGGGGAAATTTTCTGCTTTGACTGTCTAGTTGTGCTATGCTGCATTTTAAGTATCAAGTGTATCCAACTTGCGTAGAGGCAGGCCTGAGACTTTGCTTTCACTCAGGGGTCAGTAGGGGCACAATATATTGACACCTTATCGTGACACCTTATCGTGACACCTTATCGTGACACCTTATCGACACCTTATCGCCTTGTTTGCAATATAATGGCTCGCGCGGTCGTTGTAGCATTTGCATATCGTCATCATGGCAGTGGGTCTCATACTGTGACCTTGTGTCTTTTCCAGATACCAATAAAGTGATCTAAGTTTTTCAGATTCAAATCCAAACCAAAACTCTATTGCAAGATATAATGCAAATGCGAAAACCGAACCTTGTTTAAATCCAAATTCCGGCCACTGTTATTAACCTGAGTCCAGGTGGCGACGTGATTACGCCACATATAACGTAAAATTCGTAACAGCAATAAAAGGGAGAACCTGGTCAAATGAGAAATCTCAATTGCTATTGTGCTGACGATTGTCGGTTCGACTCTTTCTTTGGTTGGCTCAGGGCGACGCAGCATTGTGCTTGCAACAAATGGCTCCCAGCGTGTCGGTGGCTGCAATCCACTGTTAACCTGTAGTCCACAGTAACCTGCAGCCCCAAAACTGAACCGAAAGTTACAATAATCTGCAGTCGCAAAACTGAAACGAAAGTTGCGAAGAAGTTCAAAAGAAAATAATCAATTCCAATCCAATTTTGTTTAAGCAAAAATGATAACATCCAAATCCATCAATGTATTGAAATGTTGCAAGATTTAAACACAAATACATGTTCATGTCTGGTTATTTTCATGCATTGAGCATATGAAAATCACACGTTCAATGCAACGCCAACTGAAAGGTTCCAACAACACCCCATCGTTTTTGCAATGAACCGCACATATTGCACGTTCGTTTTGTTGCACCTGGCACCACCTTCACAGCCTGGTCAAAGCACCACTTTGTTGTGATTGGAAAGGCGATCTTTGTTTATTCAACAGTTGAATAAAGCGCGAAACGCACGAAACACACATTTTCAATGTTTCCGCGTACGAGATTCAGCTTTATGCTACGACCCCACTCTGTGCTTGCGTAAAAACAGCATTATACCATCACATGGTGTAATGTGTTTTTCGATCTCAAGTACCAGGCCCTTCAGTGAAAAGAAATAGATCTTCTGCAAGGAAAATTTCTTGCAGTGTTGCACTTTCTTGCAATGTTGCATTTATACGATTTGTGTCAAGCATTTAAATTCCTAAACAACCGCAATTTTGCCTCATTCAGTCATTTCAGAGAAAGCTGCGCATTCTGATGTGAAACACACGACACTTGAACACTAAGGTTGAATCCAGTTTTTGACTCGATCAAAGTCAAATACGTTTTGAAGTGCACATGTTCAAATTAGAATAGCTGAATGATATGCAGTTTTGGTGTTACAAAATGAAAATGCATTTTGCAAACGTGAAGTTTCTTGAAAGTGTAGTGGGATTTTTATCAAGCATTAGTAATAAAGCCAACATTTTTCCTTGATGACTGCAGCAGCGACCAAAGGAAATTCATGATAATGCATTTTTCAAATGGCAACGGGAGGATTTCGTAAAACGCTTCCATATGTTTGTACGAAGCATCAGCTTACAAAAACTAAGTAAAAACCATGGAGCGCATAATGTTACTTCACGTTGCCCGCGAATGTTTTGGCAAAACAGTTTTATGAAAATTGCGTAGAATCAAAATTTGCAGGTATTTACATTTTACATTGATTTTGTAAATAACGTAAAATTTGATTACGGTGGATTTAGGCAAAAATAGGAAAAAGGTAATTAAAACTGTCTTCATGCACCACGCCCGTAAAACTCAGTGCGGACAAGTTTTTTAACATACGTTTCCAGCCAAATGATGTTAATCACTAACAGTGGTCTCTATGAAGATTGTAAAGCTTTAAAAACGAGGATATCTTCCAGGTTCAAAATTTTTAACCGACATGCTTCCAATCTTTCAAAACTTGTGAAGGGTTCTACAATTTCCTGATGATCACGTATGCTTTCGCGAAAGAATCATTGCGCGTTTTTCGTGTTCTGCTTCGTTTGAGCGCAACGTGTGAATGAATGAGGTCGTTATCTCTTTCATTTCTCCGCATGACTATATCTTTGTGCTCTTTGGTTTCTTTGCAGAATATTATTGCCTTAAATACGGCAATTTAATATGTTATATTTGCACACCTAACAAATAAGTCAGTTAAAATCTGCAATTTTATGGAGACTAAATACTTGAACACACATCTACACACGACCTAATCATCGCAAAGTCATGAAAACAAGCTCACCTGGCTGATTCATCAAAAACTTGCAGCAAACCTAACGCTTTTGGATGTTGTAAAACCTATGCAGATTACAAAAATTCAATGCAATTAATCTGGTGATGAAATAATCTTAAAAACTCAACGGTTTGACTCAAATCCTGGCTTTTTTCAACACGTGCTCAAGCACTGCCTAAAAACGCCGAGCATATATCTAACGGCCGCTGGCCAAATGATAAGCAGATTTTAGGTTAATGTCTATACATCTGTATCAAAAACCAACCTCGCTACTAAGACTCACTTGTCAAAATCTGAAGCTACCATACTTGATTATAAAATAGGTTATCAATCCAGTCACTCTGATTCCCAAGAATTTTAACCTCTCTAGGACTTTCCATATAGTCCATATTAATTGGGGAGGCACGAAGATCCTTCGGAATATTGGCATATACAAAGTGAGATAGACCGCCAATTACTACGATCAAGTCCGACCACTTATAAAAGCAATTCTAACCCTTACTGTTGATGCTCGCCGTGTGGTTCATATGCACGAACTTTCTTCTATCCCTCTCTGTTCTGTGAATGAGCCTCTATCCTCGTGGTTGAAGTATATCGGTCGGATTTTGTGTTCGCAATGGATTGTGTTCGCAATCGCTTTGAATCAGGAAAGACGGGCTCGTTCCCGAATTTTATGTGCAAAAGCAACATTGAAATTTTTCATCCAAAACGGTGGAGGGCGTGACAGAAAAGCTCTTCGAAGATGAAAACACCATTTTTACAACCGCACATTTTACTCGTTTCTGCCCACAATATTATATCCTTCATGATTAATGAGCAAAATGCGAGTAAAATCAGGACCGACAAAATTGGTAGATAGAGAATGGAGCTGACGGCATTCAATTATAGGGTTGAACATGCGGTAGGCTGATCATTGACCTGATGGCGTTCAATCATACGCATTCACTCGAACATTTTGTGGATCAGTCAACCATAACCGTTATTGAAACATCGCTCTTTATCATCCAGGCATCAACCGTATGACCCACATTCTTTGCACCTGTGAATGGTGCTATGCCCTATCTCTGAAATACTTGAGATCGCTTTATCGTGTAAGAATTATTTTGAGCCCCAACTTGCCCTGTCTGAAACACTAGGTTTGTTAAAGCTACACAAGTCTATTAGAGACTAAATATAAACTCCATTCGGTCTCTCTTCTTACCACAAATTCTGTGGCGTACGTGACGAAGGGGCAGATGGGCAAGTCGCTCCCCTGGCCAAGCTAAATGTGAAAAACGGAGCTCCACTTGCCTTATAGGCTTATATCTATATCAGTTTTGATATTGTTTTGGTTTTCAGTAGTTTGTAGTTTTTTGGCTTTTTTCGGAGTATTTTCTGGTGATTCGGGGTTTTAGTATAGCCATCCACATCCGGATTCACCACCATTTCTCAATTTTTTTCTGACTGTTGGCTAGGGGGCTCCTTTCAGCTAAGTTTTCCCCCACTGGCTCAAACCTTTAGGTACGCCACTGCAACCATCTAAGTCTAATTTGTCGTCTTTTACGTCGCTTTTTTCAACGTTCACCATTGAAAGACTCTTCCTAGAATACGTTAGTCAACCTCATGACCTTAACCCTGGAATACTATCGCGGGTCTGCCAGACCCGGGTCAAATGAGGTCATTCACGTTAAACTACGAAAGCGGAAGTCGGCGCTCTTTGAACTCTTCAGTAGCTTCATGTTTTTGTGTGACTAGTAATAGGTGCGATTGCGGTAATCCACGCTCTTCTGGATTTTGCAAGGCAGCGAGTTCGTCACGACTCGGGTCACGCAGACCCGACGATAGTATTAGTGTGAGGCGGTGGGATGCGCATAACCCCACCATATGGTTATGGGGTCAGAGCCTGAAAAAATCTGAAACTCACTCAGGGCATGCCTCTATGGTCATGTTAGCAGTATACAAAAGAAGTTGTTTACGCCCACAGTTTTGTTTATGAGCAATTGAATTTTAGGCATGCCTGACACCTTCGCTATATTTGGTCTACTTACTTTTCATCAAACATCGTATCATATTAGAGTACAGTAACTTTGTAAGTGCTCAAATTGCTCAGTGAGACTTATATTTTCAGTGTAGTTTTTGTGATAAACTGCAGTTGAAGGAAAAGGTATCTTTTATTTTTGAAAACCGGGCCTGGCAGACCCGATGATATCATTAACGTGACAAAAATGAAACGATAGTATCTAAGGGTTTTAAGACAGTCTTTTGCTTACGCATTCCGTTGCCCGATGTGGTTGAGTGACCACGGCGTTGTTTCTTGCTTTCATGTTGCTCCGTAATTGGCTTCCTATAGTTTTTTTTAGCTGTGCTGTAATCAGATTTATGAAAACGACGCATTTTCCGGTTGTTGCTTGTCGCAGCTTGTGTTTTGGTTTAATCATTTGTGTCTTCAGTTTGCTTGCTTTCTCTACTCGTGCAATATTCCTTCAGAATTTCAGCCCAGCCACAAATTTTACTTGCATATTTCAGGCCTGGGAAAGGGTCTATTTACTTGAAATCGAATTTGTGTTTACAAATTGGCTGGTGGATTTGAATGCGTAACCTTTGCGAAGACTGATTACTAGAATTTCTCTTAAGATCATTATCCCATCACCCAAAGGGAACACAAAATATTTGACGCCCTCACGTGATCAAATCGATGCTGTGCATGATGGTGCTGATAAAATGTATGCCCGGCCACGTCATTTGCAGTTACAAATCTTGAGTTCCAGAAACGCAACAATAGGCATTTGTGTTTTTTAAGTAGCGAAGCAGGCCCTTTGAAGTTGAACCTAAGTCAAGCGTTTAGATATGAAAGAAATCACACAGTTCTTATTTTTCTTTTAGACGAACTTCAACGGACGTTGGCTCACGCTCAAGCTGGTTGCAAGCGCTTTGTTGCTCTAACGATTGGTTAGAACTTAAATCCTCACAATTACAACGACAATCTAACCTTTGCAGTGAAGCAAAAGACTAGGCGAAACAACCAGAGTGCAAAACCTTAAAGCTTTTTTTATTTTCAAGTGCTTAGGAAATGAATAAGAAGAGGTACATTGACATCGTTAAGTCAAGGTTGGATTTCGAAATATGTACAAACTGCAAAAATTTACAAAATGAAATAATTAATTGCGAAAAATGAAAATTTTACGCAACTACAGCAAATACTAAGCGTATGATCACCGATTTTATTGCCAAAGATACCTCACTAGGAAAACAACTTCCACTGAAATTAAACAATACTGTGTCAAATATTGAAAAGTTCGCACATTTTGTGGGAAATTAAAACCAACACTTTCATATAAAAGCTTTTTCAACCCGATTTCCAAACTTCGCTAACTTCAAATTTATATAAAATCCTGGTAAAACTAATCCATATTTGGTAATGACAATGTGACAAACCAGAACGTGCATCGTGGTGATATATTGCTAAACTAGTACACGGCGCTGTATATATTGTGTTTTCCAATGTGTTCACTCCCACACGCAACGCCCTAGAATTAAGCATACATTACAATGACAAGGAACAGAAAATTACATGAAAGAACACGAGGATATACTCATGGCAGTAGTAGATAACTATACGCTTGATGGTGCTAATACATTTACTTTGATGAAACATAAGCATAAATGGCATACGAATGAATAACGTAAACCACGATAATTATAATATAGTGCTGCGAACACCTTCAACTACACCAAATTAAAAAATGCATGGAGAGTGAGACTGCGAAGGACCAGGGGCATTTAAGGCTGCAGACTTCTAAAGGACGGAGCTACTTATAATGCAAAGGGAATAGTTAAAAGAAGGAAAAGGCGTTTGTTCTGAGTATAAAGTTTAATACGCACAATACGGTTATTTGGTTTACTAAAGCAAATTGCGTTGCAGGCACGGTCAAGCCACCAGAAAAAAATGGTTTAACGTTGTCATTGAACATTTGCTGTTTTCACATATATAAATATTCGGGAAAGTTAGAGAGGAAATGCGACAAAAGTTATAAACTAGTGCAGAACTGCAATGGTGCCACGGAATTCAAGCAGGTATTCGATAAATAGGAAAAGTACTATTGAAAATACCATGATAATTGTCAAACCCAGTCTGTTAAAGTATTCAGTAGTCTAATCCATGACATGATCACAGTCATGCTCTTGTTAAATTTTGACATTTGAACACTTACCATCTCAATTTATGTTTGGCACAAACTGAGTATTTGCAGATTGCATCAGAAACGTAAACACGTGAACATGCGTCAGTATTATGACACTGCGCAATTTAAGACGTCATGGTAGAGATTTGCAAAAGAAACCCTGAAACAATGCATTCACGAAGTTGGTTCGCAAGTTGGCAAACATGCGGAAGGAAAACTAGTGTGCCCATTTGTCACTTCTCAATGCTTCATCCCATGCTCACAAAAACCGTCTACCTTCTTCCCTTTGATGACTGTCCACTTGCTTTGGAGTGGAATTACTTTATGGGGGTGTTAAAGCAACAATTTCTAACACCTTGAAAAAACAAACAATTTCTCACACCTTGAAAAACAGCGATATTCTCATACCCACAGCAGAAAACTTCAAAATCGAATCACTTCTTGAGAATCATTTGGTCAAGTGATATGTTGTGTCATGCCGGACTATGTTGGTGTCACATAAGCAGGTCAGGTGTAGAGGTTAAAAAACTTTCTTCAAAATGTTTTCATCTTTGCAAGCCAGCAGCATTTCCCTTCATAGGTTGGAACGACAAAGAATATGTACGTTTGTAATTAACTTGATCATAATAAATGATTAGGTCATTACGAAAGGGAGATGGATATCCGGGAAGAGTTTCATTACATCTCGGATTACACTTTCACTGTTATGTTCAGCTCTTTGCGGAACTGGGCAAACCACGATAGATTCCGTTTGCGTCCCAGAACTGTTGCGCAACAGTGTTGATCATCCAGATGTCTGGAACCACATTCAAAAATATCACACTAAGACGATTCTAAAATCATCAACTCCAAACCATGATAAAAATTTATGAAACTATCGAGGGTTGCCTGGTGAAACAACCAGTTTCTTGGAAACGTAAAGAAAATCATGAAACAAATTTTCATTGAAACCTTTAATTGCAGCCAGGCTTCAACTCCATTGGTTGTATGTGTCTCGTGACAGCTGTTCATGTTTTCAACGTAAAATGATACTTTAACGCATTGACTGAAACTTCAAATATATAGCATGAAAATTACAACTGACCAAACACCATTGGCATTTTCGCTGAACTCCAAGCAGTCCAGCCATAAATACGACGATAAAACTATGTCTTTGCGACGTCAGGATTATCATGCTAGGAAAAGAAAAGTTCGATGAAATTGTGATCTTAAATTTGTTCGCTCTCAGACCTCTCCAAACTGCCCGTCATAACATTGAAAGTTTTATGTCAGCAAATGGTTATCTTTGTCTCTGTTGTTCACTACTTTTTGCTTCCACACATCGCTGCTTTGTGACAGTGTTTTGTGTCACAGCGTTTTCAGCGCGTGGTCCGACAGCAAAGTCCATCGTAAGTGCAACGAGGATCTTTTGCAATTATTTTACGAGCTCGATATTAGCGAGCAAACTCCAACCATCGCATAAATGTTGCTACAACTTTGTTTTCAAACACGTATGTGCAGCGGGAGTATAGTAATGTTTATAGATCTGGTCCTATGAGTGGTTTCAATTAGCGCAAATACGAAATAACCTCTTTGTCAAGAGACACCTTTCAGCCTTGCAAAACTTTATCAATCAAACAAAACAAAGATAAAACAGTTTCCATTGCAAAGATCACCACCCTAAAATGCTGATGTAAGTTTTTACTGAAACAAGAACGCTGACTTGGTGATTTGGCTTTTTATGAAAATGTGCATTTGGAAAAATGTTGTTGCTAGATTACATCATTCGAATAAAAATTTCAAAAACATAAAACTTTTGAGGATTTCCGTTCGTGTTGAAAACACGTTTCATTGAAAGTTTTGAGAAACGAATTCACTTTGTTCAAACGACAGTGTTTCCAAAAATTTAACAAGTTCTCGAAACGTTGGAAATATCGGTGATGTGAATGCGTCTGTTTCAATAGCAAAGAGGTTGAAACCAAGCGAAGCGACTGCGATACAGTTTCTCGCATATAAAAATTTTTCTGGTCGCATTATCGCACTGGATAGCTACACTTAACAAAGTACATTCATTGTCAGGAGACGCTGTGATCATGGACGTCCGCAGGGTGGGGGCAAAACAGGCATTTGACCTTATAAAGTTGTTGTATGACTGTGCTTTTGCTCGGTCTGTTTGTCGCTGAGCATTTTTCTAATCTAAACCAAGTGTTCTTAATCTGGGGTCCGTGAAACATCCTAACCCAGGAGTGGCCAAACCTTTCAACTCAAGGACCGAATTTGCGACTGCCTGGCCACCGGAGGGCCAGATACAGCGGGTTTACGCGACAAGCAGCAGTCAATGCTGTTGCGCTGCTGTCCACAGTCGGAAACGTGTTGCTTTAAAAAATGTGCAAGAAACTTGGCAGGCCGGTTTAAACTGGGCGGCAGGCCGGACGTGGTTTTCGGGCCGTAGTTTGGACAACCCTGTGCTAACCTAAGGGATCCGTGATTGTGGTTTAAAGAGTCAGTAGGCTTTGCAGATATTTCGATTACTACTACGATGATTAAAGTCTAATTTCGACTATTTAGTAGTGTTTCCAACCCGGGTTTTCCCGAACCCAAAAACCGTTTTTTTGCCTATTTTCTACTACCCGACACCGTTTTTTTTTCAACTACCAAACCCGGGTATTTTGAAAAACCTGGAATTGCTGTTGCATTCAAAGTGATTCTGACAACACTGAAGTTGCAGATTGGCGCGTGTAAGGGCCAAATTAGCACCTCTGAACTTTCAAGTATTATCATGAGGCACGAGGTGCGGGTTTTGCTCGGTGACCATCGTACGTTCGTTGTTGTTCCGCTTATATTTTCGTTCAATTGACCTATTTAGACGGATCGTGGCTTCATTTTGCACATAATTATGTGCGCGATAGGTGTCTACGCGAACGTTTGTTTATTCGCTAGCCTAATAAAAAAACTACCACGTGAGGTACTTCTTCAAAGGTATGCCAGATACTAGTTAGTTCATTTATAAGCTACTATCTGTTAGTTCATATAAATGCTGTGATTCTTTGCAAAATCGATTCGTTCCTTTTCAGTTTGCAAAAAGTAGATATCATAAACATTTAGTTTAAAGACGTTAGTAATCAAATAAAATCAAAAGTTTAGCGCAATTTCTTAATGGACAAGGCTCAACCAACACCATAATGCAATTTGTGCTCCGTTATACAAAAGGACGTGGTTCAAGCACTGACTGCTTGATCAGCTATTTTAAATCAAAGCACAGAATCCCTGAGAGTGAAAACCATAAAACTATTCCGGCACAGGAAGAGATCCGATCACAAATTGTGATAAAGGAAATATGAGTCTTTATGATGCTACAAAGAAGAGGTCAAAAATAACCTTGAAAAACTATTACATGCCTTAATTACCATCAAGCCCAAGTCAATGGAACCAGAGAGGCCTTTTCCAACCACGGGACTATTTGTGACGTAACTCAGAAACACTCAGACTGAATGATAAAAGTGCACTGTGATTGTCATGCCCCAGTATTATAAACATCATTGAAAAACTTTCCTTAACTTAAGTAATAATTCGCTAAGTTGCGCAGGGACCAACAATAGTAATTTCACAATGATATTGAGTTTTTATCCCTCAAAATCGCATTCATTTCAAAACCCGAAAAAAACGAGTTTTCCCGGGTTTCTTTTCTCAGCTACCTGAAACCAGGGTTTTAAAATTTTGCCCCGAATTGGAAACACTACTATTTAGTGCTACGTTTCTTCTCAAGCGGTCCGTAACTTCCATTAGTATGTAGCAGGAGTCCGTGACCCACAAATTTGAAAAGCGCGGTTCTAAACACATGCGACTATTTGACAGAGATTATCAAAAACTGTCTCTTATGCAAAAAAGACGGTTAGCTGGAATTGCGTCGCTCAAAATGTCGGCAGAAAGAAAATCGTGGGCTGAAAGTGTGGTGGCTAAGACTGGCATTTTGCATTTTGTCCACTGATGTTTCACAGTAAGTGCAAGACCAAAAATTGATACGTAACTTTACGGGTTTACTATAATCATCTCAAAAATAGCCGATATTTTGTCAGACTTTCACTACGTTTAGCAGATTTTAGCTGAAAATTTGCGATGAGATTTTTAATAGAATCTAGCAGTGTTTCGTTACACCATTTAGCAGATTTAAGTGACAACCATCTGACAACACTAGGGCAGAAGGCGTTTTGCAGCATGTAGCTATAACGCAGACATATTGACAGGTAATGCAGTGAGACAGTGACTGCTGACGGCAGTAATGCACGAAGTTTTATACTGTGTGAAAAGAAGCATGAGTGAAAAAGAAGCACTGCTCTCAACAAAGCCATTTTTGCAACCAATGTTCCCTCTTGGTGCGCGGCTGCACAGTGAAGACTCATTCTTGCGCACTTGCAACATTCGAAACTATTGGGAAAAAACGAAAACAAAAAAAAAACTATTTGAATGAAATGTGTACTTTGTTCGTATTCTGTTAAGATTTTACACTTATTCTAATAATAGTTCACAAAGTTTGTGATTCATTCAGAACTCTGATAACACAGTCTTAAAATATTCATGTTCAATAAAACAAACATTTGTTCAGTATAAGATTTCCTTTTAGGAAACACTGTTTGAAAACTGTTGCAGTAACATTTTCTTTGTGGTGTAGAAAGGTTAAAGCGTTTTGTGCACGCCATTTGCGTTGCATCGTCAACAACCTAAAAATGATAAGCGAAATGTCGGCTTTGCCCCTTCTGGAAAAATTTTTGTAGACGCCCATGGCTGTGGTGACAGACGATTAAACATTTCTTTTCTTGTAGTATTTTTGGGAAGTGGACAGCAAAAAAGAAATTGTTCCACGTAGTCCTCAGTCGCACGGTGTGGCACGAACACGACGAACTGTGCATCATTTCCTAAATCTGTAGGCTTCCCCAGCAGTCTTCCCCAACTTCCCCAAAATAAGATTTCCACTTCGCTTGGCAGCAGCAATAGTTTGTTTCAGAATATCGACTCAGAGTCAGAGTTCTTGGATGCGCCAGTTGATGGTGTTGCTTAAAGAAAAACCATAGCTAACTTATTAGCTGCGGCAGGTGTGTACAACCCGTAGCCCGCTGGCCAAAATTGGCTCGGGAACTGAAGTTGTCTGGCCCGTAGAGTGTGGCCTGCCAAAACCTAAATTTTATTAAGGGAAGAATAGTATACAGTTTACTTACTCTTATGACCACCCCAGTTCACCCGCACCTGGTATTTACTTTATCCAGACCACATTGCTCCACAAGCAAGCATTATGGTTTTAAATCTTAATGTCAGCCCACTGACCTGAAGGAAGTATCACCCGTGTTATCGGGTTTGCAGATCGTGGCCCTGGGTGAGATTGCACTGGTGCCTGGTTACGCTAGGAAACCCCAACTATAATTAACTAAGGAAATAGCGATAGAACTCTCCACACTTGGCGCCTAACCGCAATTCAATCTCTACCGGTTCTGCAAATGCCAAGAGATGGAAATTCACGTTTAAACAGAATTGCGGTTGGGTGCTAAGCTTCAATCGCAACTCTGTCTAAACTTGAACCGCTGTGCTGTCCGTACCTCATGGAAAAATGGCGATCTAATCAAACAAGCACACAGAGAATGCAGGGTATTGCCAATCTTCAGTGAGCAGCTAGCGATTTGTCTAACCCCAGAGCTTGACACATACAGATGTGGTCCGTGGACCAACCTGGTTATGTGCATTCGGCCCGGCAGTGCTGTTTGTTTGCACACCCCTGAGCTACGGCATCACTACACGTTATCCTGACTATTTTCACCGCTGCTGGTTTGACCAAGCTCTTTCCTGCTGTATAAAGCGCTTTTGCTCTTGCATTTTTCCAAGCAACAAAAACAGAAGCACAGACTGCTTCACTATGAGAGTAAGTTTTTACTCCTGAAGTAGATGGACGATAAGTACGACTTCACGTTACCTGGTATTTTTTCTCTTTACCTGGTAAAGTTCAAGAATTTCGATGAGCAAGGTCTTCTATGCATAACAAGAACTGTGGCCGGATTTCACGTTTACCACGACTGAAGTAAATCCAAGTTTCAAGCAATTGTCGTTATACACAAATGCCTGATTTCGTTTCGCAATTATAAACTAAGACGGTAAAACCAAATTGCAGGTTAGATAACAACTTTAAGCTTAAGCTACTGACCACACTACCTCAAAAGTGCAAATGCCATGTGGAACAGCAAATTTTTGACTTTTTCACGCTGGTTAGGTGCGTTTTAATCGCTGTACGAGCAAAAACGTTGATGGTATATAGTTGATAGAGTTATTATTGTGTGAGGTATTACAGCAAACTTGTTTGCTTCTAGTGCTTGCGGACTCATCCAGAGCCTTCCACGGACTCAAATTGAGTCCACGGACTCGGGGTTGAGAAACACTGCTTTAACTCATAGGTGTAGTAGCAAGCAGATTTTTGGGGGCGCAAAGAATTTTGAAAAAGAATCAAGGCACTTCAAGCACCATTTTTGCCCAAATTTCACCCAAGCTTGCCCACGTTTCTCCTAACTTGCCCGAAAACAACCAAATTACCACATGACTTCCAAAAAAACGTCTTTACTTTCATTTTGGTTGCCAATTTTGTAAAATCAACGCACATACACCAAGTGTTGCTAAGGTTTACACAAACTTTGCCCAAATTTCCTCACATTTTGCCCGGATTTTCACCAAATCAAAACTTTTGGGAGTGCGTTTGCACCTCCTGCCCCTCCCGCCTCCTACACCAGTGGGCTAACTCACCAACGCTGACAAGAACTCGCATCATTCAAAGTGAAAAGTGGTGGAGACTTTATCGAAGAACCATTGGCATGCATGTCCATATGGAGCAGTGCTGGGTTGGACAAACATGCCTCTGCGAACTGATAAAGCGTCAATATTGTAGCCTATTGTTAGCACAGAATGGTCTATTTTGTTTCACCCCCGCGCACTCACAAAGGAAGGTGTCTTTTAAATTCTCCTTTCCGTTTGTTACACTGGAAGGCTTTTGTTGGAAGTTTTTTTGTTAAAGTTTAGGACTTCAGCGTGGATGCTGCGCAGCAGCTCATTTCTTGATCAGCTTCCTTCAATTGCTTGGGAAATATTTTCTCTTTATCTGCCTTTTTTATAACTTCATCTTAAACCTAAAGTTATTGGGAAAAGTGATCATACGGTATGGTCATAGAGTAGACAGACAGACAGACAGACAGATAATTTTATTTAACATCTGAAAAAATCAGATATCAGGGGGAGGAGAATGACCGCAAGGTCTTCGAGTCATCCTCCCCATCGAAACACAGTCGAACTGCACAGAAGAAACACAAGTCCAACTGCTCAAAAGACAACTAAAAGTCTACAAATTTCATATTGATCTACATATATCTACAAAAACGGTGCAGACATATCCTTAGGACA
>Ga0210059_1003706_pt1 | contig 24580 bp, 10 predicted proteins | sample Ectturendosymbi2_FD_188042 | JGI IMG/M metagenome (GOLD analysis project Ga0210059, IMG submission 188042) | Ecteinascidia turbinata endosymbiont from Florida, USA - Sample 2 (SPAdes) (version 2) | ecosystem: Host-associated > Tunicates > Ascidians > Unclassified | place: Key West, Florida...
ATTCGATGACATAAAGTTCCACATTGGATCTTCATGTTTCACTGTAGACTTTTGACTAGCAGTGCGAATCTGAGTGTCGCTAGCACATCTGTGAGATCGCCATGTTTTAATGTAATCTTGAGCAAAAAGGTGTGGTAACGCGCTTCCCATCACACTACACCCCTATAATTAATGTGTTTTTCCGCATGTAACTGTTGAACTCAGACAATTTCGGCAGGTGATGCAGCGAGACAGTGAATGCTGATAACGGTAAGACGCTTTGTTTTATACTGCTGTGTGAAAAGGAGCAGGGGGGTATCTGTAGCAATGCTTCCGCTTCCACAAGTTTCAAAAATCCATCATAGCGTGAGATTGTGAGCGTGACCAATGTGCCTGAGTGAATAGCTTAATCAAGCTACGCTGATGCAGCTTCTTTGCACACAGTATCAAACTACGCGGCTTGGCGTAGTTAAAAGGCGTTGGAAATACGTCTTAATCGTTAAGGCTTGTACTATGTGCAAAACTATATTAACACTGGCGAGTTTTTATAATTGATCTGATTAGTTTTTACACCTGCGTGGTGTTCTAATTTTGGTAAGTTCTTAAGTTGTCCGATAGTCGTTTTAAGATAGGTACAGTGAAACAGTTTTGCGAGAGTGTCTAACTTTCGTGTTTTTTTACCTCAAATATTGATCTGAGCGTTGCTTATTCTTAAATTATGACTTATTTGTAGAAAGTGCTAGCAAAAATGGATATTAGGCAGGTTATGGAAAGCAAAAGCATTTCTGATAGCCGAAGTGTAGAAAACAATTCGGAAAAAGATTTCAGATGTGAGTTCTGTTCAACCAGCACAGAAAAATGAGAGCCGCAAACGTAGTTGCTAATAGTTCAAGTCAATTTCAGACTCATTTGTGTGCAGTTCACGATGATAACGACATTTATGCACCAATTCAGCAAAAGTTGTAACAGATGGCTGAAAGTAGGCCTACACTCGTATAGCCTACAGCTCCACCTGAAAAGGATTTCAAAATAGATGCGAATGGAGCACGTGCTTTCAGGGGAAATTTTCTTTGAGGTGTAGAAACAGGACAGCGTTTTGTGAACGTCCATTTGCATTGCAACGTCAGCAACCTGAGAATGATATGCAAAATGTAGACGTTGCCCCCAGTGGAAAAATGTCTGCGGACGCCCATGGTTACTTTAACCCTTTCAACAAGTTTTCATGTGTGGGCAAATCAGGCTAAGCTAACCATGTAGGCTACGAAATTGAAAACTAAACAAAACGTATTCAGACGGTACAAGTGTTCTTGAATGTATTACTTTTTACTACAAAACTGTTTAAGATGGAACAAATCTATGCATTGTTCTGTTCATCTACATTGTTTATTCTTGATTGTTGAATGTTTAATGTAATCAATAGTTCGAAAATGAACAGTTTGAACACTATTCAAGAATTTTCAAGGACGCCGGAAGATATTCAAGTATAGCAAGTTGTTTTTCAAGAATCAAGGACATAACGAGTTTTGATATCAAATTCAAGGACAATTCTTTGCGTTCAAGGACGTCTGGCAACCTTACGGGAGGTGGGCCGTAGACCAGGTCACTTTGTTGACACAGGACATCGAGGATAGCTTTTAGGCTAAAAGTAAGGCCGGATCAGTGTTTATCGACCTCACAGCAGCCTACGACACTGTATGCCACCGCGGCCTCACCTGCAAGCTGCTTCAATTGCTGCCTAATAGACACACGGTCTACATGATCATGGAGATTGATGGCAGTGGCAGCTTAACCTTACAACGGGAAACGGTAAAAGGAGCAGGTTACGACGCCTCAAGAACAGCGTCCCACAGGGATCTGTCATGGCGCCCCTTCTCTTCAACATCCACATCTCCGACCTGCCAACCACCATCCCCAGAAAGTATGTATATGCTGGGGATCTAGCAATCATGCAAGCTGATGGAGACTGGCAGGCAGTGGAAGGGGTGCTCAGCAAGAACATGGCAACGATAGGTTAATACCTCCAAACTTGGAAGGCTCTGGTGTAGGAGGCGGTGGTGCGGTGCAACCGCACACCCAAAAGTTTTGGGTTGGTGAAAATCCGGGCAAATTCCTCTAAAATCCTGGCAAAATCTCTGAGAACCTTGTGAAACTCCCTGAAAATCTGAGCAAATATGGCACCCAACATGCTTTGATGTGAAGATAATGGCGCCCGAATTGACATGAAGAGCTCTTTTCTTTGGAGATCACATTGCGTACGAGTTGACATGAAGAGGTATTTTTGGAGGTCACTATTCTTGAAATATTTTTCGGGCAAGTTTGGGAGAATCTGCTTAAAATTCCTTCGCACTAACAAAAATTTACCTGCTCCTACATATATGTTGGAAGCTAAAGCTCAGCACCACAAAAATTGTGTCGGGAGCCTTCCACCTTAACGAGGAAGCTAAACGTTAGCTGAAAGTTGACCTCAACAATGAAACCTTGCCCTTCTGCTCCGAGCCCAAATACCTCGTAGTAACGTTGGACACGTCGCTCACGTATCGCCGACACCTTGAGTCACTTCGCAAGAAACTGAAATCACGCGTCGCGTTCCCGAGGCGGCTTGCTGGCTCCGGTTGGGGTGCTGGAGCAACATCTCTGCGAACACCCACCCTAGCCCTGGTCCATTCAACCGCAGAGTACTGCTCTCCTGTCTGGTGCCGCAGAGCTCACACCCGCCTTATGGACCCGGCCATCAACGACGCCTTGCGAATTGTGACTGGATGCCTCCGTCCTACACGAGCGGAAAGCCTTCCAATCCTTGCAGACATCCAACCTACTGAGCTTCGTCGCAATGGAGCCACAGTGTCTCTAGCACGTCGTGCCATGGATCTATTGTGACGCAGTATCGCAATATGGATTAATTTAGTGGAGATTGTTAAACTTTTGTTCGATGCAATTATGCAAACCAATCTGTGCTGCGCGGACTTTGAGATGTTGTTTTGAACGCTACGAACTTGTGCGAACCACAGCGAAAGCTTTGTGACATGAAGACACTGCGTTTGACGAATGATCTATGACGCAAAACTTTCCGGCAAGGCTACCTGCATCGCAGCTTTGCAGAACCTTAAAAACGCTTGCTATATAAACTATGCTCTCTTCCAATAATGCACGTTTCGAATAGGGTACTCTGCAGATAGTCTGCCTTCGAATCACCGTACGTTTTGTTCTGGTATCAATTTGATTTTTCACTGCGAAGTGATCAAAACAGAAAGTTCTGACCGGTGGCAATATTTCGCGAGGGCGCTTGGCCTTGCGCTATTGACGTAATGAAGTTCATTGGCTCTTTCGCTGCAGCAAAAATACAGCTTTATGACTCATAATAAGAACAATAAAGCACGATGCATGAAGCATTTCTTAGTCGTCAAGATGACAATTTCAATATGTGTGAATGGAAAGCTCCTTACAATGAAGTCGACGAAAAAACTGGAATCGAACTTTGAAAAGAACAGTTTTTTCAATATGTTCGAGCCCTAGCCACCGGGTCTGCAACAGAGCCAGGACACCTGCTCCTGTCAGCGCTCACCCTTTCATTGAGTGCAGATGCACGGCGCCTTATATCGAGACACCCATTTGTACCCGCCGCACAACATCTCATCAGTTCATCTGACAACAGCATATGTGGAGCACTGGAACGCGAGGTGGGCGGACAACCCCACAAGACTCCGCATTTTCATCCCCGACGTCGGCACCCACCCCCCGTAGCGGCCCTCCCAGGAAGAGCCTGGGTCCAGCTTAACCGTCTACGCACCAGTGTGGCGCATAAGAACAAACAGTCGACCATGTTGTCCTCCAATGTCCACTCCATCGACCTCCTTATGGACTGCACGGCCTGACGGTGCTGGACGATTGAGACAATCGAATGGCTGCTCAACACCTGCCCCGAGATCTAGTAGGGCCAAGCAGTTGCTAGAACAACTGGCTCAAAAGAAGAAGACGAACGCAATCAGGATTTTTAGTTGACTCAGAAAACTGCAGTACTTCAACTAGGAGGTGGCAAATCATACGGCAGAAAAGTACAGGAACGAATTTCCTGTACATTCATGGCAATTTCCTATCTGCTGACTGCGTGTCTGATGGCAAGGCAAAATACTATAAAAAGTACTTTGTGAATGCCACAAGTTTTTGTCATATGCAAATAGAAACAGTCCTGCAGACATCCAAGTTGTTTTCTACGTGACAAGAATCAGCCCGAGAAAAGAAAGCTGCAAAATTAAAGCCTACCGATTTTCGTGTAAATTTCTTGCTTTGTTTGCTCTTCGGTCCATCTGTGATCACGCAGTGATACATTTTCTGGTTTAGTGTTAACGTCGTGAAAACCAACAAACAAAAACTTTAGTTTCACTGAATTTAATTTTTTGGAACAAATAACAAATAGCCCAATCGTTGCGAAATTTCACACATTGCTTTCTCTTTGAAAGATTATGGCAAAATCGTATTGTTTGTATAGACCAAAATCACTGTTTACGAGCCTTCTATTCTTCGTGGTAAGAAATTTACAAACTGCGGGTCTGGGATCATAAACGGCAGTTCCTGTGCCATTGAAAGCTATGAGCGGTTTTGGTGTACGACTTTACGATTTAACTTGACAGCTCGTTCTGCAATCATGCTGTGAGGACAAGAAAACAAACAGCACTGAGCAAAACTGTTGAGTAGTGATCTTCTCCTCGGCTTTTCTAGCAGCTCATAAAACTTGACAGTGACTGAGTCCCTTACTCCAACTGCCTGTCTCCTCCTACATCCTTGCACCGTAAACAAGCCACAGCGTTTCCAGCGTTGGTCTATTCCTCAACGCTCTCCTTTCCAAAAAATTTCAGCTACCATGTTTCGACCTGAAAGCGGAATTCGGACATGAGACGCGTTAAATGCATAACAAATATTTGCGCGTAGGGTAAATAAATGGCAGAAAATAGTGTTAACGCTTATACCTCCAATTCTCATGTGTTCCGCATGACATTGCGGCTAATAACTGAAGACAGACAATGATCTTTGATGCATCACCAAACTTGTAATGTCGAAGTGCCGGTCTCAGTTTGAAGAAGTAGAATGATTCATTGATAGCAAAAGTTTTTTATGACAAGCAGTTTGGAAAAGTAACTTTCAGTTAAATATGCATGTTCTAGTTTCTATTAAAATCAAAACAAAATGATGTCTTTTTTTGTGAGGGTAGGTAACATAAATAAATTTTTAAAAAGACAAGATATCGTCATGTATGTTTTTGCACTGTCTATTCCTGAAATTTTATGTTGAAATGACTTAATCCAGTGGCATCACTGGAAATGAGTGATATCTGGTGTAAATTGTAGTTGCAGTCTGAAAGCGCAAGTAGGCCTGTTGCTCTTGCAATACTTGTCCTTCCCCGCTGCAACTACAATTTAATCGTGGTACCTTTCGACAAGAAGCACTAATCGTTTTTGTTGTAGCTGCTTGTGAAACACCTTACGCTAGAGGACTGAAGCAAATGCAAGTTGCTACCAGCTACTCTCTGCACAATCAAAACGTCAGCATCTCTGGCCTCTTTCTTGATTTAAAACGATCCGATAAATCGAAGCTAACAACTGAAGACAAGCAATGCTCTTTGTTGCGTCACCAAACTTGTAATGTCAAAGTATCGGTCTCAGTTTGAAGGAATGCATGACTTCTGAACAGGTTTTCAGGTAGTGTAACCACAAATTTTAGTAAAGTTCTGTGCAAAATTTCAGTGCCGCCGAGTGGCACAATTCGGTGATACTGGGCGGCAAATTTTTACAACTGGGGGTAGTTTTGCCGCCCAGTTCATACTTATTTTAGGCCATTTAGTGGAACGTACCCCGAAGATCTACAAGACACGACCTTGTACACCCATGCAGTATAAGTACAATGTATAGATACAATCTAACTTTAGGCAGGATTCTAATAATGCCGTTTATCTTATAACATTAGGTATTGATGAGAATCTTGGTTTTGCACAAATCGTGTTGCCTCACAGTGTCGGTGATACAAAAAATATTTGCAGAATTCGGTCTTGCATTTACAGTCAGTGGAAAAAGGTTTGTATTACTCTCCTAGATCAGTGGTTCCCAACGCAGTGCCACAGCCATGGACCGACGATTTGGTGGAAAGCTGTGGACCCCTTTAACAAAACCAGTTAATACTGTTACCTACAAGTTGTCTCTACTACAAAACAGGGTTGTCAGATTGTTTTAACCAGAGGTAGCCATTCCGAAAGTAGCCAAGATGATAGATAAGTAACCAAATACACTGTTTGCGTATCGCTGGTGTCGTCACAAGGCGTAACTTCAAAATGACTTAACCCAGAATTTCTCAAATTTTAATGGCTGCAGTAGTGAATCTTGTCAGGGCTGTTCTTTCATCGAAGTTTATTTGCTGCTGTTGACGCAATCCTTGGTGCGATTTTCGTGTCACGCACACACCGAAATGTAACGAGCCAGCCAAAATACAGGCAAATCCTTAATTGTGGCTTAACAATACTGATTCTCTCTCTGTTATCCCTATTCCACTTAGCTTAGATCTGGCACTGTTGACAAATCAAAATGGCCGGTATTTTTACAAAACGCATCTGGCAACCCTATATGGTGACCATGGCCTAAGTGCCCCCCTGGCTACGCCCATGATGGTGTAATTACAAAATTTAGTATTACTGTTAGGAATTCAACATTTCTTTGTCAAAGTAGATAACAAACACAACGCATAATTAACTTTATACTAAATCTGTAGGCCAGGCCTACACGGCAGGTTTGGGTGAAAATGTCCATTTGTCTTTATTCATTCACCGGCTTTCTGCTGGGGGGAGGTTACAACAGTGATGCAACCAGAAAATTTTTACAACTACATTATTTTTCATAAATGAAAAAAAAACTTTTATACTAGATTAGCTAGTTCAGGCAATGCATGAGAAAAACATAGAAAATCTTAATCTTTACAACATAAACAGAAGAAACCACCCAACTTTTTCTGATGGCACACCATTTGTGGGTCCCGTGCTGTCACCGACCAAATCTCATTCAATCGTAAGTTTGGCAAACCAGACTTGACACAATGCATGGCTGTTATTCAAGCTCGAACAATCCTAACGGGATTTCAAACCAAGTTAAGTCTATCCAAAATGGGAACGCAATTCTTTTAAATATTATATTTCTCCAACTTTCTTGAATTGAAAAAAGATGGAAGCATTGTTGACAGTGATTTGGAGATATATGCAAAGCACCTTAAAAATTTAAGTAAAGACTTTGAAGTACTCTTTAAGGACCTACAGAGAATGCGTGTGCCGGATTGGATTGTTACACTATTTGACTTTAATGTGCAATATGCAGACGTTAATTCGCAGTTGCAAGATGAACTCACTGATATACGTGTGGATCTCGAAGCTCAATCACTGTTTAAACGCACAAACCTGCGTAACAGTGCCATGTAAATATTCATACTGTTGTTAAATACCCAAAATTTTGTGCAACTGTTGAGCCGTTTTTACTTGCATTCCCAATTTCCTACATGCTTGAATCTGGTGTTAGTCATGCAAATACATTCCTAAAGTAGAGGAACCGACAGAACTCGGAAGAGCGTGGTGACTTGCTGGTAAACACACCAATCTCCATCGAGATAAAAATGCTCTTTCTGTTTCTTACAGGAAACACCCTTCCTATTGATGGGTCTCAAATTGCAATGAAAAGTTTGCCATTTCCTTTTGTACTTGTATTAGTAATAATGTTTCTTGCTCATTGCCTTTCAATTACAGTTAGATAGATGTACTATCAGTAGTTGGTGTTAATCCAAATGCCCTCGTGTTTGTGAGGTAGTAGGATCTTAGAAGTTCAACTCGTTCGGGGCTCGGTGAGATGTCTGGGATTTTACCAAGGGTTCGACAACCAAAAGAATTTGCAGACCCCGACATTACATCTATTCCCTCAACATCTGCACGGTGCTCACTGTCTGCCTTCATTGGCTTCCCTGTTTTGGCTTTTGTATAAAATCGAGTTAAGTTTCAGACAGGAATTTGGAACCAGAGTCTTCACGGGCGGGTGGAAGTTCGTAACCTTAATGGTTACAGATCCTCGTCAGAAGAACAAAGATTTGTTATGAATGTCAATATGCGGCTCATATGCATTTTCTGGGTCAAGCTTTTCCGACAGAAAAAAGCCAAATTTTGTCTGTGTTTTCGATTTTCAAAAAAGCCCAGTGCGTTGAAAAACATCCCGAATTTCAAAATCTGTAAAAATCCCTGTGCGAAAACAGCCAAATTTCAAAATCTTCAAAAAAGCAAAATTCTTAACCCTGTTCTTGGAGTACACTACTCTGGATGTAGTGTTGTACCAAGCGTTACGAGTTAGCGAACAACTGTGATTACAGAAAGTGTCTTGTGGTCCTACCCCAACGCCATTACAAAACCCTGTGCGTCTGTTATTATCAATCTGCGTTGTGGAGACAGTGTGTGCTTGTGCTCTATGGACTTGTGTCTGGTTCAAACATTGAAATTTAAAACAATGCAGTGCACATCAGGAACAGATTCAATGGACACTGCATGAGACAAGTTGCGTGTTCCACTTGCACATCTTCTCTATCTCTTTTTAGATATATTTGGGTGCTCACATTACACAACCGTGTGGTGGCCCACTTCTCGCTTTATGGTGGCAGGGACAAGCTACACGCACCTCTCGTAACTCTTCTCCAAGAAACATTTGTGGAATGAAAAAGTTGCAAAAGAGCAAAAAAGTAGCCAAATAGCCAAATAAAAATTTTGTAGCCAACTGCTTCTCAAAAGAGCCAATTTCTGGTTTTTGGCTCCAAAAGAGCCAATCTGGCAACCCTGCTACAAAATGCTATCATCGCGCCAAAAATCATTAATGTTTCATGGAATTTACACGTAAAAAATTGACATTGTTGCACAACAATTGAAATGCCTAACGAATGGAATTTTGTGTGAAAAGCATTGCTAAGGGTGGGATAATTGCAACTTGCATACACCTATAACGAAGTGAATGCACATGTGGTGGTTCATATGAGTCAGATCTTGTGTTGCCCTGTAGCCTGGATTCTAGCGTTACGCTTGATTCGTATTCTTTTGTGAACTAGACCACAACGGCGGGAAGTTTGGTATTTCGCTATTTTGCCTTCATCTTATACAAAAAGTCATCATGGACCCCTAAAAATCTGTCTGTGGACCCCTGGTGGCAGAGTCGTATCAACCGAAATACATACCCCCCAATTGGGGGGCACGCTGTCACAGGGTCTCAAAATTCAGTCCCATCACCACTTAGTCTCCAGAGGAAGCTTCGATCCCCAAATTGAAATATAAAGCACTAGAAATCAGTGAAGTGAGGTGGCCCTTTGAAAGAAAAGTGCTTATGCATTAGAGTTACTTTGGGCCCCTTTGCAAGCAAGATATTTACACATTACAACTGCTGTTGGGGGCCCCTTTGAAAGCAAATTAGCCTACATATACATTACAGTTGCTGTTGGGCCCCTTTGAGAGCAAGGTAGACTACTTTACACATTACAGTTGCAAAGGAGGGCCGGAGGCAAGTGCCTCGCTTGCCTTACCTTAAATGCACCACTGTATAGGCTATAACCCTGATAATGATCTTATATGAGAATATGAAACCGATTGAACACGTTCTGCTTCATCCGATATGCGTGGTTTCTCACCTGATGTGCGCATGTAAACGCTGTAATGTAAAGTTATCTTTGCATTATTGAACACATTGAAGTTGCTGATGAGTTTATGACTCCAAAAAACACGGTCACGACTTTGAAGCCTAAAATTTTTTTCGCCCCACCTGGGAAAACGTGTTGGACATAGTTTAAAAAATTTGGGCCCCTCTCAGAAAACTCTTCGCCACACCTGGAGTCCCAAGCTGATTACGGGCCTGCAGTGCCATGATGGGCCTCGCGTTCATTTATCCGGCCCTGACTACATGACTATAGTTGTATACGTCCAGAAGTCAGACTTCCACATGATCAACGTATTTTGTGTAGTGATTGTTGTAAAAAAATGTAGGCTACTATGTCTAGCCCAGGTAGTCTTCTCTTATTTTTACTGCATAGCAGCAAGACACCTTTGGTGCTAACCACCAAAGTTACACATTTGCACAGCCTGCTGTTCAGACAGCTAGATGGAGTTAATTGTGGAGTTAGAAGAGTCTATTCTAGGGGTTGTCCCAAAACAGAATAGTCCAGTTCAGTGGCGTAGGAGTACAATTTGCCGCTCCTGACCCTAGCAGAAAATGCCGCCCCCTGGTGTGGGCAATGGCGTTATCTTTATAACGTCATCTTTCTCAGTCAACCATGGTATGATATTTTGTTTTTTGAAGGCCTTTGCAAGAACTTTCGCCAAATTTAGCGTAAATTGTCGACTGCTTAACCTCCCGGAACACCATGCCGCGCGGCCCAATGCACAGCTGCAGCTGGTAATAGCTACAACATGATGACATCACCCTATCAGTAGAGTATTCGAACAAGTATTACTGTATAAACAAAAGCCTCCTTAATTTGGATTGTTTCCAAGCTAAAAAATAAAATAATGAGGTTAACAACAAATAAAGAAACATGAACGTAAAAAACAAAGATTTGGTCGCATTGTTTTCGAACAAGCACAAGGTTTGTAGTGGGCGGGAGTTGGTATGACCGCAGTCACCATTACTCGACTCCCAAAACGATTAAGAGCCAAACAAAAATTTTCAAAATGAATGACAGGAAACCGAAACCCAAACAAAAAGGAAATTAACGACGGGGAAATGCAACTAGCAAGCGTGACTAGGAAGAAAATCATCAACAACAATTAATCTACATTGAGGCAATTGACCGGTATACTTGACGACAACAACTGTAGTCCTAATCATTTTGCGAAAAAGAAACGATTTTCACGCTTATGTCAATAGACAAGAAAAGCAGTAGGCTACTCCAGTCCTAAGCCAAACAAATTCTGCAGCATAAAGACAGCTCGCATATTCAACAAAAACATTACCAGAAACGCACTCTGCCAGCCAAAGGCCGGACAGTCACATCAGCACGCAGTCAGCAGACGCATTCGGCCAGAATATGAAAATATCGCATAAGAAAATCACTTCGCTCTGCCGGCCAAAGTTTCAGCCAGGTAATGCTGTATGTTATCAGCACAACGCATAACCGCAGCCTCAATCCTGACGCTAACACTCCGATCATAATATTTCATTGTGACTCAAGCTGAACTCGTCGAGTCTTTGACGAAGCAAAATCAAAGATTATATCTCCAAAATCAAGCTTTGCGACATAAGATTTTGTCAATTTGAGCTGAGAGAAACTCGTAACAGGCAATTGAAACACCAATGGTAAGATAACGTTTAAGACACAAACATAAATACGGAGTCGAGTCAATTAGATGACAACATGTTAACCATTGTGAAACGTCAATCGCAGTAGCACTGCTTTCAAAAGTGGTGCCGCTGCTTCGTACGAGTCATTTACATCTATCAATTTCCACAATCAATTCCGAAAAGTCAATTTCGCCTTCATATATGCTTTTAGGAGCATTCAAACAATTCTCGTGGTTTTTGTTTTGCAGATGCTAGTGTGGGTTAAAAAATGCAAACATACCATTCAACTGAGTAATTCCGTTGAATCTGCGCTCACATTTTCTCAGCGAAACCTGCGTACATTAACGGCCTAAGATAAATAGCCTTTTAGCCACCTATTAACATTCTCCACCGCATGAGCGAAAGTATAAGCAAGTAAGCAACTTCCCTTTCCTATCAATCAAGCACAGGAAAATAACTTGACTCAGGGGCCTCAAACACGCGGCCCGCGGGCCGCATGTGGCCCGCGAGGACCTTTTGTGCGGCCCGCGACGTTTTTTGGAAATTTTCACAAAATTCAACATTTACGTTGCCAAGTGCCTTGAAAAAGATGCCGTGAAATGATTGAACCAATGCTGAATGTTACCCAGTGCGGGTTTCGTCCCGGCCGCAGTACTACAGACGTAATTTCACTCTCCAGCAAATTTTTGAGAAATGTTGAGAGTACGCCAAAGACGTCCACATATGCTTTGTCGACCTCGAGAAAGCATAATACCGGATTCCTCGTGAAAAGCTTGTTGCGGGAGTACGATATTGAAGGCCACCTGTTACTGGCCGTCAAGTCACTGCATTCCTGCTCAGAAATTTGTGTCCATGTCGGAAAAGTTAAATCACGACCGTTCACCGTTGGTGTTGGACACTGACAAGGGTGTGTGCTGTCACCGCTCCATTTCATAGTCTCCACTACATGAATTAGATAGACAGTCACAGCCGAGTCGACGAGGGTGTCACATTTGGGAGCTGCAGGATTAACTGCTTACTTTTTACAAACGATTTGGTATTGCTAGCATCTTCTCAACAGGGTCTTCAGCATGCACTCGATCGGTTTTCCGTTGCGTGTGACCTAGCCGGAATTGAAATCAGCACTAAAAACAACGAGGTATTATGTCTCCCTACAAACCCAATGCAGCGTATGCTGCAAGTGAGCGGCAATACACTGCAGGTGTTGGAGAAGTTCAAGTACCTAGGGACAGCCTATTTACGAGCGACGGAAGGTGGAGCGAGGAGATTGATACACGAATTGGTAAAGCTAACGCAGTTCTGCGTGAGCTTGATTGCTCTGTAGTCACAAAACGGGAGCTTTCAAATATCGTAAAGCTGTCAGTTTTTAAATCGGTCTTTGTTCCGATTCTTACCTATGGTCATGAATCCTGGGTAATGACCGAAAGAATATTAACTCAGGTGCAAGCGCCAGAGATGGGATTTTTGCGAAGACTTCACGGTGTGACACCGGGGCGCACCGAGGTTAGGTGGCTGCCGAGAAAAGAAACAAGTTTGGCGCCCCCATGTGCGAACCTACGGTCTTTTGGGAGTAAATGTACCGTATTGAAGAAAAATATTGCAACATTTTTGGAACTTTTCGGCGCCCCCTATTGAATCGGCTCCCGAGGTATTTTGCCCCCCTTGCCCTCCTCGTAATGCCCCTGGTATGACACTTCGCCACAAAGTGCACAGCTGTGAAATTTGCAGAGCCCTGAATATCGAACCACTTGTCCGAATTGAGATATCACAGCTACGTTAATTCGGCCAGGTATCCAGAATGCCCCACGGAAGACTGGGGAGACAAGTCCTGCTGGCTAAACCCACGGGAAAATGGCCCAGAGGTCTTCCAAGGCCGAGGTGGAATGAAGGCATCTCCAACATTGTTTGGTCCCACCTTGGTGTGGAGCCAATAGAACTATCTGAAATTGCTGTTGACCGTGAGGTATTCCAAGTCCTTCGGCTGCTGCCCCCGCGACCCTCCCTAGAGCAAAAGCGGGCTTGCAAATGAATGAAATGAATAAAATTTACGTTACTTAGTTTCTTCACCGGTGTTTAAAAGTGCTCAGCTAGCGAATGACTAAGCTCTTTAGTGGTTAGAACTGATTAATACGGACGTAGAGGCGGCTAGAAATGATTTGCCTATAATTCATGACACCTTTCGCAGGAAACAAGATGTAAAAGCTGTTTTTAGTAAGTTCAGGTACCGCTATTGTTACGTCAGCATCATAATGCGGCCCGCGGGTTACCTTACAAGTCCTCATTTGGCCCACGGAGCAATTTGAGTTTGAGACCCTTGGCTTAACTACTGTAGAGCGTTCTGATTAACTGCGGCAACTGGTTGCTTTACTGCTTTGAAATCCCAACTGCAACTACAGCGACTGGACGTTGACCAACGAACGATGCTGCAGCTTACTATTTACCTTAGACGCGTTTCAGGTAGATTCGCGAAATAGCGGCCATTGTTAACGCAATAATATTGAGAGATAGGTAGCGACAAACCGGTGGTAAGCACAATATGGCTGGAACCATGGCGCTGGTAATATCGGCGATGTCGCCCTTAAGAAAAGCTTAAATTTTTATCAGTTTGAATGATTTCCTCACCTCTTTTCAATTATCTCTTCTTATAATAAGTGACTAGATTTTGCCGCCCTCTGGAACGTGCCGCCCCTGGCTGTAGCCAGAGTAGCCAGTGGGTTGCTACGCCACTGGTGCAGTTAGTGGATTATGAATGTTAACCGTTGAGTTCACGTGGCCTTAGCCTATATTTGTTAACATTTATAGGTGATTTGAGATATGAAATGTTATTAATCTAAGCATGTGCCACGCACCAGGAGATTAACAATCCAGACATCAGCAAGGTTTATGCGTGCGTATTTCGGCCAGTAAAAAGCCAAATGCGCACGCTTTATAAGTATATTTCACTTTAAGCTCATGGTAAAGTTTATCATTTGCGCTAATGAAAGACAACGTTCATCGTGGTGCACATGCTTTGACCAGCCTCATGTTTGTTCCTTCGGTAATAATGTTTTGATAACTGAACAACATATTTGATTTTGATTTCCTGCAATTTTTTTTATATTTGCATTTCACTACGACATCTCTAAATAATCGCCGTCAATTAAATGACAATGATTTATGACACAGTTTCTTTTGTTAAGCTCGTTCAAAAAATTTTAGTTGGAAACTACGAGTCAATTATGGGTACTTGCGGGGAAACATTTCCAATGTACTTTGCACAATCTGCAAATGCTGTTCATGTTGTGAATTAAATATATATTTTCAGAATGTCTAGGTCCTTGCGAAAACATGAAGGCTCCCAATGGAAGACTTTCTGGCGACGAATCTGCCCAGGCCCGCAGCCACGGTGGGGCAATAGGGGGCAGTTACCCCCAAATCTTTTTATGCCTCCCCAAATTTTGTTGTGCTCAGAAAAATTTGTTTTAAACATATGATAAAAATAAAAATGTTTACCTCTAAAAATGTATTTTGACCCCCAAACCTTGAAACCTGGCTACGGGTCTGCTTCAGCCAAAATTGTGTCTGCAATTAGGATATTTTGTTTTAAAGGCAATTCGGCCACGACACGTAGCATAATGTTTTTTATAAATAACGATTAGGGCGCCCCTGTAAACAGTTTTCGGGGCGTTAGAATTGGGCTGATACGGCACTGCCTGGGGGTCCATGGAACCCCGGTTAGGTCCTCTGTCCTAGATGTTCCTGTGATATGGGAGATATTTGCAGGGTCCTCCAGCCAACGGTTAACTTCAGTATCTCAAAAAAATGTAATTTAAAAATTAGGATAAAATGGTTTTCAAACAACCCGGTGAGTAAAAGCAAGAGGTTTTCAGGCCATTTCAGATTGAAATACAAAATTAGTTTAATAGCTTGCAAGCACCGCTGACGTGGTGAAATTTGGATTTTGCATCTACAGCACAAGGTCTGCGCGACTACTATAGAAGATTGACGGCTTTGAAAAGATGGGATTGCTCTTACAATGCACCAATGCGTGTTGAAAGCACTGGGCAATGCTATGCCACTACCTCGCCAAACTACGATTTATCAAACTCCTTGCTTGCATCAGCTGTGTCAGTTTAGATACCACACTCGTTTGCCACTGTTAGGGGTGCCGTGTCAGTGCCGGAAACGTCAGTTTACTGGATCAGGTTTCTCTTCGTATTTGTGTCAGACGCCACCTGCTTCTACCTGCACGCCAGCAAAACACCTGCAGCACATCGGTAAAATATTTGAACTAGGGTGTAGTTTCGGTAACTTATTCTGAGAAATTGTGAAACAAATCAAGATTGTTCTGCACTCCACAACACACTAACCTGCGTTATCGTAGCAGCTAATGGCAAAAGCAGAACAGAATTACACATCATTATCTCCAGGATAATCATGGCTAACAATAGTCTTAAGATTGCGCCAACGCTGCTTCATGCTTTTCAACTTTTTAATTCTGCGCTTTTTGTTGCAATTCGCTTTGTGCGTGCAAAATGATTTGCAAAAAAATTCACAATTATTCGTTCTCTTTTGAGATTTCTAAGCCAAAGCACTTAAAACTAGTTTTTTAGTTACTTTACAATTTATAAATCTCAAATGACAATCATAGCATTAAGCGAAACTATATCAACATTTTAAGCAAAAATATATTGTCATCTGTTAGAATGCTAACAAAAATATTGAAAAACTTGTACTAAATATTATTGGTCCAGTATAGAACTGTCATTTGGGATTGAAAAATTTCCACCCATCAAAATGTTCGATTGCTTTTCATGAAGGCATGCTGGGCCAATACGTTGGTCTTAACCACTGTAAAATAACGGAGTTCACAATGTTTGAAAAAAACTCCAAAAGCACCCCGAGCGTTGCTGAAATTGCTTTGATTTTCTTTAGCAAGCTTGACCAGGAGGTATTTTTCTGCAAACCTTCAAATACAGTATTTAAAAATTAAAGGTATTGTTTGCACGTGTGCCATAAATCAGTTTCTGTTAAAGGCATTTTAATATTTTATAAGTAAATATGATCCAGGAACTGGTCGGTTACGAGCATCATACATCTTTCTGTATATCCACTGGAGTTTGTTTCCTAAAAACTGCGAATTTGGCGTTTGAAATATAACCTCCATTTAGTCTTCCTTTTCTGGAGGTAGTTACTTAGAAAATCACAGCATCAAGTAAACGTTTGGGTAGGATAATGTATGTGAGAATAATTTGAGTGAGAATGAGCTCCAAGCGAAATAGACTGAGCTGAGGTGACTTTTACCCAACATGATGAACTTTATGCAGTATTTCAGAATAAGTCTGAACCTATGTAAGACTATCACAAAACAAAGACTAGTTTCAAAATACTTGTTTCAACGATAAACATAATCGTAACTATGAAACACTTCAAAAATAGTTGGTTCATGAAAAGATTGGGTGGCAATTTTACGCGAAAGAGACATTCAGAATAGTGATTCTTACGTTGTCTTTACATATTTCTGGTACTCGTAGAAAATATCAAATAATCTGTTCCACAACTACACCAGCAAACAATTGCTGAAAATTAATATCGTTTATGCAAGCTAAATAGGCTGAAACAAGCTTTTCAATACAAATTGAGGTGTATATCTGAATAAAAATAAATAAACTCAAACAGACGTTTTGTGTCTATTTTTTCCATTGGATCGTAATTTTTTTATCAATTCCCCAGAGGCAGTATTCTTGAAGAAAACAAAAGAGAATTGTTCTACTATAGCAGATCTTCTGTGTACCTTCGCGGTAATAATGCCGCTTCCCCTTTAGAGTAGTGACATCAAACGTATTATTGAATTTCACACATGTGCGTCGGAAGGGGGATGCAGGTGGGTCAAGGCCTCCTCCTGGATTTTCAAATTTGATATTTTCCTATGAACATCCTTGTAGAAAATGTTTTTCTATTAGTTTCGAGTTGATAAAATTAATTTCACCACTGTTTCCTGCATGGAAAAGTGCTTCTGGCCACCACCTGGAAAAATCCGCTGTTGGTCTTCCCTGGAAAACATTCTTCCGACGCCCATGATTTCACAGACATTTTGACGTTTGAAACATCTTTTGAGCTTTTACAATCCATAAGTTACTTGCTTTGAACAATAACGTGTCTATCGGTTCCATCCTCAAAGTTGTGCAACCTTTAAGTGGGATACTTTGAAGATCGAGGTTTTTTCAACCAACACACTTATATTAGAAGCAACTAAATAAACTTTGTTCTTGCATACATTAAATCGCACTTATCACTAAATTCAAACTGATGTACTGGAAGAGCTACAAACAGGATGTAAGAAAACGTAACGGGAAATGAATCTGCTGTGGGACCATCCAGCTTTAACCCAGGATTGATCTTATTTTTGAAGCATTTTTCTTCAGTTAAAAGAATGTTCTTGCCCCGACTCTATCAAAAACGTTCGAGGTTCTTTTTCTTCAGCAGGCCCTCCAAATGTTTTTATGACGATCCTGGATCCTGGTGAACCAAAGTTTTTAGTTATTCCTCGTTGGACTGCTCCTGTCTAGATAGAATGCCGCTATTCAAGAGAGACACAACCACGGGCTTGGCAGAGGTGACACAAGAGGAAGTAGCCCTATAGATTTTGTTTGTGCATACTTCATTTTTGCTCGTTTGCCTATCGGCAAGAAACTCTGTAATTTCTCCGCCCTGTTAAAAAAATATTCTACCTATTTTCATGCCCATTTTACATTATATTATGAAAAATCTGGTAAACATGAAAAGTTTATTCAAGCATCTTTTGCCGATTTTCATGGCAGCGGGACTCAATATAGCAAGAACATGTCACGTGATATAGCAAGAACATGCCACGTGAGCGCAATTGACCAACTGTTCATGCCATGCTGAACGAGAATCGGACTTGTTGCCACTACGCGATTTGTAATTTGCTTTGTTGTCAGGTTCTTCAACAAACGAAAGAAGAGTACCTCGTTCAGTCTCAACTTATGCCACTGACTGTGACTGGAAACAGTTGATGGGAAAATCTTTGCCAGCAGGTACTGAAAGATCTGTTAAGACATTTCACAACTCGTTTAAATAAAACTCCATTTTGAGAAAAAAATTCGTTTTTAGGGTTATATTTATTGCTTTCATCCAAACCTTCTAGGAAGGCTGGTATTGCCTGTAATACGTTGCGCTAATCTGCATTTTGTTTACTTTTTGTTAGATAATCTTGTTGGTAGAACTGTGCAAACAATCGAACTGACGTGTGGTGTGCCACGATATCCTGACAATCACAGAATATTATGACAATTTATTAAGCGCATGCAAAAGGTGGAAAAAAGCTGACGGTGCTGGAAGTCGAAGACAATGCTTGATGCCCAGAATGAAACATAAGATCTTCAGTAAGACGCCTGCTTCGTCAAAACGCAAGAACCGCGAAACCTGTGTTATCGGAACCTTCATTGTATAGTGTCAATGAAGTCTGCTGAAGTTTCGAGAAACGCTACATTGAATGGCCAGGCTTATCATAGCGGGAGGTTATTGCTTCTTGTGTTATTGGGCATTGATATAATAAGACAGGAAATAATCAGCCAATACCGTGCCAGTGGTCGCAATGGAGGCCATTCTCCTGTCAGTTCATTTGGAAGCACTGCTGTGGAGCGGGTAAATGAACAGAAATACACCTTGCTTTTCTGGTTGACACTACTGCGCAGTGCACGAAAATTGTCCCTGATGTTAAAAGTCCAAATATAGGTATAAATAAAAAAACGTTTTAACTTTCACAACACTCAGATCCTGCGAAAATATTCGCTTTTTTTATCTTTCATAATAGTTATAGATCCTGGAACATGAGAAAATATTGGAACATGAGATAGGGGTTCAAAACCCAGCTCCCATAAATTAAGATGTCGACAGCTGTTGCAAGACCTTCATTACAGAGCAGATGCAGACTTAGCCTGCACTCTTCATCTATATCCATTCCAAATTTCCTTAAAACATCGATTTTGCAACTCATAGAAAAATTCTACGAAACGTTATGGACTGTTGAAATTTTTAAAATCGATCTTCAATTAACTTAACAAAAACTTGTAGATTAAAAACGTTTTTCGAAAAATGTAGGCTTGTGTGGCAATAGGGATTTGTTTGCCTTAATAACTGTAAAGAATCACATTTTTGAAACTAAACTCTTAGCTAACACCTTAAAAACTTTTATGCAACCCACTACGTACTGCAAGACTGTGATCGTCAGCTGAAAGAAGTTGACGGAGCAACAGCAGGGCCTACGAGAGGTGGGTACAAGAGGTACGTTGTATCGGGCCCGGTGGGTAAAAGGGCCCGCATACGAAAATTACTAGTGTAAGCCAGTTGCCACTATAACAATGACAATTAATATATTTGTAAATCTTAGCATAGTAGCTCTTTTATCTATATTCTGATAACTATACAAACAAGCTATACAAACCTGGACGAGGGCAATAGAAGCATGGTGACCCGGTATCGGTCTTCTTAATCCCTGGAAAAATTTCTCTCAGAGGCCCTGAGCAACAGTGTCGTAATCAGGCTCATGATTTCTTCAAGTCAATACGCGCTTTTTGAAACATTATTTTACCAGGCCTTTGTCTTGTTGGTAGGCTCCATCTGACATAAATACTACAACGTATCTGCACTCTGCAGCATCCAGAGTGCTTGCCGAAGTTGCTAATTCAAGAAGAGATCAGCAATTGTTTTGAATGAGCACTATATAGTGCTTTGCAAAAATGGGTGACTCCGAAAAGGTGGGAAAGAAAGCTTGAAGTTTATTTGTGATGTCGTGAGTTGCATTCGTGCACCTAAATGGGCTGCTTTAATTTTTCGTGCTACGGCATTTACATGAAAGTATAGATTAAGAGGTAGCACAAGAAAACTGTTACGTTGTAACAGCAGCGGGTACTTTGTTACAACCGAAAAGATGAAAAAGCTCTACCACTATTGTTCCTCGGTGTGGTTCTCGGCTGGTGTAAGCGTGTTGGAAATGGCAAGTTGTGACAATTGCGTTTGACGACCCTGCTATTCGGCTTTCATTTATTATGCTGGTGGCACGTGTAAGACGCTTTTGATGGCCATCACAATGACAACAAAAAAACGTGTACATCCGCAGTTGAACGCCGCTACGGATGGTGTTAAGGGAAACAACGAGTCAAAACATCGACCACGTTTAAACCGTTGCCCAAAATCGGATCTGTCAATGCTGTACGTGGACAAAAGTGGTTGTTGGGGGCAACCAAAAATCCGGGGAGACAAAGTGAGCCAAAGACCAAAAAGGTCATCACTACTTGAGCGATAACAAATAGAGGGGCCCACTACCACTGACTCCCACTGCCGACGGCGCTGAATATATCAGAATGAAACATAAAATAGTTGATTTATGGATTCAGTATAGAAGGAAAAAAGAATGAATCTGCATGTTGTGTTGACATATATCCCACCAACTTAGTTTTATGAAGAAAGGCATGCTTTTCATGCGTTTGTGGTGACCATCTGAATGGTTTACACAATGCACTGTTTTTCACCTCTATATGGTTAACAACGTATTCATTCTGACATCTAGTGATGAGCGGAGCGTAAAGTCACCCGAGCATGGTATTTACAAGCAATGTCTTTAAGGACTGGTTTGTGCACTATGTTGTCAAGAATCATTCTCGTAGAAAAAGATGTACCAGGGCATAAATCTTCTGTCATGATTTCCAAATGGGATTGCAATGCTCCATAAACGATACTTTTGGAAAACACTCTAAATAAAACTTAAGATCACGAACATCGTGCAACAATGAAGTTTTTCTGTAATTGTGTTTTGATTGAAACACGCTCATGCACACCTATGGCCATCTTACTGACGTAACAACATCTACATTATGATGTAAAAATCAGTCTTCGGCCAGTACTAACAATTGAATCGTGCACAGTCCAGAAAAAAACGTGGCACTAAGTGACTTGGAGGAAAAAGTGAAGAAGAGAGCTTTCACGAACGTGAATCGGTACACAGAAGATTTCGAAAAATATAGATGAACGCAACTTCGGAAGCAGCGCAGTAGAGTATTTCAACGCATCAGGATATTAAGGAATGTCTTTTTTGAAAAAGTTTCCCAGAAAATTTTGGAGTGAATAGCCTACCTCTGCAGGGCAGGATGATCACTTTTCCACAGCAAGGAAATTCCACAGCAAGTGCGGGCAAGGGTTGGGTTCGCTGGGTTGCCCAATCGTCAATAGACCACACCTTGCACTCCTGGACCAGGGGTGTCAAATGCAAACGCACAGTTGGCCAAACTTTAAAACTTCGCCAAACCGCGGGCCAACATTGATACTTGTTGAAAATATCGCCCTCCATGTGAGGTCAGTGTCATCCGTGTGACGTCACAAAGACTACCGGGTACCGTCTTGATTGACGCGCCTAAACACCAGCGGATCAGTCTGGGATTTGACGTTTTAGTGGCACATGCGCTAAAACCAGCCAGCCAGTTCTAGAAATTGATATACAGTAGTATTGCTTCGCGGTCAAATATAATTACACTGCGGGCCAAGGAGATGTCAGAGTTAAGAAATATTTTCAACCTACCTACCGGATCTCCATACCTAAACTGATTGCCTTGCACTGCTGAAGAGCTCATAATACTTAATACATGCCATTTCTTCTACCTGATAAGAAGCATAAATGTAGCCTTGCTTATTAACAGTCTTTGCAGCACAAAGCAATAATACAAGATTACTTTCTGAAGAAAATTTTCTAAAATTAATAGATATAGTATGGTCATTTCTATAACAATTGCATGTTGTCTTATTTTTTGATGGAAATGTTTACTAAGGTACAACATCACAAGAAATGAGGAATTTGTCTAACTTATTCAACTCAGAGACATAAAAAGGAAATCCTTGGATAGACATTAGAATGTTCTAAACTAAAGCATGCATTTATCAACTTCATTTTTGCAAAACTTGAGCTTTTGTGTATTTGATTATGCACTAGACATCTGATTATGCACTAGACAGTTATAGCTATTAGCTACTATTGGCAACTCGGGTGCATGAAGCTGTACTCTCCTCTGTAGGCTCACTAGTACCAAGTCTGTCGAGGAGACCTTCACATTTTTCGTCAGCTTTATTCTTTCTTCCTTTTTCCTTCTTTTTGCTGCTCCACTTGGATCCTTTCTGTTTTACTGTGGCATTTTCACAAAATTATCAATAAACCAAATACTTCAATCTCTAAAAATCATCATTTGGTATAAAAAAATTATTGTTTGGTATAACTATTTGCTCTTATTTGATAAGACCTTTTCAGAACTTTTTGGAAGAAATTTTAACTCACAAAATTTTTAAGTATGGCAGTTGGTTTGAAGCTTTTTATTTGAACATTGGAGATGGTGGTGGGGCTCCATTGAAAATATAGTAGCCTACTTACTAATTACGGTTGTTGTTAGAGGTTCCTTTGAAAGCAAGGTACTTATACATTACAGTTACTGTTGGGGGCCCCTTTGAAAGCAAGGTACTTACACATTTAATGTTGATGTCTGGGCCCCTTTAAAAGCATAGTACTTACACATTACAGTTGCTGTTGGGAGCCACTTTGAAAGAAAGGTGCTTACACATTACAATTGTTGTTAGGAACCTCTTTGAAAGCAAATAATTTTAAATTTCAGTTGCTGTGGGGGGCGGGGGCCCCATTGAAAGCAAGGTACTTACACATTACAGTTGCTTTTGGGGGCCCCTTTGAAAGCAGGGTACTTACACATTAGTTTATTTTAGGGGCCCCTTCAACGAAGTTTAAAAGCGGAGTACTCACACATTTCAGTGGCAGTTGGGGTCCCCTTTGAAAGCAGATTACCTTCAAATTGCAGTTGCTGTTGGGGGCTCCTTTGAAAGCAAAGTACCTGAACATTACAGTTTCTGTAGGGGGGCCCTTGAAAGTAAAGTACTTACTTGTGATCTGCTTTGGGATGAGTGGATAATCAATTTTTCACCAAACGTAAGGAAAATATATGTGCGTAACACCTCAAGGGGGGGCCCCAAAAAGAAGGGGGGGCGAGGCAAGTGCCTCGCTTGCCTCCCCTTAAACACACCACTGGTTGTTGGTCAGTTCACCCCAAAGTGGTAAGGCTTGGCAAGCACGCGCACACCACACAAACAAAAGTCACTCTCAAACAATCTCTGCGGTTTCATGTCAAGTTTATGTGCATATCCTGCTAGTTCAGTGCTGGGGTGGATCCAGTGGGGGGTCAATCGGTGGATCGCCTCCCCTGAAACCTGCAAAAGTTGCTTTATTCACCACGATTTTGTATAATTCGGAAAACAGCATTCGCGATATAAAGCCATTTTGCCGTCCATTGTTTTGTTACAGCAATGTTGTGAAGTGTACTTCATCTCTTTTACAGTAGTGAAACCGTAATGAGACTCGAGTAGCAAATATTACTGAAATCTCCCCCTAACCTTACTGGCTGGATCCGCCCCTGGTTCAGTGTTTCTAGAGTGTACTGTATTTTTTCAACATATGGTTTGGTATGACCCACCTTCAGAAAGAGTTTGGATGCAAAGAACTCAGAAAAATTGGTTAAAATATATCGATTTCACAGAACTGAAGAACATAGCCAGTAGAAATTACTCAGACGGTTCGAATTATTCTTTTCTTCTTTTTCAAGTCCTTCAAATCTCGTTGCTGTTCGTTTTGTTTAAGTGTGCTACTTACTTTACTTTTTACTTCAGGGTAGATTTTACAAAGGAAAATTAAAGAGTGAGTTTTTTGGAGGGTTTTATTTTTTTTTAAGAGGGCTTTTTTTTAAAAAACCCGGGTGGGTTTTTAGGGTCGGGATTTATTACATCAACCCTGGGCTGAGCCCACCAACGTTCTCTGGTTTAAACTTCCCTCATGCTGTCATTATTGAAATACGCACAAAAAAACTACAATCATCGAATCAAGTAAGGCTGAACAGAGCACAGTAAACAATTAAAAAAATTTGTCCTGGCCTTCTTTACAATAAAATCATCTAGGAATTCATTAAAATTTGTTTGCCCAAGTTCGTCACTTTTAATGCACCGAGTGCTTAGTCTAGCGCGGGCAATCTCTTCTGGAACATTGCGACCGTTTAGTTCATTTTTAATTCTTTTGAATTTTGAAAAATACAGGGTGTTTCACAATTGTTGAAACAAAGCGACAGCTTCTAAAACTTTTATCGATGACCTTATTCATTTTTCTCTTTCCAGATTGTCATAGGGAAATAGTTAACCTTTCTATATATTAAACAAAAAATAGTCTAATGATGCCTTGG
>Ga0210059_1003707_pt1 | contig 24577 bp, 11 predicted proteins | sample Ectturendosymbi2_FD_188042 | JGI IMG/M metagenome (GOLD analysis project Ga0210059, IMG submission 188042) | Ecteinascidia turbinata endosymbiont from Florida, USA - Sample 2 (SPAdes) (version 2) | ecosystem: Host-associated > Tunicates > Ascidians > Unclassified | place: Key West, Florida...
TTTAATTTATTAAAATTAACAAGAAAGTCCTATTCGTTTGCTCCTAAAACTAATTACTTTCACGAAAGAAAACATATTTACGCTCATTGCGTTAAACTAGTGATTTTCGACCGGTGTTCGATGGAACACTATTCAAACTTAACAAATTTCCTGCGGAACACCTGACGATCTTTCACGGAACACTAGTTTTCCGCGGAACACCGGTTGAAAATCACTGTTATACAGTGTTTGAAATTTTTTCAAACCAAGCATTGTGGAATCTTAATTGTATTGTAAAGAAAATAACACGAAAAATGAATGTTTTTAAAAAAGTGTTTTTATGTTTTTCGAGTTAGGAATGCAGCCTAGATTTGTCACTGTTGACAAAATAGCCGGTATTTTTACAAAACGCATCTGGCAACCCTAAGAAGGTGTCGGAGAACATACCGGCATAACATTTGCAAAGTGATTGTTACATTTTTAGTCATCACAGGTATAGACATTTCAAAATGCAGAGGTCAAATTTGCAACGCTGCTAACATGTCGGTATGGGCGTTAGAAGGATTTTTTTGCAAGGGATAACAGTGGTGAAATTTCATTTTCTTCTAAAGTAAAGGAAAAGCATTTTTCGACTAAAACGTTAATAGAAAATTATTAAATTTTAAATCCAGGGGCCTTGGCCTCCCTTCCGACGCCCGTGCATGTCAGGTTTATTCTACGGAGACTTTTTCAATTTTGAAAAACCGTCAAAACGCGGTGCCATACACCGAACATGTGACAGCACAACTTGACGCAACACGCAAACTTTTGAAAAGGGCCTCAAATATGAAAATCCCCGTCTGGGCAACTTATTTAAAATAAAACTGCATAACATGCAAAGTCTGACTCACATGTGTTGCCAACGAAAGTGAAAAAAAGAAACACACTGAACCGACGATTCCGAAAAATGGCCACGTTTAACTGATAATTTCTATTGGTTCCTTATTTCACATACTTCTTAATGTTTCTTGGTATGCCTAGAGTTCTTGGTATTAATTTTGATCTAAGTTTGTGGGTCAAATATATCTGTCGTTTGTCTTTATGTTATTTTTGTTTGGCAAGGATTGAAGTTTTTCAGGAGTTGGTTCTCTTATGCAAGTTCCGCTTTCGATTCATTTGAATTCTGGCAAAATTCTGGGGCTTGCCAGCAACAGTCAATGTGCCACCACTTGATCTTAGTCGGATACGCCTGGGTAGGTAGAGCAATCCCTAACGATAACGAATAGCCTAAAGAAAAAGAGGCGCATCAACTGAAGTGAATCAATTGTACAAAAACACCTCTCGGAGCTAAAATTAAGCTATCTGATGATTTGTAGCTAGCTCTTCTAAGTGCTGCAACCATCTTGTATTGCACTGCAACCAAATCATACCTCCTTATAGTAAAACACCAAGCGCAGGTAAAACTTCGCAACTGTATTGCTGCAATCCATATCCCGGAAACAAGTGTGTTCATTTTTGTGTACCTTTAACGCAATTTAAAAGCTATGATCTGTTCTAAGGTTGCCCATTAATGCGAAGCAGATTTTCAGTTGCACTTTTTGTGTGTAGCCTACTGTACCATCCATTGCATTTCTAATTCTCCGAAGGAAGTTGCGCGTTCCTCGAATTTTTCATGTGGCAACAAAGCAACGGAGATGTCGCGGTCAGTTTTTGCAGAAAAAAACAACCATATTGAGTGTCACACTCAAGGCAGGATTTGTTGCGGTACTCACTCACTTGCTGCAGCAATTAGCCATCTTCGTTCGGCAATAGGTTATACAGCAAATGTCTGGTAAAATATAAATTTTGGAAAAAGAAACAGGTGCAGGCTTATTCGAAGTTACGTTTTAACATTCAAATCTGGATCAGCCCTTGACATATTTGCATATCAAGTGGTAAGTAAGCATAAAATGGATATTTCTAATCCGACTTTTCAGCCTAATTTCGCATTATCTTTTTAAGCTAATTGTGTAAAGGAAACAATAATAAAAGTTTTCTTGACCTTATGGTTTGTGTTGCCAAACAGATATCGGCAAGGTCTCGTTCGTGATTACGCAAAAAACAAGCGGGACTACGAGTTGTGGCGTCATGAAGTAGTAACTGTCCTGAGTCATTGCATTACTTCCGGCTATCCTGAGAAAAGACACTCGCTGAGCTGTTCCACTTCGCAAAGCCAGAGAAAGTGAATTTGCAGCAGGGCATTTTTAATTCAAGCTTGCAAAAGAAAAAGCCATACCAATGGAGCGTTCAAAGTCTCGAGACATGCAGCCATCGGTATCGATATGACACCGAGACCCACAAAAACGGGTCTCGCGGCACGTCTTCAAGGGCCACCACTGTTCTTTTAATTTAAAACATGCAATATTACGCTATATCTTACCTGGGACAAGACAAATTTCCAAGGAGGATCACGCTCAGCTGAAGAAAAGTCTACGTGTTTCGCAGTTCTTAGTTTAATTACAGGGTGATTTATTTAGTAGTTGCAACGTTTTTTTGCAAATCTTATATATGTTGCGTTCGATCTTGCAACGTTTTGGTTATAACAAGCGTATCTATCTTGCAAATTTCGTAATCTCACAGATTTTCGCTTCAGGATTTTTTGCCATCAACTAACTAAGGTTTCTCTGTAACTCACAATACATAAGATATGCGTATGTGCAGCGCGATCTAATTTTAATTCGGTGTTGCCGTAAATTTGTGGAATCTCAAGTAACACAAGTGCTCTATATTTTATTCACTTGTTTTTGTCAGACTCAAGTCCCATTTCAGCTGGATTACTTCCTTTATTTTACTTTTATTTAGACACACGGTTCACATCATATAGAAGAACAGACAAATACAGCAATCCTGAGATGTAGTAAATGATAGGGCAGGTGTTAGTTTGTACACGCAACTGAAGAGTAATTTTAACGCTAAAAAAAGCAGTAGCAAGTACAGCATTCAGTCATCACCAAATGGAAGCTTTACATAGTGGAAGAAAAATAGAGATTTATAACAACTATCAGACAATTGAAATGAGCTGATAAAAAAAGTTAGATGAAACTGCATCATTGAACAAAAACAAACACTTGCAAATTTTTTTTAATCAAAGTATCAAATGTCTTGACGAATAGCTAACTTGGTGATGGCTAAAACTTACATTTCCACTCAATAGGCACTGTTGAATGTTGACAACGTACGTGGAGGCTTAACTAGGCTGCGTATATTTGTTCCGCAATTGGCAGGCCTTATAGGTACGAAACAGAGTTTGGTTTCTGAGGTCCTTGAACCGATTCGAAGGGAGCGTCGAGCAAAGGTACCTCTGAGCTTGTTTACTGCAAAAATAAGTTATTTCACTTACCTCTGAAAGCTATCGGCATTCTTCAGTGAGACATGAAGTAATGCAAAATATAGTTGATTTGTTCGGAAAAGTTGACACATACGCCATTCAGGCAAATATTCCGTGTTGCAGGGTTTTTGCACTTGCAGGTGTAAAAACAACACCAACTTTGTTGTGGCAATTTAAAAACAATCTTGTATCCAGGAACACAATCCTAACAAACATTAAAACGGTGTTGAAAACCATTGATGCTGGGACCAAATACATAAGCCTAAATGATTACCAAACATTAGATTATTCAACCATATTTCGCAGACTGCGTCCTCGTTTGGTTGAGCCCACCTGGACTAAGAATTCATCAAATTAAAGGCTATACAGCGAGTGGATATGGGCTCAGGTCTCAGGACCCACCCACGTCTCAACCCTGCTCAGGTAACCTCTAAACACAATCACCTTTGTTGTCCATGCCCAAAATGGGCGGCAGATTTTGTTTATTCGCTTATACTGGAGCAACTGACAGGTTTAGACGTAGGCGCGGGTTTTTGTACAACTTAGCAAGTCTTCTCAAGTTCATCCGATCAGAGAAAAACAATGTGTTGGTTTTGGAAATTTTTTTGTATGTATGATGAACAACAAAAGCAATTTTTCAAACAAAAATGTGGGAAGTGCTCTTAACAAATGAACGAAAAAGTAAAGAAAAATCCAAAAATTCCGCCAGTAGACGTCATTGTGTGGTCGGTTTAAGGTTTAAACAGAACCTCATTTCAAGCTTGTGGTTCTGTCTGCAATAAAAGTAAATTAGGTTTAGACATGAAATTTTTCTATTTTCAATGCAATTTTCAGCCACATTAATCAACCTTGCCCAAAATGGGCAATTTTTTTACGAAAATCATGCACATAAGGTAAACTTGCCCAAAATGAGCACATGCTTTACGAAAATTGTTGGGCAATCACACTGATCGCGGCACTGCTATTGACTTTCATGTTTCACACGGCCAGTCCCGTCACCACAGGGGGATTATGTGGACTAAGCCCACCCAAACAATGCACTAAGCCCCCCCAAATTGAAATATGAAAACCATAAATTATTGGAGTTTTGTCAATTTGTACAATGTCAAGGCATTAACGGGGAAACCAAAAACTCACTCTAACCATAACGTTGGGTGATTTTCAGCCCAGACTCACACTAACCATAACGTCGGGTAATTTTCACCCGAACTCACACCGACCATAACATTGGGTGATTTTCACCTGAACTCATACTAACCATAACGTGGGATGACTTTCACTCGAACGCACGCTAACCATAATGTCGGATGATTTTCACCTAGGGACTACATGGCCACCACTCCTGTCTGGGTGGCAATCAACCGGGGTTAGTATTCCAGGGGTGTGAGTAATCTTTGCGGAAAACTTGAAAGTGATCAATGCAGACAGGTGCTCCCCATCGTTGGCAGTTGGAACGTGAACCTCGTTTGGTTCTGTTTTGATAGTGGACAGGTTCCACAGCGTTGTCTGGTCTCAAAGTTCATGTCCTCAATAAAATGCTTTGGCCTTTTACCACAAGTGCATGCACGACAAGGAGCAAGCCTTTATTGGCTAACCCAGAGTTCTAGAAACTTCAATCAGGTAAAAAGAAGCACAAGGTTCATCATGTCTTCAATAACATGCTTTGACCTTTCACCACAAGTGCACACGGTGCAGGCCCTTTCTGGCTCCAATTTCTTTCCTCTGACGGAGAAGGCGTCATACATTCTCCTGCGTGTTTCTCAATGAAAACCACGAGCTCAGCAGGAGCCATTCGCGCCAAATTGATTTGCGTCGTCAGGGCTTGCGCTCGTGTGACCTACAGTACTCCCGTGCTAGCTTCGGTCAAAGGTTGCTGGCGTTGCTTGCTAATGAACCTACATGCACCAACTCCTTTTGCCCAAATTGGTCAAGGTTACCTTAGGAGGGATCTTTGTGTAGGAATTTTGTTACACCTCAGGTAATCACGCTCAATTTGGGCAAATTTTTGTACCCCATCGAAAATTACAAAACTTGTGTAGATTTCGATAGGACTGCCCGAAAGAGCGTCTGAAAAATTGCAGCTACTGAAAGAACCAGCTATGTACGTGAACGTTAGCTAATTTTTTAATTAAGTAGAAGAACCGTTTGCCCAAATTGGGCACAGGTTACCTGAGCAGGGTAAACCCGTTGACTACAGTGAAGGAGTCCGAATGGCAAGCGCTTCACTTCACTGGCATGGTCTAATTCTTGCGCAAACTCGCGCATTGATCGCTACATTGCGCTTAACTAGTTTGTGAACAACAGGTTGTGATTTGTTTTATCAAATACCTTAGACGCGTCTAAAAACGATGAAAACACAGGGTTTCTTTTGTTTACATACATCATTGATACGGTCTGTTACAACACACATAGCAAAACTTGTTATCAGTGGTGACAAGCAATGGAGAAATGCAGAATAAAATCTCATGCGCGAGTAGTTTGTAAATAATTGTTCTACGGTAAAATAAAAATGTCTGTAAGTATACCAGCATCACACATGTCAGCATGTTGTGAAAAAAGGTACAATAACAATATTCACGTAGGCGGATCCAGGGGGGGGCTAAGGGGGCTGAATGCCCCCTAAATTTTTTCAGATAAGTTATTTGATCGATGGTTCCCGAGACAGAAACGTACATTGGGGTGATTTTTTTGGATAGCTTTTAAATAAACCATTTCTTGCACAGGGCAGGGACGAAAATATTAAATGAAAAGCTTATTTTGTTGAATTTGGGCAGTCCAAATGTGTTTATTTCACTATAATGAAACTTCTAATAAACAAGTTTTTATATAAAAGATATGGTCCCAGTGTTATATAAATACGTGTGTTTACACAAAGTATTTACATTACATATACGTTACATAAACGTGTACACAGGCGTAGCCAGGGGCCCCTCAAAATATTTAGAATATCTAGTCATTTTGTGCTTTAATAAGAGGCAGTATCACAAACGAAATACTGTTGCTCGCCTAAAATCAAGCATTTTGACCCACCCAAAATTTTGAGCTGGCCATGCCACTGCGCACGTAAGTATTTAAACTCTTGTTTCATTTGGGTAAGATCGGGCTTCTTATGGACAAAAGATGAATAAGCAGCAGACTCAGAACCGTCCCAAGAATGTTGTTAATAGGGGGGCTTTACGTTGTGCGGGGGCTTGACATTCTAAAAATTTACAATATCTCAACTGATTTATCGTGCTTCATGTTTCATCCTCGGGGGCTTGGAGCTTTGTTTGGGGGGACTAATAAGCCCACCAATCGCCCCGTGGCGACGAGACTGAGCAGACTGTGGACAAAAGCTGAATAAGCTGCAGATCATACTATTTTTTCCTACAAGCTTTTATAAACGAATGCAGCTCATGTTATTACTGTAGTTAAGTGGAGGCATTAAAATTACGACAACGAACTTACAATCCAGTTAACTACAGCCTAGGTTAGAGCGCTCAGTAACAGCGTAAATTAGAAAACAGCAAACATAACCGCAAAAAGTATCCTGCATGTTAGATAGGCTAATAATGAAGCGTGCTAGTTTAGCTCTAGGCTATGCTAAAGATGACTAACGGCGTTCCCACACCTTATTGCACTGGTAAGGTTACTTGAAGATTTAGATTTTTCATTTCAATTTCTACGTGTAGCGCCTGGAGAAGCATAAATGAATAAATGTCAAGTACCGTAACACTAAAGTAAAACAGGAAGATCCAGTGTGGAAATTCTTGTAGGCGAATCGGTCTTCTTTTATGTTTGGTGTGGGAACGGCGTTTCCACACCTCTGTTTTCAGCAATAGGCCTACACCCCAGCCTGTCAGCAACAATTTTTGGACAAAAGTTCAGCTCAGCACGAAATCAGATGCTTTTTTATCGACCAATATTCTGCTGTCTCTAATAATTTTTTAAACCTACTGTACAGTACTTCGAAAATTGCATTACCGCGATATAGGTCGCGTTTTGTACAAAAAATTGAATGGATGAGAATTTGGGCATTGACTCACTGCAAGCTTCACGTTTCCCGCTGTGACGTGGAAAAATATTGTCTGGTCATTTTTAATGACCTTGCGATGCAGTAAACACCTTCCAAGACAAAGTGTGCCAACATAATTATTGCTTTCGAGTTTTTTTCCATTCTAGTATGTTTGTCTCTACGCGCAGACTACCCCAAGCGTCTTATGGGGAGAAGGAAAGATGTGCTTGTTTTGGAAATATTACCTTTATTTCGATCTTCAAGTTACTTTCTACGGTCAAATTACTTCGATAAATCAACAGCATTTTGTTTGAAATAGTTTGTGATTGATAGCTTGCCATTGATGGGCAGGTATTTTTGTAAACAAATTTCGCCATTTTGGCTAGACAATCATGATGTGCAGCGGCGTAACGAGGTTAGATGGCGCATAGGGCAAGAAACAAGTTTGGCGCCCCCATGTTCAAACCTGAAGTCTTTCGCAAGCAAATGTATTGTTTTGAAAAAAATGCTATAGGCTATGTGACTTTTTGCCCCCCCGCAGTGATTCGGCGCCCGGAGAATTGTGCCCCTTGTCTCTCCTCCTTACGTCTCTGGTGTTATGCAATAAAAATCGGAAAATTTTCCGAAAATTAACAGATTTTCAAGTCCGAACGTCATGAATTTCTATTCCGTGAACATTTGCAATTTTCGAACACCATACGGTATGGATCTTGCGCAGACTGCCAACAAAGGTTACTGGCCGCATTTCAGGTTTCTTCTTGTAGTTTTTGTGTCACTTCTATGCCTGCCCCACGCGTTTTTTCGGCGTGGACTTGTTTGTTTTGCTAATAATAAACATTTTCTGACATTCAACAAGTTACTTTTTTTAAGGTTAGATAAGTTTGAGAATAATTTCTGAATTGTTGTGAAGGCCGCTACTGCTCCGGAAACGTCCCAGTAAGCGTGAGTAATGGTGAGAATGCGATTTGGCCAAATTGTCTATGGGTATTAACCGTGTTTGTTAAAAAAAGTTACCTGAGCAGTTGAGTCTTCACTCATATGCAGTCAGTACACATCTGGATGAACTCGTCCTTGAGACCCCCCTAAAAAAATCCTGGATCCGCCTATGTTTCATGAATTGTTGTGAAATTTTGCCTTGCGAAGGCTACTTTGAAAAGATTGCGGAAGTGTGAATACACACTAGGATATCAATAGGTGAAGTGCTCAGCTAAATTTTGTCTTTATTTTGCTAGCAGCACGGTTTAGAAGTTAGTGAATTGAAGATTGAAACTTATCACAGTTGCACATAATCTCTTTCGAACTTTCCTGGTAGTTTAGATGATTTCCGTCTACAAAAGTGTCAATATTACTCTTTTTTCATGAGTTCAATGATGCTTCAAAGTGTTTTTCCACAACGGTCCTGTAGCTTTACTTGATGGGAACATGGATGTCTTATTGCTTTTTCGCATGTTTTGCCAGAATATCTTGGTAGGGTGGACCTGCTTTTCTTTTGCGTTAGGACAGGATCTATATGAACATTTGAAATCTTCGTGTCTTATTGCGAAACAAACGTCCATTTTGTAGTTTGATAGTAGCCGAATGCACAAGAAATACGAATGTTTGTAGTTGTACGAGAATTATGAAAAACGGTTACACATTGATCAGCGCTGCAAAGGCGTTAGCACATAAACGTAACATAGGCGGATCCAGGATTTTTTTAGAGGGGGGTTCAAGGACGAGTTCATCCGGATGTGTACGGACTGTAGAGTAGTGAAGACCCAACTGCTCAGGTAATTTTTTTTAACAAACACGGTTAATAACCATACACATTTTAGCTAAATCGCATTCTCACCATTACCCAGGCTTACTATAACGTTTCCGTTCATGACGTTCGGACTTGAAAATTTGTTTGTTTTCGGAAAATTTTCCTATTTTTATTGCATAACACAAGAAATGTAACGAGGGGGGCAAGGGAGCACAATCCCCCGGGTGCCGAATCACTGCTGGGGACCAAAAAGTCACAACAATGTCATAAGCACTTTTTTCAAAACAGTACATTTGCTTCCGAGAGACCTCAGATTCGAACATGGGGGAGCCAAACTTGTTTCTTGCCCTACGCGCCATCTAACTTCGTTACGCCCCTGCACATCACGATTGTCTAGCCAAAATGGCGAAATTTATTTACAAAAAAGCTGCCCATCAGTGGCAGCACAACAAGCACAACTTTCCCTCCCCCCAAAAAAACGTGTGGGGTATGCTTAGAGCTAAACATGCCAAAAAACTCGAAAGCAATAATTAAGCCAAATTATATTTTGCCCTGGAAGATGTTTATTGCATCAAAAGGGCGTTGAAAATGATCAGTCAATATTTTTCCATGTCACAACGGGAAACGCGAAGTTTGCAGTGAGTCAATGACCAACTTCCCATCCATTCAATTTTTTGTACAAAACGCGACCTATATCGCGGTAGCGAAATTTTAGAAATACCGTACAGTAGGTTGAAAAAAAATCATCAGAGACGGCAGAATGTTGGTCGATAAAAAAGCATCTGATTTCGTGCTGAGCTGAACTTTTGTCAAAAAATTGTTGCTGGCAGGCAGGGGTGTTGCTAAGAAAAAGGCGTGGAATGCCGTTCCCACGCCAAATATAAAGGAAAACTGATTTGCTGCAAGAATTCCCACACTGGATCTTCCTGTTTCACTTTAGTGCCGCGGTGCTATACACGAGATGACTTGTTATTTAATCATTTATGCTTCTCCAGGCGCTACACGTTGAAATTGAAATGAAAAATCTAAATCCTCAAGTAACGTGCAAAAGGGTGTGGGAACGCCGTTCCCACCTCACTACACCCCTGGTGGCAGATCTGATGCTAATCAGTAGTCATCTTTAACATAGCCTACAGCTAATCTAGCGGGTTTTATTTTGAGCCTACCTGACATGCAGGCGACGTTTACGGTTAGGTTTGCTGTTTTCGAATTTGCGCTGTCACTGAGCGCTCTAACCTATAGCCTGTAGTTAACTGCATTGTAAGTTCGTTGTAGCGTAGTTTTAATGCCTTTACTTAGCTACAGTAATAACATGAACCGCACTCATTCATAAAAGCTTGTAGGAACAATGGTATGATCTGCGGTTGCCTGTAAAAGACGGAGCTCCGTCGGGGCGGATCTTTGATGACGTAACCGGAGTCGAAAAAAGTTGAGTTGCAAAAGAAAAAAAGGAACAAATGCAAAGGAAAAATGTTTTCTCATTGCAGCTGAATATGCGCTTCACGCAAACGTGTGATGTATGGAAGTTTGCGATGTTTAAAAATTTATACTTTCACAAGTGTTCAAACCTATTTTTTGTCCCCGAACCGTTGTGAAACTCAGATAAGGAAAAATTATTAAACTTCAGATACGACTTCTTTTATCGAAGTGTAACATCACCTTTTGCAATAAAGTTATTTTTACTACCGTTTACTTCTCATTGTTCAACGCAAAATATCGGTTTTAGCGACTATGGTTACGTCATCAAACCTCCGCAACCAAGCTCCGCCTTTTACAGGGTACCTGATCTGCAGCGTATTCAACGTTTGTCCACAGTCTGCTCAGTCTCGTCGCCACGGGGGGCTTTGGTGAGCTTAGCCCTCAAAACAAAGCTCCAAGCCTCCCAAATTGAAACATGAAACACTATAAATCAGTGGAGCTTTTGTCAATTTTTGAAATGTCAAGCCCACCGCACAAACGCAAAGCCCCCCTATTGAAAACATTCCGCTGCGGTTCTGAGACTGCTGTTTATTCGTCCTTTGTCCATAAGAAGCCCGATCTTACCCAAATGAAACAACAGTTTATATACTTACGTGCGCAGTGGCATGGCCAGCTCAAAATTGTGGGTGGGTCAAATGTTTGATTTTAGGCGAGCAACAGTATTTTGTTTGAGATACTGCCTCTTTTTAAAGCACAAAATGACTAGATATTCTAAATATTTTGAGGGGCCATGGCTCCTTGGAACCCCCTGGCTACGCCTATGTATGTGCGGTTTATATAACGTATATGTAATATAAATACTTTATGTAAACACTTACGTATTATATAATATTGGGTCAAATTTTTTATATAAAAACTTGTTTATTAGAAGTTTTATTTATAGTGGAATATGCACATTCGGACTGCCCAAATTCAACATATTAAGCCTTGCATTTGATAATTTCGTCCCTACCCTGTGCAAGAAATGGTTTATTTAAATGCTATACAAAAAATTACCTCAGTAGACGTTTTTGTGTCGGTCAAACAACGTATCTGAAAAAATTTAGGGGGGGATCTGCCTATGCGTAATCAACATCGGAAGAGAAAAAGCACTGGACCAAACGCACCGGCGATTACCGTAATCTTTTGCTGTTTTGATTGTATTTTGTGTGCGTGCTGTGAAAACAACTGTCGTACCACTATTGAAAGACACTAAAGCAGTGGTTCTCAACCTGCGGTTCGTGAACCCCCAGGGGTTCACGGGAAGATTTCCAGGGGTACTTGGATGGCATTTCAGTTTTCATGTATCGCTATTTTTAATGTCCTATACTAGAGGAAAATACGTGCCGATTGAAAACTCCGTGTAGATTTTGCCTGATCTTGCGTTGTTGTGATGCAACAGCTGTGAAATCCACGGCTTTGCCAGGTAACCTGAGGGTTCGGGTTGATTGCTTTATGACTCGGGGGTACTTAACGGGAAAAAGGTTGAGAACTGCCCGAAAGAAAGTAGCCTTATTGCGCAAAGATCCAACCTTCAGATTCGCATGAGGTTGTACCTACAATAAATGCATCAACCTCAACCTGCACTTTTCCGGGGCATTTCTATACCGCTGGGCTTTATTTCAAATGCTGTTGAAAGTTGTACTTTTCTCCCACTGCATCACACTTTTGTATGACAATGAGCGCATACGGCAATCATGGTCTCTATAACAACATACGGCGACTATGCTGTAATTGCTGTACGTTGTTTGACAGTCTGCTGCTCTATAGCATTGCTTGCGTGAACCAGTTATAACACCTACGCTGCGATTGTTGTCACTCAGCAATTTTGTACCGTTGTGTTTTTTACCCTGCAGTATGAACCATGTGTCTGTCTGTCCAAAGACAATCAAAACACGGTCATTGGTCTGTCTGAGCCAAACACGTAAATAAGAAATAAATGAGAATTGCCAGCGCCTAAAGCATTTCGTTTCGGTCCACTAGCTGCAGCAGCATGACTTAGCAAACCGGTGATGACGCAGCCCGGCGTAGAAGATACACAATCACGTTCTTTTGGCTGGGTTTTAGAGGGCTGTCGTCTTCCTGCCCGCTTGCTGATGCTCCTGCCCCTTCTGCATATTATTATATTTGGGTGGTTTCTCCAGGACACATCCTTAAAAATCTACCGTGACTTCCGTGCTCTGGTTTTCGATTTCTGTATGTGGAAATAGAGCTTGCTTTGGTTTGTTGAGGAAGGAGCATCAGGCTTAGTTTTGCTCAGTCATCATGATCATTGTTTGTTGTACAGTAGGTCTACGTCAGCCTCCGTACTCTTTATAAGCATATACTAGTAATACTTCAATTTGTATTTTGGCTACAGAAAGATTAGCCTTTACTACAGCAACTGTCTGTTACAGTAGTCCTGTACAATAATTACACAGGATTGAATTTGTTTGTAGGTACTGTAGTCTGCAGTGTGTAAATTAATACACCTGGCTGTTGTGGTTAGGTTTTGATTCTGGTTGAAGCTTGTAAAGTTGAAATACAATACTGTTGTTGATCAGACCACGTTGAACAGTTATCTTTAGACTTCAAAATGACACAACAAACGTAAGTTATTCTGGTACTTGACTTCATGTCTGATCGTAGTTGATTCTTAAAATTCTTACTACTGTGTAAAACCCAAAAAAACTATGATGTAATAGTGTAAGAAAACTTCTTGTTCTTTACTTATAAACCAAAGCAATAAACATTGTGCAACTAGATTTTTGGGACATTTTAATAACACTTTCTAGATCAAGTTATGCTGTATTACTTTTAAGTTGAAATTTCTGAGTTCAAAATATAATTATAATGGAACTGGAAGTGGCTACGTTACAGATCCACCCATGGATCTTGTTACTTCAACTTATTTGACCGTACCGCCTTGCATGACTCGATTCGAATAAAATGGTCAGTTTGTCACTCAAGTGTTGTCATCCTGATAGCGTGTAGCGGATGTGTTTTTGGTCTGCTATGCCAATGGTTTTTGGTTCGCCTCTCACCTTGACTACTTTCATTTTGGTGGTAGTGGTTACAAGTTTCAAACCAATAGACCAGTTTTTCTTTTCTTTTTTCTAAACTTTTCAAAATTTAGGTTTAGTGATTAGCATTAGGTTATCTTAGTGTTAGGTTAACATTAGATTAGCATTACCTTAGCATTAGATTAGTGTTATAGGTCAGTGTTGGGTTGGGGCTATGGTTAAGGATAAGGTTAGAGTTAGGTTGAAGGTTTACCTTTTACGTTTAATACATTTCTTCCAAGCCTTCAGCATTCTGATCATGCCTTGCTGTCACACTACAGGAGGTGGTTGAATAAGCAAGGTTTTAAATTTAAAGATCCATGGGTGGTTCTTTAGCCACTGCCTATAATAATTGTTTGAAGGCAGATTGCATACACTTATGAGGAACGACAACAGGTTTTCTGTCCAATGCTGATAGGAAACTTATTGAACTAATGAGAAGACATTGAACAAATTTGTCCGGTATTGTCAAGGTCAATATAAAATAAATTTATAAACTACAAATAAGGTATTTTCTAAGTACTTTCGTGCCATAGCATTATATGATATATATTGCTTGTTTACTGATTATCACAACAATTACCATTGGTTATGCATAAATATCATCCTGCATGCCTTGCATTGAATGCTCACCTTATTAATCTGATAAATTGATTAACTTTCTATGGGCTTACCTCAAGGCATACTTCTAATGAAAACTGAATAAGAGTTTCTAATCAAGCTTGTAATGCTATTTATTTCTAATAAGATATTTGATTGAAACAGCTATGTGCATCATCTCTCAGGAGCACTAAAAGTGACCCCAACTCAGTGGTTCCCAATAATGAGCGCTATTACTCTACCACACCTAAGATGGAAAGCTACAACTTACATCATGCAACAACAAGACTGAAATCATGGTGACCTTTCTAAAACTCTGAAAAACAATTCAATATTAACTCCGCATGGTTGGAATATTAAAAGAATAAGTCACCCACCAGTGGTGACATCAATGAAGATCCCACAGTACCTCTTCCAGGATTCCACACTGCCACCAGGCACCTATGGGTAACAGCCAACTGTCTTACAGCAAAGCAGGCAAAGACTTCCCAAACACTCCATTGATGGGGAGTAAGCCAAAGCCCAAGATGCCCATACTGCAATGCACCAAACAAATTTCTGTTTTGCCCTATTACTCACATACGTGGAGGCTAGTCACATGATCCAAGAAGGTGGTGAAGATTTTCAAAAATGGTTGATAGATAGCAGCATAATGTCTAATGAGTATCATACGATAATGCTATATTACTGATACAAAATCACACACAAGAAAATCAGTTATGGGGACCCATATTTCACAAGCTTTATATCTGATTATTAAGTTTTGTTTAATTACCACTTTCCAGAAGAATGTAATTTTTTCTGAACTGACTGTTAAAACCAGTAAGGTTTAGCCCCTTACAACTTGACTCAACTGACAGATTATTAACCAAAAGTTAGTTTTTAATGTTTAAGAGTTTGTTAATTCGCTAACTGATGATTATTTAGGTGAAACCAACTGATATTTGTCAAAATTAATAATATTTTGTGATTATATGAATTTCCCTCTATTCAAGTGGTTTGTCAAACTTGATTTTAATTTTATATGTCAATTGGCGATGATTGAGAATCTTGTGTACCAAAATTTTATAGCAGGGTAAATGCAACATTTACTAAAGCTTAAATTCTATCTTCAAGACCAGTCAGCATGTGCAGTGTACAGGATTTAAATTTTATACATTACTTAACTTTTTGCATAACTACTGTCATTAATGAAAATCTAAGCCTTATCTTGGAAAAATCTTTGGTGATGCAAATGGTACTTTTTGCTGCATTTGACTCTAATACCTTGTGACTTGGAATCATGCACAGTAATGCTTTGGTAATAAAATTGCAATAAATAAGCAGTGATATTTTATCAATGAATAGCAATCTTCTTTAAAACCAAGGCATAGTGGTATATTTAGAACATTGTGGCAAAGTTATTGAACATTTATCCAAATTCAAAAATGCTTAGCTTGAAAGTTCTCTCAGTTATTGGAGCAAAAGCTAAACTGAACATCTTGGCACCAGTACATTTTTATTGATTTTCTCATATACAGTATATAGGCACATATATGCTCATCACCAGACACAACTAGTTGGTCTTGGTGATCTTTGCATAGCATTTAAAGAATACTATTTACATTCTTGTGACACTTAAAAATTTGAAGGATAATATTTACATCCTTGTGTCTAACTGTTTGTTTGGCACCTGCAGCATGGTAATGATGCTATTTATCATTGCTTTACCGACAAAAACCTTTGAGTTCAGTGTATCATCAAAACATTCATTTGTATAGATGGCATGCTGATTGATTGAATAACATCGCAACTTGTTTAAAAGGATCATGGCTAATTCTTTATCAGAGTTTTTGTGCTTTTTGCAGAGCTGATATTGCCCTGATTGGTCTAGCTGTCATGGTGAGACATTGTTTAGTTATTATCTTATGTATTTTTGCTTTGAAGAATTTGCACGCTGCATGGTGAATCAGTAGATATAATGTTTTTTGCTTATCCACTGTGAATGTAACTGTGCAGAATAAACATAGTATTATGTGACACTATTTGAAATGTTTTGCATAGTTAACTAGTTTATATAACTGTTTCTTTTGTAAGGTGTGATAACTTGCTTATTGGAATAAAAGTTGCTGTACCTGTAGGCATGTTGCTTTTTTTAAACCTAGCAATTTTTTATGCCATGCAAGTAAATTATCAGTATCTAGATATAAAATTTGTTTTAACTGCAGTGCAACATCAACTTAGCTGAAATGATTGTTTTGGTAACTGTTAATGAAGTTTGTGCTCATATGGTTTCAGGTTTAGATCAAGAGTTATTTGTTATTTTTAAGAGACCACAAGAGAAAACTATACTGTGTTAGAAAGCTTGACTAAAAATGACATGAATTTGATTGTGTTCAATATAAATCGATGGTGATGCGCTGATCTTTTCTGATATTTCCAGGTCAACGATTTGCAAAAATATTGAAAATCATTTTTTTGCTCTTTATTTTAAAGTGAAAACGAGTAAAATTGTAGACAATTAACATATGCTTCCCAGGAAAAAAAAACTATAAAAATAGCAGAACCACTTGTTAACTATGGGCTGGACAGGATAGTTTATAGCATCAGATGTGGCTCGTGTGTCAGACAGCACATAAGTCTGTTCTGGACGTTTGTAATCGGAAAAGAGAAGTTCACATAGCATTAAATGTGTTATCTGTTGTATGCTTGCTTGATCGTAATGTGATATCCAAAATTTCTGTTTCAGGGTCAGAATCTTATACTGAATATGAATGATCATGGATTTGTGGTATGTAAAATATAATTTATCTGTGTTTGTCACTTATTCATGTTGTCATTAATTTGATGGAATACTAAGTTAGTTCATCAACTACTGCCAGCTGTGAAGTTAGGTTGCTACTCTACCTTGGTGTATAGGTGTGTGCCTACAATCGTACAGTGGCAAAGGTTGATAGATTTTTGGAAAATGAAGCAAAGGGAACAAAAATTGTTGGTGCCCATTCCATCGAAGAAATGATGTCAAAACTGAAAAAACCTCGTCGCATTATGATGCTTGTAAAAGCTGGATCAGCTGTTGATGATTTCATCGAAAAATTGGTGAGATCATGTGTTTGGAAACAATATTTTCATACCCCTTGTTTGCTACAACTTTCAATTGACTGTGTACTACTTGCTTGACCATGAAAAGGATCATGTTCAATTTTGTTCTTGCTTAATTCAAACATACTTTCATAACAGGTCCCTCTTATGGAACCTGGTGACATAATTATTGACGGAGGTAATTCTGAATATGTGGATTCAATCCGAAGAACCAAAACTCTGGAGGAGAAGGGTTTTCTTTTTATTGGATCCGGTGTATCTGGTGGTGAAGACGGAGCAAGATACGGACCTTCACTCATGCCAGGAGGCTCTCCTAAAGCTTGGTACTGTAATAATTTTCAGTTTAGTCGAATGTGAACTGATGTTTTCGATGCCCTGGTAATTCCCTACTTTGTTTCAATCGTATTTATGTCTTGGTAAAACTGACCAAATATAGCGATTTCTGCAGAGGTATCAACAGCTGACTAATCACAATGTCTTCGTACGCACTACTGAAATATACTTCAGTTACTATTTTTAAGGTCAACCCCAAACTACTTTTTTCTGAGCAGTGTTTCTCACCTGGTTACTTCTGCAAATGTTTTGCAGGCCTCATGTCAAGAATATTTTCCAAAGTATTGCGGCCAAAGTAGGCACTGAACCATGTTGCGACTGGGTAAGACGAAGGCGTTCAGTTGTTGTGATTGAGCCTTGCTTTCTGATCGCCAACCTGTCTTATATAAGTTCTGTTTTCTGCTTGCCTAAAGGTGCTGAGCTGCAAACGATAGATCATATTTTCCAATGGCGAAGTTATTCGTATTACCATTTAACGAACAGCTAACAAACATTTGCAGTTGACAACAGCTACTAAAGCAAAGTTATACATAACTCTGCATCAACGCGTTAAATCCGATAGTTAACCTTGACTGAATGAGTTTTTCGCAATGTTCCATTGCAACAGTGCGAGTCGGTTTTAACAACAGTGTCAATCCAAACAGTGTTTTTTCAATAAGAAGCATTTTCCATGTAAAGCAGTGATTCCCAAACTGGGGGAAATTACCCTCTGGGGGTAATATGCGATTCTTCAGGGGATAACGCGGAACCAAAATCACAATGTTGTTCTGTATTATGAGCAATCACTGCAAAAGAAACTTTGAACTGAAATGCGAAAATATTTTATTGAGGGTAATAAGACATAATCGTTACCTTGGTTTGGATAACGGTTCGAACAAGTTTGGGAACCACTAATGTGATGCAATAGGCAATTGTATTACTTCAAAAGCCCCGCCTTTGCAAAGCTTCGTAAAGTCTTGCCAAACAATTTATTTTCGTTGATGATCAAAGCGGCTTTGCCTAGTTTCGATAAAAGTATTTTTTCGTATGAAACTACTTCCTAAACAGTGTTCCCTGTAAGATGCGCAGTGCCACCAGACCATTTGCGCAGTGAAATCCCATTCTCGCATACTTGCCATCGCCTAGCCCAGTGTTTCCCAACCTTTTTAGTTTTACGGCACCCAGTGGCGAAGTCACATCAATTTGCTTTAAGGTTTGATAACATTTTGAAAATGCATTTTCAGCGATATCTTGAAAAACATGTTAGCACGCGGCATGGGTATTGTAAATGGCACCCTGGGCTGCCGCGGTTGGGAACCACAGGCCTAGCCCCCTGTAACGCTTCACTAGTTGTGCATCTACATGGTTGTGCAATTGCATGCGCACTAACACAAACATTTGCTAAGTGCAGTTTTTTTTAAGGAAAATGGTAGGTACCCGGTATGTACCCGCAGGGACCCGATTTCTCTCATTCTAGGGATCCGATTTTCTATGATTCTAGGGACCCGATGACAAATTTCGTTGATTCTAGGGACCCGAATTGGGTCCCTAAAACGCCTTAAAAAACCTGGCTAAGTGTAAAATTTTCTTAGAGGTAACACTGCACCTAAATGTTGATGAAAAGCAGAAATTAAGATGTCATCTTTTGTAAAATAGGGTTGGTGCAGCAGTTTTGAAATATTAAGCAAAATGTTAGAGCAACCCACCGTGTGATAAAACTGGGTGATTTATGAATGTTGAAATTAGCTTTCAAGATGTAGAAAAAGTTGGGCGAATTGAATCCACGCTAAATTCCTAGTAACTTTCGTTATTGCCCTTACAGAGATTTAGAGATCGAACGAACATCTTGCTATCAACACAGTTAACCGCTACTATTGGGGACTATGTTTTATTTAAAATAATCGCTTTTTTACGCGTATAACTTGCCGTGGTTCCTGCATGCAGAGTTTTTTAAAGTTTGAACTTGTTGACCGTTACGACATTTTGAGAGACCGCAACTATTTCATACGAATACCAAGCTGGTCATAAAGCGAGGTTTTAGTGCATTGTGTATTGTGAGAGGCCGTTTCGATCCCTCATAACATCTTAAACTGTTGTGCCTTCTGATTTACGTATCTGTGCAATTGTTCATAACGTACACAGTCGCATGCTGGTCTTTTGTCTCAGCAAAGCTCCGATTGTCAGCATCTCACAGATATTGCAGTTAAAATTAGCAATTGCCCAGCATTGCAGAGAAAGTCTGTCATTGCGGAAGGCGCCTAAAAGACCCACAATTTGTTCAACAGCGGTGCATTCATTCCGTAACGCTCGAAAAGTATTTTGTGATCGCAACAACCTAGTTGGAAGCGACGCGCGCAACGTTTGAGTTTTTGGTGAAGTGCCGCAAACCCGCCGATATATAGGCGTCGTAGAGGCAGCAGGGTAAATTAACTGACTTCCTGGAGTCCACCCTGAGCTGCCGCTGCGTCATGTCTGCGGAAGTCGAGGATGACGCAAGCAAACCCGTCAGGTAATCACCGAGCACTCCGGTCGGCATCACCGGCAAAAAAGAAGCTAATGGCTTCGTCGTGATGAGTACTTAATTTTGATTTATGTCACAAGCATTTAAGTTGCAAAAAGCAATTAAAAAATTTATAGACGTTGTAAACCGTGTTTTTATGAGATTTCGTGCAGTGGTTGCGCTTAGAAATTCATGCCGCCCGTACCGTTTTGAATTCTGGAATTGTATGATGATCCGTTTATTTGCAGTGCTTGTTTTTCAGATGACGGTCAATTTTAAATATATGCTGATGTGCGTTGCTTGCTTTTCCAGGTTGGTGAGAACGGTGCTGGACATTACGTGAAGATGGTACATAACGGTATTGAATACGGCGACATGCAGCTCATTTGTGAAACATACCAAATCATGCGAGATTTGTTGGGAATGAACAACGATGAAATGTCTGAGGTGCGAGTTTCTGTCTATGAATCGCCCGTTCTTCCAACAAAAAATGTTAAAGGAGTAAAAACTTTTCCGCAACCTTAAAATTGCTCGGTTATCAGATGGTTTCCTGTAGTGTGCTCGGGTTGTTGGGATAAAAAAAACCGTTGTGCTTACGTGCGCTTGTTATTTTTACCGCAAAGTGAAACGGAAGGTCGGCAAAACTAAGTATTCTATAATTTTCTTATCCGATAACGGCATAGGGACCAAAATTTCGTGACCTTACTGGTGAACTTCGCGTCAATTGTCAAAACAATGCGATGCTCATTGTGGCGAAACTCTAAGAAACCGCCGGCTGGTGTTTGTCAAAGCGCTCCGTTTTGTTTGATCCAGTGAGGTCATGTAACCTGTAGCAGCGTTAGGTCTCGTTTGCATACAATGCAGAACAACCCGGCCGACGAGAAAACGGGTTTGCTTACGTTTCACCGACGCGGGGAAGCTGCCTGCACGAAGTCCTCGCGGACTGATGAATTCGGGATTTTCCTTTTCGGCGGTTGTCGCCAGTCTCGGATTGCGTTCACCCACTGATTTTCTGCGGTCTACGTGGATTTAACCGAAATCGACGCTGACAAATGCTGGTGCTACAATAGCTGAGCGAGTGACTGTCGGTGACTCTTATTTCAACGTGAAAACGCGAACCATCTCGCACCATGGCAGATACCGTCGTTTCTTGACAGTAACTTTCTTTGTGGATATTCTGAATGTTGCGGTATAAGTAGCTTTCGCAGTGAACTGCTTCACAGCATCTACACCACTTGTGGCATTTGTTAGCTGGTTGATCTTGTTCGTGGTGATATTACGAAGCACTCATCGAGTTTCGATGTGACATCCAGTCGGGTCTTCAGGTTGTGACAAGACACCTGAAAACCTTCTAGAGTGCGGTTTTGTTTGGAGTTTGATTGATCAAATGCTGTTGATATTAAGGGTTGCAGTAACAGTTATCTTTATTTATGGACGTAGTTTTGGTGTACAGGTACATTTTGTAATTTACCAGTCTGGTTTGTTTGATTCAGGTGTTTGCCGAATGGAATAAGGGTGTACTTGACTCCTTTTTAATCGAAATTACCCGAGACATCTTGAAATTTCGCGACACGGACAACACTCACTTGCTTGACAAAATAAAAGACGCTGCTGGACAGAAAGGCACTGGAAAGTGGACTGCAATATCAGCTTTGGAATTCGGAATGCCTCTTACTCTTATCGGTATGGTTTCTCTCCTAGGTCCGTTGTGCTTAATTAGCTGTGCGTTCTACGTTTGGAAATATGTTGTAGCAGACAAGCCTGATTGCTGGTTTGAACAGTCCTGGACAAAACTGCTAAGCTGCAGACCAGGGTCTCAAACTCGAATTGCTCCGAAAGTAACCCAAGGGCCCCATTATGACGCTAACAACAATGGTGGTACCTGAGCCTTACTGGAAACAACTTTTGCATCTTATTTCCTGCGAAAGGCATGAGTTATAGGCAAGTCATTTCTAGCCGTCTCTACGTTCGTTTCAAAGGAACTTGTTCACTCGCTAGCCTAAAACTTTAAAGCACCGGTGATTAAACAAAATAACATAAATGTTAATTTTTGAAAATTCCCAAAAAGCATTGCGGACCGTGTGTTTGAGACCCCTGTAGACCGTAAGTTTTAATGAAGTGCATTGGACAGTTGTAGCAAGTAGAATCGAATGCCCGCCATACACTTTCCTTTACAGAAAAACTACCAAAAGAAACTAACAAGCTGTAGTTTTTGATGGAGAGACTACTGATTAATGTGAAGGTGATCTGGCATTACCCTCTCCGTATTGACTTGCCTTGAAAATAACTGTTCAGAGTAGTCCCTTGTTCAGGATCCTAGCTCCGCTTACGTGAAATGGAATTTGGAGAGGTTATTGCAACCCAGAATCACCCGCAGCTCCTGGTGTTTTTCCTGCTCTGTTACTTGAGATTCACATTGTGTTACCCAGGTCCGGATTTAGCTGATGTGAGGCACTAGGCTAATCCACTTGTGGGGTCCCCTCTTCCACTGTTACGAGAGAAAAATGGTCAAGCGTTAATCAATTTTCGTAAAGCTGAAAATGACGATATGGACACTCTCCAAGTACGCTCAATAAAAATTTCTAAATCTCTACTAGAGTGCCCCGCAATCACTGAGTTTGTTGCTGCCTTCGACGCAAAAGCGTTCAATGATACGGAATTGTGGAAATCGTGATTGGTTGGCGGGCTCAGAGTTTTGATCTCCACAGGCGAACCAGCCGAAAACGTCGCGGTTAAATATTTGACCAAATACATAGCCTCCATATTTTACAAGTCTCACATCTATTTTTCTTATCTGCGTGTGCTCAACAGCAGCATCCAAAATATACAATTTCCTAAAACGAAACACACTGCGCATATGTATGGCGGCGTAAATTATAGCGTTAAAGCATAAGGGAGGGAGGACCACGTTGCGACTTGCTTACCACGGCTGTGAAAATCACACACACATGCTTTAATCATGAGCAAAAGTTGCTGCTCGTTGCAATATACGTCAATCAAATGCACCCAAATGGTTGCATCTGCTAGATCCAGGTCCGGATTAAAGGGGGGCAATTGCCCCGGGCCCCCCGCTTCAAGGGGGCCCCCGTGATGAAATTTATTTGTTATAAATAAAACAGCCGTTTGAAAAATTTTTGTGATTCAGAAATGATACAAGATTACAACTCTATTGTATTCCTAATTCCTATGTTGTGTTAAGCATCATGGGCCCCCATAAGAGCAACTGATTTCTCTATAAGTTTGATTCATTTCGCTGGTAACTTTTTCCTAATAATCGTTCTTTTGGCATGGGTATGACTCCCTACTCGTGCATCACGCCTATTGCACGAATGTCACGAAAACGTTACTATCTGCGTGCTAAAGCTAGTGGTCCCTGACTATTTTAGTATCAATCAATGTTGCCACTGGGGTCAGTCTCGTTAACATCAGACTGTTGCGTTTTTCAACATGAGATAACATCACATTTTTTCGCTACAGTTTCATATAACCTACATGCTTCTATTAACAAACCTAACAAAGCACGATTACCTTCGTTGAATCTGAAACAGAGCGAAACATCGCCAACGTTGGATCGCTAACCCAGAGTTTTTGTCACACGCACTGTAATCCAGGGATAATTTAAAATAAAAAAACAAAACTTCCATTCAATTAGTTTGATTACGCAAACTCTTATTCCGTGGTTTGTGCACTAATACAGTTACTTTGTACTTTAACTTGATGTTGTTATTGATGAAAAGGAAAAACACACCTGACCGGGTGGAACTCACCCGGTGTTAGTTTGCAGAGTGTTAGTTTCCAGTTTGAGGAACCTATCCTGCTCCGTGCTGGTAAGTAAGCACGCCCTGAGTTAATTACAGCCCTTGATTGCCAAACTTACAGCCCTATATCGCACGGGAGAAAAAAATCGCAATAACCATAACGCGGGTGATGTTCACCCCAAACTACTATCTTTTCTCCTTAGTGGAAAAGTGCAGACAGCGAGCACGAGATTACGCGGACCAGTCAATATATCAGACAAACATCTCCAGCTGCTGAACCATGGAGGGCGCTCCCGCGCTTGCTTAGGTATCAGTGCTCTCACTTTTAGGGATTTTGACCCTTTTTGAGATAGAAAAGTATGAAAGTGTGAAAAAATGAACTATTTCAGTTTATCTTGCAAATCTATTTTTAACATTTATCATGGCACTCCGATTTTATACTGCATCACCACAGATTTAGGGATTTTTTGGTACTGTTTTAGGGATTCAGGAGTTGCATTTGTGAGAGCCCTGTTAGGTATGAACCACAATGTTCACTTCACGTGACGAGTGGAATTCTTCCTGGGCTAGCGATCCAGGGTTGAATGGAGAAGTCGTTTATTTACGTAAAATGTTAGTCTCAGAGCAGCGAAGAGGGCTTCTTTAGTTTGAAACGATAACCAAACACACATTAGGGTGAGAAACTGATGAAAGGATCTTAAAAATCATGAATCTAACTTATTTTCGTCCTAAAATGAGAGGAAATGCGGAAAACAAAAACAACA
>Ga0210059_1003708_pt1 | contig 24574 bp, 14 predicted proteins | sample Ectturendosymbi2_FD_188042 | JGI IMG/M metagenome (GOLD analysis project Ga0210059, IMG submission 188042) | Ecteinascidia turbinata endosymbiont from Florida, USA - Sample 2 (SPAdes) (version 2) | ecosystem: Host-associated > Tunicates > Ascidians > Unclassified | place: Key West, Florida...
CATTACACTCTGTGAAGTGCACTGCCTGGGTTGCCATCTCCAAACATGGCATCATTGGACCATTCTGGTTCGAGGACGACAATCGAGAACTTTGCCTGCCGCATCCAAATGTGCCTGCAGCGCCGGAGAGATCATTTGGAGCACATTTATTGAGCGCCAGTGAAACAAAGAGTTTTTGTAGTACAGACTTGAAAATTTGGAGATGTCTGCTACACAGGCTTGACCTAATGTAGCTGAAATTTTGTGTCAATCTAATTAAAACTTTGGAAGTTATTCGATTTTTGGTGATGACCATTTTTTTGTGTCACCCTGTATAACAATAACATATACACCTTGCCCATTCCATTGCAAATTGTGCTTCCACAAATTTGACATCAACCTATGGTGCCTTTTTCTGCTCCTGTGCCCCTACTTGTGAATGAATGAATTATTATTTATTTTTGATATGAGCTTGTGGGCCACGGTCTGGAGGATCCCTATTGCTGGCTGTTGACGAGTGGATCAAACTAAATGAAATAATACATGATGATGTAAGTTACAAACAAAAGAAAATAATGGTAAGCTCTTACTGGAAACGAAAACAGATTTACAAAATAGACACACGAAGTACTAACACTGTTAACTGAGTCATATAAAACAATAAATCAATCAAATTACGAAACGGTTTATGTGAACTCGCCTGGATTCAGAAATGAATGTGCAAGATTAGTGCACAATCAATAGCGCAGCTAGATGTTTCAGCCAGCGGGGAAAAACTTAGCTGAAGGGGGCCCACTAGTCAACACTCAGAAAAAGACTTAATAATAGTGAATCCGGATGTGGATGCTTACACTAAAACCCTAAATCACCGGAAAACACTCCGAAAAACGTAAAAAACAATTACCTTGGGAAAACCAAAAGAATACTAAAACCGAAATAGTGTATAAGACCCGGTTTTTACAGTTACCTTGCTAGGGAGGCGGTTCGCACCCCTGACCCACCGTCAGTTACGCTACTGCGAACAATGCAAGCAAACTTTCGGGCGTCAGTTTCAAACAGAACCGTCGCCAGAAAGTGTTCAATAGGGGGGCTTTGCGTTTCTGCGGGGGGCTTCGAGTTTGCACGGGGTTGCTTGACACTCTAAAAATGGACAAAAACTCAATTGATTTATAATGTTTCTTGTTTCAATTTGGGTGGGCTTGAAGTTTTGTTTGGGGGGCTAAGCCCCCAAAAGCCCCCTCGTGGCAATGGGACTGGTTTCAAACGCCCAAAAACATTGAGATTTGACTACGTTAACAACTAAAAGTTGTACAAATTCTTTTATTAGAAACAATGTTAACAAAATTTAGAATATTTATTACACAAGCGTGACGAGTATGCCTTTTCCAAAGAAAACAATGAAAAAATGTATTTCAGTCTCTTGAGAAACACAGAGGCAAAATGGTAATGTCGCAAACGTTGAAATCGCTGTGACTGAAGCGAAATAAATAGGAAACAAATATGATCGATGGATTTGAACCAACCAAACGTATTGCGAGTCTGACAGGACCAATATACTGGCTCTTTGGTTGCTAGAGCTAGCAATATTTCAAACCTTCAAGAGAAAAGCTGATCCACTGAACATCAAGGCCTCAGTTTATTTTTATGGTATCGCAGGAAGCATTTACTGATGCTAAATTCTAATTTTGAAGCAAACTCTAACTTCAAACTAGACTAGTCAAGCTACCGGTAAGCGGTCGCTCAAAACCCCGAGAAAACGTGAGAAAAAAAATATAATCAGTGAAACATGCTGTATAGGCCTACGTAATATAATATGTAAATTAAAAACAGGTAACTGCAAACTGCTTCAAAATCGCAGGAACTTACTACAAACAGTCTAGAAAGATTCTAGACAGATAGAACTAGAAAAATTTTCACGCAGTCACATTGTTGTGATGGTAACATAAAAAGCTGAAGAACCCAGTGCAAACCATACGGTAGGGACCTGAACTTATTTTGTGACCTTGCAAACTCTACATTATTTTTGCGGACATACTCATAAACTAAGTACACGACCGTTGTGCTCATCGGTGCCTCACACAGCTGCAGGATGACTAGTGTTTTGTTTCGATTTGTCATTTACTTAGTTGGAGCCATATAACCCTTTACTAAAACAGAGGTGCTTGAGGTTACGCGTCACAGATTGCGGGCGGTATGAATTTGCCCTGATAAATTTGAATATTGTTCCGGATTCGCTTTCACGTGCGCCAGTACTTGATTGTCGCTTCGCTTGATTTCAGGGAAACCATAGTTTCTGCAAGTTTAGTTTTGCCCAACGTTTTTCAGAAACTTCCTTGAATATCTCCTAAAGACAAAAAGCTAGCAAAACACCATTACCAAGTTCAGAGACATTGTGCCCAATGCGCGATTCTGCTATTAATGTTAAATGCATCCCTCTTCCCCTGCTACCTACTGTATGTCGCATTTCGCATGAACTGTTTTGTCTTAGAGCAGGGTCTCCAAACGTTTTTGTCAGAGGGCCACATAAGCTATTACACAACAATTTAAGTACCGGACATCTTACGTAATGTGATTGCTTCGGGATATGTCACATTCTACCAAATCAACACATTTTGCGTTTACACCTATATTTTTTCATATATCGACAAATTGTATTTGCGGCCGGATGAAAAGACTTCGCGGGTCGGATTTGGCCCACGGGCCGTAGTTTGGAAACCCTGTCTTATAGTAAACGGTCCGTGCCGTAATTTTGATATCTTACACCCTGCTGCCTCCATCCAGGTCCGCAAGACCACGTTTCGTAAGCCTCTGCTTATCGGTGTGAGCGTCTGACTTCACATGGATCAAATTGTGCAGTTGCTTTCCTACCGGGAAAACAATTTAGTGGTCAGAATAACTTTAAAGAATTATAAATCCATTTTAGAACATGCTTTGGAACGCATCAAAAATTTTTGCAACATTTACAGAGCAAAAGTTCAAACCTGCTTCGTTCCAACAAGATGTGAACAGATGGATTGCTTTTATCTACCTGCGATGCAAATGCTTATTAGAATTTGGTTGTTTTTCATCCAGCGTGAACATAGCAAGATTGAAAAGGGCTATGTCTGCATGACTACTCGTAGGTGTAGCCAGAGGGGCCATGCCCCCCAAATTTCTATCTTGTCGTTTTGTGCTATAATAGTCAGTGTGCAAAAAGATACTATTACTCGCTTAAAGTTTTTGCCCTCAAAAAAATTTTGGCCTGGGTACGCTACTGTGACTACTCAATTACAAGTCTCCATCAAAAGATCAACAAAGCGAGAAATTGCTTTGGTTCTTTCGAGAAATAGGTGACACTATCGCTTTACTGTTATGGTAACCTATATGCTCATAACAATTTATGTTACAGTGCTTGCGAGAAAAATTGCGTTTTATCACCACTGGTTTGTTACATACTATAAAATAAAGAGTACCTTCAGAAAAAAATTAAAATACTTTGTTATGCTTTGCCCACTCACCAGGAAAACATTCTGGACACGCCCACACATCGTCGGATAATTTTTCAGTCTCAGTGCGACAGGCCTACGTCAAGCTTTTTCAACTACACATGCAAAAGAGCTGGCACCTTGCGTATTCTTTTTATAGATGCTCAACTTTGAGATTTGGTGTTGCTGCAGTCATCACATAAATTTGAATTTTGCTTCACAGGAAAGTACAGCCGGACGATTACGGTGAATACGCAATCACCCTTCTTACAGCAGCGAGAGGAGTTGATAAAATAAACGCAACTATCAAGCTTATTCCAAGCGATGAGCAAGTGCGCTCATTGAGAAACCAAGTGATAGGGGTCGGTGCTGGCGTGGGTGTTGCTGGACTTCTGTTATTTTCTGGAGTTTGCCTAGTGCTACAATCGCGGAAAAAGTTAGCGATGAAAGCTTAAGAAGCGAACGGCAACCTCACAGAATCTTTAGGCACCCGAAATGGCAACTGTGATCATCATCACGGAGGATTCAAAAGAAGATTTATTTTCCAGTTTACCTCAGAAGACAAACAGTGTTTGTGTAGTATTCCTGCAATACCAGTGGGATTGCTAACATACAATCGAGATAAGCAGCAAGAAATTGCGAAATTTAAATTATGAGCTCGTTTGTTAAACTTGAAACACTATATTTTTGATACTTGCAGTTACTTCACGTAATATGTGTTCGAATACAAAGTATCCACTTTGCGAGGAAATATAAGAGTATACAAATTTTGTTGAATGTAGGATTTATGTCTTTCGTCTTATGCACCATCCATGTAGCCTGTGTTGCACATGTTGCTTATGTGTGTGTGGCAACGTCTAGCAGCAAGCAATTAATGGTATGAGTGGCGGTTTTGAATATTGTAAAAGTATTGTGTTGTTAAAATGTCACTGAAAATCTTAGTGTAATGTTATTATGACGACTAATACTGAGCGACACCGTTTGTAGATGATTTGTATGTACGCTAACTATTAGAGTGCTGGATCTTTAATGTCGTAACAGCCTTGCACTGCTAGCAGTAATTAGTTATTTCGGTGCCCCTTTGTCAGTTAATAGCACTTTTCCTTTTTACATTTATACAACTTATTCGGTTAATACGAACCTTCAGTAGATGGTATTTTCAACATTTTTATTTTGAAACGAAAAGGTTGCGGTATTTATTCGATTGTAAACATCCCTTCATTGTAAACCACACTAAATGTTGTCAAGAAAGCCGCTATTGACTGCAAACCGTATCGACTGTAAACTGTCCTTGATTGTAAGCTGCATGAAATGATGAAAAAAACAATAAAATCCACCGCTAATAACGGAATAAATACAGTAAGTAGCCAGCATTTTAGTAATGGAGAACAAAATTGCTCCAAACTGAATTTGACCAAAATATTTTAAGATCTCGCATGAGTCAAGAGCGTTTGAATGCTTTAAGTAATAGACTTGATTATCTTTTCCTGATAGGTGAAGTTACCAAACGGAACTAGAAAATGTAGCATAATTTTTGAGTAATTTTTGTTTTGCTCGTTTTTGTATTCTGAACTGTGTGTTTTGATTAATTTTTGTGTCATGTGTACTCTTGCACATTTCCTGTTGCAATACGTTAGTCATGCCGTAGTCTGTGATGCCATAATAGGAGGTATTGATATTGTTTTTGGAAGAGTTTGCGATAATGGGCCCCAAAACCGGTGTTGCCGATAAAAGCTGTCTTCAACGAAGTTTACGCAAAATTGCGCATGGGCCAGTGGTTGAAATTTTCCGATGTCTGAAAACCTCTCTGTGAAAAAAAGTCTTCTGCGTGCGCCAAACAAGCAGGCCCGTGTGCGGCTTGGCACATCACGGGGGGGTAAAGAGTTATCTGAGGGGACCAAAATTATACATCGATAGCATATACAATAGTTTTAAACTATGTCCAACACATTTTTCCAGGGAGGGGCGAAAATTGTTCGAAGGGCCCCTGCGCCTTCCTTGGTTACGGGCCTGCAAACACGCAATGCAAGCTGCAGCGAGGGTTTTTTGTTGAAACGATTTGTTTAGTGCCTTACTTGCCAGAAGCAAAAACCCTCATTGTTTTGAACACTGTCACCGAACCCCTGTTTGCAGCTAAAACGCACCTGTTTGCAACTAAAACGCACAACTGTTGCTCACCAGGTCGTGCGCTGTCGCTTTATTTACACGCAAACTAGCGTTTAATTAATTGAATACAAGAGACCGGCGACATGACAATTTGATGCAAAAGGAAATACAGCAGCAACGACGTTGCATTTTGATGAGTGAAAAACAGCCTGCTGACAATTTCTGGCCCAGGCAGTCGTGTCGCCGGAACTGGGTCTTATTCAAATATCGCATTGTAATGCTGCGGGCATATCCCAGCTCGACTATCGCGCAGTAGCCACATAATTAACCTGTGTATGTGCGTTTCAGCGAGCTGAGCCCCTGAACACAGTTAATTAGCATAGCTCCTGAAACACCACCACTCGAAAGGCTAAAAACCGATCACATGACTGAACAAGCGTTCCACCTCTTTGATCTGCGTGAGTACAATCTATGTGCTGATGAAGACGCTGTACCGGTCGAGCCTTTCATTCCGAAAATACTGGCTCCGCTCACATGCACCAATTTATGTATGACCCCATTTGCTTTCTTCTGTTTTGTCCAGTATCGCTTATTTACGTTACATTTTCGCATTCTCCACGCCTTTTAACATGCCTCTCAGCGTGACGTAATTCTGAGCTGAAAACAGTTTGGACTCTTTTTTATCCAAAGCAACATTGGGTCGAATGCGTCCGCCGCTAATACAAGTTTCCATCTTTGCAGAAACACGCCGTGATGTCCTGTTAAGAAACTGTCTTTGCTTCTGCATTGTGCAGCGCGGCAGCGGTGCTGCGCTGTGGGCCTTGGCAGATGCGCAAAGTCAGTGCGCGGCCTCGAGCAGTTATGATTGCTCAAAACCCAAACCTACGCCACCCATGAAATCAACTTCTTTCAACTGTGGTCCGTCGAAACGTGGTATATGTATGCGCTGCACATGCAACACATAACGAAGTAAACCTGCAGATTTTTCTGAGCTTGGGTAACTTGTTGGTTATTTTGCAAATCCTTCAAGTTCTTTAACAGCAACACAACCGATCAATGCACAAATTTAATATTTTCATCTATTCCTGCCATACACCTATTGTCAATGGCGCTTGTCGTCACCACAGATAACAGCATCAGCTTAACGAAAAAATTCATTTTAAACCAGGACGACGTAGCGCGGCACGTTCCCGCTAAGTATTTATTTCAATATTGCCAGAAAACCGCGCAACACACGATGAGCAGAATATCAACGTTTCTTCCGCTTCGGCCGATGGCTTTTGACAGACTTTCCCACAGCGTCCGGGATGAGGATGGTTTTTTTTAGTTCTCCCTGTCTCGTAATAAATTTGCCTGAAAAAAAACAATTTGACAAAATAAAAGAACAACGAACACGAATCGGTTCCTCGTTTTAAGTTTGACTTCCTTTCGATCAAAACTTTAATGTTCAGGATATGAAATTTGGTTGAAGAGCAAACGGGATAAAATCTGGTTTCTTGGCTCTTGCCCGACCTGCCGATCTCTGTCCAAACAAGATCCGGTTAAGATACTGAGCGGCGCAGCAAGTCAAGCAGGATAGGATGGAAAGCAGGGAATTTCCTTCTGCACGCGGTGCCAGCGACAGATGCGGGAAGCTGACGATGCAATGCCCGACGACGCATAAACGCTTGCCGGAAAATCGGACGCGCGAATTAACCGGTAGTCGAAAAACCCCGCCAAGCTGCCGCGCGATGGATACATGTTGCGCTCAGCGACAGCGACGCGCACTGTTTCCGCAAAACGTATAACGTCAGGTTTGGCGCCACGTTGGTCGCGTCGTATCCGCTGAAGCCACGTAATGTCATTTTGAAAGGATGCGGACGAGAGACGGACGAGAAGCTTTTTGCGCTGTTCAAAGTTTGGTGCGCTGACAAGTGCCGGGTGCATTAACTTGATCGATTAAATCGCATCACCGATGCTAACCGCTGAATTACAAATCGCACGGCGATTTTAAGCGATCATCCCACTTTTCGACTCGGGGAATGTTTGCACTGTCTGCTTTAATGCGCCTTCGCCGCTGCCTGGAGCGAGCGACACTTTGTGCTGGGCTTGAAAATCATCAGAAACCACAGCAACCGCAGTGATTGTCGTTGACCAGCATAACAGTGAGATTGAATGATTGCCTGGCGCGTAAACACACTTGCTGCAGACGACTTCGTTTCAGACGTATGCGTCATCGGGTACATAACAGTCTCAATTTAACAAACCACGTCTTCTTACAACATCACCTTTAGCGGTTGCTATTGTTTCGCATTACCAACAATGGAAGGTTTTTAGAACTCAGTTAGTTCATGAAAGACTCTCCGTCCGAAAAAGCAGAAGCAAACACTTCTGATGGAATTCTTCGGGCATGAGTCAAACCTAAGAACCGAAAAAAAAAAACGGTTTCGAACCGACCTGAAAACCCTTTGGGAAAAATAGGTCTCTGTAACAGAGCCGCCAGTTGCTGTTTCTTGGACGCGATGATACGCTGCGTTTCAACAGCGTCATTGTTGTCAACGAGGACGTCTTCGTCTAATTCCACTTCAATTTCTTTAGCGGCTTTTACGAACCAATCGTTGTGAAGATTTGCCTGCGCACAATTACATTGCAATGCGTGAGAGTGGAAAAAATCCCAGTCTGGGTCGGCACAGTGCGCCACCGGTGCGGTGGCATTCGCAGCACTTTGGCCAACGCACAAGAAGCAACAATTCGCAGAAGAATGATCCGCAGAAATGAGAAATCTAAAAGGCAGAATGATCTTCGGACATATCGTGCTGATGACGTTCCTCAACTGGAAGCAGAATTAGGTGTAATTTGTTCATTGCTATGCACTGAAGATGATAACAGTTGTTATCGAAACGTTTGCAAGATGTCAGTTGTATCGTTTGCTTTGGCCGTAGTATTTATTATAAGGCTATTTAGCACTTCCGCTTTTCGTGTACCAAATTTGTTCAAACTTCGGTAGACATCACAAGCGCACGTAACAAGATGAAATTGTCTGCGTTGTAACTGTTAAATCCTACCGTGACTGAAACTCCGCGGCTTTTTTGCTGAGCCATCCTCCAGATCGTGGTTTTGAACGACCCTGCTTGTGAGGTGGTTCGGCACTCGAAAGCCACAATGGATTTTGTGGCTGATATGCAGATGGATGCGAGGTTGTGGCCAATTTAGACACAATTTTTAGGCCGGCCACAATCGAAAAAGCTACAATTACCAAATGCCACGAAAACACAATAAATGTCGCCTCACACACGGGTGTTCTGGCCTGAAACAGTGGTGGCAAAAATTTGCATGTCACGTAAGTTTAGTTGCTTCTTTACGAAATCACCAAAACCCTCAAAGTTAAACGTGATACAGAGCATACCTCTGTAGCAGTGTGGTTTGATACAAGGTATCGTTTCATCGACTCTGCAACCATCGTCAGTCGAGTGTTTTCAAATAACCGGAACACTTTTCAAATGGAACACAAGTTTGCAAGCAACTTTTTTCTTCAAAGTTTATAGCAGGTGTTTGCACTCAGGCTGGTATAAGTGAATAACGAACTCTGGGCCGACAACCTAAAACCACGAAGGTTTGGACTAAGTTGTTAGTTGTGACAAGGAAAACATTTCGCTGTGACCTACGAAGACATTGGTAATACAAACAACGTTTTCCAAAAACAAATATTAACCCAATGAGTTGTTTCACCAACTGCCAATAACCAACCGGTTGTCAGAGAGGTGGAATTGTAACGATAGCATGGGCCGGGTGGGAGGAAAATGGTTGTCACTATTATATTCACCTTCTTGATCTTGTGCGACAGCTTGTCCACATCACGCGCAATGTTCACGCGCTTCTTAATGGCTGCCAAGTAATTGTGGTCGACTTGGTAAACAGGCAGGCCGTCAACTTTCTTCAACGAGTGACACAATCGCTTGTAGAAATGCATCTCGCCTGGACTAACAAGCATCAGACTGAGACCGTCTTTTCCTGCAACAGTTGCAATCCAGACACTGTTATTGGTCGGTCCACACAAGTCATCTTGGAACTATGAGATCTTTGTCTACATATTGTATTTCGTGACTGTTCTCATTCCACAAACTTTTATATATACATGTATATATATATATATATGTACATATCCAGCGCGTATTTCATGAATTGCCTATTCCTGGAAATACCAAATACAAATATTCATACGCGAAATAAACTTAAACGGTGGTATACTTGCTGGCAGAATTCTTCTTGAAGTATATTACACTTCAGAACGTCGTTGTTAAAACCCAACATCCGCCACAAAAACATCTCTCAACATGCGCCAGGCCGTGGCTATTTTAAGACAGTTCTTTATAACTTCATTACCAGAATTTACAGCAATCGCAAGGTTCATACTTTTACAACATGCTGGTGCTGGATAACGTTCAGAAAGATAGGACCAACCTGATCGTGCTGATCTTCCACTTCTGTGAATGTAAGTTTCCATAGTACGTGGAACTTGATAGTGTATTACGTGCTTTACGTCCGGAATGTCCAAACCTGGAAAACAAAGAGACTGCCATCTATTTAGAAAATTTATAAAATCCCGAAGTTTATTAGCAAGTATTCCAGGTCTTCGAAGAATGCTGAAAAATATATTTTATGCGCAGCTGGTAAGAATCTCGGACTTGTTTGTTCGAATACGTTGCCATTTCATTTCGTTTAGGCTTTGATTTTGAGGTAATGGCAGGAAGAGTAAGACTCCCAGACTCTTCTGTTCTCGCCAACTGTTCCTGTCTCGAGTCCCAGGTTGTTGGTAAGACAGCAGCATAAATGAAATGTCTGAGACATCAGCCCATCGCATCGGTGGCGAACGCCGTACCCCACTGGTTTTGCATGTCAGAATTTTTTGCTGGGAAGGCATAACAACATGAAGCACATACTGCAATGCCATAAATGCTTCGTTTATATCAGGGGTGGGGAACCTATTTATTATCAAGGGCCGCATGAATTGTGCATTATCGCTTGCGGGCCACAAAATCCATTAATTTTATCCTCCTAAAATTCTACCTTTGTCTATGGGGAAGAGCGGCTTCTCTTGATTTGCTGTCTATAGCAGTGGTTTTCAACCTCTGCTCGGAGAGCCGCATGCACCCCCAAGCACCTTTTGTGCGACTCTCAGCAGTCTTTCAACAAAACCTCTAATATTTTCTGTAACAGACTTCGTTCTTCAATTACACAAACGTTTCAAATTACTTGTGTTAAGGTTTCTTTAGTGCGGCTCTCTAACAAGTCGTGATTCCGGATTTGGCTCCCTTTAACAAACAGGTTGAGAAACACTGGTCTATTACAGTTACTATCTATAGACCAGAAACACTGGTCTATAGATAGTAACTGTAAGTACCTGCTTATTATGGAGCTTCGTTTTGACTCGTTGCTATATACCAGGGGTGGCCAACCAGTCAGAGACCACGAGCCACATTTCTTAGTATGTTACCGCAAAGATCCGCATCATACACACGGGCACACATGAACACCACTCCATCTCTTCCTCACCCACACACATTCCTTTGCTCAGCTAGATTATTTTAAATATCACACACCAACTTGACAAGGACAGAACTTTACAAGCCATCCAGCCATTTATTGTTATGCATGTTATTTAGTAAGAGTTCTGGTAATGATGTGAGAGATGCATGAAACCGGGTAACGAGCCGCATGCGGCTCGCGCGTTGGCCACCCCTGCTATGTACTCTACCCTGGGTAACGAAAATTCTGATGCGGACCATTTCACATGTTCACGTGGGCCGAAGGTTCCTCACCCCTGGTTTACATGAAGAACACGTGAAATTATGACGCTTAAAAAGCATTGCTTCACGTATCTGCAGCCAGGGGTGAAACCTTTGCAACGAAGCCTCCATCTAAGCAGTTGCGACTTTACCCTCGCGTTAGCATCGACATTTCAGCGTTGAGTGGGTGTCGACGTGGCGGCTCAACTGCCAATCACCGCATAGATGTGATTTACACAAAAGGCTGTGGGCCGAAGTTTCCAGTCATATTTTCAGTTCAGTCTCTAACTGGGAGATGGATAATCAGATACAACGTCCAAGATAATCGTACTATTGCGCAGAACGCGGCTTAAAAATTTCATGTCGAAAATTTGCCATTAGAAGTTACTGAAAATCACAAAAGAACTGGTAAATTTCTAAACCTGAACGCAAGAGATCTGAAAAGAACTAAAATGCTTGGAAAAAATCTGAATTAACCTTTCACGTCAACTGCCCCGAATCAAAAACCGGATTTGCGCAAAACTTTCATAAATCGCTTTTTCACCTTTATCTACTCTTTTATTATATACTCCTCGCTTTTTTTCAGAAAAAAATCATTACAGTAACACGTAGCTTTGAAAAACATGTTATTTCAACACAAAACAATAATCAAAAAAGCAGAATACGCAATCAGGGTACGTATGAAAGCAACACGTGTTCACACAAGGACTCATTTTAAACAAACAAATCTATTTGAGGTATATTTAACATTTTTTGTAAGAAACTTGAAGTGATTTCAGACTACGTGTTTGTTTTGCCACTTTGATCTATAAGGAAGGGGTTGCACCGCTGCCAAATTGCATCAAAGTGTTACAACTGAATTTGGCCAAAATTTTTTATGTATTGTGTCAAGGTGTTTGTTTCAGTCCCTATGAGATTTGATGCTATTTTTTGCAAATCTCCAGGGCAAATATCTAGAGTTGTAGTTAGTCACTTTTTCAATGCAGAATTACGCAAATACAGCAATTTAACAGGTTGGCTTTAATTTGAGTTTAGAAAACACACCAATTTCTCAATTTCTGAATTAGCAGTACATGGGTTTGTTGGCAAGATATCTTTTATGATTTTTGCCTGCAATTATAGACATTAAAATTATAGACAATCGTTAAATTGGCTAAGCATCATACATTTATGCGCCGGTCGAAAACGGAGTAGAGTTGCACCTGGAACCTACCTGCCGTCTAAACTCCTGAACTATTGCCAAGTGCTGTAGTCGTAGCCAGGTAAGCAATGCCCCAAAGCAACTCACAAACATGACGGGCGAAAACTACACCGCCAACCATGAGGGTGCATTCAAATTCGAAGGCCTATATTCAATTAATCTTTATTTAATATAGCCATAAAACCAATACAACAAAACGTCGCAAAATTTAGATCTGGAAGCATACACAACCAAAGATCCACATTGTAAATCAAAACCACCCAGTGTTGAAACGAATAACATTTTGCTAGAAATATTGGTAACGTGTTTTGCTCGAAAAAAAACAAAAAACGCGAAGTGATAAAAAGCGTTGTCGTGCCCGTGATCAATCTCAAGAAGCTTACTTGCGTGTCGTAAAAAGCTTCACAGTTTGACTTTGTGAATATGGAGAAGTACCCAATACTTGACAAAGCATTTCGAAAAATTCCTCGTTTTTTTCATCGGATCTTGTTCTCAAGAACCTGGCTACAAACTGTACTGTGAGGCTAGGATGGGAAAACTAACCTAAACACAGTTCCCTCACTTGGAAGAACTTAAACCGGACCAGGCATGTCAAAAGCAGAAAGTCAGCAGAGATAACGCAATTTCCAATGCTGGAATGTGAAACAACGTGAAACAATATCACAAAAGGCAGTGTACAGCTGCGGCACAAGACACAGTGATAACTAGAAAAAAAATATTTCCATGACAACAACCTAAAAGTCATGTGCTACACCGTTTTTCGATGTGCGGAAGTTTCAGTTAAAGGCAAGTCACCCACGAAGACTGCGGACTGAAAAATCTATTAAAATCTTCAAGAAAACGTTTACCTTAAAGATCTACCTAAACGACAAATGATGGCGGGTACTTTTCGTATTCTGGTATATATATTGTTTGTCAAAACTTTGGGTCAAATAATTGTGGTGGTGAACCCGTGGGTGCATTATTCCTGTTTAAACCTAATTATTGAGCATTGCCATCCCCAGATTATACATTTATCTTCCTTTGTGACGTGCCGGCATAACATTAACGACAAGCCATACTCTTTCCACTAACCCCTTAAAACTGGTTTGATCTACTTTTACACCTTTGAGATAATCTTTTAGAAAAAAAACGGACAAGTTACTTGTGACGAACCAAACCAGATTCTTACCACGCGACCTAGATAGGATACAGCACATCCTACTGGCAACGCATGTCGATGGAACAGGGTATTTCCGAGTGTCACATGTACTTAAGCACGTGATACGACTGACGATATAAGCAGCATTGTTAAAAGCGCTTATCTGAGAAGAAAGAAGTTTCTCTGGTGAAAATTAGCGTGTTAGCTCAAGTGAGGAAAAACCCTGCTTCATCACATCAAAATTCCGCTTCGAACAACATACAGGTTTAAAGCTTTTCGTCTGTCATGTTGTGAAACACCCCTGCAATATACACCAGCTGCTCAACAAATGAAAGCAAGGCATCGAACAGAATGTCGAGACCCTGCAAGTAATTTGAAATTGAGAGCGAATCTCAATGGTGACGACAGGCAATCGGAAAAAAGCGGCATATTTATGTTTAAGCCCTCGGTTCTCATACAGCACATCAGTTTGTGGTAAAAGAGACAGCGTGATCAGCACTGAATTTCTTATTACATTAACGGAGCTTTTTATCAGTTATACGCGGGCAGTGATATATGGGGTCACCGAAACATTGTGCCTAGGTCACCGAAATATTCTGCGTAAGTGGTTAAGCTTTCGATTCAATTGGTGTCCTCTTGCCATGCGCGTCCTATTGCATGCGATCGCTATGTGATGGCCCATATACTGGACAGTGCATTCACTAACGGGACTTGATGAAGGCATTCATTTGAAACATACAATCCTTCGTAAAATCTCGCGCATCACGGTCGGATGTAACAGTTCAGCGGTGTGACGCGTCACACGTGACACAGCACAGACGACAGATCACGGAATTACCAAACAGTCATTTTCTATACGTGGCAAATATAATCCGCACCGCAGCCAGTGGTAATGATTAATGTGCTTGTGTTTTTCCTCTTTATTTCCGTAAGTTTTAGACTGTTCGATGTTGGGGTCATTTGCAACGAAGTTTGAATGCAGATATCTCATCTGACACCATGTGATCATTTTGACGCCGTAAAGACCGCTAGTAGAAGATTTTGTGCGAGGATTTGTCCTATCCGTGAAAGCTCGCGGGACAAACATGGCACTGGTGTGCGGCATAAACATTTTAAATAAAATGTACTATTTCCAATATGTTTTGATTCAAGCATTCCTGCATGTGCCTGCTGCTTTTCATGACGTCTGAACTCTCTAGATCTAGAAAAAGCCTGTTCCTTCCGACTCAAGAACGAATGCGCTCATGCGTGTAAAAAATACATATTTCAAGTACAGGTCAACAGAAAAGTTCCGCCCACCATTCCTATCCACTCGTTTCAGATTCCGAATACTCTTTGCAAGTCTTCCTTTTTTCTCTGTCACATAACCCTTGTGCAATACATGATGAGAGATTTCGGCAAAGGCTGGTGACTTTTTTAGTTTCTCGCGCGAGTAACGCTTCCTCTGGTGTGCAGATGTTTTTTTATTTCCTGTGTACTAAGTCATTTCATAATGACCTTCTGCACGAGACAAACAAATAAATTAATATATCAAAAAACAAAAACGCTGCTTGTAGCTGGGCAGGTCAATCTGGGCCCCGGACTGATACACATCCTGGTTTTACGTAATCGTCGGGTGTCGCGACACCAATGTACGTCAACCCCCACGGCGTACAACACAAGTTTAATCAGTCCTGCACGGCACCAGAACAAGCCAGAGTTCTATAACGTTCTTGTTGGTGTGAGTGATGACAAATGTCTGTGTATCGTGTGCAAGGGCTGCTGTGATAAATCGAGCGTAATTTTCGATAAAGAAATTACACGACTCACGATAACTATTTTCGCCTTGTTATTTTCACAGACGCGGTAGGATGAGGTGGTTTCGCTCGACGGAACCATCATCAGCAAGCAGCAAGCGAAACGTTATCAGCGCAGCAGCAACGCGATGCCGAGTGCCACGAACAAAGCTACCTTGTTTGTTGTAGGCGAACAAAAATACCTTGTTGCGTTTTTAAGACCAGCCTGTTGGAATTTGCTCAGCAAGCACAATTGAGTAATTTCGTGAGCATTTAACAAATCAAAGTATCACACGTTATAAGCTGGTATTCCCGGAAAAAAAGCTTGCAACCAGTCTGCTGTGGGCGGTGTCTTTCCACTACGCTCAGCGAAGCAAAAATTTCTCCGCCGATGGCAGAAAGATACTTCGCTGCAAAGCGCTTTGTGGTCAATAAGATAAACATCAATTGCCGAGAATCCTGGGAAGTGGAACTTTGTGCCGTTCACAGAACAGCGAGAGAGCTTTGGCTTATCCAATCAAAAATATATCATGTTAGGTTATTTTTGCCTCGCAGCGGATTAGGACGAAATACTGATCATGCAGTTGATGTCACTTCCTCGCAATCTACAAAACTTACGCAAGATCTGCAAGATCAGGTTTTTCTGCACAATGGTCTGTTATTACTTCGAAGCTGTAGTCTTATCGAAAGACTTCAGGAAAATCGTATTTTTTTAAGAGGTTACATTTGTATGTGATCATATTCAAGCAAACAGATCAGCACAGTTTGAAATGTACAGTAATTCGAGTTAAACGTACCCTTGCTGCAAACTGTTCGCTTCGTTAAAATTATACTTCTAGTGCGTGTAAAAAATTGTTTCCAAGGCTACTCGACAAAATCTCTCAACCGACGAACTTGACGAAGCGGTTTCACGAACGAGTTGAGGTTCTGCATTTCACCAATGCAGGTCACACGTTCCACCGCTTCGGCATCACGGTGCAACTGAGCGATGAAATAAAAGAGAAAACAAATGGTGTCTCATGATGATGTTCATGAGCGCTCGCGTGCAGGTTGTTGTTGCGCTTCAAATTTTCCTTTTTTCTGCACGTATGGAAGAGTGATACGTGGAAGCGTAACTTAAGAAATGGGCATGACTTCAGGTTGGCACGGTTTCAACGCAGATGGAATTACCAAAGAGGAGTTGTATAAGCAGTAGGGTGGAGTGAATTTTCAAAATTGTGCAATACAAACTTTGGGATGGTCTAAACAGTTGGAAACATGGCCAAAACTCACTTTAAAATTGATATTAGGCGGTTGACCCCAAAAGCCTGCTTGCTACCTCACCCTCAGGGTCGTGTGGGGGTCAAATTTCATGAATTCGTCATAACTCAACTTCTAGGTGAGATAGAAAACTGATTTTGGGCTCAAAAGATGCGGAAGACACAAGTTTCTATTAGTGATAAGACGAAAATTTTGCATTACTTCGTTCTAACAAAAGTCATTACTGAAGAACTGTTTTTACACCATTTTCCCAGAAATCGCACAGATAAATTAATAAACCAGTTCATTTTGAAGTTCCATTCAAATTGCAATTTCAAAATTTCGACTTTTTTCAAAGGAACATTTTTCTAATCAATGAAGTTTCACCACTACATATTTTATTGCATACAACCGTGCTCTTCCGGATTGAGAAGAGCAGAGCGGCCATCCTGTCTTAAAAGGCAACTAATGGGCCAGTTTCTTGATCTGTGATACGGGTTGGTTTTATGAAGGGCATCCAGCTATAAAAATTTCTGCCTCAAAAAATCCTCACGAAAGTGGGGTACATCTGGCCAACCTCATTGACGGGCATAGGTTCGGATAAAAATTGGATTACTAATACGACATTGTAGAAACAGAAATATTAAAAAATACAATTGACAGTTAGTTAATAAATATCAAGCATGTTATTGTTAGAGTTATCATGCATTTTAAGATTGTTTTCGTCTATTTTTTGTATTCCATGATATCCATGCGTTTGCCTGTACAGACATATTTCCACCCAAGAAGTTACCAACTACTTAGGATGTGATTTGTCGTGTTCTATCTGAACCAAATTGGGGGTACACGACAATCAACTGATGCTGTAGCCACAGAACTGATACAGCACTGGATATATTGTAATGTACATCCATTGCACCATTCTACAGTTGCAGAAAAATCATTCAATGGTGCAAATATTTAGTCTACTTGAAAGATACCCGAAGAAGAAACGTGGTCCTACCTTCCAAAAGCAACTCAGTGATTTCATGGAAACAAGTAACAAACTGTTTGACATATTTTGCCATGATAAAAATCGCAGAACAGAACTTGAATTGAAACATCCACCACGTATGTCTGACATTGAGCTTCAATTTTATGAAGACCAAAAAGGAAGGAGAATAAGGAAATGTGTACAGTGTTCTACAGTGTAGAACGGTGCAATGGATATACATTGCAATTTATCCAGTGCTGCACTAGTTCTGTGGCCACAGCGTCAGTTGATTGTCGTGTACCCCAATTTGGTTCAGATAGAACACGACAAATCACATCCTAAGTAGTTGGTAACTTCTTGGGTGGAAATATTTTTGTACAGGCAAACGCATGGATATCATGCAATACTATAGTATTAGTGCTTTTTCCTCTGGTCAACATGTTGATAAAGCAAGCTATGTCTACAAGAAGATATCACATAAAATTTAAAAATAGACAAAAACAATATTGAAATACATGGTAACTCTACAATAACATGCTTGATATTTACTAACTAACTGTCAAAAATTTTTTAATATTTCTGTTTCTAAGATGTAGTATTAGTAATCCAATTTTTATCCGATCCTGTTCCCGCCAATGAGGTTGGCCAGATGTACCCCACTTCTTTGAGGATTTTTTGAGGCAGAAATTTTTACAGCTGGATACCCTTCCTAACGCCAATCTGTATCACAGATCAGGAAACTGGCCCATTAGTTGCCTTTAAGACAGGATGGCCGCTCTGCTCTTCCCAATCCGGCAGAGCACGGTTGTATGCAATAAAATATCTCGTGGTGAAACTTTATTGATTAGAAGAATGTTCCTTTGAAAACAGTCGAAATTTTGAAATCGCAATTTGAATGGAACTTCAAAATGAACAAGTTTATTAATTTATCTGTGCGATTTCTGGGAAAATGGTGTAAAAAACAGTTTTTCAGTAATAACTTTTTTTATAATGAACTAATGCAAAATTTTCCTCTTATCACTAATAGAAACTTGTGTCTTCCGCATCTTTTGAGTCCAAAATCAGTTTTCTATCTCACCTAGAAGTTGAGTTATGACGAATTCATTAAATTTAACTCCTACACGACCCTGAGGGTGAGGTAGCAAGCAGGCTTTTGGGGTCAACCACCTAATATCAATTTTAAAGTGAGTTTTGGCCATGTTTCCAACTTTTTAGACCACCCCAAAGTTTGTATTGCACAATTTTGAAAGTTCACTCCACCCTAATAAGCAGACACATGAAAACCACACGTTAATGCCGGAGTTTTGCACGGGAATCACTTATTTCGAATCCGACATGCAAACAATTTCCTTACGAACGCTGCATTTCAACGCAGAGTTGTGTTCAAGAACCACAAGGTGTTTTTCTTAAAAGTAATGTTAGGTTAAGCCAGAAAACGCTCACGTTTGAACTTGGCCTCTGGCAATTGCCAAGTAAAAACTGCAGCTCCGAAAGTCAACAATGACATTAGAATCTCGACCTTGGACGTGGCCAGGTTCATGAACGGCTAAATTTATGATACAATTGCATGTATTGAATCAGTTACACAGGTAGAAAAAAAACAGCGAAGACCAAGCCAAAAACGGAGAATGTTTCATAACGAACAGAGAGCGTGGAAAGCTTCCTGGAGCTATGCCAAAAAAGGAACACAGTACCTCTCGCCGCAACGTCGCTCGCGATCATGACGGCGTTATCGCTCGCTTGAAATCGCTCCAGGTGTTTCAGTCGTTGCCGCTGCTGCATTTTTGCGTGAATGTGCTGAGGCTGGCAGCCGAGGACGCTGAGAATTCCGGAAAGACGAAAAATGCAGTCGATGCTGTTGGTGAAAACCTGCGAGATGAACGGTGAAAAACATTCACGAAACTCTAGTGAAATAAGGTGCAGTTCCAGTCCGGTTCCTTAGTTTATTTTCAGCAGCTGAATTTTCCCCATAGTTTGAATCAAAAGCTTGCATTGCAGTAAAACTGACGGCTTGTCATTGCTGAGATGAAAATTGGGATTTTTTGAAGAACATTGCATTGCGACACTTCTATACAGTACTTCATCACGCAACTCGTGATGTGCCAGGTCATGAGGTGGTCTTTGTAGCATCCTGTTTAAAACGTTATATTTCAAGAATATTGTTACATTTTCCCATGTTTGCATGGCATTTGCGTAGACCAGAATCAAAATCACGAAGTTGATGTTAGAGATCCATGCTCTGCATTCTATAGCATATTTTTATTTTTACTATATTCGTGTGTTTTATTTTACGGAAATTCGCAGCATACCCGAAGCTGGACTGTAACTTCAGCTGGGAAAGCCACGTTAAATGGTCTTGTCCAACAAGCAAGTGCTATAAACACTTAACCCGGGTTTGTGCTGTATATTGACCACCACACCCTCTAAGTTGGTCGGGACAAAAGTTTGAAATCATCACTTTTTCAAAGTGCTGATATTTTTATTATCAATACTGCGGTGAAAAAAGGAAAAAAAAAATGGGGATACAACGTGACTATACCAGCGCCTATCATCCAGGTTGAGTAGTTGAAACTTTTTGTCCACGAATGCCACAACCAAATATCCATTGTGGTGGATCATTCTCACAGTGGACGAATGTCTATTGAGGAACGTGACACGCAACTGTTACGAATAAAACGTGTCTCCCTGAACTCCAGGATGATTGATATATTAGCATTAGTCGACAGAGGTGGCATCACCGACCGAGAACAGAAAATTACCGAAGGGGAGGCTTGTCGCAGTCACACAAAGCGAGACTTCACGGTCAAGCTTCAGGAGCAAAGCGAGCAATTTTGTACACTAATATGAGAAACTGCGGCAAGGTTTGACACACATGAAGTGCTTCGGCTGATACCATGCGTTTGCTTTGTTTCAGCGAATATTAAAAGGCTACGTGCGAAATTTTAGGCTCTGCCTGTAACCTCAATTACTCCAAACAAAATTATGGTATTGTTTCTTCGAATGCGTCTTTACTCTCCGCAAGGTCATAACTAGTGGCATGACTAGAGGTTTGAGCCAGAGGGTGAAACCTTAGCTGCACGGGTCCCGGTGACCACCTTATGGGGCCCACTAGCCAATATTCAGAAAAAGTTGAGAAATGATTGTGGATGTGGCCGTCTGCACTAAAACACGAAATCACCGGAAAACTTCCGCAAAAAGCAAAAGGCTGACAATGAGCTCTGACAGGGCTGATACTCCCAGTGCTGGTAAGGAACAAGCACTTGGCATAATGCGAGAGAACAATCGAACGTTCAACTCACCAAAGTTCTTCCGATACATGACTTCATAAAGTAATAAAGATAAAAGTCTTTTTCGTCAACCTCGCACAAGATCTTCGCCTCAGTTAATTTCTCGGCGGTGACTTTCGTCTGCCAGAAAAAACGTAACTTGCTGCCGCCATCTAACGGTGATAGAAAAACCAGCACCTAGCGAAAATCACGAAAACGTGCGTACCGTGGTCAGGTCCACCACCAGAGGTTTCTCGCGCATTCCTATAGCCTTAGTTAGCTTTTCCAGCTTTACTCCTTTGGATGGAGCGGCCTGACTTGTTTTGGAACTTTTTCGGTTTGGCCCTTGATGAATAGTGGTCAGCGTCGCCGAAAACACGTAGTTCTGTCTCTTGCGCCTTGCACAGCCACCGGCGTTTATGACGCTCAGAAGCTTGGCGAGCTCTTCGAAGTGACCATGCTCCAGCATGCGATCTGCTTCGTCGATCACGAGGTAACGCAGTTTATGTAAATGGTTTAGGTAGGGATGACCTGAAACGAAACCTTTGCAATCAACGCAATTTCGAATTGTCGGTGTCGTGAGCCGGGTGCAGTTAATGGGGGAGGGCACAATTGGGAATTGCCTCCGGAAAATAGATCGGCCGTCGGTCAAGAAGGTCGCATAAATTTTCAAATATCGCACGCATCAACCAGCCACTGACGTCAAACAAATTTAAGAAACACAGGGTGCTGTTCAAATTGATGAACATGAAACACAAGATATCGAGCGAATTTTGTGGCTGCTGGACTCACCGGCATCCATCAAGTCGTGCAACCTTCCCGGTGTTGCGATGACCACGTCTGGTTGTCTGTTTAACAACCGGATTTGTTTCTGTTTTGACATTCCGCCAACAACAGCTACAAGCGACAGACCGGTGTATTTGGCAACCTTCGAAAGGTGATTTTTCACCTGCAAATAAAATAAATGCAAAGAATTTTTTTCCGTTTATAAAGAGTTCACCAAACGTTCTGTCAATAAGCCTGTTACAAAACACCGCAAGCTTTGGTTTGGTCTCTGGATTTTACATCTATAACGGCACAGTGCATTTTGAAAAAAAGCTCCATGGTCGTCACCTGTGTAAAAGGTTCTCTTTTATGAAGTAAGGTTAATGTTTACAAAGACTGCAAATAAAAGTGAATTGGCATTCTTTCCGTGCGTTCGTTTGTTTTTGTAAAAAAACTGACAAAAATGCATGTTACTGGCTATTGTGTTTCAAGGTGACGTGGACTGTGGTACCACAGACAGCACCAATCAGCGTTCGCAACAGCCACATAATTATTTTCCTAAACACTTGCGATTTTTACAGGCAACCCACAGTGTTCTTAATGGAAAACCCAACAAAGGGGAAATACGTATCTCCTACGAGACTTCTTCTCGCGTCTTAAACACCGGTCACCCTCGTCTTATACATGAATAACGAAGTTACACATATTTAGTTAAATAAATATCGGCAGTGTCACGTTAACTAAGTGTCAATTTTAAGCGGTACGGAGAACGAGTTTTGTTACAAACGATTACTATTAATACATTACCATTCAAGAGAAAACACCAGCATATGTGTATTCTTAACGTACAAAGACAGCGAACCTGAATGGCCAATTCTCTTGTAGGGGTTAAAACCAGTGCAGCCAAGACTTTATGCTCGCCAGTTGCAGGTGCTTCCATTTCTAATTCAACTTGGTTTTCACGAGGCTCCGGCACATCTTCAACGTCGCTACCTAGTTCTTTCTCATGATCCTGGAGAGACAAACGCCTATCACTAGCTTTTAATACAAACAACTCATCGCAAGGTATTAGCGGAATGTAACCACGTACACACACGTAAGAAATATTCCAAAATTGGCAACTGTAGTTTCAGCTGCACGTGACATGTTGGCTCAACAAACACAAAAGGCAATACAGTACCGCGCCGTAAAACCGGTACACACTATACGCTGTGATAGAAAACATCTGAGACGCTATTTATACCCGCAATTCAATCAAGTATTTACAGAATAATTGCAACACCTAACTCTTTTATTGAGCAAGCAAATACAGTTACATTTCAACTTCCATAACTTCGCTTGCAAACATGTTCGACAGCCAGAATTCTTCTTCATCATTTGAAGTGCAACAAATAAAAACTTCAATGACCCTTCATACGTTCAGCTTACAAAGTACAAAATCCAAACACAATACTTGGCTTTGGTCGTCCTTTACGACTGCCGTGGTAACAGCAATATTTCTATTTTTATCTTCCATCAGGTGATGAAGCAAAGGAATACCAAACGCGAGTGTTTTCCCACTTCCTGTTTCAGCAGCGCCAAGAACATCGCGTTTGTCCCGGATGGCAGTTGGAAGCACCTGTGCAGAGCACAGTCATACATCAGCATCTTTGACAAAGTTACCAAGAAATTTTTTTACTACTCGGTCAAGCCTAGCAAACTCGCTGCGCATGCAAAAAATGTTGCCAGATGTGTCCCTAAGCGGAAAAAAGATCCCACACCGTTTGTGTCGCTTCTTTCCGCGACTGACCATAGGTGCAGCTCCCTGACTCTTAGTAGCACGATGAAAAATCAGAAATTCTTTGTGTAGGTAGCGGTGTCGATATAAAATGGTAGCGGTGTCAAATATTTTTAAAATGGTGGCGGTGTCAAATATAAAAAAACTTTTATGTCACTGTAAAGTTTTTTCTTTAATATTTTTAAAAATCATTTTAAAACTTTTGGAAGATTCCAATACAGTGAGCTGAATACAACATTAGAAAAGATTGTACTCGTGATGGATACTTAGCAAAATGCACCACCGGTGAGCCATTGAGAATTAATTAATCGCACGAATTGCTTTGAACAATGTCATACAATCGACTACTGTATTACTGTTACGACAAGTAACACAAGCAAATAAGTTTTTAACATAATTGGCTTAATCACAAAGAACACTCACTCGAGCAACTGTGTACTCGCGCCCAAAATACTACATACGTAGAACGCTCACTCAAGGCATATAATGCAATCTAGAAATTGGTTAAAAACCGAACTTGCCGCAATAATCGTTAAGAGCAACAGCCAACGTTTCAAGTAGGCCATAACAAATTCAACTGCTATCCCCACTAACAAATTTAGCAGTGTTTATGCCATGCCAGCGTCGGAGGCAGGCCGTGATTTAGACGACTTCAAGAACGGGGATTGTCAATGGGGTGCAAGTTACGTGGTCAGTGAATGATTTGAAAGCGCAATCTTGCCGCAACAATTACAATGGCTCTCACAATAGAAGTTTCACAGATAAATCCTGATACTATTTAAATTCCATTTTACCCAGATCTTATCACTGCTCCAGCAGTAAAAGATGAAAAAAAATTGGTAATACACTATTAGAAATGAGCATATTTTTTCCAAAAACACTCCAACTCTCTTACACAAAACATTACAGAATTTGCACAAAAATTAGACCAACAGGTAGCAGAGTCAAAGGTAAGAACCGTCCGTAAGAATCATGACGTCACGCGCCATCACCATTGGCGCGTATCCAGCTGAGTTATGTGACTACGTATGTTTCGCGCCACTACGTCACTACCGAAACAGCCCTTTGCGTTTTTCATTTTTTTACAGCGCTTTTCTCCTGAATAACCAATAAGAACCTGCAG
>Ga0210059_1003709_pt1 | contig 24572 bp, 13 predicted proteins | sample Ectturendosymbi2_FD_188042 | JGI IMG/M metagenome (GOLD analysis project Ga0210059, IMG submission 188042) | Ecteinascidia turbinata endosymbiont from Florida, USA - Sample 2 (SPAdes) (version 2) | ecosystem: Host-associated > Tunicates > Ascidians > Unclassified | place: Key West, Florida...
GCTCCAATGTTATATTGTAATTTGCTTGAGAAGATTTCCTCTTTTTAGCCCTTTTTTCTTTATCTGCCAACATTTTGTCAACTCCTCCCATACTTCCACGACGACCTTCTTCTCGCTGAGCAAGAAGAAATTGTTTGTCCTCTTCGATTTTCATCACCTGCAATGCATCCTGAGCAGCCATATCAAATATGTTGTTCAGATACTTTGAAAAACTTGCTTCATCATGTCTTTGTTTTTCTCCTGTCGATTTCTAGTCTTCTTCAAAGTTTTCCATTTTTCATTGAGCTTCCCTACTTTAGTGAGCAAGTGTTTCTTTGCTCTGATTGGAATCCTTGCTCGTTCCCAGAAAGGAATGGCAGCTTCAACTGCAGCAGTGGATGCTTTACGAATAGTTTGTTTCAAATTGACATGGTAATAAAAGAATACCTTCAAGATCTGACTGTTAGAAGGAAGCTTGGAGCCCCGTATTTCAGATTATGATGCGCCAAGTAAATACAAGGAATATTTCTGCCTTGTTGCTGCTGACGTCTTTAAAGTTACGAAAGCAAAGTGGAAGTAAGTTGTCCTAATGTAGGCTATGTATGCTACAAAAACAATAAATACTCAAAGCTCAACCAGAAAGAAGCTGCAGGTGAAAACATATCAATACTAACAGCATCTGGATAACACCTCAATACTAGCACCATCTGGATGACGCGAACAAGTGTTGGCTAGTCATCTGCCCTACTAAGGCTTTCACCACGAGGCAACTTGCCAGTCGCTAATGGAAATGATATGGTCATTACGTGGAGCGAGCCTACTGCCACTGTCTATGCGTTAACAATGACACAATGTGACTAAATAATGAAGAAATGCTTTCTGGTACAAACTGCTGGGCCTCGCTGAACATATGGTTTGTTTGATCTATCAGGTCTTTGTGCCACCTCTAAACTTTGTTATATTTAAAAAATATTTTGCACAATGCTTTTTTGCATGACTCGTCACATTTTTAGAGGGTGGCAATAAAAATTTTGCAAAAAAAATTTTTTCCATATATCCGTGAGCCACCCTAGTGAGGTATACTTGATATCTCCTACAGTAGTGAACCCATAATGAGACTTGGCAACCAAGTATTATTGAAATCGTCCCCCTAACCTTATTGGCTGGATCCGCCCCAGGGGCAAAACGGGCACTACCCCTCCCTGGAAATTGGGGCTAAGAACCAAAACTTTCTAGAAAATTTGACGTAAGCAGCTCAATTCCGATTAACGGATTTAATTCTTGCAATGACCGTTTAGTTGCCGGTATGATACTCACTCTGCACAAGAGCTAGGTTCACTGTTCTGGTGTCATGGAGTGGTGAGCTTGCAGTTCATTCATGTGCGTTCTTTGCCTGCAGGGGCAGGTTGCCAAATTTGCAATCGGGTTGTTCTACTGTTAGTCTTTATTGCGTAACAATAACATGGCGACAAATCTTCTGTTCCCTTCAGGTTCGATATTAAGCGTTTTGCTGCATGTGACTGCTGAACGCAGACACCTTGGCAGGTAATGTAGCGAGATAGTGGCTGCTGGTAGCGGTAAGCAGGTACGCTATAGAGCGGTGGCATTTTCCCCCTATCCCTACAAACGAGGGACAACGTGGACGAGGTTTCTTCTTCATAACAGTATCATAGGTAATTTTATGATTGATCAAGATCGAATTGAAACAAATTTTCTACAGTTTCTTTTATTATTTTTGAGGTCAAAATTGTTCTTGAACAGTAGCAAGCATATTTGGTAACGATTTTTTTTCATAAATTTCCATTGCCCTTATCGTTTTTACTGCCCCCCTGCCCTACGATGTTCCGGCGTCCCTCCACAGAACGGTGGTAGATTGATTGTTACGTGCCCACGACGATATGTTTTATAATCTTTACCACAAACCATGGAGTCGAAAGTGCATCAACTGTTTTGATTCCAAAGTAACAAATATTTATTTTTGGAATCGATTCAAAATTTTAGTTGTTTAAACTGAATAAATCGCACCCGTGGAAACTGAAATCGCCCCCACAACGCATAAAATCGCCCCTTGGGGGGCGATTTCGCCCATGTTGAAGACTACTGCAGTGTAGATAAACATATTTTATTAATCACATGTGCACGACCGCATAAATGTTTATCGATGGCCGCAGGTTGTACACACATGCTTTAAAAGATACCACTGCCTCGCCGGTCATTTAACCCATAGCATTTCACTGCAGTATAGCAGTAATATCAGTTGGTTCGTAGAAAGAGAAATGTCGTACATCATATCAATCCATGCCGCAGAGAAAAACGCCATGGCGTTTAGTATTTACAAAATCTTTATTAGGAGTAGTAGCAGCACACCCACGAATCACAGTCACGAGCCGCTACTGGTTAAACCTCAATTAAAGTACTGTTCTCTATTTTCAAGTAAAATAAACTTCACGTCTGTTGAGTGTATGATAATGTTTGAGTATTTGTATCTGAAATAAGCAGATCAACTTGCGGTAACGCTATGCCCCTGTTCTCCGCATATTGAAGAGCTTGATTGGTCTCAGATCTGTCACCAGTGGATGGTGGTGGTGCTGGTCCCCCATTGCCTTTGATACCCCCAGATGCACTCAGGTGACAATCGTTCTTAATTTTTCGCTGAAATGAATGTATCTCCGCCTAGAGCAGCGGTTCCCAAACGGTGGTACGCGAAGGCCTTCAAGGTGGTACGCGAATAGGACTACTACTTTCTGTTTATCGTCACAAATATATATTCATAGCTATGTTTTTTACTTGTCGGGTTAAGTTAAATAATTCCTTAATTTTTGTGTACTTCCCTTGTTGGTTTTCAAAATGGCCATTATAATTTCTCACAGCCATTATCTTCATGTCGCATTTGTGCCAATTCTGGTTTTCCAAACTTGTGATCGAATAATATTTGGTAGATTGAGTTTTCCTGGAGAAATGTGGTACGTGGTGACAGTATGGGTCCCACAAATGGTACGTGATTAGAAAAAGTTTGGGAACCACTGGCCCACAGCAACCAAAATTTGGTGACGCGCGTGATTAATGTGTTGATGCAGTTCAAGTTCACAGTAGGAAACATGCCAAAGTTTTTGGCATTATGACAGAGCAATTGGAGTTGTTGCTTCGATTGCTGTCCACTAGGTTCGCCGACATTAGACGCATCAAATTTCGTCATGCACCTCGTGATGTGTTCTTTAGAGCTGAGACGCCACATCTCGAATAAATACCACACAACAACACCAAGTTAAAACTTTAAGGAGTGCAGTGTAACGAGAATATTTGGGGAGAGTCCTTATAACACAGCGTTCCGAAGACATATAAACACATTATGCTCCACTACACCCTAATATCGTGCCATTTAGATTACTTTCAGAGACCGATCAAATAAGAAAAGCTTCTTTGGTTTGTAAGTGTCCGCAGTGGCGTACCAAGGGGGGGTACCTGAGGGCCGCGGGCCCCGGGCGGCACTTCGCTGACCAAAAATTAATTTTTGAAAGAAGTTTAAAAGTTCTATTTTTTCGTTATTATTTTAAGACATTTTTGAATGTTCTACCGCTTTTCAATTTTCATGTTTAGAAGCTCTAGACTGGTAGGCTAGCTTAAAAGAACACGACATGTGGCTTTGAAGTGAGTGAATTGATAAAACGTTTGGGGGGCGAAGAGTTTTCTGAGAGGGGCCCAAATTTTTTAAACTATGTCCAATGGTTTTAAACTACGTCCAAAACATTTTTCCAAAGGGGGCAAAAAATTTTCCTGCGCCCCTATTTACGGGCATGCTTATTTGGGGGCCAGTTGTGCCCCAGTCCCTACACCTTCCCCGCCAGACAACGACATTTCAGCCATCTCAGTCAAAAGTCCTTTGCACAAAGGAAAGAGATGACACTCGACCGCAGACTGAAAACGTTAGGGCTCCAGTTGTTTTAGGTTTATATTGCCCCTGCTCTCAAAATCTGATAAAAGTTTGCATGAAATCAAGGTAAATAGTCAAGACTAACTTAATCCTTTTTCTTGTATCGTTGGTTTCTCAGTAACGTCCCAACTGCACATCATAACATTTCCTGACACTTAGGCATTGGCGACGAACATTTCGTTGGGGTGGCGATGGCTAGTCCATCTCTCAATCGGAGGGTTGAGCGTTTGATCCACGGCAACTGAGTGAATCGCCGTAGTGCTCCTTGGGCAAGATCGTTCGCCTAAACTGCACCGCTGAGAAGCATATTTCAGGCATTGGCATGCCGCTAATTACCGTCGCCAAAATTATAAATACAACATTTCTTGGCACATCTCATGCTATTTTTTAATGTTCAGTGGGATATTTTCATTAACTGCCATAAGCTGTAGCCCAGTCATTAGGTAAGTTAATCAACATTAAGTTTTGGCGGTTGAAGTGAAGAACTTTGCAAAGATAACTTTTCTCAGTTTCAATACAACTGCTGTTTTTTTGCATGACGTAATGGTGCCACAAAATGGCTTACCTGAAGCGGGGTAGTGCAGTTGGTGTATTTTCGTGCGTAACATTGAGCTCAGGTTATCGGTTTGAACTGCAAGTAGAGTGGATAAGAGCCAGCCGATAGGCAACGTGGTTTTCGTGAAGTCGCCTTTGTTCATCGGTACACTTTAAACATTGGCAGGCATAGAAAAAGTTATTTCAACAAGAAAAGTTTAAAATAAGGGGTTGCTCTCATTTTGATGAATTTGAGGCAAGAACCTTAGTCTGAATACCTAATGCAAGGGTAAACGATATGTTTAGATATGATTGTGGTTAACGCTTTTACTAAAAAGAGCGTTAAGCGAAATGGTTGTACAGCTTGGCAATGGCTGCACTGAATAAAGTTGTTCATCGCAATACCATCGAACGTAAGACGTTGTAGTCACTGCTGAGCAACCAAAAAGCCTAAGTTTTAGCTGGCATGGTTTGGTAATACAGTTTTCGAAATAGACGTCTGTTGGTAACCAGTCCCGTCGCTACGGGGGCTTTGGTGGCCTTAGCCCCCCAAAAAAGCTACAAGTCCCCTAAAATTGGAATATGAAACACTATAAATCAGTGGATTTTTTGTCAAATTTTAGAATGTCAGTCCCCCCTGCCCAAACGTAATCTCCCAATGAGAGTCGCGGTAGGGAGCCACGGACCATTAAAAGTTGAAAACCTATGAGTAAACTTTTTGCAGACCCGAATCGTTCTTTCCGTCATTGAGTTTGGATTCGTTAGGGATAGAGGTATGAATTTCTAGCTGGCGGCCAGAAAAAAGCTTGAAGAATTCTTGCTATGTTTAAAAATTTGGAAAATTCTTAGAGCATGGAATGGGCAAGATATCCTGGGATCTTTGGACAAGGAACTACAGCATGTCAGCTTGTTCTGTTTACAAAAATATTCGCACCTAAATGGAAAAATGGAAACTACACTTTTGAGGTTTGCCACTTTTAAAAATGTTCTTGCTGTTGACTATTGCTTCTTCCACCATAAATCATGTTGTTAAAGGTTAACCCTGGAGCAACGATATTGTATTGGAACGTCAAATGTTATTAGGGCACCAAAATTGCCTTTACAGGAGCCTCAAAGTCTAAATGTTGTTCCTCTGTCGCCTGTACATGTGAGTAATTCCCGGCAGCTTGTCCACGCTATCAAGAGGATGAATTCATTTCCTAGACTGGTCCAGATGGACGATTTGTGTTCCAATAGTGTGCTGGTAGCATACTTGTCGAACCAGATTTTGACAATTGCCCAATGCCCATCTATGTTTTCGTGGTTCTTTCTTTATATAAAGAAGTCGTAAAAGTTGACCCTAGTCTCGCTTTAGCGTTAATTTCACCTGTAAGCTTTTTCTTGCAATTTACAGGATTGAAAACCCGTAACTGACATGAAATCGATTTCCTAGTAAAACAGTTTGCGAGCAGATTTAGCTGCTCTCTCTTTATGGTACGTTGTCATTGAAGTGTGGATACGTGCAGTCACAATCCTCGCAAAGTTATGAAAGCACAGCATGACAGGTAGATTGCTCGCACACCCTAATTCTTTCCTGAAATAAAAATCGTATATCTACTTTACCGTTTCAGCATTTTTAAAATTGACACGTTTGATGGGCCAAAGGTCAGTAGCATATTGATATTTACTTTGTGCACGTGATGTGCCCGCCGACAGTCTGCAAATGTAATCAGTGGTTGGTGGAAGCTGGTGCAACAGACTCGAATTTTGAGAGCGAAACAAGTCCAGTAACCAATTCCCAGCGACGTTGCCCAGAAACCTCTGGAAACGTGGTCTTTGCTCTAGCATTAAATAGAAGAGTTTGTTAAGAGGAAATGTGTAAGTCGCGCTTGTGCGGTGGATGACTACTGTTAGTTACACATTTTCGGAAAATGTCACTGTTTAGGCAAACCAAGTTATAATTGGCCCTTGGCATAAAAACGCCTTCACCGCACCCATGTGCAAAATTCAAAGTATAAGCAAATACTTATTTGGAAATCAGGACAATACTTCATGCAGCCCTAAATTTCCACCTTTGTCTGCATCGCCACTTCCAAGCAAACTAAGCACGAACAGCAACGAGCACAAGTGACTCGATAGTGTCAGTTGCTAAGGAGAGACCTTTACAGATTTATTCACTTTTGACTGCTGGATTGCCATAGCAAAATAACAATGCACTAGCACGGTGAATGTGATTTGCATCGACTGGTGAAAATTTTACCTTCAGTAGATTAAATGTCACAATACTGCCGAGCTGAGACTTTATTAATCAACGAAAGTGTTGGACCATTACATCAAAATAGTGCAAGCTTTTGAAATGTTTTACATGCAGGGCTTAAATTTCCACTTAATAATTGAATGGTTGACAGGATAAGACACCATAATATCGAAAAAACACATGCGATAAGGGAAGAACACACTAGTTAGGTGCTGGCTTATTAAATGTAAAATCTATTTCTCAACGTGGAGAAATTTTCTGTGTGGTTTTCCTTTCGCTCTGTGTGGTTTTCTTTTCCATTCGGATTGACGCTGACTTTCCCAGTGTTTTTGTGTTTCTCGACGTAGTGAAACCATTTCACTTTGCAAGTGGAGAGGATCGTTCGAAAAAGTAGGCAGCAGAAACGTGAGTCCTTCGCTCTGGTAAGAAGCAAAGGTAAACCAGGGTTGATAAAATTTTCCTCTTTGGCCTTCGAAAAGCCGCTTTTCTGATCACGTTGCAAGCATCAAAGATTTGACACGCTTCTGAAAAGTTTGTTGTGCTTCTTACCTCGACGCTGGAAGGTTTCGGATCCACGAACGAATATTTACGTTTGTTCGCAATGCTGTTGATCTGAAGTGACGTAACACCGGCATGCAGGATTTTTGGGGACTTGAAGTTTGTAACGGATTTGCGAGTTTTGGGAGGCGATGAGTCCAAAAATCGTATCCAATTTTGTCCATCTTGTCAGGATTAGCCGCTACAGAGCATACGTTTTGCAGTTTTTCGCAAAACATTGAAAAACCTCACCAAAAGTTTCAAAAGTTAACTCCCACCAGTTTTAACTTAAAAACATATTTTGTAATCACTAGTTGTGCTTTTAAATGTTGAAATGCTTTATCAGCTGTTGTTGAACTGCGTAGACCCATAGGGAGTGAGTTAGTGGTAGCCTGATTAACGGTGTTGATTAACGGTGTAATTTCTAGTTTTTTTGTTTGGTGTGGTTTTGGTTACACACAAACAAAAGACAGAAATTGTTTTAGGTAAATCGTATTTCTAATTAGTTCGACGATATTTACCAAGGTTAGATTATCATGAAAGCTTAAGTTCACTTAACTTTGCCTGAATGTGAGTCAACCGAAATATTAACACAGACAAACTTAATTGCAACTTCTTTGTATTTAGCAACGTGTAAAGTAACGTACTTGATTGTTACAGATCAGTCTTCGGTAAAGTTCAGATGTCAGACTTGTTTTTTAAGCCGAGCTTCTGAAAAGATAATATGGTTGGATGTTTTTATCTTTGATGGCAATCATTCAAACCTTATCATCTTCTAGCTATGTTCTGTGAAGAAGAGTTTCACAGTTTACTGTAGCACGATACAGTTGCCGTACTCTGAAAAGAACATAATACATGCATAACATGATTGTTTTAAGAAATGTTATTTCATATACATTGCCTTTACCTTTAATTGAATTGTCTTCGTTGTTTGATGAGGGAGTGAACAGAGTTTACCTCGTGAAATAAACAGGGATTAGTTTCACGGATTCGATGTTTTTCTGAGGAAAACAAATTGCGAGCATAACGGCGTTACTTTACTATATAGTGTGCACATTGTTCTCACCTTTTAGTGATCTTCTTTATGGTGGTAAGCAAAGCTTACAGGAGTGAACAACTGTCATAGCTGTTCACCTCGTGTAATCAACACTACGTTAATTATACGGGCGGACGAATATTCTTCTTGGAGTGAATAACTGCCATAGCTATTCACCTCGCATAACCAACACTACTTACACGGCTCGACGAATCTTCTTTTCTTCTTCTTGAATGCTTCTCTTCAAGTCTTCTTGCTTCGAGTTCGTGCCGCAACACAGCTCAGCTGGTTGGTGTTTTTGGCTGCTTTTATAGCTGCTGAGTTATGTTTGTTCTTTGAAAACACCTTGTTTCCATGGTCTAGAGCGGTCTTGTGGCTCTCCTGCAGGTGGGCGTTTTATTGTTCTTTCTTTATATTTTGTTGTGATTAAGTTTCAGTCATGTGCTGCTTGTGCCATCGTGTCGCTTTCTCATGTCGACGGATGTTGCCCATGGCAGCGCATGATCTTTCTCTGTTCTTTATATTTCAGCTATGGTTTACTTGCTTGGATGTCTATCACTCTTTCCTATGTTTTTTGTGTTCCTACCGACAAATCTTTTCTTTGTGTGGGTGTTTATTGTGTCTCGTGCTTAGAAGGCTTATGGTTAAGCCTGTGTTTCTTCAGGTCATAACCTCTTGTAACCTTTAGTTTATCGTGGCCTCGGTTAATCTTTCTTCTAATGTCACGAGGTCTTGGTTGCTTGGTTACAAGTTCTTGGTTTTGTCCTGTTCTGAGTTTATGGTTTCGTATATATTATTCAATGTGGGGGGTCTAGTTAAGGTTTCTTTGAAATTGTGTTTTGGGGACAAAGTTCCCACAACAACGGTAACTACAATAAAATCCTATGTCAGAATACTCTGTGCCTGGTAACATAGTTGATGAGCATGACTGGATGATTTGCAGTAAATTACAAGACTTTGTGCATGTTGGTTGGGCAACATAGTGGATACACAAAATTTCCATGTTTCTTGTGTCTGTGAACCGCAGGGCTTGCCAAGAGCATTCGACTAGGGAAAGCTGGCCAAAGAGAGAAGGATTCGAGATTGGTGAAAGAAATATTATACACTGTCCTTTGTTGATTAATCCAAACAAAGTGTCATTTCCTCCTCTCCATATCAAAGTATGAAAACAGTTTGTAAAAGCTTTAAATAGGGTACGTGACTGCTTTGCATGTTTGTGTGAAAAGCTCCCTGCGCTGAGAACTGAAAAGTTGAGGGCAAAAATTTTTGATGGCCCGCAGATATGGCGTTTAATGCAGGACAAATATTTTCCACTTACCATGACAACCCTGGTAAAAAATGCTTGGCGGTCACTTACAGCAGTTGGCGAAAACTTCCTTGGATATTTTAAAGCTCTATTACGATATGCTATTACGACTTTTTAAAACAGCTTTTAAAAAAATATGTATAAGCTTTTAAAAAAATATAAGATATAACGACCTTTTAAAAAAATATAACTATTACGACCTTTTAAAACAGCTGTTAAATTCTTATGAAAAATTAGGGTGCAATATGAGTGTGAAGGTTCATTTTCTTCATATTCTTCCTGAAAACGTGGAAGCAATGATTGAAGAGCAAGGAGAGTCCTTCCACCAAGATATAAAAACAAAGGAAAAGATACCAGGGATTCTGGAATATCAACATGTTGGCAGACTCTTGTTGTTGCTTAGAAAGAGGTTGTTGGCAGTAGCTACTCCCGAAAAACACAGAAAAGGCAATTTCAGGATTAGCAACCGTGCAATCTTTTCTGTCATAGAAAAAGAGTATGCTATCATGTTTGGGATATTTTTTGCAATTTGACGTTGTTTTGTCACCACAATCTTTACATTGCAACGCAAGGCCATAATATCCGTGTGGTTTCTCATCTGTGTCTTGTAAGTCACAGTTGCAAGTATACAGTATACACTAACTGAAGTTTTGTGTTTGTTTAACCTCTGTATGTTTTCTATGCTGCACACTGTTCTTCATAAGCTAGTTTAAAAATGATGGTTATTACAAGAAGTCTGTTGTGTGAGGACATCAGCATTGGGGTGTTCCGACGTCTTACGGTACTCGATGGTATAGTTGAATTGGTCGAAGAAACAGAGCCCATCGAGATAAACGGTTTGCCGCGAGGGCAGGAGTCGGCTTTTTCGGCCCAAACATGGCCACCAAAGGCTGGTGGTCAGTCACCGAAATGAACTTTCTCCCATATAAATACTGGAAGAATTTGTTCAAGGCGTAGATGATGGCTAACGCTTCTTTTTGGATCTGACTGTAATTGCGCTGGCTTGCTGTGAGCGTCTTGGAAATGTTGGTTGTTGGTCGTTCACTTCCGTCAGAATAGTAGTGAAAAAAGGTGGCGCAAATCCCGACCGCTGAAGCATCGCAGGCGACTCCTAATGGAGGGATGGATCAAAGTGAACGAGCACCTTAGCTGTAGATAAAGAGTTTCTTCATCCGGCGAAAAGCTGCTTCCTCTTCTGACCCCATGCCCACCGATACCTTTCCTGGTTAGACGGTATAGCGGTTCTGCCACTGAAGCGAAATTGGGTGGCAAAAACTTGGCGTAGAATTACACGGAGCCGAGAAACGAACGTAATGTGGACACGTCATGCTGCGTTGGGATCTCGTTGAGGTCATTGACCTTTGGACCTAGGTGAATTCCTTCGCTGGACAGCACGTGCCCCAAATAAACCACCTGTGGTTGGGCGAAGGTACATTTCTCAAGTCGGCATCGCAGTCCTTTGTCACGAAGCCTCTTTGTCACGAAGCCTTTCTAGTAGACGGCGCACATTCTGTAAATGTGCTTCCGCTGTTGCACCACTGCGGAGAATGTCGTCCAGGTAAACGGCTACACCGGGAAGATCACTGGTGATGTCGTCCAGTACTTGTTGAAAGTACCCAGGGGCGGAACTGATTCCGAAAGCAAGTACGTTCTGAAGTAGAACTCCGCGATGTGTGCTCAGCGCGAGCCTTTCATGATTTCTCGGATCTAACTTGACCTGGTTGTAGGCATCTGCCAGGTCAATCTTGGTGAAACCATAACCACCACCCAATCTTCGCATTAATCCTTCAGGAAGTGGCAACGGGTTTCGCTGTGTTTCCAGCTGCAGGTTGACGGTTACAGAGTAGTCGCCGCAAACGCGTAAATCAGGTTTGTTGGAAGACTGGGTCGCCTTTCTCACTGGAACGACGGGAGTTCCCCAATCATTGAATGACGTAGGCGTCCAGATGCCTCCAGCGATTCCAGCATCGTAGGCTTGCGGTAATTCTTCCTGCATTGCAAATGCAACGGAGCGTGGTTTGCAGAAGATGGGCCTTGCTTCTGGTTTAACTTCAACCTCGAGTTGCACACCACGGAGACACCCCAACTCGGGCTTGAAAAGCTCGTCAAACTCGGTGCACAAATCACGCTGTCAGATCGCGATCCACGCGGTCAGATCGAGGAATAGCCAGCAACTGGTGATCCGTCTTGTCAAACGTAGCTTCGGAAAACAGCAGGTCATCCAGGGAAATCCGCATGGCTCTAATAGCATCCCGACCAAGCAGATTCAAATCGGGAATTTCGGACACAAGAAATGAAACTGGGTATGACTTGCTGACATCATCGTACTTGGCGTCGGCGGTAAAAGCTCCAATGATCGGCAGTGGATGTTTACTTGCCGAATGGTAACGCCACTGAGCCTGTTGAAGTTTCGGCTTTCCCAACTCTGTCCAGACGCGAGTGGAAATGAAACTTCTTTTTTGCTTATCCTTTCCATGTTGCTGACGATACAATGCCAATGCACGTTCACAAAACGCTTTGCCCTTTCTACACCATAACGAAAATTCCCCCTGCTACGCAGGGGCGTAACGAGGGGGGAAGGGGGCACAATTCCCTGGGCGCCGAATCACTATGGGGGCGCCATAAAGGCCCAACAATATCACAAATACTTTCTTCAATACAGTACATTTGCATCCGAAAGATCTCAGGTTCGAACATAGGGGCACCAAACCTGCTTCCTGCCCCGGGCGCCATCTAACCTCGTTACGCCACTGCTCCTACGGCAGCAGTCGCAAAAATCGCGCTTCGTTGGCGCAGCAATGCTTCTTTTTCATGTATGCTTCTTTTCACACCGCACAGTACAAAACTACGAAGCTTACCACTATTAGCAGTCACTGTTTCGCAGCATTTTTGGCCAAAGATGTCTGCGTTCTACAGTCACATGCGGTTAAACGCGTACGACCGTAACTGAACCTTTGAAGATTTGTTGCCATGTTATTGTTGCGCAATAAAGAGTAACAATCGAACAATCCGCTCACAAGCTTTGCTACCTGCATCTGCATGCGAAGTAGCGAACATGAGCATAGGCGTAGCCAGGGGGGGCAAAGAGGCCATGCCCCCCGCATGTTTTAGAAAATATAGTCATTTTGTGCTTTGAGAGGCGCTTTTCTAAACAAAATAGTATTATTCACCTAAAATCAAGCATTTTGCTCCCCAAACGTTTGAGCTGGCTACGCCACTGAACATGAGTAAACTGCAAACTCACCACTTCATGCCACCAGAACAGAGAACCTACCTCTTGTGCAGTGTGTCATACATGCAAATAAACTGCTATTGCAAGAATTAAACTAATTAATCGAAATTGAACTGCTGTTTTCAGATTTTTTAAACGTTTTTGGTTTTAGACCAGATTTCTAAGGAAGCAAACGCCCGTTTTCCCTCTTCGCGGACGTCCATGGTTACAGATTCACTTGTGCTTCTTTTCACACAGCAAAAATGCGTGGCTTGCCGCGATCACCAGCCAGTCACTGTCTTGCTGCATTACCCGCCACGATGTCTGCGTTCAATAGCACTGCTGCCACAGGCTTCTCTACAAAATCAGTCGATTCACAAAAAAATTCACTAGATCTGAAACAAATTCACAAGATTCAACAATTTTTGTCAAAGTTTGCAATTTTACTTGAAATGATTTAATTATTTACTTCATCACCCCAAAACCTTTGCATCATTTGCAAGTTTGTTAAAATAGATCATGCTGAAGCCTGGAAAATGTCATACCAGCAATCATCAGGAGCTGAAAATGACACCACACTCGGAGTATTTTAGACCAATCTGCCTAACATTTATATAATTATTTATTCTGCAGCGTTCCTGCAACAAAATGAAAATACCGTCATGGTCAATATTGCAGTGACAAATTGTGTGAAAGTGAAAAAGATTAGAAACTCAGATTAAAAACGCTTGTATGTTCTGTTGGTGCAAATCTCCAAACAACCATTCACGTAATTAATTGTTTACGAATTGAAAATTGGCTGAAAAGTTTTAAAAAAGACAACCGATTTTCCTCAAAATATACTTTGCAAAAACTCACTAGATTGCATTGAAAAATCACTAGATGACAAAGACATTCAGAGACAACCGCGATATCAATACTGTGCAGCAAACAAGCTGCGAGCCACCTTTTCCCGATTTTCAAATCCAGTTGAAAACGTAGTGTTTCGTTCCTTTTGTACGCCCATGTATGCATCACAATTACGGTGTAATTTCAGGAAGTCACGCATGCAGAGATTGCGTGTGGCATATAATTTTGGATGCAGAGCTCTATACAACCTGCCCTGGAGAGCGAGTGTTAGTAGCCACCAGGTTCTATGTAACATTCCTACCTTTGAGGCTCTGTTACGAAAATACAAGTACCTGTTTCTCGAAAGATGCAGAAAATCTAACAACACATGATTACGTGCTTTGATGCAGTCAGATTGTTTGTATTCGTCCCTATCCTTTGAACACTATAATCGCATTTTACTCTGTGAATGAGTGATCGAACTTTGCTGTATCCGTTTGATTGATGGCGTGTCATGCCACAATGCTTGCGCATTTTACCTAGACTCGACCAATTCAACAATTGGCGCCCTACTCCGCAATAGTCTTGCAACAAGTGTTACGTGTTAGCTAACTTAAGCGTTATGAATATGTCTGTAATCCTATGGTTCTGTCTTCAATGCAGTTGCAAAAAGTGTCTGTAACCCTGTGATGCCGCCGGCTTCAATGCCTTGTACTACGTGCTGTTTTGTCTGTTTTTATCGACCTGCGATCTGCAGAATGTGTGTTCATACTATCGGCTTCGTGTCTGCTCACAAACAAATAAATTCTATCAAATTAGGCCAGTGTAAAAATTGTTATGCGTGGCACGAGTGTTCAAAAGCAACAAGCGATGAAACGCCTTCTATCGTAACTTTAAACGAACCTTTGAAGATTTGCTGCCGTGATATTGTTACGCAATAAACACCAACACCAGAAAAAATTCGCTCCCAAGTTTGGCCACGCCAAGGAGTGAACACGAGTGAATTGCAAGCTCACCACTGCATGACACCAGAACAGTGAACATGGCTGTTGTGCAGTGTGAGTGTCACACCGGAAAATACAGTGGCATTGCAAACATTTAATCAATTGATCGGAATTGAGCTACTAACTTCATGTTTTTTAGAGAATCTTGGTGCTTAGTTTCAATCTCAAGGGGGAAATGCTTTTTTCCCCCCTGTGGACGCCCATGGTCAGAAGTGATGACAACATTTTTTTGAAAAATTTCGGAAAAATGCACACATTTTGAAGTCTCGAGTCTCGGTCTCGAGCTTCAAGTCTCGAGTCTCGGTCTCGTCTCGAAATTTTAACCAGGTCTCGGTCTCGGTCTCGAAGGTTACAGTCTCGACTACATCACTGGTCTTAATACGTTGCATGAGTGAATCGAAGTGACCTTATACGAGCGAAACGCACAGTAAACTGATTGGAGCGCATCTAAAAGAGGTTGATTACCCCCGAGGTATTGCTACAAAACAGTTTTTGATGAAGCAATATGTACAAATGGTATTTTTCACAGAAAGTAAAATTAATAGGCAATTGAATTTAGGCACACAAAAATGCATGTGCAAAAACACTGTGGTCCTAGTAAAAAGCGCATTTCGTTGGTTTTGCCCAAAAAGTTTGTAAAGTGGAGAAAAGACAGCAATAGCTACAAGTATGCCTTTCTAGGGAGTAGTAGATGGACATGTAGACTTGAATCCGTACAACTTGTCATTTATTCTTTTCGGGTGATGAGTAAACGCTTGATGCACAAAATTATTTTAGACCAATTAACTAAAACGTAGGTAATGAGATCACACCTGAAAAGAGGCAACAATACAAACTTCCTTATTTTTAACTATTGTCCGTGTTATACAGCCCGCCAAGATTTATTTTTCTCCATGTTTAGTTTTTGGTATGAAACTCCAGGACAATTCTTTACTTGTTTTTACCTTACTTTGTTACAGGTTTGATTATTTCAGACTAAGCCTAGTGAGCACTGACCATTTTAGATAGCTCACAAACTCAGTAGCGTTATTTCGACAAATTTTCACAATTTTTCTGATAATGATTCTGTTAAAAGATTACCAACACTTTGTTGATTTATATTTTGTAGATTTTGAGACTTGGATGTTCTGATTTTGAAACAGTTGTTCAATGAAAGAGTTTTTCTTGAAAAAATGACAACCGCGTTAAAGTTGTCACATATGGCTGTTATTTCGAAAACTGAATTTCACAATACGTTGCGTTTTTTCTGTCATTTGTCACAAATTTTGCATAACACTTAAATAGGTTACTGTATTGTCCAAGTGAAAAAAGAATCTCGCTGGTCTGAATCTTTTAAGTTCCAGATTATTCAACTTCGATATTTAAAAAACAATCAGGTAGGTGGCGCTCTTGACTCAGTCACAGAATAGACCAGTATGGTGGCCCGTTTGTGACATGTAAAAATTTGCTACATTTCAAAAATCATTGAAATTTTTTCTTTTTTGGAAAATCTATTTCAACTGAGTTTTTTTTGATAAAGAAAGATTAATTATTTTCTTAAAAACAATGTCACTAAAATTTTCATGACCAATTTTGTTTTTCATTACTGAACCCAACTCCCCCAATAATGTGTTTTCAAATGAAATTTGCGAATAAACCCTGTTGTAAACACATACGAGTATGTGACATATTCGTTTTTACTGTTGTTTTTCAAATGTAGTATGAGTAAACAAGTTGAGGATTTCATAAATAGCTTAACCTCTTTTTGTTAACATCTTCAGTTCAGTAAGGTTTTCTTGAGCTAACAGCTGAGCCCAGTGTACGTCCTTAAAACGTAATGATCACAAGCGTAACTGCGACTAAGCCCCATACACATTGCTGGGAGCTTATGCGCTCCACCCAAACCTCTGTCTACATTTTTGCCGGTTTATCTGAAAAATATGCAGTAAGATTAAGTTTAGGAATCACAAGCTCTAACTAACTGCAGCCTATAATCATTAAGTTCCGGAAAATGGGATGCAATCCTTCTTTTACTCATGTCAGAGTTATGCAGTGCTATAACTGACATAGAACAGCCATCTTTCTGATGCAAGTGAAGAACCCTAAAACAAGGTCTGCTAGAAGCTTTATTGAAATCAGCCATGGTGACCTTTACTCATGCTTGTTGTCTACTATTTCACGTCACACCTATGACATATATCCACTGTACGTAGGCTAATCTACCTGCAAGTGAGTAAATGCAAACCCACCTTACAAAATGTTTCAATTTCTGATATGTATTTTGCAATCTCCGCTTACCGTAACTACCATAAATTAAAATCAAACTTCGGCGAAAATGAAATTACTATAAAGACATTAGGTTTTTGTTGGGGGAATGCAAAGCAGCATACGGTGGAAGAAGCAAGGTTGACGCTGATTTATTAGACAAAAATTGCACAAAAAACGAAAATGCAACATATGAATTTACAACGTGGTTCATTTGCAAACTTCGATTGCAAACTCTTCGTTGGAGGAGTTGAGATTTTCAGCGAACTTGGGCTCACTAGAGAAAGAAATACGTCTTATTTTCAGCGACCTTTTTAATATAACAATATTTTACATGGCGCACACAGGCCAGCGTAGACCAGTAGACCAATGTTTTTTGGTTAGGACTAGATTTTTCTGTGAGTGAAACGAAATTGTTAAGTTGTACCAATCCAGACACTGCACAATTCAAAACCAGGCCTTTCTGCGTAATGTGGATGCTTGCAGCAATTAAAAGAACTTTGTAGACAGTTTGAACAATTTCTGACAGAAAAATCACAAAAATCAGTAAAAACATTGGAGAATGAAAACACGAGAAAAATAAACGCATGCTTTCACAAAGAAACAAACCAAAGCTTCGTGCCTTGCGATGCACTGCAATTCCAATTATAGATTTGTGCCTTGCTACATTTGGGACAATGGTCTTAGTTCTGGGCTTAAATTTTTCGTACTTTTCCTTAACTAAAAAACAAACTTTTTCAAGTTTTTCGAAAACCCTTTGTTTCAAATGAAAAGAAATGTGAATATATTAAAACTGTGGTTAGCTTTGCTAACTCAGGTAGGAACTACGTGTGATACATCAACACGGATGACCTGTCCATGAAAGGTCCTCTTGCTAATAATAATTTCGCCTCTGGTGTTAGCCTGTTTGCTACGTCAACAGCAGATCAGACGATGGCAGGTCGGCCGTGCCTCACTTTTAAGAAATGATGTGTATAAGCACAGGGGAAACCACAGTTTAGTGAAAAGCGGACATAAGCGTTTTATGTGTAAATTGACACTTTGTGATTGCTGAACAGAGTCAGGCGAATTGCAAGCGACGTTAAATAACCTGTTAGCAGATGCAGCAGTCTATCAGTCAAATACTAAAGCAGTCATTACTGCAGCAGATTGGTGCACATGCATTTCCAGAAAACAAAGTCCAAAGAAAGCGATTGTGCTATCTATTTGCAGTAGCGTTTCCAGCTATTTTGTGGAGCTGTTTCTGAGCCATCTGCTTTTTAACATGTTGTGTTACGTCTTCTGTCTTATTAGAATAGAAACGTTAGTGAAATGATTTAAAACAAAGCAGTTGCTATGTTCCAAACAAAAAAACTTATAAAGTAAAAAAGCTTCATTTTGTTACTACTGTACAATGAATCATTTTTTCACCACGATCTGTGCTTACTTGTTATAAAGGACACGTTTTGTGGAGACACAGGTATTGTGACTGCGAATTACTATTTACTGCTCCACCGAACTCTTTAATTTTTCTTAGGCGGTTTCCCCACAATTTATGCCTTGAAATGGTAAACCACGGTGGAACCAAAAAGCACCAGCAAGCAAATCTTCATCATAGAGGTTTTTGTATCCAGCTATTCATCTCTTTTAAAGAAAATATTTTACTTTTCAAGGGAAAGGATATTAAATTGTATAGAAGGTTTTCAATTTTTAGAAATTACTTACCTGTGTTTTCTTACCAGTTGCAAAAAACTGCTGAAAATGTGTACAGTATATTGTTGTGGCATTTTCAAGGTGTGCCACTAGGAAAATTTGGAATACGGTAATCTAATGCAATAACTGCCAACTAAGTCTACACTCTGGAAAAATACACAGAGTGCCAACAAAATAAATCCATTTTGCTCCATATGAATTTCAACATGGTTCAAAATTAAGAATCAAGATTTCGAGAATCAACTAGAGTTCGAAGAAGTCAAAAACGCTTTTTCGTCATGAGTCACAACCACAGAGCTATCTGTTGTTTGTTGTATTCGCAGAAGTTACAAGATAATCAGCTAAACGTTTCTTCCAGTGGTAATACTACATTACTTTTCGTTCGACGTTTCGCTGACTTATTCAAAAAGAGTTAGTCATGTTAATATTCTGACGACAATCAGTCACAAAGAACTAATAACTTAAAGAGAGGTGCTGTGATGTATATCCAGAATATTCCAAGCAGTATACAACAATTTAAGACAAGAGGTAAATAATTGAGAGGTAAACCAAGTGCAAAAATATGGCTGGAATATACGTACTTCTATTTTTGCACTGTTTGTAGAATTTGAAGTGCACAAACACGGTAGGCATAAGACATACGTCAGAAAAATTTTAAAACGTTTCACAATGCACCAATGTTCAAGCCCACAAGCAGGAAGTAAGCTGCAGGAAATGTTGTAGTTTGACGTGTAGGACGTTGTTTTTTGAAACTGCAGTGTTTCGTTATTTTGTTACGATTTCTTGGCGGAGTGTCTGTTTCGTGCTTCTTTAACCAAGTTCTGGAGGCTACTTTGTTTCTTCAATCTATTTGCTGTATGTTTGCTTATTCTGAAGAGAATCTGGTAAAAAGTTTTAAAGCAATTTTTGCGAACCATAATCAAAATCTGATTTAATTCATCAATGTTTAAGACTACAAATAAATCCTAATATAATTAAATCAACGCCCCAGGGAATGTAAAGTGTAGTAACATCCACCACTGATGTATTAATTTATACATCCCCTAGGGTAGACCGTTATTTTAATGCTGTCGGATTGCTTGAACAGCAGTTGTCGTTTCTACAAGAACGGTAATCCCAAAAAAATAAAGTTACACAGTAATATAAAGTAAACTAAAACTGGAACAAAATTAAAGTTAATTTTTAAATGTAAAGTTAGGCACCATATTGTTTCCTGAAAAGCCCTTTGCAGTGGGATATAAATGTTCAGCTTTTAGGCTAGTTTCAACCTATTAGTTCCACGACCATTATCAGGCTTTTCACTCTATGGAAAACTAAATTTTTCATATTTAATGCACGGGCGCAATTCGGTGGGGGACACGGGGGACGCGTCCCCCCACTATTTCAGACAGTGGGGATATAATATGCCATGTCCCCCACATTTTTCTCTTTAAGTTTCGTAATATATTGGTTTCACACCAAGCTGACCCTCTCACATTTTATAACAAAATTGCGCTTATATTTAATTAACATTTATTGCTTTAGTGATATCATATGAAGCCTGTATATTTAGATGAGGAGCATTCCATACCACCGCTGGCATGGCGGTGTCGCCTTTCTGTCTGACGCTGTTAAGTTCACTACTGCAGTATAGACGGAACAACTCTTTAATCCGAAAAGGTTTTAAAATAATATTTTCAAGAAGAAGTAAAAACTAATATTCGTCGATAAAAGAGAACCGAAGTTCTATTCGGCTATGCATGTGAAAAAGCGTAAGAAATGAGCAAAGAACTGTTTATTTTCAAACAAACACCACTTAAACACTACTAAGAGGCTGAGCTGTAAACTATCAGCTTGGAAGCATTCCCAGACCTTACAAACTGCATAACAGCTTCGTTGGCAAAGCTGCTTGGGCAACAGAGCTGCAATGAGGGAAAGAAAGGAACAACAAACAAGTGCTGTGTACAGAAAATCAGAAGATGTGTTGGCAAATATGAAATCAGTGGGTAGCAGCAGTCAGAAGAACAAGACTTCTGCGAAAGTAATCTCCTGAGCTGCATTTTATGCATACATAACTATATGCACGGGTAAGGTAGAAACACGCTGTGGGAGCAGTTCGGGACCGGCTGAGTGTAGCAAGTACATAGTAAAAAAAATTAAAAAATAATTTTTATCTCTTTCACAAAACATCCTTAGTTTCGTCAAGCTTGGAGGACTGATATAAAAATATATTGGAAAACCACTTAGCGGGAGCATGATTTGTTTTTCAAATACCATCGTATATACTACAATACAGCTTTTTCCGGTGAAAGGTATGTTTTTTCTAAAATAAGATTTTGATCTAAAAGTGATAAAGCAATCAAAAAGATCAAAGGTTATTTTTGGGAAAGGATCACGAAATTGTTTCTCCATAGTTTTATTATTCTGCACGGTTGAAGGCTTCGTACATAAATCAACTATCTACACCTTTATGTATCTTACAAAGCCTTGAAAAAAGGTTTTTATTGCAGTGTTTTGGTTGTCGTTTTTCATATATTTTTCCAAATATGTGTAGATAAGATAGAGTACCGCTATTGATTATATTAGCTATTTTCTGTAGCATCGAATAAAATTATAATTGACAATGTGTTTCATCGGAAATGATATTAAAATAAAAACGCAGAATTTTTCTTTTTGCATATAAACCTGTTTCAGCATTTTCGAGCATGTGGCGGCATGTTTCGTATGAAAAAGTATAAAGCCACGAGAATAACCAATTGAACTTATACAGCTTTTCAGAGCAAAAACATGAGAGTAGCAGACTGCAGAGCGAATCAAAAAATAAGACGAAAAGTTACTATTTTGAAATTTAAATCAATTTTGGGCTCATCAAGATAAAAGTTATAACTCAACCAAGACACAGAAAGTTTAGTTTTACAAAAATACATTATGTTTCCGCATTAGCGCAATTTCAAAAATATGCAGCTTGCGGCATCCTGAGGATTTCAGGGCGTTTGAATGAACCAAAAATTTTGGTTGCCACTGATGATTGGAAACGCTTTTAAATTTGGAAAAACATCCGGCATTAAACGTCGGTAGGTTATTTGCCTCATTGATATAGTGGTCAACCCAGTCCCGTCACCACAAGGGTGGCTTTGGTGGACTTAGCTCTCCCAAACAAAACTCCAATCCCCCGAAAATTGAAATATAAAACACTATAAATCAGTGGAGTTTTTGTCAAATTTTTAAATGTCAAGCCCACCTGCACAAACGTAAAGCCCTCCTAATGAAAACTTTCTGGCGACGGTTCTGATTCAACTTCTGAGTTAGCATCCCCAGATTTATGGCGTCATCGCTTTCCTTCTCAATGATTTGATGGTTTCCCATTTTTTATATTTACCTCACCATCAGCTTGTTACGTTAGTCCAACGATCCGTGCTTCATTTATTGAATCTTGCTGACGATGAACACAGTCGTTTTCACAAGACCGACATGATTTTTATCTTTGTTTTTGAAATTTTTGTTTTTAATTAGACTTTGCAAGATTTTTACATTTTACTAAGATCATCAGAACTTATATCAAAAGTGGCGTAGTGGTCAGCGGCTTCGTTTAGCGCACTCAGATACAGAAGTTGCAAAACTGCATGCCTGTAGGAGAATTCTCAATTTTCTTGTTTCTCAAAAGTTCGCGTGCCGTAACACGCGGTTTATTGTTTGCTTTACAGCAAGAAGTGATCGTAACTCCTTGTTTTGTAAAAAACAAATGTATTTGACCAGGCTTTCTGCAACAGGAAGATCTGCCAACTAAATGAAAAATATTCTAGAATAAAGCACCACAGATCCAATATTTGCAATAAAAGTGATGCACAGAAGAACAAATGCCAACAAACAATTGGCAAAGTTAATTGCTCTTCTGGTACTTGCTTCTTTCATCTACTATTCTGCGGTTGAACAATTCCACAGCCACCTACAAGAAGACATGATTGAAATACGTGAGTCGGGGTGTCAGTAGGACAATTAACGAAAGAAAGTATTTGAAAAAATCAAGCTTCAGAAAAATGAAAATTTTGGCCCAAAAAGTAATGGTCTGTATGTAGAGATGCCTTGATATTTATACAAATGAAAATGCTTATTGTTGCTTATTATTCCACGATCTTATCGGAAGCGATACGTTCCAAAACAATGGGGAAAGTGGTGCAGTCAACGGACCTCCGCATTGGATAGTAAATTGCCTTAATTAATTATGCAGTTTTCCTAAAGTTCAGATAGAACGCCATTTCTTCAAATTGAAATAGCTGGGCTTTGCATGAAGATTACAGCCATCCTCATCGAGTTATCGAAACTGATACAAATGGCATATAGGACAAGTTCAGGCACTGGATATGCCTGTCATCTTTTTTTGTGAGACATACACAGATACAAAAGCATTTTTCGAGTATTCTCGTTATCAAATTTAAAAGATAAGATCATTTCCTGCAAGGTTTAGTATCTGCTTGAACGCCAGCTTGCTGATGGTACGACAAAATTAGAGCTTTGATTCAGTGACGGGTGTATTGTGTAACGCTTTAATATTCTCATGAAGACACGCACTTTGACAAGAACGACTTCTCAATAATTTAGCGTGTCTTATCGTTGTGAATATCTTACCCACCTATACTTCATACGCAAACTGAAAAGATAACTAAATGCGATTAAACTGAGCGGATTACTTCGCGTCTATGTGTTGTCTTTCACAACAAGATAGATTGGGTGCATATATGCAAACATCTACACGAACTATGCAGCCAAGTATCTGATCAGAGTTTACCAAACAAGCAGACCATAAAGTTTCCCTGGTAGAACAGAAGGTCCAGCCAGGATTGCCGCGGGTGATGCGAAAACCTCGTATGGAAGCTATATGACCTAGGCGCGCTGTTGACGAACGGTACGCAGAGGCACAGTCGGAAAACCGTTAGTAATTGCGACGCAGAACTTACTTTTGTCTTTACTGTGTCAGGAGCAAGGGTGTCAGTAACTACCAATCAAACAGTAACACAGTGTGTTTCCAACATGTTCTGCTTCCCGGAAAACGTCTTTTGCCAATAGTTAAGCGAATTTCGGTCACACATTGCTGGAGGCGATAAAGCAAAAACGGGTCGAGCTGGAACTTCTTTCGCGTGAGGTGACGTGGTTCGTTCAATATGCCACCGAATTTTGTATTTTGCTGACGATAAAAATCAGAAAAATTTAGTGGTAAAACATTTTACATGAGGTCGATGTTCACGAAGACTCTCTTGACAACGTGGCAAGTTTGAAGCAACACAAAGCAGGGTTAACCAACACAATTTCAGGAAATCCAAGTGCTTTCTTCAATACTGCAACCTCAACACCAAGCAAAACCACCAAACGCGCATGTGCGAGTTGGGTGTTCGCTTTTCTATATAAACTTTAAAAGCATTGGCATTGCTCTCACCATGTCGCGCTAGTTCAAGACATAAGAAGCATGACAATGTAAAAGTACTGAGTTTCTTTTGCTCTGTAGCGCCCCGGTATATTCTTAAGGTGATCCATTCAATTTGAAAAGCTGGAAATTTCACTAGAGGCGATATCTATCGCCTTGAAAATCTTCAGCTTCAATCCAAGGTGTTTTATTTTATGAATTTTGTTGTCCTGTTCTGCTTCTTACCAAATATTTTGTTTCCAATTGTTCCCTTAAGACTCTCATTGATTTTACAACAAATAACACCAGTGCAGATAATTTCACTTGTGCCAATTTTTTGAGCTGAAGGTTGACTTTTCATCATGGAACTTTTGGCAGGTTTCGTTATGCATCAGGGGCGGATCCAACCAGTAACGTCGGGGGACGATTTCTGTAATATTTGGTAGTCAAGTTTAATAACGGCTTCGCTATTGTGAGACATGAAGTGTACTTCATAACACTGATGTGACAAAACAATGGACGACAGAATGGCCTTACACCGCAAATGCTGATTTCCGAATTGTAAAAAATCATGATAAATAAAGTTACTTTCGTCGGTTTTAGGGTTGCGATCGCCCTGATCGCATCCACTGGATCCGCCCCTGTTACGCATCCGTC
>Ga0210059_1003710_pt1 | contig 24570 bp, 12 predicted proteins | sample Ectturendosymbi2_FD_188042 | JGI IMG/M metagenome (GOLD analysis project Ga0210059, IMG submission 188042) | Ecteinascidia turbinata endosymbiont from Florida, USA - Sample 2 (SPAdes) (version 2) | ecosystem: Host-associated > Tunicates > Ascidians > Unclassified | place: Key West, Florida...
ACCGTTCAAGCAAATCTTTGAAGGGGCAAAGGAAGGTGATGGACTTACCCGTGGCTTACAGTGAAATATATCCCACAAGTCTGCCATCAGGCGATATTTATGTTCCACTCACTTCTGGTAACCTGACACCTTCTTGCGACAATCTGAGTGACAAGATGGAAAAAGAATAGAACTGGCTCAGTCATGTTGAAAAGTTGCATGCAGAGGAAATATCCTGCGAGTGTAACATATCTTGGGCCGCATATCATGCCAGTCGAAAATGGCAGAATTAAACCTTTACCATCGATCAAAGCCATGCTGCCTCTGTTTGTCGAGGAGGCTATCTCCCGATCTATGCTGCGTCACCGCTTTGATGTTATTCGGGCAGCTGCGCAACATGTCAACCCTGTGCAGATTCCAGTGATTTGCGTCAATCAGCCACTGTTCGCAAAACTGAAACAACTACAATGGTCCATTGACCGCGAGTACGGAGAGGACAAGCTTGTAATCCTTCCTGGTGGACTCCACACGGAGACGACTCCCTGCAAAGTCCTGGGTCATTGGCTAGAAGGGGTTGGATGGGTTGAAGCTCTTCAAGAGGCAGACCTTGCCACTCCTGGAATCGCAGAATCTTTCCTCAAGGCATCCCATGTCACTCGGATACGAGATGCCCATCAAGTAACTGCATGCACACTGTATATTCTCTTGAAGAATGCACATGATGCGTATGTTGTTGCAAACGTAGAAGGCCCTTCAGAGAGTTTCAGCATGTGGAGCACGCGTCGGAAGACTGAAAGTCTATAATTCCTGTACTGGTACACAAACCTTGTGTACAGATTACTTACAACAATGTGTAAAGATTATATTTTTTTCAAACATTTCACCCTTGTAAATTTTAAGGCAGCACGAGGTGGAAACATCATTTACAAATAGGTAACAAGATACAAATAGACAGTTTGTATGGTCTATCCGTTGCCTAACAACGAACATGAATGCTATTTTCTTCAGTTGACACTTACAGCGGCTTTAAAACATGCCTTTAGATGCGTTTGATCCAAAAACACACAACATCCCTTCATAATAGATTAAACATGATAAATGGCTTGTTGCTAGGGCAAACACGCTTCTTAGCTACCGTTGCTAAGAAGCATCCTTTATTCATTGGTTCCACCTTTGAAAACGTTCATCATAGGCTCAAGTGTATTTGTGCCAAAGTTCATGCTTTCATCATTAAGTGAGCAATTCTGGCCATATTTTGCACCATTCGCCTAGCCCTAGACTATAATGCAGTCCTGAAACACCCTGCTTTCATCGACTGGCATAGTTGTTTCAACGATTGGCCTAGCTGTTGTCAGAATCTGTCCGATTTAGTCAAATCTGTTCAGATTAACTAGATCTGCCTGCTTTAGCAGTCTTTTTGTATGAAATGCGTCCGATATAATTTTTTCGCGAACGGCGCCCCATACAGAGGTTATGTAACTCCAAGGACCAGGCGAAGTGACTACATCTCCGACCTTGCTTGGTATTGTATTTGTTGAGCCAACAAACTATTTGAGGTTGCTGTTGACCGCTAGGTATATCGATTCCTCCTAGGGTTGCTGCCCTCGCGACCCTCCCGTGAGGAAAAGCAGGTATGAAAATGAATGGAATGAACGAGCGTTATCTCGTTATTTTTCGTGATGTTGTTCACCACAGTAGCTGACCACTTATTGGCTTATCAGTCATAATAGATCCAAGTATTTTCTAGCTATACATTTGTGTAGCTATGGGCGAGCAGAAAGTGTTTTTACGGAAATATATTATTTCAGGGATCTTTCGCAGGAAGAACGCAGAGAAAGATAAGTCACTTGAATTACTGCTCCTGCTGTCTTTTAAGTAAAGATGCAGAACAAAAAGTTGCAGTACCATATTTACATTATATGTTGCCTTTTCATTGTCTGATTTTTAGCGTTATATCCCCGGCCTATGAGTTTTTTTGTTAAAATGGATATAACTTTTAAACACGTTTGCACCTGAATATGATCTTTTTATCGTGCATGTGGCATAGCGATGTGGGGCAGCTTATGCTGCATGAAAAACTCACCGATGTCCAAGTAAGCCATCCAAGGCCATTCGCCCACTCGAGCGTACTTGCCTCCGATAATCTGCTGGCCAACAACACTGGCTTTCTGCCCCTTTAAACCACAATCTGTAGCAAAGTTTACACATTAATCCTAGCAATTCAGCTCGCAAAAAATTTAAACTGTAGGAATAGAGAAGCTGTAACGAAGTAAGAAACAATCACTAAACAAGTGTGATGGAAGCAAAAATCACTGAAAAGCGTGCAAAGGCTCTTTGAAGCAATCGAACTTTCTAATATTGAATTATGAGTTTCTGATATTGAATTATGAGATCCGGATTTTGCAGGATTTTGCGGAATAGCTTTTCCTCATAAATTTTGCCAGAAGACTAAGGAAAGGGGTGAACTCCGAAGAGAATCATGAATGCGCACAAAAACAACAAATGTTTTAATAAAACGCACGATAAAATTTCTCATTGTACTATTTTTAGTTCATTGGAGCAGGAAATGGTTGACGGGGCATAAACGATTGCGTGACCGGTAGTAATGACATAAACCAAACAAATTACTTTAAGCTTTGTTCACCAAACAACAAACATCTTTAAAATTAACCGCAAAAATCACATTTGGTATGCATTCTTGGCATCCCATACGTTTGAAAACCGGAGATCATTTTCCAAAAGACGTGGTTTTGCTACGGTCTCACTTTATCGTGCGTATGAAGTTGTCTCAAGCTATGCACCGCAGTTGGAATTCGTAACGCTTATGTGAAGGGTGCAGATACAAACAGGATCGCGATTTTCAGTTCCGCAGCGTACCATCAGACTGCTGTCCTCCTTGTGCCACTGTAGCTTGTGCTTATCAACCGCAACTGTTTTAACGCGATTTCAACCTAATCCCAACTTCAGGTAACCTTCAGAATTATACTACCAATCCACCACATGCGCCCTTTTCAAGCAAATCATAACATACTGCTGGTACAACAGAGTTTTTATCTTGTAATCTCGCAAACGTGAATAAATTCGAACATATAAATAAATTCAAATTCAATGCGCGTTGTCGTTAACTTTTTAGATGTCCAACGCGCGCGTTATCGTTAACCGTCTACTCTTTAATTTGAAAAAAGTGGCACACGTGACAAGACCTGGATTTACGCTTACAGTTGCCATGGTAGCCATGCACTTACTAGGGCGACAGACCGGAAGGCTTTCGTTTACAAATATAGAATTTGGATTAGACCGGACATGCCATTCTTCGTCATCTCCGCAGAACCAATCACCAGAACCACTGATCCTTTCATACCTGAATCACAAAGACGAACTCTGCTCTTAAAAAGTGAGAAAAAAGACTAGAACACGCGTGAAATTCTTTTTTTTTTCGTTCAGATGCAAGAAAACAAAACTCATTGACAAGCTTTTTTCATGTGTCATCGGGCTTTAAAAGATCCTGCATCATCCTAAACTTGGTAAACTATACACTAAAAGATTTTAGGAGCAAGTATGTTCAAATCAACTTTTGGGAGAAAAAGTTCGAGCATGGTATTTTCGAGCAATTGCTATTTGTCTACAATAGTTGGTGGCAGGGTCGATTGATTTAAAGTTGTATCAATCATATAGCTTCTGTGATGTCAAAGATTCTATGTCAACTAACTACGAAAATAACATGTGGACTGAAATCAGTAATCCTTGCAAACTCGGAAGTCAGAACTGTTAGAGTAGGCCTGGCCAACCCGAGGCTCGCGAGCCGTAGCATTAAGTAGCTTGAAAATGACAAAATTAAGGATTCATACCGGCGTGTGAGTAGAACTGCTGAACATTAAAGAAAAGTACTTTTCAGAGGTAAATATTCAGCAGTTGAATTATGATTTCTGTACACTCTAAAACTAAAACAGATTGTTTCCGACGTGGGATCTAGAAAACCCTGACTGACGTGTAAAAAGTTGTAAGGCGCCTTTGAGTGCGTTTGCTGATGACAAAATATTAGTGAATGGCAATAATTGATTGGCTGAATAAAAGCTTACCAATAGAGAGGTAATGATCTATGTCCCGGTCTGAACAATTAAAGTATTTTCGATTAAATCTTCATTTTTTTAAATTCAAGACACGCAAAGCGAAAACGGCAACACTTCTTCCCTCATGTTTGCCGTTTCATGGGAAAAACTTATAACATGAAAAAGCAAACCGTCAAATTGAACACTTTTACCGTTATTTGAAAACGTTGAACAATAAACGTTGGACTCACCATGGTATGCAGCTAATGTTTAACGCCGTTCCATACTCCGGATTTTCACCAACGTCATTCTCAATCACAGTGTTTGTAATATTCAACAGGTGTGTTGGGCGACGACAATGTTTTACTGTTCAAATCAACAAGACTGTCATAGTATTTCTACAATCAAGGATTGTGTCGTTAATTTCACAACAGTCATGCAAAAATTTGTTTACAGCTGTCATTCAGACTTTTAACTGTGGCAAAAGCGTATTCCACATTCGATGGACAAACTTTTTCCCTCTACACACAATTTTTACCTTAAATCTGGAAGGAATTTAGTATACTTGAAGTGGGTTATGGGGCAGAAGGGAAAAAATATCGTCCAATTTGCCACTTCTAAGAAAAGATGCGTAACAGCGCAACATATATAGCCTCTCCTTTTCATTTGTAAATGACTGCTCCATGTTTGTTCATGGATTTGACACGATGTAAGGCCTCTCTTATAAAAATGTACCCGCAGCAACGCCTTCCGTGTTGTATCGTGTTTCTGCAAAAGTTACTGCGTAAAAAAGCCTCTACATTGGCAGCTACTATTTGGGAAGAAATGTCAATCAATGCTATCGCCATCGGTTGTGGCATGCTCGAAAAAGGACTCCACTCGGTATTTAGGTTAAAGCGCTCTTCTAAAAATTTGCGGCAGTCCCCAAGTAGAGACCCCACTCTTCGCACGCTACGCATCTCACAACTGAGATAGCGAAAAATACCTCCATTCAGGGAGACTTGAAAACCACGTGTGAGCACTCAGTGTTCACTGAACAGCAAGTTTAGCATACTGTAAGTTGGTGTTTGGAAAGTGGAATCACTTCACTACAAGGGAAAGAGCATGAACTTGCTGAAGAAGCTAAACAATTTTCCTTGGATATTGCTGGCATCTCTTCAACTAATTGCCGTTCCTTTAATAGTTTGGATCTGCACGATGGTGGACACTCATCTAGTCCGGCAGTAACACAACAATGTCTGCACAAGCTAGAGACTGAAGTGGGATCAGGGCCGGCCCTGGCAGGTGCGAGGCCCAATGCAAGACCTAGGCGCGGGGCCACTCTGAGCAGTGTTTTTTTGACGTCATCGTGCTCAGTCAACCGTGCTAGGACCTTCTTCTTGAAGATGTTTTAGCAAAATGGCTCAATGTATATTAAAAAGACGGTAAAGTCCTGGAGTTGCACTGCATGTATGATCTGTAACATGATATCAAAGACGTTTTCTTTTTATTTGGAGGGGGCGTGAGCATAGCTCATGTGCCCCTAGCTGCGTTCATGTTTATGAATAATAGAATGCAGCTGCGGAGATCCGAGCGGCAAGCGCAAAATTACGCCATTCAAACCTAACTGACAAGCGAATTGAACTTACAATGCAATTACTTCACTCTTGTTACACGTCACTTTCTTTCGAAGAACGACTAAATTGGAGAAACTCTGCTAACATGAATTGATTAACTTTCTCGCTTTCGCTAAGCAAAAGCGCAGAAAATTACAAGATTTATAATTACTACGTCGCAGATGTAGAAATAACGTACCAAACGCAAGCATAATGCGCATGGCTGATTGACACAATAGACGCATATAGGCGCCCAATATAACGAAAAACAGGAACGAGTGTGCTGGATGACATTCACAATTTTTGCTTGCTTAGTTAAGCCGCAGTGCAGCTTTAAGTGTCCTTTACCTTTAAGTACCTGGACTTTGAAATGGTGTTTTTTTCTACCAGTACAAGCTCGCAAATAGGCAAAACACAATGAAAGTTTGGTGGAACGGCAAATGACAAAAGTCATGAATTGAATCCAACGAGCAACACTTCGTTAACCTTTGCTCAATCTCAAACCATTGAACACTTGCCTGTAAGTGACAACTAGACTTTTCATGCTCAGCCAGGCGCACACTGGTATTAGACCAGTCAGAAAACTCATCAATGGATAGCGCGGCATTAGCATCGGATAAAAGCTTGCAACAAAAATAGTATCCGATTTTTCCAACTGAGTACATTATCTATTTCCTCTCCATTGGATAATTAACTTCTAAATAATAATTTGAAAATTTCGTGCCTGCTATACATTCTTGGGAAGTTCATATTCAAATCTAACTTTTGTGGACCTTTCACGATCCCAAAATCTCGCTCAGTTGTTGAGAGACGTTTGGGCCAAGACGCAAGATCCTCACGGTTTTTGATAAAGCTAAGATTAGGGCTGTCGCTTTTCCTCTCAAAATCTTTATCACACTGCTGGACCACGCTACACGATGATGTAACTTGTTCAGCAGGTTGTACAGAAGATACAGGAAGATTGTGCAGAACTTGATTTTTCAAGGAACTGAGCGACTCACTATCTGATTCCTCGATCTCAGTATTGTTGTCCTAGGTGGCCGTTGTCGATAAAATTCTCTATTGCTCGCTGGCACCCTATTTCATTTCCTTCACTGTTTTTATCTTTATCATTTCATTGCCACAACTGTAGGTTCTACATATGTCACGCTTTTTTTTCGGCATTTTTTTGTAATGTGGAATATCCAAGTTTCTTTAAACAACATTTAGTTATTTCAACAAAGTCGCCAGACAGAAAATATAATAACAAACCTTTCTATTTTGCAGCTTTTTTGCGTCAGTTTTGATTGGCGTTTGAAGGCATTAAAATATCATTTGTGATTAGATGGGGTTTCAATCTTTGTCGTGGCAACTTCCTACACGCTATAGTTTCCGGCCTGGGGTAATATTGCCGCCAGCGGCATGGGCTTCGGAAGGGGGGGCAGAGGAGATCGTTGTCTCCCTGAATTTTAAAATTTGACATGTTGGTTGCTCTTCTGTTTCGAGTAGGCAAAATAAAATTTCACCACTTCCGCCTCTGTAAAAAACTTTTTTCGCTACCTCTGAAAAATCCAGTATTTCCTCTCTCGCTGTAAAAAATCTTTCCGACGTCCATGGCCAGTGGTAATTCACAGAAGCGTAACAACCGCTTAATCTGGATTGCGTTTTGAAAGAGTTTTGGCTGTCACAAATGAAGACGTTTGGTGACACAGTGAATATAAAATCTATCACTGGCGTAGCCAGGCTAAACGTTGCCCGAAGCCGAGTGCCGCTTTTTCCACCCCTCAAATTTACTTGCAAGATTTTAAAATGAAACAAGATCATTTTAAATTAGGTTGCACACCCCTGCTTTATCCTATTCATTGGGTAGGCTTATCGGCATCAAATTTTGGCGGGTGAAGTGAAGAAGCCGGCAAAAGTGAAGTTTTCCTAGGTGGCAGTTGTCCTAGTTTACAGTTGTCCTAGGTTGCAGTGTCCTATTGCTGGTTGCGGTTGCCCTAGGTATAAATTATCCTAGGTGGCAGTTGTCCTGGGTGGTTGTAGTCCTACAGAACCAACTGCTAGTTTACTGAAAATCATGAGGTAGTTATAGACCTCATAGAGCTGCTTCAGCCGTGACGTTTCCCGACAGAAAGAGTTGAAAAAGTGAGTACTGCTGATAGTGAGAAGCACGCTTGAAACACTATTTTAAATTGTTAAGATGAATAATGTCTGGTATACTTCTCTTTCTAACCCGTGTTCAATCAGCTGGACAATCTCCTTCGTATCGTGGGCGGCTTGTCATTAACATACAAAATCGTTTTACCGAAAAAATAATTTCGACAGCAATACGAGGTATACTGAGTGCTGATAAGCTAAGTCATATTTTATTTGCTTCCCTCACAGTGTGATTCTTTGTGAATTTCAAATAGAAGAAATGCTTTTTCCAAATTACAAAATGTAATTTTGCTTTTGACGTTAATTCGCCTATATTTTGAACTAAAAATGACATCATGGTCTAACTCTAAAACAAAACTTTACAAAGGAAACTTTTAAAGCGGTTTTGGGAATATTTTGAACGTATTTGATAATAGAACATATTTGAAAAACGCCGATCTTTTTTTGAATCAAGTACAAAGAGACCGTGTTCTGAAATGCTTCTGGAAACAAAGCGCAATTGAAAACGACTTAAACAAAATCATGTTGGGCATTTGAAACACAATTCTTCTCATCAACATGAAGGATCACCTTGGGAAGAGTGTAAAAATACATCACAAAACACTCGTTTGCTCAGGCGTGTACACAAAACGCAGACAATCATAACATGTTGGTCAGTTGTGAACGCAAACTGCTGCACCAAAAACTTTGGGGGACTCAGTTTAGGAAAAAAGCCAACATAGAGAATAACGTAAGTTTATACTACAAGTTTTTCAGGCAGCAATTTTGGAAGCCAAAACTCTGGTTTATGAAAGTCCACAAACTTTTCAGGGTGCTCTTTCGTGTGTTGGTAAGCTACAGAGTCTATGAACGTCTTGTCTCCATAAAATCTGTTCAACACAGTTTGGTTTGTGTGTTCCTGTTTGAAGCATCCCCGCGCGAACGTCTCAGCTAATAAATGAGTTTTGAACGCTTAAATGATTTTGTAGGTTCATAAGACTTCCAGTGCATCTGTCCCTTGACGTAACAGGCTGCGCGTTTTATTGTGCTGCAGGTGTTGCAACGGTGAATCTAGAAAAAATGGTGCATGGGTTGCGTTGAGCGCAACCTTATTTACAAAAAAAAGTAGAAAACAAGTGCCAAAAATCTGACAACGCTTCAGTACTCTCACAATATCGTCAACGTTGATAAAACAGAATCTTCGGCTTTCGCAAGATTGTGTAGGAAAACACGTGCAATTTTGGAATCGCTGTCCATTCAAAAACCACCTGTCATTAAACGTCCATACGTCGTTTACTCCACTGATTTTATTTATGATCTTAGTCAGACCACCAAGATGCCTGATGTAGCTCTTTGTCTTCTCAATTATGTCTAACATGCATTATTTCTTCCTTATTTGAGCTTGCCTCATGTTTTGTGACCTGTCATTCCGCACTATTTCGGTGTTCGTTGCTAAGTATAAAAATAGTCTTTTTCAAAGCATCGTTCAAGAGAAAAAAACCGGTTTTCGGTTTGTTTTGTGAAAATTGCTTGCAGTCAACAACCAACATAAACACCAACTTTGACAAGAAGGTGGTGATGCACTCCATCTTCCCTTGTCCAGACATTTCATCCGATTATTTCCAACCAGTCTGTAACCGACATTGCATTGGAATGTAACTGCGTTGTTGTAAATATACGTGTCGTTGCTGCCTGTATCTTCTATTTTTCTGCCATTTGCAGGGGTGACAACAGCATCAGGGTCACAAAAATATGCTGCGAAAAAAATAAATAAGGTTAATCACCAAGCCCAACAGTTTGTTTTCCTTGCCTTAGAATGAAGCGTAGACTTTGTTAGCCTGCGATTAAGTCAAAACTGTAAACAAAGTTTTGTGATGCCACAATGAAGCCACATAATAACCTTTTCTATATTTTTTCTACATTCTACATTCTACATAGGATCAGACCCGTAGCCACGGGGTCATTCGGGGGCAGTAACCCCTAAATTTTTGTTGTGCCTCCCCAAATGATTCAAACTCGAAAAACTAATAAATTTTGCAAATGCTCGTTTTTAATCTGTTTAATCGTCACGCCAACTCGCAACACCACCGCACATTGCATGAAAAGCTAACCTCATTGTTACAGGATGAATTGTACTAAGGAACGTCCACACTGGTAACAATTTGGATTTGTGACATCACAGTCACTAAAGACCGTCTTTCGAAACTGTTTCCGCAGTCTCTCTGTTAGTGCGAACAACACCATGGCCCTAGCAATCTGGCTGTGGTAATATAAGAATATAGTCTTAGCCAGTGTTCTATCTAAGAAAATTTTAACATATGTTGGTTTTAGTGAGCGTAAATATTTTAAAGCTGAATTACCAGAATTATAAATGAATTACAAATTTGGTGAATTATTTGCATTTAAAAATAAGTATAAAGTCTCATGAAAATACGAACGAAGGGCCTACACATTTATTTCAAAGAGCTTCTCCTTCTTTTCCTACTTTTCCAACGTTTTGGAATGTTGCAACTGCTCTAGAATCAGATTTCACTGCGCAAATGGTTTAATGTGGTACTGGGCAGTTGCGCTTTGCGGTGAGACATGCCAGCCTACTTTTTGACGAATCATTATTTTTCCCAGACATCTATTGTAGTGCAAAAATGTCGATTGCGAAGGCTAATAAGAGAAAATACAGAAAAACTACATCAAGTATGACCAACTTGCCTCCAGAAAAATGAAGAGGATATTCTGCAAGGGTGTGTTGTGCATAAAAAAGTTGTCTAACAGCTGTTTTAAACCATTCCAGCTCAAACAGCATTTGAACAATGCTCACAAAGACCAAGTCAGCATGTTGATTGAGTAATTTGAGTCTAAAGAAGGTTGTCTCAAACGTGTCAGGCTGGATGCAGGAGGTACATATAACCAAGCAAATCTTTCCATCCCATGTGGTTGTATTTCGCATTCCTAATTCGAAAAAATCTACATTACCGCAGAAACACTGTGGAAATCATGCCTTCCGGATTGTGTGAAACTAGTTCTGTTGGCTCACGGATCATTTTGAGTTGGCCTACGGAGCGAACCTTGTCAGCCAATGGTTAGAACCTCCAAATCAAACGTTGGCAAAACGATGCGACCTTTTCAAACAAACTGGTATGCCAACCGTGAATGACTAGAATATTCAGCTCAAAGGAATGCTTCCTACTGCTTGCTTCTAATGACAGAGATAAAGTATTGTATTTACTCACAAAAGATGTCAGAACAGGAAAACAGGTACGGAGACAGGTAAGGAATTGAACAAGCATTCTGGTAGTAAATCGCACATTCAAGCTGTATCCGTGTGGGTGGAGCGTCAAGCAAGGGAAAAAAGCTATTCTTCAGCTGACTTAGCGTTGTCACGAGATGTGGTTAGACGCAATAGATACTATCTCTCAGCCAGGGCTGTGGAGCCGGGGCCGGAGCCCAAGCAATTTTGGATGTTTGGAGCCGGAGTCAAAAATTTTGAATGGCGTAGCCTGAACTTGAGTTCCTGTTCAACAGACATAGTTTCTGGAGCAAGCCAATTGTACAAATAATACAATGGTTTTTGGTTTTTAATGGACCAAATCGTTCTTGAGCCGGAGCCAAAAACTTTTAGATGCCTGGAGCTGGGGTCGGAGCCCGAAATTTGAGTTCCGGCTCACAGTCCTGCTTTCATCTATTGTCGATGACATAACATTTCTTGCAGTAAACAAGTTATCGTTCATGGATACAGAAGAAGACATTAATTTATTGCATTCAGTTTTGCAGCTGATGGAATTTTCTTTTAAGAAGGATGAAAAACTCTTGAAAACTTCCTGCAGTTTCCCAAACAATGAGAAGTACACTTGTCCAAAAATCTAAAATGATGTAATTGAAGCTCGGGTATTACTTGTCCGAAAAAGCATATTAGCGAAACTCCACTCATCAGATACTGGCTTATTCACACTGAGTTGCGACGCAACTCGTGACACACCTGGCGTTGAGCTGTTAAGTGTTATAATTCCCTTTGTGGATAAAGGCGTTGTTCCTCAAGAAAAATTGCTCGGAATACATGAATTTGAAAAATTTGATGCAAAGTGTATTTCGGAAACAATGTTTTCGATCTTGCATGGAATTGATTAGCGGAATCTTCTAACTAGCACAGTGCTACGATGGAGCGACGGCGATGTCGGCAAAACACGGTGGAGTGCAAGCTTTAATTGGTCAGCATGTCAAACGTGACGTTCCTACATTCACTGATTAAATCACAAACTTCATTTAGTGGTTGTTCATGTTCATGCGTGCGACTTGTTTGCGAGTACTTTGACATTTGCAATTTTCTAAACAAATTTTTGTCCACTTTCAAAGTTCCTGTCATGTATAAAAAGTTTGGCGGCGACGCCATGGCACGACTATTAGGGCAAAGATGGTCTGGTCATTATAAAAACACCCTGAAAATGAAGAACATAATCTATTTAAACATACAATAAAACAAAAAACATTCCCCCCTAAAAATCTATTGTGCCCCCCCAAACCTTAAAACCTGGCTACGGGCCTGCATAGGATCTATCTGAAGAAAATTTTACAATCAAGAATCAGACACTGAACGTTATCAGAGTTTTTAAATGTACTGAGTAGATAGCTTCAGCTTAATTCAAATTAGTCATGACTAAGAGTTCAAGACAGAAATCAAAGCATTTGTTTTAAGGTAGGGCTAGATGCTAGTAAGCGGGAGTCGTTTTCAATTTCAGTTGATTAGTTTAGTTTTGCAAATAAAATTTTTTAGAATGAAAATGCAGCGAGGCCACGACATCGGAACTGAAAAATCAGCACAACCAAAATAGAAGCATTTTCCTCAGAATGACTATATTTTGGATATAAACACACTGATATTTTTTAAGACATTGCTCTTCAAGATAAACACAATTCTTAGAAATAAGTACAATCTGGCAAACATGCATATAGGCATATATACGCCTAGAGCAGTTATGGCCCAAATCACCGTTTCAGTCGTAACTGAACACCCATGCTTATTTTTGAAGGCCCAGTTTCAAACTTGTGCTGTATTCAGCTACCTGTTAAACAGATCAATCGTATGCAAATGTCATAAATCGTATAATGACAAAAACAATGCTCTATTGACGTCATTCAATGATACATTGTTGTTACAAAAGCGAATTGCCTATGTTTTACGCCACGCATCTAGCGCAGGAATGTACGCGGAGCACAAGAGAAAGTGTTGTGTAGCCCAATAAAAAGTGCTAAACCGGGAAAAATTGGGCCGCAGCCCACAGTTTGTCGACCACTAGCCCAGCACATTATGACGGAGTGAAATTTTGTGGAACAATTGTTAGAGGCTAATCTAATGGTTTATTTTGCACTAGTCACGGTTGTAAAAGTGTCATCATTCGATTTACATCAGTTTTCAGAGTTAAATACATTTGTCAGATATTGTGAAAACGTTGCAATCCAGGTCCGTAACCAGGGGGCGCAGGCCTGCAACCAGGGGGGCTGCAAAATTTTGGCCTCTCCTGCAAAATTGTGTTGGACATAGTTTGAAACTATTGGACAGAGTTTAAAAAATTTAAGCCACTCTCTGAAAACTCTTCGCCCCCTGGTGTCCCAAGTTGGTTATGGGCTTGTTGCAACCCAGTGGTCGAACTTGTAAGTTTTTCAGAATGATGATGGTTTAAATGTACAAGCTGAAACGCTTCGAAATATTTTCAATTGTTTTGGGTTCAAATACCTGTACTAAAGTTAAAAACTACTCTGCAAATGCTCTTTTATAATCTTACCAAGAAAAATATTGACTACAGAATTTGAATAGACGTCTAGTTTGTATGGACGCCTACAACTGAGTGTTCACTATGTTAGTTTTGGTACAATGTGTTAGTTTCTTCATTTCAGTAAAGAAGAAATATCCCTTGCAAGTTGTACTCATTCATGGAAAATAACAGCAGGTTCCAAACTTTTTATTTTAAAACTTTTAATAGCGTACAATCTCGATAACTGCAAGCTTTCCATTTAAAACCCACTCTCACATTTGGAAATAATGTATCATTTTGTAGGATCAATAATAATTATATCAATATGATGATCATTGAAATTAGGAAAGTAGTTCGGTCAAAACGAACTTGCAGGTTAACTATACTGCCCTAGATCTGTTGAATCTTTATAGGGTGGCGGTTATAACAAAGAAGTTGTGCTGAAATAATAATGTTCGTACTGTTAAAAATAACCCTGGTGGCACTGAGTTTGTGATTAAAAACACTTTATCGAGAGCATTTTATCAAATGAGAGATATGGCGTTGAAATATAATGTCAATGGCAACATTTTCATGATCTGAATAGTTACCAGGAAGCCTTACAAATCGAAAAAAACGCTGTGCCCAATGACAAACCTCGCTAAAGACCTACATTCACGACCGATCGGTTCAAACTGTGGGGGGCTTCATCATTGCATTTGCCCGCCAACTCTACATTATGTGATGGGCCAATGTTTTTGAAAACGATTGGCAATAGAAAAATTCTCTTTTTTTGAGTTTTCAACAAAGATTGTGTAGAGTGGAAGCTTGTATTCATTTGCGTTTCAGATTAGTTTATTTTGTATCAGCGTACAATAACTACGCAATAACGCCAATCTACTGTAAATTAATCAACGAAAGCGAAATTGCAAATACTTACGCTTAATGCGATAGTACAACTTGTATCCAGTTTTTTCAATTGATAAATCGGAGTGAAATTGCACGCTCATCACTGATGACCTCATGTCAATCCAGGTAGCATTGTGAGGAGCTGTAGTTCCGCAGTATCTGATGGAAGAGCCATTTTCACTTGTAACCTGAAAGAAAAAACTAACTTGTGTTTTCAAAATGTCATAGTTATCGGTTTTTAAAAGCTCTGTTTTTTCTGTAAGCTTTCGAGAAATCATCCGACTGGGCTCTGCTTTCATATTTTTGCGATGATTCAAACTTGCACGTATCTGCATCTTAGTAACTACTGTCCACATATGAGACAGACAAGGAATCTATCTGCAAATTTTTAATAGGAAATCGATTTAAGGCAAGGCTACGCATCGTCAGTTCTTCAATCTGCAAGTGATTCTAACAGGTAAATCGTTGAAAGGCTAAAATAAGGGCAGAGAAAGCAAACAAACGAAAGACTGAAGTGACTATATCACAACCCAAACTGCGACAGGTAAAATTTAAAACAAGTCTTTCTCAAATAATTGCGTTCCCTGTAACTTCAAATCTTACTTCAGACACAACTTCACTTAAATAAATCACAACACGCGGTGATACAACTAAAATTGGAAGATACGTCGTTCTCAAATAATTGTGTTCATATGAATTTCAAAACCGGACTAAGATACAAAAATGAAAGGCCAACTGCGTGCAAAATGTAACCAGCATGCACATAAAGTTGCTTATGAACACTTCCGTTATCAAGACAATCGCAACACTTTCCAACTTTTTGAGCATTTCATGTGTAATCTTTTTATTTTTTTGCACTAATTGACTGTACTTCTACTTTTCACGTTCGTGATGCAATCGCACTAAAAATTCTTAGCTGCATCTGCATTTTGTTTTGAAAAATTTAATCATAATGAAAAATCACGAAAATTTACAAACACGAAGGCAGTATGCGTTTGCACGTATGTACGTGTGCTCATGCAAATGCTTGTTTTGTTTTTTTCTAGGTGGATTTAATCAGTAGCGTAACAAGAGGGGGAAAGGGGAGACATCTGCCCCCGGGCGCAGCACTTCGGGGCGCCAAAATGAGGTCGGAATGTTAGGAACTAATTACGAAATGTTAAATGTCAGCGAATGTTGATAACTATAATTTACAAAATGCCGAAAGTCATTGCGAAATCTCATCGAGATCAACAAGGTTCGCAAAGCGAGCAAGTATGAACCTAAGTGACGTTTCAAGGCGGAGTTTCTGTCTCCAACAATAAGCGGCTCGCATGTGGTTTGACCCACGGCTGCGTCACAACTCTTTCAGAATGCCAGGGTTGCGAACTTTCCGACTTCCTATCATTTTATAGTTGCGTCGTAATCGTACGGTAATCCATCGTTCACAGTGCATGTAGAGTGCTATAGTGCGCATGCTTTTTGAGCAGCGATAAAACTAAAACAATATTGTTACCAGGGATGTGCAGAGGGGGCATGAACGAAGTGACGGCCCCGGTCATTCAACGCAGTGGTCATCCACAGAGTGAAATAACAAAAAAATGCATTTATCAAAATCTTGTAGCCTGAGCAGGGGTGCAAAATTTTCTGTGAATGTTAGTAGCGCGCAGCAATTTTTCGTAGCGCATAAAGGCGCAGCCAGGGGGGGCTGAAGGGGCTCATGCCCCCCCATTAGCAATCAGAATATTGATGTTTATATTCGTAGTTCTTCACCAACATTGTAAGTCGAAATCGGGTGCATTGCAGAATGTTACTCGGCAGTACCACAAGGCGTAGCAACATAATTGTTGTCAAACCCGGCAGTTATGAATTTTCGAGGTTTGAGAAATATGAAAGTAGCTTTCTTCATTCCTGCGCGGTTTGTACTACTGCAATATCCACTAACTCCTCAGTGCATAGCTTACCCATAAGAGGAAGAAATTTGCTTACAAACAGATGTCTCAAGCCCACAGAATAAAACAAATTATTAAAAACCTAACACATTAAAAACAAAAAATACTCTTTGAATTCATTTTAATTCAATTTTTCAAAACTTGTTTATTTGTCAAAACTAGTTTTTACTTATTCCAAAGGCCTGTATTTTTCACATTCCTCAATACTAGAATTTGGTTGGAGGCATGCAATAAAGCGGTTTCCCCGGGAATCACCAGATCGACCTGCATGGCCCTGGTTGTTACGACAACAGATCTGGATGTTTAGGAAAATATTTGAGCTTTTATGGTTTAACAAACTTCATGTTGAAATGGATTTGGTGTGGTTCCGAAGGAAGTTATGATGATTTTTGTTTGTGGGATATTTAAACAAATGGTGAATATTTTTGCAAAATTGAAATTGCAGCTGTGTAACAACGTTGAGTATATTAGTTATTATGAACTTTTGAGTTATTGTTACATGTACTTGCTTTATATCACTTTGACCTAGAAACTGAGCATTTCCATGGACATGATTGTCAAAATTCAAGTCATACAATTGCTAACCTGGAACTTCACGCGAAGCGTCACTGACCTTAGATATTTCTCAGATCAGTTAGTGGATGCGACACATTTCATTTACAGCAATGTTTTGAAGGAACAATCGACAAACTCACAACAATTGACAAACTTACAAGGCAAAAAAACATTTTCTTTGAAGTTGGATAATTACAGGTACAGCATTAAATTGGAGCATTTCTTTTATTTTCCGTCAACTTTTCAGGGTGTTAGCCTATATCCAAGAAAATGGTTCGGGATTTTGCAATTTTATATTTGTCTAGCAGTTATGTATAAAATCATTTGCCTTCAGTTTTTGATATGCATTTTTCTGTCTGTTCTTCTCTTTTATGTATTCGTGACTCGTGAGTCTCCCTCAGTCAGTCTTTTATGATGTTTTATTACTCAATACTTTGAGAATGCATGCTCTAGCAATCCCTAGTCCCTACGGCTCGCACAGCGATGATTGTAACCAGATCTGACCAAGGAGTGGAACAAGAGGGTGTGCTGGATTCGGCATCTTCGAAAGGCTCTGACAAACCCGTGGTTTAGAAAACAACGTGCAACTCTGGCCAATTTTATCCTGTGTTGTCAGAAGATTTTGTGCCCATAAATTTGTCATTAAAATCCATACATTTTTGTACGGATGATCAGGGAAGTTTTTGGTTAGTTTTTCCATTTTATTTCACCAGTTGCTACAATTCGAGAATACATTACCGCAATTTGGAGTGTCGTAATAAAACAGTTTGAATGTTCCATCGTGACCAAAATTTTAGAGGGAATAGCTTCACGCGAAACTGCTAGATGCTTAACGTTACGGTAGTTAATGATTTCCAAGATTCAAAGGTCTCGACGTCAATTCTGTGACGTCACAATCACAGGAAGTTTTCAGACGGGTCTAGAAACTACTATATGCAGGCGATTGCAGGGCCCGAGTCAGCTTTCGACGTCCCTTTATTCCCAACTCATTCTTCGCATCTATGCTGCCATGAACGGGCTGGGTGGGGGGGGGGCGCCGAAACTGAGTTTGCCCCCGGGCGCGGGAAACCCTGGATATGCCACTGGATCTAATGTGTTTGAGCGTTGAGTCTGTTGCTTTTGTCTGCATTGGGCATTCTGCCAACCATGAACGAAAGAGAAATACATTTTTTCAATCGAGTAACTTGCATTTTCAAGCGATATATTTTGTCATCGGCTTATCTGACATATTTTTCGATCTTCAAACCGCTCTAAGACACACCAGGAAAGGTCGTAAAAAGCAACACAAAATACCTTCACCCAGTCGTAAGAACATCCTTCTTCGTAGTGATCTTCTATTGCAAACTGACTATCAAACCGAATGTCAAGGCTGTAGCCAGTCTCCGCCTGTAATGTCATGACAAGGCTGATCATCACCAAACACGTTTAATCCAGAAGAGAAAGTGAAGCAGAAAAATCTCTCTCTTACTTCATAAACATTTTTTGTTTTTTATTTTGGTCACCAGTTTCCTGGATTCACTTGTTTCTGTTTGTAACGGGCGGTGTGAAAGGAGGTTCTTTCACTCAGTTCACACTTCTTTCACAAGTTTTACGTTATTTCAATCTATGTTTCCGTAAAAGTACAACAAGATGGAAACATCAACAAACAAATCAAAATAATGCCCTACCAGGTGATGGAAACTCTTTTGCAACTGGAAAAGTTGCACAGATTGAAATCGTCTTTAGTGCTCATTTTTGGTGTTTCCATAGCCACTCGAGGTTCTGCACTTTCAAAACTTAGTCAGAATTGCAGTCAAAATGTCAAGGATTCAGTATCGAAAGTTTATCATTAACCTCGTTCGTAATTCCAACGTGATTAGTTTGAAAATAAAGTCCGAATTCCTATTTTATGTACATGCTTTTGGAGGCATATAATTCCCTACAAACTGAGGCCTTTGATGTGCACAAATTAAGGATGTCTGTCTACTCTATCTTTCTAGAAAATGCTTCTCACAGAAGGGTTTAAGTATATTAGATACAAATATTTAACGAAGCGTTTGTGAGGTATTTGCAGCGTTTTGCGTGGTACTTTGTGGTCATGCATTAAACTGAAATGGAGTTATACTAACGCAAAACCACATCATTTTAAAATATGCAATTTGAAACTTCAATCGAGAACTAGAAAATGAGCTTGGAATTGGACTAACTTGTTTGTTTATTTTATATTTTCCAATTTAATACGTTTTCTGCTGTTTACTTCACAAGTTTTCTGCAATGACGGTTTTACAGTAGCGTACAAGTATACTGTGAGCTCACCCGGATCTCCCTGACGCAGTCAGCCAGCTTGGAATAAGGATTGGGGTAATCAGTTGATGTGATGAATCCCGTACCGGCAACAATTGGTTCGCTGGGACAATTAGCTGGAAATTAAACAAGCTGTTGGCAGACTATTTGCGATACCGGAATCATTTTCTGTTCATAGAAGCGAAATGGAAAGTTATGCAAGATACAGTATATAGACTGGGTGTACACAGTGGATTGGATACAGCACATGGACTTGTATTGTGATGTCATCTTATCTACCATTATATAAAGTCCCTAACAGCTTCAAAAGTTTCTTGTAAATGGGATGTAAACTAGGCATACTTTTGAAAGTCATGCGGCATTTCAAAGCTATGCCTCAATTAGGATGAGAGCACTTTCTCAGAAGTTTGAAAAAACCTTTCGAAAACTATTTTGTTTCCAGAAATTTGTAAGCTCTTGTTGAAAACATGCAAAGGGTGATTACATTAAAATTATACTGCTATGTTCACGACGCTACTGAACATAAAATAGTGTGCCACTGGTTGTTTCCTAGCCAGTCAATATGCGCTACGGGTAGTACACCGCTTCCCACACAACTTTGCTGTAAAACTGTGTGCTTTTTTGTTCAGGGTCAAGACTTGCTTTCGTCAAAAAAACGAGTTTTCGTCTCTTGCATCCTAAGTATTTCTTACTTGATATCAAAAACTTTGTTGTTTCAAAAGTTGGGTAACAGCCATTGCGTTTCTTGTATATCTAAGGATAACCATCCGTATAGTACTTTGCAAACAAAAAGATCTTTTCAAAACAAACGAAAATACTGAAAAATATTGATGCTTTGCGAAACCACACCATGAGTTTTTACAATGCTGCATATTGACCCTATTGCAGGTAAGAACCTTGTCTCTGATATTTTGCTGCGTCCACAAAGTACTTCGTTTAATGTTTGGTTTACATCCAAGCCAAGGTTAGTAAACAAGTGAAAAGTTTTCATTGGGATGTTTTGTTTGGCACGTACGGAACAAGTTATCCACTTCCATGCTGAAAAATGATGTCGCAATTCAAAGCTTGCCGCTCAAAAGTATTTTGACATCAATTCATAGTCTCATATAGGTGATCACAATTTTTTAATTCAGACAAAGAATTCTTGGCAAGTAAACCATCACACACAAATTGACCCAATTTTTAACTTCATTAAACTTTTTTGCAAAATTAACCTCGACAGGTGTGTCGGTTTTCGTCAAGTGTGAAACCATGTCTGCAAGTGCAATAGTATGACCCTGGAACGTTGTTGCAGTGATGGTTGCAAAAAAGCAGCTCATCCCAATCTTCTATTCCGGAATTAACTTTCTGTCTTAGTTCCTCGCATTCATCTCTGTCTGTAAACATAAATAGAGGCATGTAACATTTTTTGCAAACAGCGCAAATCATTCAATATCTTAAGAATTTTCTTGTGAGAGGTAATCAAAAATTAATATAGTAAGATTTTCCTCGAGGTCAATACTTGCATTTAGACATTGACATTTCAGGACATAACAGCCTTGTATGACCTCGCACCGCCTCATGCGTTGTAGAAGCCTGTTTAATGAACATGAGGTCTTCACAAGATCAGCTATGTTTCTAAACACGTCACCTTGCCTAATTGTGTGACCAGAAAATTGGACCTTATGTCACTGTTGTGTCCTAGAAACTTGACCTTCCATGCCACCTTGCTTCTTGTGAGTAGCTAAATTTCACTGCACGTTTGCACAGTATGATGAAGCCATTCACATTTGATACATGTCCCATTTTGTTTTCTGTTGTTTGTTATAAAATTCAACACGTTTTTCAGCAACTCTATCTGATAGTTCTTCTGGCTCGAAATCGATGCAGGACCAAGCAAGGTTGGAGATGTAAACATTCTCTGTGGTCCTTGGTCGATTTCTATGCTGCTTTCCTGTGGGTATAGCCAACAGGACTTGTCTTGCTGATCTTTCCTGGGACATTCTGCTCATGTTGCCGAACCATGGCAGCTGGGTATCTTTATGCGTAGACGTGGCTCGATATTCAAGACATTAAGAATTACATAGCTGCGCACTTTGTCGTAAAGCGTTGCGCGTGAATTTTTATTCCAAAATGCCATCTCAGCCGCTTGTACTTGGGGTAGTATTCTTTCAGTGACTGGATTCATAAACATATGTGATGATGGGAACAAGAAACGATTTTAAAACGGACAGCTTTGCTGAATTTACCCGACGTTGAACTGCTTTTTCTTTGCCAATCCGTGTATCAATCTCCTTGTTTTGCCTTTCATCACTCGGAAATACCTCCCCAAAGTACTTTAACTTCTCGACCTGCAGCAGTATTTTGCCGCTTACCTGCAGAGCGAACTCGCTTGAGTTTCTGTATAAACATAGTACCTCAGCCTTTTTAGTGCTAATATCAAAGACCCTTTGCCATAAGGATCCTTTACTCAAGGAAAGAATATTCAGTGAACAACAAGAATTCCACCGACGTTCAGCCATTGTCGATCGGAGGTAATTTGTAGTGCGACGAAGTGCGCTCTTCCTCACAGGTAATACAGGACAATACGAAATACATGCGCAGCAAACACATTAAGTTCCGGAATAAATTAGGTAAAGTTCGGTTTTCCGCAAACAGTTTCAACATAGCGATGGAAGTGGGACTGTTTTAGATCATCGCTTGCCAAATATTGCCGGGTTTTGCTGTGCGACTGTTCCTCGTAACATCGTCTTTGTACAAGTCACATACAACGGAGGTGGTGCTTCTTCGGCAGAACAGCTTAGAACTGATTCAAGCTGCGTTGCGATTTTTAAGTCTTCTGTTCCATATTTATCCGAAAATGTTTCAATAAACTTCAAAATAATGTCATCGCACTTAAGAACTGCTCAATCAAAAATGTAAATAAAGCGGCAGGGCCGAACGCCCATACTCGGCGCCTATGTTCACCGATTATAGTTTTCTGTATACTACTTGCTCAATAAATATTTCAGGAAGGTTTTAGGCTTCGAAGATAATTTGATGCATTTTTTAATGTTATTTATTGAAATTTTCTGACACTCCAGAAACTATTGTGTGGCTTGACAGTTCATGAATGTAGGTAAGGGGTGAAGTAGAAACTAATTTTTAAACGGAGATATTTGTTATATTGGCTGTTGAAGTGTGTTCCCTGAGTGTGGAAGCTTACAAATTTTTGTGCTCGATTGAGTTCATGGCGTCAAACTATGGTTTCTTTTCATCAACCATGAATAATATACCTGGTTTCAACACTTCTGTGCCAGAGTGCAAAATTCATTTTTATTCTAACCAGCTGCACGCAGCTACAAGTTACTAAAAAATGTTGTTCGAATGCGCCCAGTGCGCTGAAGGAAACAAGTAACATGAAATTAAAAACAAAATCCAAAGGACGATCTTTTTCCATCCCACAGTGATGTGTTCACACTTGGATTCACAGAAATTCGAAGACCAGGAAGAATTTTTAGTTCGCCGTAAATACCTATAGTTCTTCCTAGCAGAGTTAGACCGTTCGACACGAAATTTCCAATACTTGCTGAATTAATTTCTCTAATCTTACCAATCCCATTTTTCCATGGTGTTTTTGAGCAGGTTAACATCAAATTTTACAATTCTATCGAGTGTTAAATTTGCACAAAAGGGTAAAGAAATGTTTCTTTGGAATTACATACCTTGTTCCAAGTTCGATTCCGAAAAACATGTAAATCGAATTCAATGCCTTTGAGAGACGACTTTCCTTAGTGGGATATTACGCTTTACAGGTTAAACAGCTTTAACATAGTTGTAGCCTACGTTTGAGTTTCATTGTTTATTAAACATCACTAAACTTTTTCATTCAAGAGCGTTTTTTGTTTTTTTTATATATTGCCCACAGAGTTTTACTATTAACCCTTGGAATAAACATTTCCCATGTAAACGATCTACACTATTCTATGAGAAAGAAGTGGAATGTAACGTAATGCGATATACGTTGTTTCGCTATTCACCACGCACACGTATCTAACTAAAGGTCCGTAGTAGTACAGATTGGGAATTTTGTAAGTTTAAGTTTGCGGTCTGTTGTCTCCATTGCGCAGCATTTGTTATGTATCAAAACAACTTTTTTGTTTAATCCAAGGTTAATCTTGGCGAAAATGGCTGGCTTCACAATTTTGAAAACGCTCTGTGAGCATTCCGGAATAAAGAGTCAGAATCTTTGAAAAATGGCGGGCACCAATCCGATTTGGGCCGCGGCACACTTTTCAACTCAATTAGTTTCACGTAGCACTCAATATAATGCCTGAAACATAACTGATACAAGCGTCTCCCTTAGAAGTGTTGAGAAGAATTAGCCAGTTGTGATTTGAAATTATTTTGTGGAAATCAGTTTGTCCATTTTGAAGTTACTGGTGAAGCGTTGCACAGGTCTGTTTTCACCCTAACCGTGTAAACCAATGTCCGTGATTTCTAAATTCAGATTCTTGGCAGCTCATTCCACCTATTCCTGTGAGTTGAGAGTGAATTTAAGACAAGTAATCCCGCACCACATTTCCACATTTTGTTGGATTTCTTATATTCATCCGATTATTTAAAGTTCGTATTTTGCAATGTATACTTCAGGATGCCACCGACGGCAAACAGCGACTATTTTTAAACTTCACATAGTTGAAAACAAACTATGACCACTTTGATGTTCTAGGAGATATATCAGTGGAAATGCTTTAAAATATCTGAAATGATTTTTTTCAGCAAGTTAGGCATGACCTCATCAATGTTGAAAAATTACTTTTCTGCTTTTTGGTCGCTTTTTCGTTCATGCGGCATCCAACCTTTTGCCAAGGAAATGGCAGTTGGTGGGTCAAAACCCCCGGAGAAAAAATTTTATTGGCTTGTCTGCGGATTTGCGAATAAGGAGCCTCGAAACAACATGTACAGCGTTGCAGAAGAAGCATTCATGGAAAGCAAAAGTGCTTGTTCAGTCCCAGAAGAAACACTTTCGAAACACTTGTAGAAAAGTGCCTGTTCAGTCTCACAGTTGACAGCCTTCTTCACTGTTCTTACCTTCTGTTTGGAAATGCGCTTGAAAGCCTACTGGCTTCGGTGGCTCGTTGGAATAGTCCGAGACAAATTGAACGGTCATCGACTCATCGCTTGATTCAAACACTTGTCCTGGTGCTGGTGCGTCGCTGGGAAATTTTCGGTAGTTTCCACACAATCGCTTGTAGCCATTGATCTGTTAAAAACGTCAAAATATTTTATCAGAAGATACTTAAAATTTTGGTTGTACACGCGCATCACACTATCTATCACGTGCTAATATTTGGATTAATTCTAGTTTCACTTCGCTAAAAAAGTGCGCAGTTTTTCGGTTTCATCTTTTCAGCTTCATCTTTTCAGGTTCATTCCCCTTTGTGCTAATTAAATGTTGTTTTAGCATTTA
>Ga0210059_1003711_pt1 | contig 24569 bp, 12 predicted proteins | sample Ectturendosymbi2_FD_188042 | JGI IMG/M metagenome (GOLD analysis project Ga0210059, IMG submission 188042) | Ecteinascidia turbinata endosymbiont from Florida, USA - Sample 2 (SPAdes) (version 2) | ecosystem: Host-associated > Tunicates > Ascidians > Unclassified | place: Key West, Florida...
GTCTCCAGGGAGAATATCTTCTGCTGATTTGTCCAAGACATTTTTGGGGCAACTATAGCTGCAAACGATCATCCATAGATTCACCTATCACGTCCTGCAACAGAAAAGACATTCGTTAAAAAATGGGTTTTTTATCGAACAAATATGGGTACGCATCTTTTTGGGTCACCCTGTACATTCCATTTAATTAATTTGATTGTTGCAATGGCAGTTTATTTGCCGGTATGACACTGACGGTACCGCACAAGAGCCACATTCACTATTCTGGTGACATGCACATGATGAGCTTGCAGTTCGCTCATGTCTACTCCTTTGCCTGCAGAAGCAGGTTGCGAAACTTGCGAGCAGATTGTTTTACTGTTGGCCTTTATTGCATAACAATAACACGGCACTAAATCTTCAAACGTTCACTTCAAGTTACAGTAGTAGGTGTTTTTCCGCATGTGACCAAGCCTCCTACTGCGTTTTTTTCCACGTAGAACCTGCTTCTCGACAGTGACGGATTTACGCATAGGCCAAATAAGCCATGGCCTAGGGCCCGCGCAACTCCTTCCTATAATGACTCATTACTAACTGAAAATTTGGGAAAGATCGCAGAGGCATCACTTCACAATATACTTTGAAACGAGCGAAAATGCAAACGTCAAGACTTATCAGTACAGTAACAACACGATGATATGGCTTGTTATGCAATACAATAATGATAATACTACTTTTCATGAGAGTTCTGCTGTGCCTGTCGCCTTTGCGTTAAAATCTGATGTTACGGCCGTTCTAAATTGCAAAAACATTGATAACTTCGTTTGCCTGAAGGCATGAAAAAAACCTTTGTGATAGACTGTCGCTTTTCGCCGTGCGAAAGACTTTTCGCCGTGCGATTTCGGCCTTTCTGGCTATGTTTACAAAACCACAGGTTGTTTTGACATGTTTTGACAGGTTTCTCTAAACAATGTGTGACGTCAGCGGCCCGTAGGAGTGCGTGGATTGAGCAGAATCAGCGGCGCGAAACCGCGCGAGATTTAAATGCATTCTTCATAGGCTATAGTACGAGTTTTTAGAGGGTTTGATGGACTTTTTAGCATTTCTGGTTGATGAGTTTTGGAAAAAATGGTAGAAAATTAATATGGGAAATCCCCTGAAGGCCCTTGGGAATTTCTGACATATTTGAAATATTTTTGGCATAACTTTTGAACCAGAAACGCTAGAAACTTGATCAAGGGTTCTAAAAACGCGTATTTTAGCCTAGAATCAAAAAATACTGCGAGCCACAATATTGGCGCGTGGATCGGCTGATGACGTCATATAATTAACCAAAAAACAGACCCCCATCATGAGCCCATTGGCCCAAAACCCCCCATCCAAATTAAAAAAATGTTTTTTTATTCTAAGTGTTGTACAAATATACAAATTCCTAACTTCAACTTTGTTCATGTTGATTCCTTAACCAATGCTGGAGGTGTTGGCCTGCATGTAAACAAAAAACTGCAGTATACTGTTAGACAAGACTTGGAATTACCTATAGATGGATGTGGAATTCTTTTTATTGAAGTGAAGTCAAATAATGTTAGTGGCAAAAAATGCGTTGTTGGAGTGATCTATAGACACCCTTCTCCTAACTCACAAGCTTTTCAGCTTGCATTCACTAATCTACTTGAAATTATGCGCTCTGAAAAGAGTAATTACATAATTGGAGGCGATATAAATTTGAATTTTTTGAAGTACCAAATTGACACACACATTACTGATTATGTTAACAGTATTCTGAGTCTCGGCTGCATATCTCTTAAAAACAAACCCACTAGATTTTCTTCTACCTATCAAACCTCCATACTTGATCATGTATACACAAATATAATTGATGACAACACCACCACTGGAATTGCACTCTATGACTTCTCTGACCATCTCCCCATTTTTGCAAACTTTAATTTCCATCCCAAATGTGCCAAAAATACAGACCAAAAAGTCGCTGTAAAATTTTGACTTGCCATCTTTTCTGGAAGATCTTAACACTGCTCTTTTTTATCTTGACTTTCACAACCAAAACAACAGTGATATCAACATCACTTGTACCAATTTTATTCTTATGTTTAACAACATTCTTGACCAACATTCTCCCTTTAGGTTTCATTCCAGAAAAGAAACTCGTTCCTTCCACAAACCTTGGTTGACCAAAGGTTTGCTAACATCTATCTCTAAACAGAATGCCTTGTATAAAAAAATGTTATCAACAAACAACCCATTCATTTCAGTCAAGTACAAATTTTACAGAAGTAAAATAACTCACCCCAAAGAATCCCTAAAACAAAACTACTATAGATCAAAATTTGAAAACTGTAGAAATGATGTCAAAAAAACCTGGAAAGTTATTAATAAATTTATTTCTACAAAAACAAAAAAAAGCAAAATAGGTGCAGAAACCTACAATACTGACCTTACTAATCAAAACCATTGTGAAGAACTAAATATCCATTTTTCCAAAATTGGCAAAAATATATCCTCCAAAATTTAACCTCCCCCTGCAACTTTTAATGACTTTCTTCTTGAGTCATTCCCCAATTTGTGTACATTCCCACCAACCAGTGCAGATGAAATCAGACAAATAATTGCATCAATAAAATGCAAAACAACATCCAACTCCTATGACATCCCAGCAAAGTTTTTAAAAATTTCTGCCAGTAGTTTATCCTCAGGGTTATCTGAATTTTTTAATAAATGTATGGCAAAAGGTGAATTTGCCAATCTTCTAAAAATTGCACAAATTACACTCATTCCTAAAATAACTTCTCCCAAACCCCCTAACGATTATAGGCCAATATCCATACTTCCAACTCTCTCCAAAGTGTTTGAAAAAGTAATTTACAGCAGATTATACTCTTTTGTCACCAGTAATTGTATGCTGAGCCCACAACAATATGGCTTCCGTACCAGTCATTCTACTGAATTAGCAATTGCTGCCATCTATGACGTGATTTGTAATAAAGATAACAAATTAATAACCTGTACTCTGTTTCTAGACCTAAGCAAAGCCTTTGACTGTGTTGATCATAAAATATTACTTGAAAAATTGTTTTATTATGGAGTAAAAGGAACACCCTTAAAACTACTTGCTTCTTACTTGGACAACAGGTTTCAGTGTACTAAAATAGGAGATACTAAGTCTTCTTTTTTGAATGTAACATGTGGTGTGCCCCAGGGATCTGTTGTTGGGCCTTTACTATTCTTTATATATATTAATGACATTGTGAAAGCCTCCAACTTCAATACTGTTTTATATGCTGATGATATCAATCTACATATTTCGGGGAAAAACCACGAAATCTTAGAAAAAACAGTTAACCATGAGCTCAAAAAAATCGATCCCTGGGTTCGTGCTAACAAATTATGTATCAATTATTCTAAAAGCAATTTCATGCTAATGAACAACCATAAAAATATCAATTTTTCAGTGTCAATTAACCATCACCCAATATCAAAACAAAGCAGCTTAAAATATCTTGGCGTTATACTTGATGATAAACTAAATTAGAAGCCTCAAATTGAAAAGTTGGTAACACAGCTCTCCAAATCATGTGGAATGTTGTCCAAATTAAAACACTATACCAACACTTCAGTGCTCCAATCCGTTTGCTTCGCTCTTTTCCATTCCTATTTAACTTATTCAATACTTAACTGGGGAAGTGCCAACAAGACGACTTTACTCTCTTTAATTAGATTGCAAAATAAAGCTGTGAGAACACTTGAATATAACAAAACAAAAACAACTGTACTCTATTACAAGCACAAAATTTAAGAAATACCTGATTTATTTCAATTGTCAGTTGCCAAATTCATGTACTCCTTTTATAATGGTGGATTACATAATCACTTTGATAACTACTTTGCTGAGATTGCATCAGTCCACAAATATCAAACAAGCCTTGCTTCTCTGCAAAAATATTATTTACCCAGAATGAAAACATCTCTGGGTCAGCTTTCTTTAAAGCATATTGGTCCAAAATTTGGTCTAACATTCAGGAAAAATTGAAATCATCTTCGCCTTATCAATTTGGCAAAAAATATAAAAATGTCCTGCTATCTTGCCAGACTTCCTGTTGATCTTCGTTTTATATGCTTGTCACATCCTGTTTGATCTTCTAATGAAATCACGGCCAAAGCAAACGATACAAATGACATATTGCAAACGTTTCGACAACTCTTGTTATCATCACCAGACTTTTGTTTGATCTTCGTTTTATATTCTTGTCACATTCTGTAATATTGCGCTGATGCCACTATTTTCCCTCCTATCTGCCTCTATAGTTGCTCACCCCACCCCCTGTACATAGGCATGCTTTTCCCCACTGTTTTTGTTGTTGTTTTTATGCTTATTTCACCTGACGTTGATTTGACGCTTTTTATTGCTTTTTTTACTACTTGTAAAATGTCTTCAATTAAAATTTGGTTTGTGTTAGCAGCAGGGCTGGCGGAGAACTTGACCCAGGTGGTCTTTTGCCAACCCTTTGTGATTCAACATGTTAAAACACGATTACTAAGCTGCGAAACGTAAAAATTTCTTATTTTTTTACATTTTTTCATTCACTATATACTCAACTAGTGATCTCTGATGTTATTGTATTTCCTCTTGCTGCTTCGTGTTATTTCGTGATTTGAGTCACGAAAATGCATGATTAAACCATACAGCATGCAACACCAATATAAATATATAAATATAAATAGGAATTGCATTAACAGTTTTAAATAATGCTTGGTGAAACCAATGAGCGCAATTGTAACGGCTTTTTCATGTCCATGAAATATTCAAATGAGTTGCCATTTTTGTGCCATTACCGTATTTTCGGGACCACAAGGCGCTCCGGATTATCCGGATTATAAGGCGCAGTATCAAAAATTGAATGCTAGCTAGTTTTTTTCATACATAAGGCGCACCGGATTATAAGGCGCATTAAATGAGGCAAAACTTACATTAGTCAAACTGTATTCAACTCTTTCACAACAACTCCCGAGTGCCAGAGTCGCCGGAGTCGTCCGAGTGAATGAGTCGTCACTGGGAGTTTGATCTGTCATTACATACGAGGGAGTTTAATCTGTCACACATTCTTAATTCGCTAGACACGAATAGAATAAAATAAAAGTTGTGTGCATGTTTGATTCAGTGTGCGGCACTGTAATCAAGAGCCCCGCGGAGTAATATGATCTGTGGTACGTGCTAGCTACTCTGGGACGTTGCTCACCGCAACTGTTGTTGGTTTATTACGCAGCACGATGGTCTGTTCACAATAAATCGTAACTAGCAATTGAATAATAGCACCCTTTGCCACATGAAATTGGTTCAAGATGAGGAAGCACAACCAGATTCGTACATAAGGCGCACCGCATTATAAGGCTCACTTTCGATTTTTGAGAAAATTAAAACATTTGAAGTGCGCCTTATGGTCTGAAAAATACGGTAGCTAGTTTTGAATAGTTACCCTTGTCATGTGGACCATGAGTCATAATAAAATGAATAAATTATAAATAAAAATATACAAGCACTTCTTTTTTTACTATATCAAAAATTTAATAAATAAAAATGCACTATTCTAAAAGTGGTTCAGTAAGCACCAGAATCGATATATTTGAGTGCAACTTCACAAAATTTTCCTGGGTCATGCTCTGGAAACATCTCCAGAAATATAGCCTATGAATGGTTTGCAGCTCATGTCATCCATACTATTCATTAAATTTTTTTTGACAAAATCTGTTCTTAACATTTTTGAATGCCACCACCGCATATACTGTAACTAGCTCTAGCTTATGACATTATGCCGAACTTACCTGCTGTACGTGCGCAGGCCTTCACAAAGTCCCCATCTCATCTACCGCTTTATTGTACTTCACCGACCCGTGACGAGCAGTAGTTGTGGACTACTCGTCACGGTTCGTGAACATTGTGCGAACAATGAAAAGCCGCGTAGTTGCTAATCATTTGTCATGATCAGGCCCGACGCCAGGATTTAGCAGCAGGGGGGCCAAAAAACAGGAGGGGCCAAAAACCAGAAGGGGGGCCACATTTTTAAAATACAGTATTAGATGTATGCAGCAACCGAGGGGCCAAACGTGAAATGGGGGGCACCGATTTCAAATGGGGGGCCGGGTACCACTGGCCCCCCGCTGGCGACGACCCTGGTCATGATATCATTGTTCGGATTAAAGAGGTTCGTTGCGTTTTGTTAGATACCAGCAAAAGAAGCATTTAGTTTATTTTTAAACTGTAACGTAAACAGCTGATTTTGAAGAAGGTAACAATTTAATGTTAACGAGATTGAACCCAGTGGCAAGACTGATGCCAAGTCTGATGGCAAGTCTTGCTAGGTAAAATGAAGTCACAATTTGTGGTTTTGTTTAAAAACCATGGCAATGTTTCTTTGTAAAGCAGTATCCTGCTTTTGAAGTCTGGAGATAGCCTAGTGTGAAAATTATCGTAATATAGCCTTCCTGTCTATGACTGCCAAGGAAGCGTATTTTTGTGGCTGTTGTTGCAGCATGGGACATTTTCTTTGTGTTGCAGTCATATAGTAAGGGTAAAGCATTTCGTGAAAGTACATCTGCATTGGATCGTCAGCAACCTGAGAAAGATCAGGAAAATGTTGACGTTGCCCCCCCTGGAAAAATTTCTGCGGACGCCCATATTTCCAAGTTCGTCTTTCTAATCTATTATTTTTGTAGTTCTTAGATTTCATTTATAACAAAATTTACCATGAAGGGATGATGCATATATTAAAAATCGCTACACACAATACATTGACCAGTTGGAAGTCTGACTTCTGGACGCATAGAACTAAGCATATAGGCCAAATTCACATTCAGCACTCCAAGCAGTGACTGCTGACGCTAACTGCTATCAAGCTTCAAGACTTTTATTACATCACAAACGTGTCAGTGATCAGGCCATTTTAATCTACGTAAGAATGGCTAGTAATGTTCTGTCTTTAAACTACAGGACAGAACAGAAGACGGATGGATGAAAATCCACCGACTTCTAGCATTTCATATTTCGTTTTGGGAGGCTTGAAGCTTTGTTTGGGGGGCTAAGCCCACAAAACCCCGTGGCGAAGGGTCTGGGTTGTGGGCAGTTTGGGCTAAAATAAATATTAGACCGTGCCGTCTGTAATGTACAAAACTACTGATGTCACTCTGAAGTGTCACACCGTGACTCCGCTCATGTCTATTAAAGTCCGTTGCTTACAGTAGTGTTGAACATGATCCGGTTTCCGGACTGCAAACGGACCGGATACTGCAATTCCGAACCGGACCTGGATCTGACTGGATTTCGAAAAAACTCAACCGGATCAGAAATGGATATCCAAATTGCATTGATCAGTGATCACTGCAGTAAAGTGCTTAATCAGAGCTTTTTTCGGATATAAACCGGATTGGATCAAATATTTGGACAGGTCTACCGGATTAGGATCGGACTGGATTACTCAATGAAAATTTTAGACTTGATTAGGATTCCAAAAATCTTCGATTTGTTCAACACTAGCTTACAGTAGAATGATTGCATCCGTTTGAATTTTGCACTTACTGAAACAGCTTGATTTAAATACGTTTGAAGGCAGTTGTTGGTTACAGCAATACAGTAGTAAAGGAATATTGAAAGGGAGGATACTGCAGGATTGCCAGGTTTTGTTTCTACAAAGCCCACTGCATTCTCCTCGTGCGATACTGTCACGTTACAGGAGGTGGTCCAATAAGGTTTCTAATTTAAAAGGTAGTGTCTATTTTACCACCAACATTCTGGTGGCAACAGATCGGCTGGAGCTATTTGTGCCGCCAGTCGAACATTTGATTCGATCTCACCTCATGGCAATGGCATGACATGACACTCGAATAAAAGGTTAGTTTGTCATGCAATCGGTGTGCTGCTCGTAGCGTAGTGTTTATACTTCACTTCTGGTATGCCATTGTTTTTCGGTTCGACTCTTACCTTTTTTTACTTTATTTAAAACTTTCCAAACTTTTCCCTTAGAATTGCCATTGGTACTGTTTGTACGTAGGGTTCGTTTGGCGTTTGCGTTACGGTTACCACTGGTAAGCGTTCGGCTTTAGCTTAGGGTTACTTACAGTTAGTGTTAGGGTTAGCGTTAGGGTTGGGGATTAGGGTTAGAATTAGGGTTAGCATTAGGGAACAGCATTAGAAATAGAACTAAGGGTTAGTGTTAGGGTTTGCTTTAGCTTAGGGTTTATCTTTTGTGTTTACTTCATTTCTGCCAAGCCTGTTGTTGCCGCTGGCATCTTCTTGGCGGCAAAATAGACAATGCCAATTTAGAGATCCACAGGCAGTTCTGTAGCCACTGCCAAACCATTTGAACATAGGGTTGCCAACCGTCTCAGAATGGCCGGGACAGTCCCGGAATTGACGTCTCGCGTCCCGTGTCTGGGCTGGGTCACTTTTGTCCTGGAAGTTACTGACAGCTCTTTGTCGTAGCGAGAGTTCATTGATTACTATATTTTCGTAAATTAAGATTGATATATCTTTAAAAATTAAATACTAAAATAGTCCTTAATCTGAGAGCTCAGCTGTAAGTATAATTGTAAACTGTTTGTTGCGACATTTGTAATTGTTACACTGCAGAGGAGAATAAGCTCTTTGTGATGTAAAAATTTTTCTTTGTTAAAAAATTTTTCTTTGTCTTTAATGCGGCCCACGATGTTTTTTTGGAATTTTCAAATGATTAACATTCACGTTGCCAAGTGCCTTCAAAAAGATACCGCGAATTAATTGAATCAAAGCTGAATGATATCCAGTGCGGTTTTCGTCCCAGCCGTAGCACTACAGACCACATTTCACTCTTCAGCAAAATTTTGAAAAATCTTGGAAGTATGCTAAAGACGTCTTCACATGCTTTGTTGACCTTGAGAAAGCATACAACCAGGTTCCTTGTGAAGAGCTTTGGGGAGAATTGCAGGAGTACGGTTTTCACGGCCGCATGTTACTGGGTGTGAAGTCACTGTATTCCTGCTCAGAAGTTTATGTCAGTGTCGGGAGAGCTAAATCACAGCCGTTCACCGTTGGTGTTGGACTCCGACAATGGTATGTGCCATCGCCGTTCCTTTTCAAAGTCTACATAAGTCGATGTCAACCTCTTCGCTGAAGGGAGCCAAATCCAGACCCACAATTTTGTTGGAGAGCATCACTAAAATTTTTTAACACAATTCAATTAACACGTTTTGTTTTACAATAGAACGAAGTCTGTTACACACAATATTAGACGTTTTTTTGAAAGACTGCTGTTACACACAATATTAGACGTTTTTTGAAAAAGACCCACAAAGGGTGCTTGGGAGCTGAATGCTGCCCTCAGAACCGGGGTTGAGAACTACTAGTCTACATGAACTAGATAGACAGCCACAGCCAAGTTGATGAGGGTGTCACAGTCGGGAGCTACAGGATCAACTGTTTACTTTTTGCAGACGATTTGGTACTGCTAGCAGCTTCTCAATAACCTTTAGCATGCACTCGATCGGTTTTCTGCTGCGTGCAACCGAGCTGGAATGAAAATCAGCAATAAAAATACCGAGGTACTATCTAGTCTCTCTACAAACCCAAGGCAGTGTATGCCACAAGTGAATGGCAACACACGCAGCAGGTGGAGAAGTTCAAGTACCTTGGGGTGGTATTTACGAGTGATGGAAGGCGGAGCGAAGAGATTGATACACGGATCAGTAAAGCTAACGCAGTTTTGCGTGAGCTTTATCGTTCATGGCAACAAAACGGGAGCTTTTAAACACTGTAAAGCTGTCAGTTTTCAAATCGGTCTTTGTTCTCATCCTTACCTATGGTCATGAATCTTGGGTAATGACCGAAAGAATATTAACTCAGACGCAAGCACCAGTGATGGGATTTTAGCGAAAAGTCCACGATGTGGCAAAGGGGCGTACTGAGGTTAGATTGTGCCCGGGAAAGCAACCCAGATGTCATCCAAGGCCTAGGTGTAGTAACTGCATCTCCGACCTTGCTTGGTGCCGTCTTGGTGTGGAGCCAGCAGAACGATCTGAAATTGATGTTGATCATGAGGTATTCCAAGTACTATGGATGTTGTCCCCGCAACCCTCCCTAGAGGAAAAGCCGGCATGAAAGTGAATGAAATGAATAACAATTACGTTGGTTTATTCACCAGTGTTGAAAAGTGCTCAGCTAGCGAGTGCACAAGTTCCTTTGACGGCTAGAATTGATTAATACGAGCGTAGAGATGGCTAGAAGTAGAAACAATTTGCCTACATAATTCATGATACCTTTTGCAGGAAATAAGATGTAAAATTAAGTTCAGGTACTGCTATTGTTATGTCAGCGTCATAATGCAGCCCGCGCGTTACCTTGTAAGTCCTCATGTGGCCCACGGATCAATTTGAGTTTGAGACCCCTGTATTTGAGGTGTCCCTGAATGGTGAAACAAAGTTGGTAACCCTATTTGAACAGCTGACGTAGACATGTCCATTACACTACCATGACGGTGCCGCTAAAGTGACAAACTCAGCGTATCATTTGAACCACGTCACTGACGGCAGATTTATAGCCACTTCCTAGTCTAGAGAAAAACACCATCATTGAAGTCCACACATAATTGAACCAACATTATAGGGCAGTAAGTAACACTTGGGAGCAATTGCTATATCACATGATGAAAGGATTGACGGAAACACTTCTACAAAATCTACTGACTGCGAAGACTAATAATTACTACACACTTCAAAGCATGCAATATTAATGGTTGAAGTAGTCTATGGTGACAACCAAGCGAGAAACTTCTAATTCTAGCAGTAACATCTCAAGTAAACAATGCAAAATGCTTCCACTTCTGTAATACTACTACTACATAACATTATAAGTCACACATCTGAGTACAGCAATCCTGAGAAACAACTCTTCAAAAAAGGCCAAATTTTTCAATTTTGGTCATGGCCAATCTCAGTAAACACAAAAGGTAAACCTAACCCTAACCAGTAACTGTAGCCCTAACCTAATGCTAAGCTAAGCTAACACCAGCCTAATGCTAACCCCTAAAGCAAAAGTTTGGAAAGTTTTGAAAAAAGTAGAAAAACTGGTCCCACGAATTGAAACGTGCAAGTAGTCACTAATATTATGAAAACACAAGGCACCAAGTTGAGAGGCGAACCATCAACCATTGGTGTGGCAGACTTGAAACCTATCTGTTACACTACCAGATCGACACCACTTGGATGACAAACTGACCGCTTTATGTTTATTCGAGCTGTGTTATAGTTATGCAAGGTGGTACAGTTGAATATGCTGTGAAATAAGAAGATCCATAGGTGGTTCTGTAGCCACTTCCAAAGAAAAACTGGTCCCACGAATTGAAACGTGTAAACAGTAAGTATTACAAAAATGCAAGATGAGAGGCAAACCCACAACCACTGGCATGGTAAACTTGTGTAACGCTACCAGCTTGACACTGCTTGAGTGTCAAACTGACCGCTTTATTCGAACCATGTGATGTGGGGCAGTTCCCTAGCCACTTCCAATGGTTTTTGCTTCGGCTCTCACCTTGGTGCCTTTTGTTTTGGTAGTAATGGATGCACTTTTCATGGGATCACTTATTATTTATTGTTTTCAAACTTTTCTGTTCAGATTTACAGTTTAGGTTTATGGGTTAGGCTTAGGTTTACATTTTAGTACAAGGTTTAGGGGTTAGGGTTGGTATGTTTCTACCAAGCCTAATCCGCTTCACACTCATTGTGCGGTACTGTCACATTACAGGTGGTGGATGAATAAGTTTTCAAATATGAAAGTCTACTGGCAGACCAGTAGCCATTGCTGTATCTGCATGTGATTGTGATCATTAACTTAACATAGTCAATGGATTTCATTTCTTATCTGTAAAGTTGGAGCACAAGTCCAAGAGAATTATACCATTGTCATTGGTGTGAAAACTGAAAAGTTAATTTCATACTGTTTACCACAAGGGTCACATTTGAATGCATCAGTAGTAACTACATCAATAGCCTTAACTTGCAAAATGTAGATAACCACTTGTTGTTACCAATTCAGTTTCCATCAAACAATAAAAAGTTGCTTAATTCAAAATTTAAACCCCTTGTTTTCATGTTGTGCACACAAAGTGATAGAAAAGCATAATGCTCAAGCTTATACAGTAATGCTATTTGGCACACATTGCTTTTTGTAGTATCATGCTTCATTTTATAGCTAATCCAAAATAAGCTTTGCGGTCAACGTAGTTGCGTGATTAATGACAGTTTAACAATTATCTTCCAAGATAAAACTTAGGGAGTTTCTATTTACTGGAGCTAATCTGCCATTAGGTGAACCTGAATGGTTGGATTGGTCATGTGACAAGGACAAAATGCCTGTCTTTGTCACATGACCTAACCCCTAAACAAAAACTCTAAATGATATCATGATAAACTTTTGGAACAGTTTGCATGTTTCTGTGCGCTAATGTGCATCCCCATTTGACTTACCTTTCATTTTTTTTCTTTTTTTCTGTTGGTTGTTTACTTGAAAATTTTTGATGTTCACACTACTGGTCCTTTGCATTATGATGGGTGAATCACACTGTAGTTGGGACGTTATTAATGTGTTTCTCTGATCAGTGTTGGTTGTTTGCAAACACCAATTCTGTAATGCGTTATTGCTAACCATTTTTTGTGCTCAAGGACTTGGCCTTGAGTTAACTTTCCACTTGCTTTTGGTTGTTTTTGTGTGTTAAATGAGAGCAACATGCACTCCTTCACAACATTTATTTTGTATTGATTTATGAATCATTTTTGAAGGAGTCTGTCCACATCACTGTTGCAAAAATGTCTTGTATCTCATGTTCAAGTAGATGTCTTTGTTTTCAAATATCTGAGCAATGCCTACACATTTGTCAAGCAATGCTTACACATTTGTCATGCTTTTTTGCATGTAAGTTATTAAAGCAACATAGTTGTTACCTGCTTTTTCTCACAGTTTTTCTTAGTTTTTTGCATCAATAGAATGATATTGTAGAACTTTAAAAAATGACATGTCTTCGCAGGTTTAAAATTTTGTGAATGATAGATTTTTTATGTCATGGTACAAAGTTTATCATGGATGGCCATGCCTTTGCAAAGTTCTCTTCTGGAATCATAAAGCAACCACTTAGGGTTCAAGAACGACCTGGTGCAAGCATGGTTGCTGAAGAAAAATACCCAGACACACAAACTTTCTCAGAGACAGTAAGTAGTTATCATTCATAATGCTTAATTTAAAGTATATAGTAGTAGTGTAATTTATTTTTGTATGTTGCAATATCAAGGTGTAATCAAGCATTAAATATGCACGGATAGTGGTGAGATCAGTTCTTAGAACAAATGGCTAAAAACATGAAATTGTTAACACTTTCGGTACTGGCCCGTGTACATATACTAAGTAAACATGCATAGGTTACTGGGAATCGTATTTATACATTCTTAATGAAAATCCTGGTTTTATGGGCCTGGGAGCAAAGCCAATGAGCCATTTTTTTGGCTCAAGTGTTTTTTGGAAACTAAGCTATCATGCAAGTCTTTAGAGCCTGTGATCGGCTTTCAAGTTTATCTGGAGCCGAAATTATGGCTCACAAACCAAGAATCAGATATAAATTCAAATACCACAAAAGATAACCGTGGTCATTATGGCTAAAAGCCATAAATCGCCAGCCAATTGAGCTAGAGAGCTGTTCAAACCCTCCAAAGACTTGGAAAGTCTTGTAGTTTAGAATTAAAAAAAAATTATTTCATTTTTGGTTTTGGGGTTTTTGGTTGATGATGTCATGGTGGGGGTAGGTTTCATGTTTTTTTGATGATGTCATCGGTTGATCTAATGAGCCAATTTTGTGGCTCAAAACTTTATAGGATCATAGGCTATAATACAAGTCTTTAGAGCCTTTGATCGACTTTCTAGCATTTCTGGGTCCAAAGCTATTCCCTAGGGGATTTTAGGTGATTTCCCTAATTAATTTGCAGTATTTTGGCCCTAATTTTGAGACCAGAAATGCTAGAAAATCCATCAAACCCTTTAAAGGATCTTATCATAGCCTATTTTCCAATAAAAGCTCGAGTCAAAAAATGGCTCTTGGGATTGGCGTTCAGGACCCAATGATGTCATCCTATAGTAAACAAAATATGCATAAATATACTCCCATCATCTAATCAATAAAAACTGACATCCAAATCTAAAATAATATTTTTTCATTGCAAACTACAAGACTTTACCCATCTTTAGAGGGTTTGTACAACTCCCTAGCTCAACCAGCTGGCAAGTTATGGCCTGGGATGGAATACACCCCAGGTTAGCATTTGCGGGGGTAGAATTTTTACTAATTTTTGTTTTTTGAGCCAGAATTTTGGCTCTAAATATGCTAGCAAGCCAATCAAGGGCTCTAAAGACTTGGATGATAGCCTAGATTTCAAGAAAATGGCCTGTTGGGTTGGCGCCTAAGGCCAGGTAAACTCGGCCACAAAGGTGACAACATGCCTCCGTTATGACGTCACCCAAAAAAAACCCAAAACGAAAAAAAAATTTTTCAGTCTAAACTAGAAGACTTGCATCTGTAGAGGGTTTGAATAGCTCGCTAGCTCAATCGGCTGGCGAGTAATAGTGTTGTAAAGTTCTGCCAAAACAGTGGCTCTTGCGGTCCTTAAAGGTAAAACACTTAGTAACGGTGGATATGGTCACAGGGGATCCACCTGGTACAAAAAGTGTGAAAGAGAGGCATGAACCTTAGTAAAGAGCTTGATAGCTGTTTTTTACAATAAAATTAAGCGCCACTTGCAAATGTCACTGACACGTGGTCTCATGGGCTTATGTGGGGAAAGTGTGCATCTTGTTGTATGGTGGTACATGGGATGTAGTGTTGTATCAGTGCTATCTCATGTAGGAATTTAAAACTGTCTCAGCATGGTTTTTATGGCTACTACATGGCAGTACATGCCCTTGAACTTTATTTGGGCAAATGTTGTGTTAAACTCTAAACTTTTTGCAAATACATGCTTCTCCAATATTGCAAATACATGCTTCTCCAACGAAGTGTTGAACTTGTGGAAATGCAAGCTAATAACCAATAGGTTGTTTATTCCCAATTTTAGCTTGAGATACACCAGGAGTAAGATGTTAATACAGGCAACATTTCTGAAAGCCTAATGTGGATTGCTTATGCATTTTTTTGCCATCTTACTTTGGTTATGTAGTGTCAGAGTTTTAGCGAATACACTATACCAGGGCTACTCAATTATTTTAGGAAAGAGTCTAGTTACAAATGCCAAAATTTTTCGAGGTCCAGTCGCTCCCATAAAATCATGCAAACGTGTCATGTTTTGGATTTTTCTAACATAAAACGTAATCAAGCAGATAAGTTAGCTCTTCTAGCAATTTCTATTATTAGTCGACGTTTCGCCCACCTATTCAAGTAGACAAAACGTCGGCTAATAATAAAAATCACCAGAAGAGCTAACTTATCTGCTTGATTTGAAACCTGGTGGCAAATGCTATGAAATAACAACATGAGTAGCAAAAAGAACAGCATAAAACATAATGTCAGAATTTAATACGATTATACTATATACAGATATACAAAATCAGGTAAATGGATGCATATATTAACAAACACTGTCAGCGTTATTTAATGTTCTGCTGGTGGGAGCAATGGCATTTTGTGCTTCTTGGCAGTTACCAAAATTTTTGTTCCAAGGTAGTGACAGTGAATAGAATGTAATGGTCAAGGTTTTATTTGTGATACAGATGTGATACTTGTTCTTTATGAGCTTCTTTTTTGACAGTGCAAACTGCCAGCAGTCAGTGGCACACTGTAACTAGATGTTTAGGCCAGGAGGGGAAACGATAGACCAGGAGGGAAAATGATACTGTAACTAGATGTTTAGGCCAGGAGGGAAAACGAAAACAATTCATGTACCAAAGGAGGGAAAACGTAGCTGAAAATGGTCAACTGCCCACTGTAGGGAGTTGCTAGCAACACTCAGAAAACCCTGAGAAATGACGGTGAATCCGGATGTGGATGGCTATACTAAATCCCGAAATCACCAACAAATACTCCGAAAAATGCAAAAAAATACTGAAAACCAATAGAATACTAAAACTGAAGTATAAGCCAAGTGGGGGGCAGAGTTTTACATTTACTATAGCTGGCAGGAGGGGGCAATTCGCCCCTCCAGCAGCAGGTAAACCCAAACATCGTAAGAATTTCTACTGACTATTTGCGAGGAGTGGAAAAAATTTTGGAGATACCTGCCATCAAAAATTATTTCTTTCACTGCTACATTCTATTGGAATTCAATTAATTCCAGTTGAGTTTTGGCTGCGTCCACACCAGTGGTGTGAAAGCTGCCGGAGCTCCGCTCCGCCACTTTCATCAGTGAATGTAGTGAATGATGGGTCAATGCCCATAAAATATATGCGAAGATGCCCACCAGACCTCCGGTACCTATAAAAACTTCCATTTCATCTTCGGTGCACACATGTGTCTGTGTCTTTTTGCTTCAGTTGAGAATTTGATAATGTCTGTCACTGAAAAGGGTTTTAAGGAAAGAGCATCAGCTGGTTTTCGAAAAGAAAGTTGCCAAACTGTTCGACAATGCTGGCCTTGAATCCACTCTTTTCACCAGGATAGACATTGTAGTCACGAGCTATTGTTGAACAATTACACGAAACAATTACTTTGAACCAAAAAATCGTAGCTTGCCCAACTCAGGTGTGCACTGCAATTTAGCTGAACAACAGCTTGGTCGACAATCACACAGTTGGCGAAGAGTAAATGCTTTAGAAGTAGGCCTATACGGCCAACGGAGCAGAATTTTGCTATAAAAATTTGTGGGTATAGAATACACCTTTGAGAGGCTGACGAGGTCTGGACGTTGCCATCCAAAGGTCTGGATGCGGACCGCGGTCTCGCATTTGAGTAGCCCTACACTATACCTTGAACACATTTTTGCTGAAATATACCAGGAATACAGATTAGCTTGGAATTAAAAAAGGTGGTAAATATGATTTGTAGAAATATATCTTGGATTATCATTTTTCTTAAATGTAACATGAAGTAGATGTACTTGTTCAAAATGAGCACTCCCTTTCTTGTGTAGACATTCAAAAATGTCTCTATTGCTTGAAGCTGTACTCATGCTCTGGTTTGGTTGGAAGTCATTGTATCATGTTTGCAATGAAAAAAATTGAGGGTTTTGTTTTTTTTGTGGGTGTGTCATAAGTGGGGTGTATTTTGGCCATTTTGGCTCAGGTTACCTGGCCCTGGGCCCAACTGTTAGATGGCAGTATATCGCTCGGAAGTTTTTATTAGAAACTAGATCAACTTTCTAGATTCAAGAGTTGGGTAAAATTATCAATTTTTTTGTGAAATTATTCATTTTAGGCTTTTTAGCCATGAACTTTTGAACCAGAAATGCTGGAAACCCGATCAAAGGCACAAGACTCGAATTTTAGCCTAGTTTCGAATAAAAACTTGAGTGAAATACTTCCATCTAGTGGTTGGGCCCTGGGTCAGATAACCTGAGCCAAAATGGCCATAAACCTACCCCACTTATGATGTCACCCACAAAAAAAACAAAAACCCAAAAAATTTTTTGGATTGCAAACTAGAAGACTCACTGAGTCTTTTGAGGGTTTGAACATCTCTATAGCACAATCAATTGGTGAGTTATGGAGTTGCAAAGACTTGGCCAATACTGGCAAATAATACCTTTTAGTGTAACTTGGCTTGCACCGAAGGCGTTAAGTGATGGACAGTACCCAATTGACTCATGCTGAAAAGTCTTCATTAGAAGAAAAAATATCCATCAAGTTTAGTAATAATAAAAGCTTTGTATGTTGCCTTTTTAATCTTGCTACCGCAATTATAGTTATCTTGCTACCGCAATTATAGTTAAGTTATTTGTTGATTGTGTCTAGTCTGTCATCACAAATCTGAATTCAATCCAAGTTTTGTGGTTCTTTTCTAATGCTTTTGCTGTTTATTTTGGTCAGCTCAAGTACTTTGAGTGCCATTTAGCAAGTTTTTTGGATGTGCCAACAAGCATACTTGAGCTCCAGCAAGGTTGTCAATAAATTTGTTAATTTTTTGTCAGTTTTGCATTGAAAATAAAAGGGTATGTTTTACAGTTCAAAACCTATACTTACAAAACTTTGGTTCAAATAAACAGATGATTTAATACTAATGTAATGTTCCAAACTATTTTCACCAAGATATGTATTTTGATTGTGGTGGAAATTATGACTGTGGCAATTTTTTTAGGAACATAGCATTAATCAGCAAGTATTCAAATATAGGGTGCCCAAAAAACAGAACCTATAAAATTTTTAATGGATCCAACAAAGGTCCAACAAATTTGATAATTTTTTTTGGACTTATACTTCAGTCCGTGTATGACTACTCCCCAAAGTTTTAGTTATCTTGGTCATTTTGCATAACAAATCATGTTCTTCACAAAGTATATTACAAAATGGTCTGTTGTGTTGGTGGTGTTGCAACCTTTCTGGTGGCGTTGCGTTAAATGTCCGATTCACCACGAACGGGATGTGCGTGAAGAAAAACACTATATGTGGCACGAACAAGCAATAATAGTGATCTCGTCGGGTGATCTCTATTGTTGCTTGCTGCCACAGTGCGAAACTTTGTGCAAATGCCACTTGGGATTTCTCATCACAACAGTGGCAAATATGCACAATATGTTGCACAAAATTTCCAATTACTTGAATTCATTCCTTTTTGGGGATTTGCATGATTTTGCTGTGATTGCTGACTGCTTTTGGTTTAACAATAAATTGAGGGTTAATGTGGTGCACAATAACCTTGAGGAACCCCCACAGATGAAGGTCTTGGGTTGAAGTACAGTGAATGCAGTGTCCAATTAATGTCACACTTCCTGCTGATCAGTCTCTTATGACATCTCTCCAGGGTTCCCACGCGGTATTGAAAGTATTGAAAAAGTATTGAATTTCATAATTGGTTTTCAAGACCTTGAAAAAGTATTCAATTTGGCCAAAATGTCCCCTAGGTATTGAAAAAGTATGGAAATTACAAATGGAAAAAATATTAGAGGTGAGTAAAAAGGTCTGTGATTCCACTGATAAATTTAAATTGTAATCTGACATTTTTATTGAGTGAACTTACAAGCAAATGCGTAACAAACAGATCACTTGTGCACCAAATGATGATTTAGTGGGCTTTACAGTTGTAATCTACTGTGTGGCAGCAACATTCACTCAATTTTGGAATCTTTTCAAATTTAATAGCTTGTTGCTTCATGCTCCATTGTACAAAGATTAGATTGTAAGGGACGCTGCTAACAGCAGCCTTGCTCTATGTAAAATATAAGTACTTCTTCAAAGAATATCAACTTGAAAAAACTAAAGTTTCACCAGCTTTGCCATCTAACTCAAACTGGATTTGCTCAAGATCATGACTGTGATATCATCTTAATCAGTTTGATAATTTTTTCGTCTTGGGCCCAACATTTTCAGATTTTCATTTTTTTCGAGAGGAAGTTGGTATTTGAGCTTATTGGCGCAAACGTTGGACAATTGCATGCAATAAAGTTGAAGTGCTGGGGCACCAACTAAAACCTGTTGAATAGGTTGTGGGTTGTCTCGTCAGGCACCCCTCAACAGTTTCATAATTTTCTATCATGGTTTAAAGTTTAAGGCCGAATTATTAGGTAGTTAATCAGGTTATATTTTTAAAGGAGCTATGGTCCGTTAGATCAGTAGTTCCCAAACTTGTTCGAGCCGTTACCCAAATCAAGGTAGCGATTATATTATGTCTTAACTACCCTCAATATTTTGCAGTGATCGCTCATGATATAGAACAACATTATGGTTTTAGTTCAGCATTATCCCTCAAAGAATCGCATATTATCCCCGGGGGTTAATTTACACCCAGTTTGGGAACCACTGCGTTAGATGATCAACACAATTCTGCATGAGTGCTGGGTAGCAACTGGTATCACTCGTGGTTTGCCCAGTTCCGCAAGGAGCTAAACATGACAGAAAGTGTAAAACCAGCTAAAATGAAACTGCCCAGGTTTCCATAACTCTTTCGCATCCATACAGACAATTGTTTCTGTTTAGATGTCATTTATTTCAAACATCTGCATGGTGACAACAACTTCTGTGAATTTTGGCCTGTTGCGAAGCTCTTGTTGCTGCTATCACGTGGACAGGCAACCGTTGAACAAGGTTTCTCTATAAGCAACAATGTGTGTGAAATTTGGTTGGTTCACATCTCATTGCAAGGTGGTTGGTGAAGGACTACTGTACATTACTAATTTGGGAGGATTAAAAAATGTCACGGTTGGGAAGGAACTTTTACAAGCTGCACGTGGAGCAAAAAGTCAATACACTGTATATATGGCTGAAAACAAAAATGCCAACGAAAAAGTCAGGAAGTCAGTCAAGAGAAAATTTTTGAAATCAAAGTAAAAAAGCACAGAATGCAAGAGAATGTGAAAGCTCTTCACAAAGCAGCCATTGAATTGGCAAAAAAGCAGAAGGTTTATATAAGTCAGTTGACAATACTTACACAATCAAACTGAGAAACAAGAGGTTTTAATAAAAAAGTGCTTGGTGATCTACATGAACAGCTTAAAGAAATGTTACATGGCTTAGGTAGTGCTGAGTAGATACATTCAGCAGTGGTTGATAGTACAAAATGTTGATCAGCTAAATGAGGACTTTCACTTCCCGAGGGCCGCATTATGACGCCGATGCAACAATGGCGATACCTGAATTTTACTAGAAACAGCTTTACATCTTATTTGTGAAAGGTGTTGTGGGTTATAGAGAAATCATTTCTAGCCATCTCTACGTTCGTTCAAAAGGAACTTGTTCACTCACTAACCAAACACTTTTAAACACCGATGAATAAACTAAATAACTTGAATATTAATTATTTAAAAACTCCCAAAGAGCAGGACTGGCTGCACAAAATGCCCATGGGCCATGTGTTTGAGACCTCTGGTGTAGATGTAGTTTGCTATGGTGTTTTGCTGCCTTTGTGCTGAGTTTCATTCAAGTTTTTGGTACCTTGTGTTAGTGTGTAGACAAAGCAAACCAACTTACTTGCACTAGGTTTGTTTAGATTGGTGCAGTAAGCCTTCAGCCACTGATTCTTCAAATCTTGTTCTTAGCAGGTTGTCACAGTTTTGCTGAAGGCAAAGCAATTCATTATTTGTGCAGTGTTGTGCAATGTGTAAATTTAAGAACCATGATTAGGAATTTAACAAATTGAACATAAGGCATGGTATTGAACTTTTTTAATTTAGTATTGAAAAGGTATTGAAAAAGTATGGAAAATAATTTTTGAAAATGCGTGGGAACCCTGTCTCTCTCTCAGCCAAGCTAGGGAGTCATTTGATTTGTGGAGGGTAGCCCCATTCTACTCGTTCATCTTGATCTATCTGTCTGTGTCATCCTGGTGATCCCAATAAAGTTCCTCAGCACTGAAAAATTTCTGCTTTTTGATGGAGCATCACAACACGAAGATATTCTCTGAAAATTTGCTTCCACCACGGTGTTTGATTTGTGGGAGAAATACATGTCCATGCAAAGTTGGCCAAGACATTTTAGGAAGATTATTGTTCCAATATTTCATGAAAATAAAGATGACAGTTTCATTCAAAGATTTGTGAGTTCTGTTTATTTTTTGTGACACACTGCGTTTTTGCGTCTGTGTCTGGAAGTTCAAATGACTTATGTTTTCACCACCTTGTCACTGTACTTTTTAGGATGAGACCAGCAAGGACCCACTTTATGTTCATCAGCCAGAGCCACCAAACTTTCAAAGATTGTCAGAATCTGACAAGATCCAACTCCAATCATTTACTGTTGATCGTGCGACATTGACTGCTGATTTTTATCAGAAGCTTCAAGAACTTCAGAAGGAACATCAGAAAACATTGAAATTAGTTAGCCAATTACAGTTGGATGAATCTGCTAGAAGGTAATTTGGCTACTTCGCTAGGATTGCTGTATTTTCAAAGTGTGGAACAGATTGATTGACCAGTGTTTTTTTACAACAACTGAAAACTTTCACTGAAAATGATTATATTGGTATCTAAACCCAGCGATGTATCTTGGAAAGAACGTAGCTGCATTATCACAAATAACTGCAACTAAACTTACAAGGCCATTTGTAAATTAACGCATAAAAAGTTTGTACATGTTCTTCCTATTAAAATGTGGATTTTGCGTATTTGTATTCAGGTGTTCTTTGCCGAATTTAGTATTATAGGGCTGAACATTGCGGCTACTACCGATTCCAGCTTTGACTGGCGGATTTATTGTACGCGATAAGTTCTGTTAGTGTTCTTGTTTTCATTTTATGTATTTTTCACACGAAGTGTTATCTGCAGCAGCTGATTTCAACTAAAAAATAATACCCTGGTAGGTGTCGTGTGGCTAAATGTTCACTTAGTAAATCACTTTTGCACTGCATACGTGGCTATGGCTAGTACACAGGCTTTGTGCTTGCATGCAGTTGTTGGTCCATTTTTCGATTTTCTTCTTCAGACAATGTCATGATCGTTTGTCTCGCGGGGAAAATGGAGAGGAGCAATTTTCTGATCCTGCAAGGAGTACTGATTATCATTACGTAGAGAGCTCTGATGACGACGCGGAACCTATTCCATCGTTCAGGCGCAAAAAGGTTGATTTCGAGCATCGTTTCTCACGTTCCGGCGAAGATGCGATGGTGGAGTATGATGACGATGATGCGAAGGACAGTGACGCTGATGATTCTTATATCGATTCTTCGTGTGACGTTATTGAGCGCATGTGGGACGACTTTTCTGTCGACGATTATGTATCAAATACGCGCATGACTCACATACGAAGGAAAGCAAATTTACGACCCAAAAGCGCTCCACTCCAGAAGAAGGAATGGTCTCCTGTCATCACTATTCCCAAGCCATTTAAAATGACTTTGAGAGAAGAAAGGAAGAAGGAAAAGTCTCACTCGGGGTGAGTAGAAGTTTGCAATGTACCGAAACTTGATATATGTAATCAAATATTTTGTTAAATTTGCCTTTTTTATTTTTCTTGTTTCTTCGCGCTTTCTGATTTGAAATGCTGTAGAAGAAACAGTGCAAAAGCAATGCTTAAAATGTAATTCTGTTAGTATATGATTGATTTGTTCTTCGTTTAAATCATTGGGTTTTGTGTTCTTGGTTCTTATGCAAGTTTGTGAGACTTCCCACAGTTTCACTCTGCTTCAAAATTTCATCGTTCTTAGCACACAATTTATGCCATGGACCTGTCATACGTATAAGCGATGGTCATCTGACAAGCTTCCTTGTGCAAAGGTGGTGATTTTTCCGACATTGAAACTAGGGTTGCACAGTCGGAGGTAAAATCTCCAACCCCGATCTTTCTATAATTTCCGAATCCCGACTCCGGCCTTTCCAAACTTTCCGATCCGACTCCTTAACATAAGGGAATGGATATTGGCTGTTAAAATCAGTGGAAATCGTGGTGTACAGCAAAAAATCTGTTTCAACAAAAGTTTCAAAAGAAATTATACAATTTCAACAGGAATTCCCAATTTAAGAGTGTGATGTAAAAAATCATCCAATTGGACATCCGGAGTCGGACAAAAAATCCGAATCCGACTCCCAGTGTTGTTAGGAATCCGATTCCGCCCAAAAACCTCCTACTCCTTCCGACTCCGCAACCCTGATTGAAACGTCAGTCCTACGCGCAGCAAATAAGACTATGTTTGTCCGCTGTAGCGCCTTGCTTGATCATAATGACACAAGCTCCGCTTTTTCGCAATTGCGGTTGCATTGAAACACACAAAAAAGTTAATTTGTGCTGTTTTCTAGATCGTCGCACGAAATAATGTGTCGACAAAAGCAGAAAGAAGAGGAGGAGGAGGCGGAATTAAAGAAGAGAGTGCGCGCGCGAGAACCACCGGCTCACGTCTATCTTCCGCTCTATGAAGAGATGAAAGAAAGGCGAGAGCAACGATCGCGATTTAACCGCGAAAACGCAATCGCTACACTCGTCGCTACTCAGAAGCCTTTTTCATTCGATGAGAGGGATGAGCGCAAACGCATCTTGAAGGCAGGGCCTCATACGTTGTTCTCAGTGCACGGTATTCCGATGCAGGATTCGTTTCATTAAATTCTTGGAACAGTTGTAACATCATCAGTGAGCTCCATCAGTAAATGTGACGCACAGTTTGTTGTGACTCATCTGCTGTAATGGATATTTTCACCATTTTGGTGGCAGTTGTGTTCGTTGAGGTCAAATCGGCTTTGCAAACCAGATTTTCGTACGCTCACATGATCGCTTAAAATTGCATGTGTAAATTAAAGAGTTCGTTGCCAGGTCCATTTATCTTAATCTTGTTACTGCGTAACCACCATACACTGCCCCGTAACGAAACTATCAGTGCTGCCTTATGTTTTTTTATCCTGTTGAGATGTATCGTATTGAACTTTTGTGTGACAGGAAATTAAAAAGGAGAAAGAAGATGCGAGAGAGCTGAGGAGGATAAAGCGGATGACGCAATTCGAAGCCAACC
>Ga0210059_1003712_pt1 | contig 24562 bp, 20 predicted proteins | sample Ectturendosymbi2_FD_188042 | JGI IMG/M metagenome (GOLD analysis project Ga0210059, IMG submission 188042) | Ecteinascidia turbinata endosymbiont from Florida, USA - Sample 2 (SPAdes) (version 2) | ecosystem: Host-associated > Tunicates > Ascidians > Unclassified | place: Key West, Florida...
GACTTTTTACTGCAATTCATAATAATAGGCCAATAGCGTATGGGGGGCCCCACGTGAAATTTCGGGGGGGGCCTCACTTACCCTTGCCACGGCACTGATCAGCAGTCACTGTCTTTCTGCATTACCTGCCAAGATGCCACGTTCAGTAGTTGCATTGGCAAAATGCCTTCTACTATTATTTGAAGTACACCTTTGAAGATTTGTTGCCATGCTATTTTACTCAATAATATCCAACGATAGAACAATCTGCTCGCAAGTTTCGCAACCTGCCACTGTAGAAAAAAGAGTGGGCATGAGTGAACTGCAAGCTCATCACTGCTTGACACGAGAAGAGTGAACCTGGCTTTTGTGCAAGATGAGTGTCATACCGGCAAATAATCTATCAATGCAAGAATTAAATCAATTAATCGGAACTAAGACGCTGACTTCGTTTTTATCATAAATTTTTTATTCTTAGTTCTAATTTCCAGGGGGGGAAATGTACGTTTTTCCCCCTCTGCAGACGCCCGTGGTCACTCTCAGTAGCGTACGCAGAAAATTTCCGAGGGGAGGGCCAAAGCATAGGCGTAGCCAGGGGAGGGACAAAGGGGCCATGCCTTCCCCCAAATTTGTAGAAAATATAGTCATTTTGTGCTTTGAGAGGCGTTTTTCTAAACAAAATAGCGTTATTCGCCTAAAATTAAACATTTTGGTATACACTGCCGAATACTGACAGTATACACCACCGAAAACTGTTTATACATTTTTTATTTTTAGGGTCTGAGGGGAGGGCCATGGCACAGTGGCCAACCCCTTCCGTACGCTAGTGGTCACTCTCTCGCTGCATCACCTGCCAAAGATGTCTGAGGTCAGCAGTCACATGCAGAAAAACACATTAATTATCGTAACTTGAAGTGAACCTTTGAAGATTCGTTGCCATGTTATTGTTACGCAACTAAGAGAAACAGTCGAACAATGCGTTCGCAAGTTTCGCAACGTGAGTCTGCAGGCGAAGGAGTGGACATGAGTGAATTGCAAGCTCATCACTGCATCACACCAGAACAGTGAAGTTGGCTTTTGTGCAGTGTGAGTGCCATACCGGTAAATAAAGTGTTATTGCAAGAATTAAATTGGTTAATCGGAATCGAGATGCTGACTTCAGATTTTCTAACATTTTTCGGTTCTTAGTCCCAATTTCCAGGGGGGTCAAAAACCCGTTTTTCCCCCTCTGCGGACACCCACGAAAGTAGTCCACTGTATCTCTTGAAAAACAAAATGTCCTTCAAAAAATTTCAAGTGATCTGGGAACCCTCCCCCTGCGCAAACGTAAAATCCACTATTGAAAAATTTCTGGCGACGATTCTGCTGCAGACCTTTTTGGATTGTAACAAGAGAACTATTATCATAATTGCGGAGATTTCCCCACAAATATTTCCAATGTAAGTTTTTCTTTTATGGTTCGCCAGTAAAAAACAAATGTTTTTTTTTACTAATGATGAGTCAAGATCAATCATTCTCATCCTTTTTTCGCCCATGGACCAACTTTTTATAAAGAAATATCCGATGGACCAATTAATTGCTATGCTGACTAAACCTACAAACACAAGAATTTTAAAAAATGTTCTTACATAATTTACTGCGCAGTAAAGGTTACAATTTTCAGGAACGTTTTATGAAGGATTCATGGAACTTGTGGATTTTTTATTTGACTCCGGAAGTCCAATTGAATCACTTTTTACATCACACTCCTAAGCTAGGAATCCTATCTCGTGTCTGTTGAAATGGTAAATTTCTTTTGAAACTTTTATTTAAACAGAGAATTCTTGCAGTGTACTACGATTTACAGTGATTGTTAGTTGCCACAAAATTGTTGACAGTCAAACTTCATTCACTTTATCTTAGGAGTCGGAAATTTCGAAATGTCGGAGTTGGACATTTTAATGACATTTGACCCTAGCTCAAGCTGTAGGGTAAAGAACATTTATGGCAATTTTCAGACATTTTTCGAACAGAAATGTAGCTCATGCTTTGCGATACAACTTTTTTGCACGTCAACACACCAATCATTTACTTACTGACAATAAACAAAAGAGTTTCGTGTTTTATTGCATTCGCCCTCCGGCCCGTACTTGGAATAAAAGTTGTTTACACTTAACGGCGTTCTAACTGCAGTGTTGCATTCGAAGTAAAGAAAGTGGATACAAAACGGATTCTAGACGTTTCGAGCAGGGGTGCACAAGACAGCGCATAGGTGACCAGCTTGGAACCCAATAGATTCGTAAATAGCATGCGAGTGACTAGGTTCAAAATTTTATATTTGGCGTAATTTACAATAGGTCTCATTTATGTCGTAACACTTTACAGCAGCAAGTTTATTCACACGCGGATACCTGCTGTCAGAAACTGGCAACAAAGTAGGATACTGCAATGTTGCCATCAGGGTTGCGGAGTCGGAGGTAACATATCCGACTCTGAGTTTCCAAAATTTCCGACTCCTTAGCATAAAGGGAATGAAATTTAGCTGTTAAAATCAATGGAAATCGTGATACACAGAAAGACAAAAGTTTCAAAATAAATTGTACCTTTGCAACAGGAATTCCCAACTTAGGAGTGTGATCTAAAAAATGATCCAACTGGACATCCGGCCGGAGTCGGACAAAAAAATCCGACTCTGACTACCAGTGTTGTTAGAAATCCGACTCTACCCAAAAACCTTCGACGCCGGGTTGCTATCTGAATTGGCGACAAGGACGTTTGTAAAATACGTTGTAGTAATTCCGGCATTTGTTTGAACATGGCTTGGGACTAAACTACATGAAAAACGTTGGCACGGATCCCCATCCGAATTGAACACCCCTGAGTTCTGGCAAATATCGTCCGTTTGAACTCAACAACGGACAATTAAAGAATCTACCACCGTCACTGAAATACTTCTTGCGTGTGAGCAGCGGTTGAAACAAAACCCACAAGGTCCTCAAGCGATTTAGTATTGTTAATGTTAGGGGACAGCAGGTCCTCCAGGCAGTGCGGTGGGTGTTACAGTCGAAGATCATGTGATTGGCCGACTGCTCCTCAGCGCTACAGATGCATTTGGGTGCATCTAGGTGTATAGAGCATGCCCCAGCGGTACAGGCATGTACCAAAGCGGACGACGTCCGTTCTTAGTTCATTACCTGTTTCAGTGCTACCCACAGACTCCGGAGAAGCTGAGCCAGGCAGGAGGCAAACGGCAGGTGTAAGTAAAAACTGGGCCGGTGGTCTGGCACTTTCCCATGCCGCTCTCCATGACTCCAGGAGATTGAAGTCGGAGTTCACCGGCGCAGCAGCTTGGCGGTGGAAGAGGCGTCGTGAATGCAGGCGCTGCGCTGCCGACTGAAATACTCAGAATAAATTTGCTTGAGCTAGGGTCAAATGTCATTGCAGATAGCGATAAGATATTTTTGTTTTGGAAACAAAAAAAGGTTAAACATACACCTTTCTGATGGAGCGCACCAGATTGCACACACGTAGCAAGATGGGTATGCCCAAGTATTGTACAGTTTCGGTTTCAAATTACCCGTTGGCACCGCGGTTTTAGCACATCGCAGCGAGAAAGCAGGCCAATAAATGCCATGAAATAAAAAAGAACGTTTTCAACGTCAAGATTCCAAACTAGTTGAAGGAAAAGTGGTGGAAGACGGGTGTATTTCGAAAAAATGTTTTGCAAAGTAACCGTCACGATAAACCCTCACGCAGGTAGGATTCATCACCGAGCAGTTTACATTCTTCGTCAGCAACAGTTCAGCACATTCGATGAATAAAATCCTCAAGAAACAGTGGATGCCACACGCAGGAAACAGTGCCTTCGGATTTCCTGATCACAACGCCCGGCTGAAAATCTACGAAACTGAACCTACGTGGCTCCAATGTTACCAGGAACCACCAGGGCTGTGGCGCCGGAACTCAACCAATATTTTTGGTTCCGGTTCCATTAATTCTTTGGCCCGATGAAAACTGAAAACCATCGTACGTTAGAACAATTGAATTGTTACACCAGCATAGATGAGGTGTCGCGAAATGATGTATTTGATGGATAGTGGGACATGTGTAAAAACGTTTCAGCAACCTTGATCTACACGTAAACGAGGAAAATTATGTACACACACGCCAACCCACGCTCCCCCCGCATTAAGTTGACTCCCTTGCCCCACAAACCAGGGCTGTGGAACTGGAACCCAGATTTCAGGCTCCGGTTTTGTCTCCACCATCTAAAACTTTTTGGCTCCATCTGGAACTATCCAAAATTGCTCGGGCTCAGGCTCCACAGCCCTGGGAAACATTCAAAGTAGCACCAAAGGAAGTTTATATTTGCGCACGAATTGCAAAGATGTGCCAAGTCAACTTTTGAAGCTCCTGTCATGCGATAAACATCCACCACACTCACTTTGCACCCCCCAAAGTTTTATCGTTGGTGCCACGTCACACGACAGCTGCTGACGTATGAGACGCGCACGTGACAATGTTTGCAAACGTACGAAATAAATCGATGTTTTTCATGCAGATCATGCAAACAATTTTCGGGTCGAGCGAGAACTCACGTTAACGGGAACCAGAAGCGCTCACAGGACAGAAGAAAAAGTAAATCTTTTTCAAAATGCTGGCACGGAAAACGGTTGGTTGGCATTCATTCCAGGACAACGCAATTTACCTCAAAGTCTACCGGTGTATGTGTAAAGCAATAAGTGTTTTGGAAACCGTGGACGAACAATATAGAAAAAAATCCATGGCCAATGTAAACACTTTTGGTCATGCTGACGTTTGAAACGCCAGACAGGGACTGGAGACATGATTTGTTCACGTGATATGTAGCAGTTGAAACACGAAGCCTTTCACGCCACGACGAACTGGTGACAACGGCAATATCTTGTTTTGCTTCTACGCCATTGCAACCGCGCCAAGTGCTTTCAACGTAACCGGTTTCAAGGATTTAAGTCCCGGAACCCCTGCGAATGACGACACGATCAATGTTCCCTCTAAGGAGTGCAACTGCGCAGTACCACCAGACCCTATGCGCAGTGAAATCTAATTCTCGCGCACTTGCAACATTCCATATTTAATGTCGTACATACAGTATATCGCACAGACCTTTCACCGCTTGAAACGCTTCAGTGGTTGTGTGTCTTAATGGTTGCGCAATCGCATGCTCGCTAAAATAAACTTTTGCTCAGTGTAAATTTTCTTAGAGGGAACACTGCAGACCACATTTCACAAAGGTGAGAATGCTGATTTCGCTGAGTACGTTAACTTGGCCATTTTGCAAATACAGTACTGCCGAACTCTTTTCTGGGGGGAGTGTCTGGAACTTTGTCAGAAATAATAGTAACAACACAAATAATAATGGAAAGAACTGACTTTAGTTGATAAAACGTCTTTCGCTGAAGTAGCCCACACCTTATAAAACGTGTTTCAAACCAGCAACCCGACGAAAGAAGTTACGAACAAAACCAAACGGGAAAAATCACAACACACAGCTGTAATGCACTTATTTTGCAAATTGCAGGTTGTAAAATGTGATTTGCTTATTGTGATCGCAGTAAGCTGCGAGCCATTGCGTTTGTCACAGGCTGCACGTATAATCGTACCGATTAACGACGTGACGGTTAGATCGTATTGCACGATGATAGTAATGCACACCACACACGAGCATATTCGGACGACTTGACGACGAGAGAAAAAAAGCAACACGAGCAACAACACCGAAGACATACGAAGTACGGGCAATTGCCGCAAGAAGTTAATATTAAAACACTTTGCCCATTAGATAAAAAAAAATGTAAGGAGCTGAAAAAGAAAATCTGTACGAAAGTTTAGTTTGTTTCTGGCTACTACGACACAATTAGTGCGAGCATAACAGTCAAACGTAAGCGCCATAGCCACGCAGTCACAAAGATTATACGAAACTTCAAATCATTGTCTTGGTGTTTGACTGAAATTATTTTGCTTTCGAAAATGACCATTCGAAGCCTTTTTGCACTGGCTTCTTTTTATCGTTGGCAGATTTTCTTTAGGTTTGACACAGACAGGGTACGATCAAACACCTGTGCTACTGGTCACGCCACGCACCAACTTTATCGATATAAACACAGCAAGAACAATCAGACCGAATTGAGATCACGCTGAAGAAGATTTAGAAACTCCAAGAAACTTTAAAATTTCCGCCGAAGCTTCGTCCCAGACCCGAAACCAAGGGGGCAGCATGGCAATTACCCCCTCCCGAAATTTTCAAAATCATGTTTAGTTCCTTTCTAAAACTTTCCCGACCCCCGAAAATACCAGCAGGTTGCGGCCTTGCTCGTCACATTTGGGCAGGTGCGCAACGAAGCGACAACCCAACGACTCGCCCACACTTCTCGTGAAACGAGAACTCTTCCGGCAGGAAAACAAACAGCATTAAGCAGACGACAGCCGAGTACAAAAAGCAAACGACGGTAAATAATTTCACGTGGTTTGTGTTTGCGGGGCGTGTGCAAAAGAAAAGGGCAATTTTCACACATGCCTGGAATACAAGGAACAACTTCTAATGAAAGACACATCAGCACTGACCGTACAAACTTGAACATTTCAGCCACACACGAGACTAGGTAGTATCTTCGGCGAAGCATTTCCACTAAAACGACGTGCAAAGCAAAGGGTCGGCAGCGCCGACCTCACTTGTGTTTTAACAACGTTTGAACAATCCAGTTGTTAAATTCCTGATCAGCAACCAACAGAAGCTTTACCTTGTTGAACACATGGAAAACGAACTACAGACGTGGTCTTGGAGTTAGGCGGAGGTGAATAAAACCTGGCGTAATTACCTGCGAATAGCGTTCGGAAAACCTAACCGGCCCACCAAAACCCACATACGATGGGAAACTGTACACGATTGTGCGGTATGTTGTTGACGAGGTGACTGTCGCCACGGTAGCGCAGTCAACGTTCAAGAAAGCTTTTGACTACCGTTCTCCACCAACCACCTTGATCTTTGAACGAAAAGCAGCTTTGCAGCACGTCGCCACCTCGCGCTCTGCCTAGAACGCGTCCCGGATGTTTTTGAACGGACGCACAGCGACATCTACCGGCAAGTCGAACACAACACTGTCCAGTCTCGACAAGAGAGTGATCATGCTCTCCATGCCCATGTGCGCGACGTAGCTAGAGTCCGAGTAATGGTTGGAGATGAGGGAGGGCGTGCGAGATATGAGGCGTATCCAGCGTGACAAACGGCCGGCGTTGAGTCCCAGACAGACCAGGGCTGCGAAACGGAAAGCAGCTGCGAGTGGAGATGCTTACACAAGGCACCGGTTGATACCATACGGGAAGGTCACGCCAAGCGCACACAACACTCTTACGGCAAACTCAAATGGGAGCTGTGAAATTCAAACGCAAATCGCCTTGTATTCTGAAACAATCTTCCACACAATCGCTGCGCAGGGGCGTACCGAGGTTAGATGGCGCCCGTGGCCAGAAACAAGTTTGGCGCCCCCATGTTCGAACCTGAGATCTTTCGGAAGCAAATTTACTGTATTGAAGAATGTACATTTGACATTGTTGGGACTTTTCGGTGCCAGTCACAGTCATTTGGCGCCCCCCGCAGTGATTCGGCGCCCGGGGAATTGTGCTCCCCTTGCCCCCCCTCGTTACGCCCCTGTCGCTGCGCAAGAAGCCTGAGATATCTCAGTCGACTTCGGTCCAGGCAATGATTGATTTGAAGCAGGCATTAGTTGAGTAAAGTAATTCATCAATGGCACTTCATTTTTCTTGCATGCACATATCAAGGTTATTTCGAACATTCTGTTGCGATAATCCAAACCGGTACGGTTAGCTAATCAAAAGATACACGTTATCTTAGTGCTACCTATATTAAGCAACTCCAGAACCAGCCGCGATGGTACACCAGACGAAGTCAATTGGAGCCTTACGAAAGAAAACAGAATAAAAAGTCACTGTATCGAAGGAAACCTTTCACAGCTATGAAACAGACATTAAGACCTTAACAAGAGTATGTGTTTCGTCTACTAGACGTTCAAATAGAATGAGAATTGAAAGCTTAGATTTTCAACCGAATTTTAACGGCAGGAACGATTTTTTTGGCTGTTGATCTCCAACATTGGCCACACACAGCGGGAAGATCGCAAAAGTTCGCTTCTACGAGGAAAGCGGAAGCCTGCTCGTTTGTCATCATTAGTGATCCGGCAGCATGTTAAGCTAAGCAAGTGACAAGTGGCACTTGATATATAACAATGGGGCGTTCAATTGCCTACAATGTCGGTGCTCCATGATGTTACGGTATGTCGATAAGCATTAGACGAGGGAGCGCTCGTTCGTGACGACACTGCTCTGTTTGATTAAGAGAGCTGAGAATTCCTGCTGAATAGACTAGATATGCATTCTCGACACGTGAGTAGTTGGTTTGACAGTGCAAAATTAATGAACACTTCACGCAGATACCCCACTCCAAAAATCTCTCGGAAACCACACGCGCAGCCTTTGTTATTCGAAATTTTTCCAGCGCACTGATAGTTGCAGTCAACTTTTTCGGGCTGGCAGTGCGCAGCCCGAAAAAGTTAACCCACCGGAACTTAACGACGCAAGCGACAGCTTTGCAACTTCCGGTTTCACACACTCAGGAGCCACCGCGAGTCTCGCAAAGTGCATTTGTGAAAGCAACCAATCAACGCTCCGACAACAAACAGGACAAACAATTCCTCAACCAATGAACACACGGCTTGGTCAACTGCTTACCTTTGAACATGTCGTCGAAACTTCGCTTCAGAGGGTTGTGGTCGTTGACGACGAGGTGCACAGCTTCGAGCAGCGAATACTTTGCGCTGAAGATTATTTGCCTTTTGTTAGAACGAGCAAGCGCTCGGAAGGGGTGACTGGTGGCAGATGAGATAAGCTTAAAGCATTCTCGTCGGCCAAAATAGTTCGTGCGCCATATCTCTCCACTTTGCATAAAAACGCAGGAATTCAGCGGTAATAAAAACATTGCACGTGGAACAATTATTGCAGCACGGGCGGTCACCATTCCTGGTATCCGCATTCCGTAGACATCAGGCCGGTTAGGTATGGAACATCACGAATATGAGATTGGTGGTTGTACAGTGTGTCTTAAAGGTGTCTTTGTTTCCAACGGTCTCTCAAAACTCAATAAAACCTCGTTTTACGACCACCACCAAAATACACTAAATCCTCGTTTTACGACCATATCGGTATTTGGATGAAATAGTTGCGGTCTCCTGAAATGTTTTAGCAATCACTAAGTTCAAATCTTAAAAAAAACTGGGCACGAACAAGAGGTGACTGTACTGCTCTGTCTAACAGAGTATCACTCAGAGACAGTAAGAAGTTCAAGCCAGGGGAAAACATAGCTGAAGGGGGTCTGTTAGCGGCACTCAGAAAAAAGTTGAGAAATGAGAGTGAATTCGGATATGGATGTCTATACATCCGAAATCACCGGAAAACACTCCAAAAAACGCGAAAAACAACTACCTACTGAAAGCCAAAATAGTACTAAATACCGAAATGTTAGCTAAGTGGTGGCCCGATTTTTACATTTATCTTGCCAAGGGGGACGCTTCGCGCACCTGCTCCCCGTCAGTTGCATCGCTACTCAGAGAGTGAAACGGAACGCGCATTCGAGAAAAAGCAGACACAAACATCCAAGACACGCCAAAATACACATCTACAATGAGTCGAGACAACCTGAGGAAATCGTGAATAAATCTTTCGTCATATAGCAGTCAATGCTGCTGTTAAGAAAAGGCGCGACACGACCTGTGATGATGTTACAGACAGTTTTACTTAAGGAAACATTACTTAGTCATCACACCGGCCAGGAAAGCATAGAACAGCTGTGCCAAACTGCCAATATAACAATAGACCTACTGTATATACGCAGCAGCACGCACAGTACTGAAAAATCGCACTTACTTCCTGGATCTGTTCTCATCGCCGGCTGCGACCAGATCTTCGAGGTTGAACGACCTTGTCAACATGCGAGACGGGGCCTTGGCCAACTCGGACCCATTTTTCATCTCGTAGTATTCGAGAAACAATTCCCAAGGATGCATCGACTCTACATGAAAAAATGAAGTTTTTAGAAACTTTTTTGACTCTAGGTGCCCAACGCGGATAGGAATGTCATAAAGTTGTCAACGGGCTGGGGTAAGCAAACCACGGTCGCTGTTTAGTGAAATTGCAAAACGTAGAAGAATCACGGTCAAACGTTTTAGCGATGCAACAAAAATAATGAAGCCACCACGAACAAACGTCCTTCATCATATCTCGTGATCAGGCTAAGTAACAAAATTAAAAACCGCCCCGTCATTTTCCATACGCTTTGTTCAGAAGCTGGATTATAAAGAGAATGGGCTTCTTTTTACGCAGGCAGAGCTCGTCATTCCGACACATGCAAAATAAACAAGTGAAAAGCATACACGTTTTAACATTAACAATGATAGTATAAGACGTCTGCCGTTTCCATCGAATCGCTCTGTTTAGATGAAGTCGGCTACCGCCTCGTAACTACTTAGAGAAAATAGTTGTGCAGGCAACAGCTGAGCTCAACAGCAACCAATGCCAATGGTTAACAGAATGTGATGAAGGTTCTTCACATGAGTAGCGCATTGGCAAGGTGTTCAGCAGGCGACCCGGAACCACAAATTGCTAAAACCAACAGCAGCACACGAAGTGCGTCGTGAAAAGGTCGTCACCAGCACAAAACCACGTCACAACCTGGCGTGGGGGGCATAGTTTTGCGGGCTGAGTTTTGTGAAGTATCGATATTCAATACAACAAGTCGCCCCAAGTCTTTATAGAAATCAATATTTTAAAATAGGCGAATGATGAAAAAAACAGAAAACAGTCGGCGATTTAATGAGTCGTATCAATAAAATTAGCTTGACCGACATCAAGCATTCGAAGGCTTTACCAACAGATTACGTAGCCATCCTGTAACAGATCGTGATGTCGCACTTTTTAGAAAAGCTACAGCATTGCCAGTGATGTGTTGTTGGGTCTAACGCTGAAATATCAGTGAGAGGGGCTAAACAAATGCAGGGGAGTGATGAATTTCGTTTGAAAACATTTGCGGCAGTTAAAATAACTTACCACCGTAATAGAAACGAGGTAACAGTAATGTTGTAGGTAAAACAGGGAAGTTTAAGGTTTTGCTGAAATCATCAGCGAAAAATCAACTCAAAGCGAAAAAAAGAGACCGCACATCAATATCGCTTCTATTTCGCCTCTTCGACATGACCATACGAAAAGAATGTTCGAAAGCGCAAAGTGTTTCGATGCTGAAAACGTTCAGTGTACTTCTTGTCACCGTCAACTGTGACAAACGGCGCAAACAATAAGATGAGTCCCGGCTGTCCAACAACGGAGGTGGCATGCCGTCAATGCGAAGGTTGTTAATGTCATTTCGAGTGCGTTGAAAGAAGCGCCAGGGCAAAAGGTCCAGCTTCCATCAGAGCCGCTGGACAAACAGTGCACGTCGAAAAAGCTGTCGATCGAACGAGAGTGAAAAATATCTCGATCAATAGACCCGCATTTGTTGGAACGCCGTTGAGAACGCGAAAGACGTCACGCCAGCATAACAATGGAGCTCGACACGAAAGCGAGCGGAAACGTAACGAAGGCATCGCGCGTCGATGAACAAAAACACGTTCGCGGAAGTCACAATGGTGGCAATCACCATGACGAGAGATGGGGGGTGAGCGAATAAATCATCACTTGCGCTAATTCACCTTTAATCGTGTCGTGAATTTCACCCCCAACGCTCATACGTCAACTGATCGTTCAACAAAGCAAGCGGATTTTTTCGTCACGAGCCGAGAAACGGCGGCGACGCAAAAACCGGCGCACCACCGTGTGTTCGCGAAGTTTAACCAAGGCCTCCTACAGAGCGACCCTGTTTCTTCCACCGTCTTCCGACGTGATTCCCCGGTGCTGTGTGCTTTTCGGCGTCTGTGTTAGCCCGTGTGTTGTTTTGAGACGTGTTGTGTTTATACGTCTGATTAAAGAGGCACCGACCTCGCTGCGTGCTTGTAGCTCAGAGTTAGTAAATGACCAGGTCTGTTTCTTATACTGTTTTCTCAGGATAGTTACAGGACTGCAGATCAGCAGGGGTGCGCTCGCAGTGTGAAAACCATTAACCAAACCTTCCCAAACCCCCAGCCGTCACGTAAAGGCCGTTGGCACGTAGGTTTTTTCTACACCACTCTCTCTAGGAGGCCTTGTGGTTAACATTCAACACCAGTAGGCCAAGTTCGCTCATGAAGTCAATCGCCCGAATGCGTTGCCACGCAATCGCAGTTCAGTCCATTGAAGGCCAGTAAGCGCACAACGCATTTCGCCTCGGCACATAAAAAAAGGCCAGCAGCGCACTAATTAGTAAACACGAACGAACCGGCTGCGTAGCTGGCGCTTAGCTTTCGCGGAAGGATGCAGGAGATGGGCGACATGAGCGCCGATCCGTGACGACCGACCGCGTCGTGAACCAGACCGTCGCCGAGAATGTTGTGCAGGGCGACGCACAGCTCCTGCCTGACGACCTGCGAAGAAACGACACGTGGCCGTGCGACTGCAACCGTGGCAAGTACGCTTGAGTCGTGCCTGCCTTGGTGCGATACCGAGAGACAGCAGCCTGTGCCGGTTTCGTCGCCTGAGAGATTGTATCAGCACCAGGCGACTTTACTGGCGAGCGCAGGGAAGCAGTGTTGGTTTGTTGGGGTCTTCACTGCTGTTGGAGCGACTTTTAAGAATTGAATCTGAGCGATGCCGGCGATTCATTACCGCGTCCCTTCAACCGCTGTTAGTTGTTTGTCAATTCTCTTAACACGCGAAATCCAAGAAAAATTTCTAAGGTCAACCCGTTGCACCCTTTCAGACTTTTTTACATTTCGCTTTCATTATTCTTGATAAATATTAATCACAAGTGAAACACATATCGCTCCGAGCGGATTTTAATGCCTGGAACATTAAATATTTTCATATATATACCTTGAAATACCGTATACAGTATATATCACAGAGGCCTTCACATACGTAAACCATAATTATGGTTTAATCAGTGACGCACAGTCATGGGCAGAAAAAAACTAATCGAAAATGTTTATACGCACAGAACTTGGGCAATAATGACCGATCGCAGGTTTTCTCAAAGATCGAGAAGATAACGAAATGAAAAAGAACGACCTACTTTTGTTAGTTCGTTCACTTCCAGTCGATGCGTCACTTCCTCAGCTTCGTCATCGCATTCAGAGCAACTCGTGGTATCGGTGTCCGATTCACCATCGCACCGTCGCAACTGTTTGGCGGCCAGGGCTCTTAAGAAACAATAAAAGAAGGGAACTTCACTACTGGGGGTAATGTACTTCAGAGCTTGATGTTCAGCGTGTAAGCCTGACGTAAATCAAACTTTTCACCAACGACAGACAATGTGAGCTAGTCATGTTTTAGACAGGATATGGTACACAAAGGCTTGGATGGGCGTCAGGATTTTTTCCAGAAGCCAATAGTGGATTTTCCAGTGGTGGCCAAAAAGATTTTTCCAGGGGAAAAAGTGGTGAAATTTCATTTTACCCATTCGAAATTAAAAAAACAATCATTTTTTGCTAAACAATCAATAGGAAAATATCAAATTTCAAAATCCAGGAGGGTCAAGGCCTCCTTGCCCCTCCTTACGACGCCAATGCACACACGAAAGCAACGGCCTAGAAGGTCGAAGCAACTCTTGGATTTTTATCAGCAATTCGAGGTTAACTCGTTTCAAATTCCAGCAACCAACAGGTATAAATAAACCGGGACAACAACAGCTCGAATATATTTCGCCAGAATCGATACAGGATCCAGGACCATTCTTCAAAAAGTGTACATCATCGGTTGGATCAGCACACATGTAACGCCAACTTGCCGAACCAACTCATTTGTTGCTCACTGGTGCGCTGACAACAGCGAGTGCAGAACAGTTCAAGCAGCAGCTGCTGCAGCTCGCGGTATGGAATGCGGTGGGAATACGCGACATAGCTCGGGAATGGGAAAACACAATGCTGCAAACCTGACGCGGTTGACGGTCCGCTTCAATTGGTCGATTAACGACTTGGGGTCGGCGAGGGTCGTCTCCTCGGGGGTCGCTCGGGTGCCGCAGCCGAGCTGAGCTATGGTGTACATCTGCAACGGCAAGCAGAGTTTGGTCAAAAGGCGGGCGGTCGCATCGATCAAGCGTCAAGCACTCTCGGCGGAACGATGGCACTCCACGTTCGAGGTCGTCGCCACATTCAAGAAGCATTTTAAAGCCACGACCCCGGCAAACTGCGTGGTTTCATCGAACGAGATAACTCCGCATTGAAGTCAGGCAATGGCGGAATGTTGAATTCACACATAAAAAAAACGATTTCTTTTTGGTGTGCGGTGGTCACGTCCGTGTCCTTGATTCCTCGCTAAAGGACAGGGACAATGCAGAACGTTGGACGTTGTTCGCAATGCGTCGAACCACGCCACAAGTAACGGAAATATACTTTGTAACCTGATAGCTGGTTTTTCGCGATTCAATTCGTCCGGGAAATCCCTTACGCGTGAGCGATCCGTTTCGGGCGAGTCCTTTCCTCAAAGCACGTCACCAATAAACCAGGCAGATAATAACAAAAACTCAAAAAGAAACGTGCAACGTTAAGAATAAGAAGCAATGGTCCGCGTCAATATTCTGTTTCTTCTATCTGCGATTCGTCGTGAGTAACCGTGCGAAAGGCAATCTGCGGACGACTAATGACCGTCGCAATTCACTCCCACCGACGCAACTTGCCTGAATGACCGCCATCGCCCTGCGCACGAGCGCCAGGGTCTGCTTGCGCTCTTCCTGTTTCCGCTTGCTGCTGGAGGATCCGGAGTTGGGCACCGAGCCTGATGATTTTCTTCCGTCGCTGGCGCCTGAACACAACAAGCAGTGGGCAAGTCACGTGACGGCGAGCAACGCGGTTGCGGTGCCAGTTCCTGTGGCGTGCGCTGGAACACATGCGATGCGCGGCCGTTGTGTAACAAACCTTCCAAAACTCTGGGAAATACGCAGTGGCTACTCGCAATACGAGGGATGCAACAAAGCCAGAGTTGCACTGAACAACGCACCTGATGTTAGTCGTGGCAAGTTTCAAGTCCCAAAAATTGTTAATTTTACAGACAAAACTTCTCCGTGGAAGCAAAATGTAAGTGGCCAATGCGCAAAATCGACGTACACTGTTTTTGTAAACTGCCTTTCCAGACGAATCACCAAAAATATCTCTACCGTCGTATTTCGATTAAGGAGTCATCACTCACCTTCGACTTCGGCTTGCAGAAATTCCACAAACCTTTCCAAATCTTGAATTTGAGTTTGGAGATGGTCCACCAGTTTCTCCTTCATTTTTGCCGGGTTTACAATCTAAAATGAGCAGTGAAGGGTTCGTCTGTCAGTGTCGTGCAGAAGCTATTGCACCATTCAGAACAGACAATTTTGGCGAGCAAGGAAAATTGGCAGCAGTTTATGCAGATGCCCTTGTTTTTCACCATAATGCTGTTACTTTTCACAGCAATCAGCTCAACCGCTTGACGAATGAACAGCTCTCACTTCATTCTTTTTGCAGATGGTTAACACAACGAGACGATGATTTGTGAAGCGGTTTCGGTGGCAATCTCCAACCACTGATTTTGCACAAACCATTACGGTTATGAAATTATCAACAAAGTTTTTCAACCAGTTGCAAAGGCAAGATATATGGGCTATATATGTACGGCGAAAGCACCGTAAACGTGGAATATCTTTGAACTATTTTGTACGGCTAAGTGGACAAACTGTTACTTTAACCAGCAGCATTTCCAATGCTAACAGTATAGCGGTCTGTTGATTATACTATTATTTTCCCAAGCTTTAAGTCATGTACTGAAAAAATAAAACTGTTATAAATGAAAATTACACTGGAAGACCAGTTTAGCCGACAAGTGAGTTCTTTCTAAGCAGATCCACTCGTAGCACACTAAAAACTGTATACTAGCCAATGTCCCTCAGCTAAACGTTCATAATTTGTAAGATTTGCTCATTGTTCATTTGTAAAAGTGGTGAGAATGGCAAAGAAACGCATACGGATAAATAGCTGAAAAATTAGTCCCTTCAACTAAAGCGTTATCAAAGAATGTAGGAGAAACTTTCTTGATATGTTAAGCGAAGTTACTGAAGCACTGTGCTGTGCACTATTAACTGAAAGATGCAGGTAGGTATCTTTTGCGGCGGTATAGCGCTCATGCTCCGTCCGCGAGCAACTTGCAACTTTCTGCCACTACCTCACTGATGTGCTTCTCTTATCTTCAGGAAAACAATAAGATACAAAATAAGGCTCACAGGAACCGAATCGAACGATTATTTTCTGACACTGTTAACAAAATTAATATTTTTTTGCGTTGTGATGTGAGCAAATATTGGGAATGTATACCCAAAACTGATCACACATTGCGTAAAAACCAAGTGGAGAACTTTGCTTTCATCAGATTTACTGGCAAGAAGTGGACAGTGCGCATCTGCTCTTACCTGGAAATTGTCGATCCGTTTTATTACGACAAATGGTCGTTCATTTATATTTTGTTAACACGCTTATAAGGGAAATAAAGCTTTTCGTTGGTCTGAACTGTTTGCGAGGCAGTGCGAATAAACTTTTCGAAAATCAGGGCAAACAATGCTTTTGCTCCGCTTACGATATGACGAGTAGTCGGGCACGATGACAAGTTTGATGTCGTAAAAGATAATAGGATAAACCACAAGCGTTTTGGATTGGAAATTCAAAATTCGGTGTATTTTGATAAAAAGCTGAAGTACCATTTAGATGTTGATAGTGACCCTTTTGTATCCGGCCATACGCATAACGCCGTTTCGTTTGATTGCTCGAGTTAGTTTGACACGAAGAAATTTCAATTTACGTCCGGTGTTTCGTTGCTAGCGCGAGCCATACAACTTGCGCTTGCAGAATCCGAGTGACTCACACACTTTTCGATATAATGCATGCAACAAGATCTCCTTCTTGGCACCAGCACCAACTGGGAACTCAAATTTGAACAGTCAAATCACTATTGCTGTCCGGCAAAGATTATCTCATTTGGAAACGATCCGCGAATGTAATTTTTTTGTTTTGGAGCTCTGCTATGCGGGCATAACCGCCGCGGCTAGTACTGGCAAATAACAGAAAACAAGACACAGAAAACGCTGTCAAACCACCACAAGGTTGAATAATTGAATCAGCAACGCATTCTACCTCAGCGACAGCATCGTCTACTTTGCTCCTGAGATCATCGACTGAAGCGTGAGCGATGTCATCGTCATTGACATGAAGATTGAGCTTACGCGTAAGTTGCTCGATCAAGGCCTGTTGTTTTTCCAGCTGCACGGACTGCGGCACGCTGCCTGCGCCCTGCGCGCGTGGTAAAACATTGCGGTTCATGGTCAATAACACGACAGCATGTAAGGACCTTTAACGCGTTTCTGTTTCTCTGTTGCACGTCAATCACAACTTCATGGAAAACTAGACAGAAAAACGCACCTGGTTGCTAGTTACGAAGCGCAGTTGTAACAGCGTGTTACGCGTAAAGCACGTAAAAAGATATGTTTCAGTGCTGCAAAAGATACGAGCATTTGTCCGTTGAAAAATCCTCAAGTTTATAAAACTGTCGTTGGCTTTGAAAGTTATTAGAAGACACTTATTGCTGCGAAAAATTTTATCTTGATTACCGCCTGTTACTTGCATTTGCATAGCAGTCTAATATCTAATAGATACAAAACAACAGCACTGCAATATATTTTAACCAGTTACGTTCAATTCTAAACCTGCTGCTTATGCTTGTTGCATTTCGATATTGCTGATAAAATGGCGACAGTACTTGCGCCCAGGACTTAAATAGCAGGACTAACAAAAGAAAAAAAACATTGCTATTTCGTCTACTAAGCACATCGTCAGCAGAATATCACGCAAGTTTGGACTAGCAACGGTGAACTGCTATTACTATGATAATACTATGCGGCCAAATGTTAGCTAGTGTCAGAGGATGCCGTGCGGAAGAAAACAATGGGACGAGCGCATAATAAACTACCTGTCAACCGCAATGTGACTTCGGACTATTGTTGCAATGTCAAAACATACCTGTTTGAAAGCGAATGACTCCAGATCGTCAAGTTGCGACTTGAGTTCACTTATGATGACTCCATGCTTCTCTCTCAGTTCTTCATCCACCTCAGCCGGTGGCACATTATCCTCCTGAAAGGCAAGGCGGAAAATGCTCACTGCGCCTACAAAGCTTTCGAAATAAAATAAGAACGGAATGATCTCAGAAATGCTATTTCAGTCAGAGTTTTACCAAAAGACCCCCCGGCTACTCACACGGATGTGATTAAATGAACGCAGTGATCCTTCGGCAACAAAAAAACTGTATGTAAAGATTAAGAAAAATTATTTCAAACAACGAAGATCGAATTCTACATTAAAAGTTGAGTTGGATCAATTACGTGACTTAAATTTACTTATAAATACATGAAAGTAAGTAACTAATTACATTTACATGACAAGGAATAACTAATGTAATTACATTCGGCTCAATTACCAATTGCAATTGATCCAAGGCTGACTTATTTACCCAGATCCAAATCACACGTACACCACATCTGGTACATTTTGCCGCTTACTCGGCAAAACTGCAACAGGTTTACAAACTTTACATGGCAGATGTTTTACTGGTTTTGTTTACGGAATTGTTCTGGCTCTGTGAAGTTGTTGAAAGCAAAACGTAATGGTGATGAACAAAGATTTTTGCAAAATAGAATTGCACAAAAACGAAAAGTCTCCATTCTGACAATTGCAATTGGATGGCAATGTGTAATTTGTTACATTTAGATCACTTACAAATTGTAATTGATCTAATTCTGATTAAAACAGTTTTTTTTAAGGAAAATGTTAGGTACCTGGTATGGACCAGATTTCTCTGATTCTAGGGACCCAATTTTCTGATTCTAGGGACCCGATCATAATTTCCCTTACTCTAGGGACTTGAAATGAGTCCCTAAAACACCTGTGAAAAACCTGATTAAAATATCACCTGCTCCGTTAAAAAATTTTTGTGTTTGGTGAACCTAGAAACGCTTTCATCAGCAGTAAACTTCAGCCACGACCACTTGGGCAATTTTTGATGAACAAATTTACAACTTAGATGGCAAAAGGTCTTTATTTATGTAAGTTGTTTCCAAATCCCAGTAAACTCTTAACCGTTTTAAAATTCTGTCTGCGCAAAAAAAGCAGTAGCTATGATGTATTCAAAACAGTAAGAACAATACACCGACCTTTTTCGCTTTCCCAAGAACCGATAAATGGTCTACACAACCTTTGTGAGCAAATTCTTCCAGCTCTTTCAACAAAGCATCCTTGTCCTCAGGAGCAGCTTCAGCAATTTGATGGAGACGAAATTGTATCTATATTAATCAGGTTTATCACAGTGAAACTGTTACTATCAAGATACATAATGGTCACAATTGTTGTTTTCTTGATCTCAGTATCTAGCTGATTTACACTGCAATGAATTTCCACAAGTACCTGAGCAAAACGTGTTGTCAGCTGGAACAAAGACGCACTGAGCTGCTCCTTTTCTTCAATTAACTCTTGCACTTTTTCCATGCCAAGACTTTGAGGTTCAGTGGTCACAGGCAAATCTGGAGAAGATGATGCTCCTGCAAAAAGTAAATGCATGTAATCATGCAGTGTTGAAGATATACATAAGCTTAACAAGAAGTTTGAGATGCAAAGTACACAAACTCGAAACAAAATGATCTAGTTCTATTCATAATGATAATCTGAATCAGGATACTGCATCCTGCATGTAATAAAACAGTCACAAAGCAAACACAGATTCCAACAGATTTGCATTGATGTACAAAAAAAAACTTAAACCATCGCACGACTACATAAATAATATATATCACTTCAAATACCAATAGTGAAACAAAAATATTATGTGATGCTAAATATTGTGTTACACAATGCAGAAGGTTTCAACTTAAGACTAAACCACGGAGTAATGCCAAATGCTACTATAAAACCCACATCGTTTTTGCAAATCCAGCAAGCTTTGTTTTATTAGAAAGTATAATGCCATGGCTCATGACAACAATTGTGTCTTGGGTGACTCACCAATATTACAAAAGGTAACATTTTACAAAAGTATCTATAAATTCTCACTTACAATGTAAGCTATACACTTTTTCAAAATTTTATTGAACTTCATGCAAGTAATGTTTCTACCTCAAATACCTTTGATCATCTACATGCAACGATTTTAAAGATCTTCAGAAAAGAAAGTTGCTTAGCCAAAATAGTCAAGGGGGCTTATAAAAAGCAACAAGTGGCTGCTTTTGTTTGGTAATCCATCATAATGATACATATTGCCCGCAGTTTTCACACTAAATCACTCTCCAACTGCTCTTATGTTTTGAGTGGGAACATTGGACACAAGTACAAAAAATGAATGTTTGCCATGGGTCTTCACTCAGTAGTGCTCAGTCTTTTCAGTTGAAAATGTTTGCCAGATGATAAACTTTCTAGGAGCAGAAAGTTGTGGAAACAATATATATGATCCTTGATGTTGCATGGTTATTTGCCCTTTTCAAAATGAAAGTTTTTTGAAAATATCAAATCACATCACACACCAAACTAGGGCTGATTATTAACTCAAGCCTTGAAGCACAGCGAAAACAAATCTCACTTGTTCAGAGAAACTTACTGCAATACTGACAAAAACTCATCACAATGTGAATAGACATGCCATTCATGACATGTTGCAGGGTAAGCGCACACTATGCTTTTTGAATTGACAGTAACTTGCTTCTTCTTGCCACATAACAAAACTGGAGATAACAAATCTGATACTCTGCAGGTATTAATACATCATTCTTTTTTATTCACAGATTTTAAAGAAAGTAGCTCAACTAGGAGGCAGTGGACACATGTTAGGAAGCGGGTGAACTCATTAAATTGAATAGAAGCTTTTGCTTCACTGCATTCTTAAACTTCCTACAGGCAGAGCCATTGTGGAATCATTTGAGGAAAGCTTCAAATTGGAACCTCTTTTTGTTACTAGCTTATAAATTACAAGTAGCAACTTTCAACATTTTAAAAGTATACCTGATTTTCAGTTTTACAACATCATAAAGTTTTAGACATGTCCTTAAGTAAACAGGTTCTTCAAAATAAAAATGCTTATGAGAGACTAATAATTCAAGTTTTTGAAAAAATAATGCCATGTAAAAGAATTTTCAAGTCAAGTATATGACTTGAAGATACACATATCTAAGTGTCATTTTGCTGATTTGGCAATATATTTTGAAATCACAATAAACAAGTCAGCATATGATGGTACAAAAACAATTCCATGTTTAGTAAGGTTGCTTAAAGAAAAGTTTTTTCGGAAAAAATCAGCTTAAGCACATTTTTGCAGAAAATGGGTTTTAGCCATAAAAACTGGGTTAACTGGGTATATTCTAATTTTTTGTGCTGATGTTGGTACAAAAATGCTCAGCATATGCTTGTGGTAATGTGGTATAAATAAAGCATTTGTTGGATGAGCTAAAATACATTTAATGAGCACAGTGTTTGCAATATACATATTCACTTCAGAGCAAAACCAGCACATAATCATAATCTAACTCAGGATACTGCATCCTGTTACTGTACATTGTACATATAAAAACTTCCTATTTTTTCTATTGTATTTTTTCTATTGTACATTGTACATACTTTATTTTTTCTGTTGTATTTGAATAAGAGCTGATGATGCCTACTTTGTAGGCGAAATATATACTCTGCAATATCTTAGTGTCTGATTCTGGGAGCACTGAGAAAGGATTTCTTTCCATAGACAGAGCAAAACCAAGTTCATATATATTCTGTACGTTTAATTGAAAGCATACAGTCTTGTTGATCATTGAAATGCATTCCAACAAAAACTGCTGTTCCAAAGATTACTTTATAAATAACCTTTAATCTAACCTGCAAGTAACTGTGTATGGTAACCAGGGTTTTTTTTAAGGAAAATGTTAGGTACCCGGTATGGATCTGTAGGGACCCAATTTGTCTGATTCTAGGGACCCGATTTTTTCTGACTTTAGGCACCCTGTGATAATTTTCTCTGATTCTAGGGACCTGATTTGAAATTCTAGAGACCCAAATCGGGTCCCTAAAACACCTTAAAAAAACCCTGTGGTAACAAATACTAGCATGTACACTGACAATGAATGGTAATGTTGGTTGACCTGGTTTATTCATAGTTTTAAATCAGCCAATATTGATTTCTTTTTTTCATTCTTGTTTAAGCATGATGTAATAAACTGGCAGATAAGATGTTGAAGCAGTCAATAATAGGGCAACTGTGTCTAGTTTCCTAAAGTTGCATGTTTTGGTTTGCAAGATGAAATTTTGGTCAATCCTTTGGTTCAATAAACCTTTGCAGTGACTTGCAAGGTAAACAAGTGTGAAACAATTGTTGATAAACAAATATTTCAAATTATTAAATGCAAGTAGATCCACAATACTACAGAAATATAAACAATGGTTTCATGGCAGCGCAATCACCATATTGTACATCATCAAAGCAAAACCTAAAGCTGGTAAAATTGTAATGAGAAAAATACTTGATAATTTGATTGGGTGATAAAGTAGATCCTGAATCATATCCATCAGTGTATTGAGTGTTTTTTTATTTAACAAGAGGCATATTTTATAACCAGCGGGTGTAAAAATTAGGGTTAAATAAAAAGAAAATACAATACAGGACAGCACAGTTATTAACACTCATGTGCAGCAAGAAAAAAATTTGAACATTGTTGTTTGTTTTGGTAGAAATGTCTCGCTAACATGATCATCTATTTTGTAGCATGTTTAATTTCTAACAGTTCAGTGACTAAAATGAAGAAAATGGAATGAATACTGAATTTATAAAGTAGTGCCTGGATTTACTAACTGGCATTTTTGCAATGCTTAAATTGGAACCCAACTTAATTTGGATTTAATAAGCAGTGGATTTATTATCCATGGATCTATTAACTGGGGTCTTATACTTCTTGTTTCCACTGAGGTATTTCAGTAATTTGTCTCATAACAGTATTAAAATTTGCTGTAACAGTATTCACTAGTTTATATTTTCAGACATTATGACCAAATTGACCTAATTTGTTTCAGTCATTTAAAAAAAAATTCAGTATATGACCAAAAAACCTACGTCTAATGTACAATCATAGATGTAAATTACAAAACCATTAGTTATATAAGTGAAGCAACCTAGATCTATGTGCATTTGCTGCCTATCTTTTGAGAAATTCCTACCCTCACTACCAATGGGTACTTCCTTGCATGTGATTTGCAGTCTCCATTATAAACAATGCACATACAATATGCATATGTCACACTTAATCATGAAGCAAGAAGTCCACATGAACAAAATTAGTTGATAGCTGTATAGTGAGTAGATTTCAACTAGAGTCCACAATTGCTAAATCACTTTACTTATGGTCAGCAACATTTACGTGAAACACATCTTTAGAAGAGAAATACTGTAGGTTGTAAGACTGAAATCAATTTAAACTGATCCATTACCTGATTTTACAGGTTGTCGTAAGTCAGCTGTCATCCAAACAACACTAACATGCACTAAGTCTAATAAAAGCTGACATACTATTGCACATACAGGTACTTTCTATACTTTTTAACAAACTGTTAGCTTAAATTGCATACTGTACAATTGCCTCAGCACCAGTAAAAATATCTGTCAAGATATTTTATATCCAAACTTCTAAATATAGTAGGCACAGATGTGCATTAATATTTTTCCCATTATGCTTTGCTACTTCTTTGATCCCTGTTCCACTCTTGTCGTTTGGTTTGTTTGTTACATTATTATTGTTTTGTAAGAATCTCTTCCCAGCATTTAAAAACCTTCCTTAGAGTACATCTGTCAACTTTACAACCTTAAGACCACCTTCGTGCTTATGCATCTGATTGCCACTTTGTGTTGAGTCACCACAACATTGCTGTTGAGTCATAACTGTGATTTTGTAGCTGTGTTTTTGTTGCTCTGGAAATAACATCAGGTAGTTTTTTACTTTTAATGATTGAAAGTAGCATATTTTCCAGTATTTACTTCCACAGTTTGTGTTTTGATTTTTTCATGTTAGTCTTGAGTTCACTTCTTTTCTGTTTCTCTGCTTTGCTTTAGCCTACTGGATTTCAGCCACAAGAAATTGCTTACAGATTTCAGGACTGAGGAAATGTATTGCAGAGTTACATTGAATATATATATAAATTTTGCTGATGGATTTGACTGCTGTCACCTTGCAAGAGACTAATTACTTGAACATTAGGTATACAACTTGGGATAACACTAAATCGAGGGCCGGCGGGCTGGAGGGCCATGTTTCCAAATGAAAAAAGTGAATTTTTGGCAAGCTGGCGGGCTGTACAGAAGACAGAAGGGCAGGCCGGCGGGCTGCGGAAAAGAGCGGGGCAGGCTC
>Ga0210059_1003713_pt1 | contig 24558 bp, 21 predicted proteins | sample Ectturendosymbi2_FD_188042 | JGI IMG/M metagenome (GOLD analysis project Ga0210059, IMG submission 188042) | Ecteinascidia turbinata endosymbiont from Florida, USA - Sample 2 (SPAdes) (version 2) | ecosystem: Host-associated > Tunicates > Ascidians > Unclassified | place: Key West, Florida...
CCAATACCGTATTTTAAAAATTTGGCCTCCCTTCTGGTTTCTGGCCCCTCTTTTTGGTTTTTGCCCCCCCCCTGCTGCTAAATCCTGGCGACGGGCCTGCGGAGCTACCTCTAAAATGGCCATAGCTCCGGCTCCGATCTTAAATTTTAAACTGAGCTCTGGTTCCGGCATCTTCAGATTTTTAACTTGAGCTCCGGCTCCAGGCAAGATGCCCAGCTCCAGCTCCGCAGCCCTGATATTTTCTTCAAGAAGTTTTTGTTCGATTTTATTTTCTCGTAGAAATAACAGCAGGAAAGATCAGTTTTAATTGACTTTGTAAATGATAATGGCCTTCACATTCTGCTCCAGCATTTTGATTTTGTTATCAGACCACATGCTATTCATACTGGCTGACTGTAGAGATGGCACGGGCCGCTAGCAATCCAGTCTTCGGGCCGTCCGCTAGGGGTTTTGAAACAGTCCGCTAGCAATTTTTTTTAGCAATGACGTCATTCCGGGCCGCTACGGGCCGCTGCAGTCTTCTCGCCAAAAATTTTTGTTTTTTGCAAAGTTTCATAATCTAACAACGAATATATTTTGCTGCTTTTCTCTCCATTTTACCGTTCTGCTAACGTTCCGTTTCACTTCTTTCCACGCAAATCAGTGAAACATGTTTGGAATCAACCAAAGCAACCAACATTTTCATTTATAGTCTGTCGCCGATATTTAGGTTTATGACAAGTATTCCCAAACTTTCTACGGCCATGTACCCCTTCAGCATTTCGTTATATGAGCATGTTCCCCTAAAATTTCTTATGACAAAAAGGCTGAGGAAAACAAAAAAATATATTTACTCTACCAATAAGCATCTACTGATTTCGAAAATAATATTCACTGATGTTGACCTATGTATAAATGCGAGTATTTCGAAATGAATAATATGCAAACAATTTTTCTCTTCCATTGCTAACCTCAAATGTGCCCTTTCAGATAGGAAAGTCTACCCCTAGGGGTACATGCAGCTTGGGTTGTGAACCCTTGGTTTGATTTTAGGGGTTAGTCTTAGGTTAGGGATTAAGGAAGGAGTCACCAAACTCTTGCCTTAGACTCAGAGCTGCTTCTTGGTACAGATTCATGCGAAGGTCTACCAGTTTGATACACACACTTCTGAAAATCAAATTTTGCATGATTTATCTTTATATGATGTTATCATTAAAAACAAAAATTAAAGATATTCATCATTGTAAAGAAACTGATCATGTTTATGCTATTTCAGAACAGGCCACGAGCAACCCACATGGTCCATACGGGCGACCTGGTTCCGGCAGGCACCATGTTGGTGACCCCTGGTTTAGGTTTAGTACGTTAGGCTACTAGCAAGTGTAGTGCAGCCTGGGGCACTCTTATGTGTTAGTGTCATGTTACAGGCATCGGGCAAATAAGTTTTCAAACGTGATTAGTGAAGCCCCTCTGGCGAACCTATGTCATGTGTCTATTTTGCCGCCATATTGGCTATTATGCCACTATCTTGGCAGCAAAATAGATACTGCCTACTTCATATTACGGGCCACAGGCCGGGCCAGAAAATAAGTTGTAGTTTAGCATAAATGGGCCGGGCGGTTTCATGTTAGCTCCGGGCGGGGCGGGCTGCAAAAGTGCTGACCCGTGCCATCTCTAGCTGACTGACAGAGATTAGCATTGGACTGGACTTGGATTGTACTGGATCCATACTATGACGAATTTTGTTGACTTTTGTTTGGATCCGGGCGGTAAATTGCTTCATAAATTTATGACCTGGACCGGATTTGGACTGAATTAATGGAAAAGAATTGCGACGTTTTTCTTGTTGAAAACTGTATTTTGTAAATATTTTGGACTTTATCTGGACTTGAATTTTAAATTTTTTAACCTTTTTGGACTGTGGTTGGACTTGGACTGAGTTTTAAATATCAGGACTGGATCTGGATCGCAAAATTTGACAGTCCGTTCATCTCTGCTGACTGAATGCCAAACCGGGACTTTTTGGTTGACTGGCCGGGATGCTGGGACAAAGCCTTTAAGCCGGGACTGTCCCGGCTAAAACGGGACGGATGGTATGTCTAATACTAATGAAAGATAAAAACAGACTTTGCACTTGGTGCCTTGTGACAGTTAGATCAGATAAGTATTTTCGATAAATTTTCGGTTCGATAAATTGTCGGTTCGCCAAACTGTAGGTTCGGTAAACTGTTGTTCGATAAACTGTCGTTCGATAAACTGTCGGTTCGATTTCGATAAATTGTCGTTCGATAAATTGTCGTAGTACCGTGGCTGACAACTATTGAAAGACAGATATGTGCAAGTTTGAATCGTTGCAAAAGGATGAAAGCGGAGCCGAGCAGGCAGATTCCTTGCAAGCTAGCTGGCCACGAAGCTTTTCAAGCTACAGCGTGTTTTATTGTTGTTCTTGGGTTTGGTGTCGCTGTTGATGCATTCACAAGTTTCCAAGGAGACCATTGACAACTGAACTAACCTGAGTTATGGCTGGGTAGCACTGTAATCATGCAATCCGTGCCAATAAATTTTTAGATTGGATGATTGTGTGAATTGTGATAACTCAGAAATTCGTGTATTGGCACGTGATCTATGCCGGAGTTAGGTTGCTATAGTTAGGCCACTCTTCCTTGCTGATTGAGGCAAACCACCAAAATATAAAATAAAGACCTACCAAACTTGTTAAGTTCAAAGTTGGTAACGGTATATGACTTATCAGCGCTAATGTATATGGCACATGTGGGCTCCATCCATATGTATGTAGCACATAAATCTAACAACATTTTTTGTCTACCTTTTTGCAACATTAATTCAAAGTTTGGATGTTAGGCTAAATAGCTATTGTCTTAACAACCTTGAACCCACATATACATTACCTTAGGCCTTCATATTAAATTTCACTTTTTTAACTGGGGCTGCACTGAACATTTACATTCACATATGTATGCTAGACATAATTTGGTATTTTTTCAAAAAATTTGTGAAGATCATTCCTCACTAGCTTTATCATTACTCAACCTGATATCTTTTAGCTGAGATGGATGTCTTAGACATAATTTATTTTTATACTGCACCAGTACCAGTTGATTATTTTTGCGTCTGCGACTTTTTCAGTATGGTGTGTATACATGTAGTGTATCTTTGTTCTCCAGGACTAACAAAATATTGCTTTTCACCTGAAGAACCAAAACAAACATGTGCAGTACATGAAATTTTTGCTGCTACTTTATTTTTAACTCATTAAAAGGATGCAAAAAATAAGGAAAAATGTACTGTTATCCAATTTTTTTTTTGTTTTTATGAAATAAAATGGCAATACACTTGGTGACTGTAACAGTGATTTGCTTGAGGGAACCAATAGTAAGCAATGATAAACTTGTAAATAATTGAGATAACACAGATTAAATATGTTGCATTGATTTTGAACATCAAATTGAGAAACAAAAGAGTATGCAATATATCCCAAAATGAAAAACAGCAAATGAAAGGAGTCCATGGCAAACAGTGAAATAATCCCATGACATTTTAACTGAACAAAATATTACAAAAAGGTAAATGTTTGATCATACACATAACAATCATTACCATAGCACAGATCATGGTGGCCAAGCAATGGGTGAGGAGTTGAGGTATGTACAGATGAGTAGGTGAAGCTTGCACATAGATGAGAGAGGTGAGCAACAGTAAGGATAATAAGGCAAAAAGCAATGCAGTAATCATAACATTTCAGAACAAATGTTTAGCAACTACTACTAGGCAAAAACAATATTCATCCACACAAATTATGAAGATGTAATATCATATGGTAATGTATAAACAGATTGCAAAAATGTTTTGCAGTAAACAGTAATCCAATAAGTATTGGGTACATGAAAAACAAAACAGGGTTCAAAGTTGAAGGGTGGAGTAATTTAGTTCTAGAAAAGATAATATTTCATTCATACTATCATGAGTTATGGCATATATCCACCTATTGTTCAACTAAAAGTTTAGTATCATGACATTGACACCATAATTCAGCTTTCCAATATTGTGGGCCTAAGAATTACACTGAAGGCAATGTCTGTGAGATCATAAAGGTAAACATCGCTCCGTTTTCCTCAAACCTCATATAGCAGTAAGGGTGATACTCAAAAAAGCAAATTTTAGCTTTGTTCTAATGTAGGTCATGACAGATGCATATGGCTCCCTGCATTTTTTCAGCCAGTCTTTTGTTGACATTGGTGCATTTTGGCACCATCCGTCCGTTGTTGTGAAGACAAAGGGATTGAATAAAGACTTTTCAATGTCAATCACTCTTTGGTAATATTTATCGGACACCTGTAAATACCAGAAGAATACTAAGATCGCGAAGATCACTAAGATCGGCGTGATTACTAAGAGCGTCAAGAACGTGAAGATCAGAAATTAATATAAGTAATCTTAGCAATCTTAGTGGTCTTAGCAATCTTAGTGATCTTGTCTTAGCAATCTAAGTGATCTTGTTCTAGTAATCTTAGCGATCTTAGTGATCTTGTGGTATTTACAAGTGTTTTTATCCATTTCTTTTTCATGTTGTTGATAGATGTGTGAAAGGGACTTATCAAAATAAAACTATGAAATAGGATGTGTGATCCTTGTGTTGAAGAACATTTTCTCACAGCTATTCCTCAGTCCTCTCGCAGAAATATCCAACCTTGCGTTATCAGATGTATTGACTTTGAGAAAAAATTCATTTTCATTGATTGGCACAAGTGTGGGCTCCATCTGAACATCTCTACAGACCTCTCTCATTCCTCAGAGTCTATCACTGAGTTATGCTTCATTGAAGTGTAACCACCCAGTTTGCATATTAGGCTGTGATCCACAGAGTTTGTCTCTCTACAAGCACAGTGAGTTAGGTATGCCCTTTACTTTCCATCCATATCTCATGCAGATGGCATCCACGAAGGGACGTCATTGAAGATGCTGTTCTTTTGCTACTCATCATGTTGTTATTTTGTAGCGTTTGCCACCAGGTTTCAAATCAAGCAGATAAGTTAGTTCTTCAATAATAATAAAAAATCGCCAGAAGAACTAACTTATCTGCTTGTCATTGAACATGTTTATGTCAAAGAAATTTTGACTTCTTTCTAGGTTAGCCAAGATAAGAACATTCCCACAGCTGAACAAACAGGTTTGCAAAAGCAGATTCACCTTGAGTTTACAATTTTTAATGAATTTTTGCGTCTTCATTTTGTTTTAATGTGTTCATTGCGAAGGGATCCATGGAACCTGAATAGGTCCTGAATGCCAAGCAAGCATGCAATAGGAATGATGTTCACCTTCATGATCTCATACTGCACATTGACTTTGGTCTTACCCCTAGGTTAGGTCCATAATTCTTTGAAGCTAACATGTGAAGAAATATGCTGGTGTTATGATTCATGAAGGTGCATGATAAGTTGATATATGTTATGACAATATGAAACAATTAGTATAATTTCTAAACTTATATATTTCATTTCATCAACTGACCACATTTCATTTTTCATGTACCCATTACTAATTGGATTATTTTTTATTGCCAAACTTTTTGTACACTGTTGCTATGTGAAATCTCAGACTACCTTATATGATTTCCACTTTTGCCTCCTCATCATCGTTCTGGTATGCTATATGTCATGTGGGATATATATGCAACTGTGATAATTCACAATGGGCCATGGGTAACTGTGTTGCTACTAAGTTCTTTGTGCTCTATATCCTAATAAAACTGCTTTTTGCTGCTGTTATGTGCCTCCTCTATTTTGTAATGCCATGGTTGTTGCATGGCTGTCTGCTCATAACCTCCATTGTCACTTCTCCCACCTGTGTGAATGACTAACTTATATATCTGTATATCTCACAATTCTTCACATATTGCTTGTTAACCATAATCTGTGTTATCTAAATGAATGCTGTTTATAATTCTATTGTACTTAGTTTCATATGTTTTTGCTTATTGTGGCTTTTTCTGTGGTTATTATTCATTTGTTTTATATAATCTTGTAACTTATCGTATATATCATGGGTAGCCAACCAGTCAGAGACCAAGAGCCACATTTCTTACTGTGTTATCACAAAGAGCCACATCATACACATGGGCATACCTGAACATCACCCCATCTCTTCCTCACTCAAATATATACCTTTGCTCAGTTAGATTTATTGTAAATATCACACACCAGCATGACAATGACAAAGCTTTGCAAGACACTTTTTGTGTAAGCTTTTAAGGAACCAGCCGACTGGGTCCTGCTTTCATCTTTTTGCAGTGATTCAAACTTGCGCAAAACTGTATTCATATAACTTCACTCTGCAGGTAATACAAGCAAGGAATCAATCGCAAATTTTTAATAGGAAATCAATGTCACATAACACTATACATCATCAATCCTTACATCTTAGATGATTCCTTGCTTGCAATTGATTCCATGCTTGTTTCACCTGTGGAGTGAAGTTTCTTGAAGACATTTATTGTTATGCATGTTATTTAGTGGGACTTGTGGTAATTACGTAAGAGCTGCATGAAACCAGAGAAAGAGCTGCAGGTTGGCCACCCCTGCTATATGCAATCAAGTAACTTCGCTCCACAGGTGAAACAAGCAAGGAATCTATCACAAACTTTTAATAGGAAATCGATTTCACATAACATTGCACATCGTCAGTCCTTACAACTGTAAGCAATGCTAATTAGTGAAACAATTAAAAGCTAAAACAAGTTCAAAGAAGCAAACAACCTCAAGACTGAAGTGAATAAATCACACAACACCAACTGCGACAATTAAAACTTGAAATTACGTCTTACTCAACTAGAGCTTCAAAACTTACTGCAAAAGCAACATAAACTTGATAAAGCACAACATAAGCTGTGGTGATTAACACTATAAAATACAGCATTCTCAGATAAATGCATTCACTTGAATTTTGCTTCAGTGAGCAAGGCAAAGCCACATCCATTTAAAACAGAGGTGGGAAGCCTATTTACTATCACAGGCTGCATGGATTGTGCATTATTGTTGGCGGGCTACAACATCAAGAAATTTTGTCTAAAAATTCTACCTTTATCCAACTATGAGGAAAAGTGACTTCTCGTGACTTACTATCTAAGTACCTGCATATCATGGAGCTTCGTTTTGACATGATGTTGTAATCTTACTTGAGCAATGAAAATTCTGATGCAAGTCATATCAAATGTTCATGTGGGCTGCATTTGGCCTGCAGGTGCCCCACCCCTGATTTAAAACTTGAAACAACACACTATATCATTCAGAACTTCTGCAGAACACACAAACAAAACTTGCATTTGTAGCGATAGCAACCAAGCTTCAGTATGCACATTTGAAATGCTGTGATGGATGAAAACCACAATGCCAACACGTTGGTGAAAGAGGTCAAAACACATCAATGAGTAGTACAAAGGATAGTAAAATTTATCTCATGCGAGAAAGAATCATGTTTCAAATATTAATTAGTGCATCAAGTTGATGATACCATTTATCTTCACAGTTATTTAGAGAGTGAAAATTAGGTTGTTCAACAAAATTAATGGTGTAAGCTCCATGTATAGGTGGTTTATTTGCGATACCATGAAACACTGAATAGTGCCAAGACAAGGCCACTTTATCTTTGTCTTTTTTACAATTTGTTCTGTTCCAATTACAACAGTGTGATGACCATCTCTTGGAAAATTTTTCATGGTTTGGCTGAAATATTGTTTATACACTGTTTTCCTATATGTTAATGCGTTTGAACCTGGGCTTATAATTTATTCTTTCAGTCAAGTTTTGGTTATAGACCAAATATTTTCTAAATGACCAAAAACATTAAATCAATTCGGTCATTATACCCAAAAAGGTAGGCTAGTAAATGCTGTTACAACAAGTTTCAATACTATTACGGGCAAATGACGAAAATGTCCTAGCTAAAAGAATGGTTTTGAACCAGTTTTATGTCAACTCATTCGTACAAGTGACTTGTCTACACTTTTGGACAATAAATTTAAAAAATTTTTATAACTACTCGAATTACATGTGATGCCATCATGCCAAAATGAAAACATTGAAACAAGTGCAGGAAATATTGTTTAGCAAATGCCTTTATTCTTTAAATTAACCAATATAGCAAAAGCTATTATCAGGGCAATGATTGTGTTTGAGAACATAGGCTAGTATTTTTTTAAACCAAACATAGTAAAAAATCCTGTGTGTCTTTGATGCATAACAGGTGATGTAACAGATATTTAGTTGATGAGATAAAGATTAAAAAAGCCATTTTTTGTAATTCCACTAAATACTTTTATTAGCAAAAGAGAAAGAGGTGTTCAGCTTCACTTTTTTCTGTTGAGAAAACCAGTAAAATGGCCATGCTAATGTTATAGTCATAGAAATCATTTTTTCTGATACTTGCTGCACACACCTTGTCCCTGTTAAAATGGTCAAAAAATTAAATTTTATAAGAATCAGCATTCCTGATCACTGAAACTATTTCAGTTTTTGCGTTCCACCAAAAATGTACAAGAAGACCTAATTTTAATAAATAGTGTGATACAAAAACTTGGAAAAATAAGACTTTATGTCATTTTTTTATATTTTTGAAAGTTTGACCATTTTCATTTGGTGTTTGCTAAGATGTATGTTTGTTAGGTGTTGGTTGGGTTTTAGGCAAAAGATCTTTAAATACTGTAAATATTTTAGTTATAGCTCTTGTTTCATCAGGATATTTGGAAATTTTTTATTTAACAAACACTATAGAGAAAAGTCCCCAACTTCTTTGATATAATCAAAACATAATAACTCAAGCTCATCAACTTAGCAATGTTATTGATTTATTGTTTCTTATGAATCAGCTAATTACAGAAACCATACAAAAAGCCACCTTGTTAAGACTTAACAAATTGTCAGTGGAAATCAGAATAAATGAAAACACAATGGCAAAAGAACTCATCAAGGTAAAAAATTTTCACTGTGTCACATAGGATTGGTGAATAACCATGGAGGTCCTCTAGTCCACCAACCCCATTTAAAATTTATTGACAAGTGGTAGATTCCCGAATAAGCATATCTCGTATATAAAGTTAAGAGTGATTAAATTTGTGCTTATTTGTTTGTTTCTACCTCCAGATATGTTGTTCATGCCAATTTTGTGATTCTTTGTTTTTTTAATTGATGTGGGAATAAAAAACTTTGTGTGTATCATTCAACTTTCATTCTAGCCATAATTAATGAAATTATAAACCAAGAAAGGTTGATGTTATTTATGCTCCCTTTTTTACCTTTCAATAGCAGAATTTTGTTTTCTCCAAACTTTATTAAGAAACAAAGTTAATGTGCATTCTTCAGTTTTGATCTTTGTGGGGATATAATGGGGTGTGCCGCAAGCAAATCAGTGCAAGTGGAGAGTTCAGGAGGAATGGTTACACTGCAAACACATGGAAATCTACAAAGAGTAAGTTCATTTGTTACAGTATATTCTTCAGTTTGAACATTTCCTTTTAAGTTAACCGGTTTCTGATTACAGGTTTGATTTCATTGTGATACTTGAGTTTTCTCTTATGTTTCATCATGTGTTCATCCCTTTCTCATTTCCCATCAAACTGTCAAGTTATGTGTTTTTGCTTTCTTTAATGCTAAGTTTGCATGGCCACCACAGAAAACAGTTGGGGAGTGTTTGTTTATTGTATAATTTGTGCATGTCCACTATTTCGTAAATCTAGTGCTACAGCTAGACATAATTATGCAATAAGACATATTTGGTAGATGTGAACAGGAAGATGTTTCATGCCATGGTTTTTGAACAGATAAAGACTAATGCTTAACCATGTTTTTCTATATACGGAATAATGCAGCTGTTAACTCCTTTCACTTTTGAGATTCCATTGTTGATAGAATATGCAGCTTGTTGCAAGTGATATTTCCGTTCAAGTAATGAAAGCTACAGCTTCGCGTCCACAGCTACCACCACCTCCTGTTCCTGTTGGTATGCCGCCACCACCTCCGTACACATCACAGCCAAACCCTGCTGCAAATCGAGTAAGCCGCATTGTATTTTTGCATTAAGTTTTCACAGCCTAGCAAAAAGCAACCTTTCTGATTGGTATTTCAGTACTGTGTTCCATGTTTCAGTTTGCCTTTGCTGCAATTTTTTTGTAGATGCTATGTCAAACTACATGAGAATAGGTGTATGACCAGGGGGGAATTTGCCCCCTCAAAAAAATCAAAACATTGCATCGCAATGTTGACGTTGTAGAAACTTTCCAATAATAGAGATTTATATTCTAATCATTTTGAAGAAAAGTCTTATTTGAATTTTTCTTTGCCCTGCTGGTTAATTATCTCCTTACAAGATATATTTTGAGACAGGCCACCTGATCGAAAATTTCGTAAATGATTGGTATTTAACCACAAATATGCTGGAATTCTCAAAACTTGGGAGATAGTTTAAAATGTTGGTGTTTCTAAGGCATTTTTTCATATTTTTATTCGTGTACCACTTTTTTCTGAGACAGGCCTGAATTTCGCCTCAAGAAACTGTATAATATTAGGGTACTGCTTCTTCTTTCAATTGAGCGAGTTCTTCTTTTAGCCACTGCTTCGCCGCGCTAGATTTCGGGGCAGGTGTTGAGCAGCCATTCGGTTGTTTCATCGTCCAGAACCGTCAGGCCGTGCAGTCCGTGGGAGGTCGACGGAATGGACATTGAAGGACGACATGGTCGACGGTTTGTTCTTCTGCGCCACACTCACAGGCCGCAGAGGAGGCCATACCCCATTTGTACAATCAGGAGCAGAAACGTCCAACACCGGTGCGGAGGCGGTTAAGCCGGACCCAAGCTCTTCTTGGTAGGGTCATTCCGGGGTGTGTACCGGTGTCTGGAATTAAAGTGCGGAGTCTTGTGGGGTTGTCCGCCCACTCCGCGTTCCATTGATGATCCGCCCACTGCGCCGCACGTATGTTGTTGTTGTCAGATAAATTGATGAGTTGCTGTGCGGCAGGTACAAATGGGTGTCTCGATTTGAGACGCCGTGCAACAGCACTCGATGGACGGGTAAGCGCTGAGTGGAGCAGATGTCCAGGCTCCATGGCATGGCGTCCTAGAGATAGTGTGGCTCCACTGCAACGAAGCTCAGCAGGTTGGATGCCTGCGAGGATTGGAAGTTTGTCCGCTGGTGTAGGACGCAGGCATCCAGTCACAATTTGCAAGGCGTCGTTGATGGTGGGGTCAATGAGGCGGGTATGAGCACTGCTCACCAAACAGGAGCGCAGTACTCAACAGTCGAATGGACCAGGGCTAGGGTGGCCGTTCGCAATGTTGTTGTTCCAGCGCCCCAACCGGAGCCAGCAAGCCGCCTCAGGAGTGCCACGCGTGATGTTAGCTTCTTGCGAAGTGACTCAAGGTGTCGGCGGTACGTGAGCGACCTGTCCATCGTTACTCCGAGATATTTGGGCTCGGAGCAGAAGGTTTCGTTGTTGAAGTTGACTTTCAGCTCACCCTTAGCTTCCTTGTTGTTGAGATGGAAGGCTGCCGACACCGTTTTCGTGGTGCTGAGCTTTAGCTTCCAAGTCTGGAGGTATTCACCTAGTGTTGCCATGTCCTTGCTCAGCACCCCTTCTACTGCCTGCCAATCTCCATCAACATGCATGATTGCTAGGTCGTCAGCATATGCATACTTTCTGGAGATGGTGGTTGGCAGGTGGGAGATGTAGATGTTGAACAGAAGGGGCGCCAGAACAGATCCTTGTGGGACGCCGTTCTTGAGGCGTCGTAACCTGCTCCTTTGGCCATTTCCGTTGGTAAAGGTAAAGCTGCGATTGCCAACCATCTCCTAGATCATGTGGATCGTATGTCTATCAGGCAGCAATCACAGCAGCTTGCAGGTGAGGTCGCGGTGCCATACGGTGTCGTAGGCTGCTGTGAGGTCGACAAACACAGCTCCAACCTTCTTTTTAAAGCTATCCTGAAAAGCTATCCTTGATGTCCTGTGTCAACAGGGTGGCATGGTCTATGGCCGACCTCCCGTGTCGGAAGCTCACCTGCTCCTGTGGGAGCAGTGGGTCGATCATTGTTTCGACACGAGCGTAGATGAGTCTCTCGAGGATTTTAAAGGGGACACACAGCACAGATATAGGACGATAGCTCTTTGGGTCCCCCAATGGCTTCTCTGGCTTAGGGATCGCAACTATTAGTGCTCTTCTCCAGATCTTTGGAATTTTGAGTTGGCGCATGCAGGAATTGAGGAAGTTGCAGAACCAAGATTTGAGAGCCGACCTGGCGTGGAGTATAAACTCCGGAAAGATGGAGTCCAATCGCGGAGACTTTCCTGGCTTCAGGCGTCTGAGGGCACCAGCAAACTCTTCCGGCCTGAAGGGTTCGGAGATACTGTGACCCTCAGGTGTTGGAATCTTCCATAGGTCGGACAGCTGTTTCTTGACGAGTCTGGTGGACTCGCGGCCGCCGGTCTTGTGTGCCCCGTTCTTCACGAACTGCGAGGCGATGGAATTTGCCGAGACGGGACATAGGCGAGAGGAGCGTCCAGACCTGCCAGTAAGGTTGTTGATTTTTCTCCACGCCTTGCGGCTAGAGTGCGAGAAGTCGATGGAGTTGACAGCTTCCTCCCATTGCTCCTGCTTCTTCTGTTGTAGTCGAGAGAGTAGGGACGAGGCGGCTCTGTCAGAGGCAGTCCCCATTGGGGCTCGGATAAAGGAGCGACAGAGGGTCTTGCACTCTTTTTCCCAGCATGGCACATAGTTCTTCCGATAGCCACGTGGGATACATTGTTTAGCCGCAGAAAGTAGGCTCTCGCGAAAATCCTGGTATGCCCTCTCAATATCTGGTGTGTCCGGAGGTGGCAGTCTCTCGACAGATTCACCTGTGAGAAGCCAAAAGCGTTCCAATCGGCCTTGCGAAAGTTCCAGCGCTTCACTGGATCGCTGTGGGCAGGAACCTTGAATCTTGGTGGCGTTATGAGGGAGGGCCGATGTTGTGACCGCGGGAACTTTCCTGGGACATGTCTGTCCGGCAGTCGGCTGTCCTGGCCGAAACTCGCGAAGGCCAGGTCTGGGTTGGTGCCGACGTTCCAACGGCAAGAGAAGAAACTGGCTGTTTCCTTTGGGTTGTACAACAGTCCAAGGTTGTTGGATGTCACCCAGGAGCCCAGGCTCTCACCGTTCGGGGATGTTGTGTTGTAACCCCAGTTGCCATGCTGGCAGTTGAAGTCGCCAACGTACAGACTGGGGTGTGGGAACGTCGGGATGGTCGTTGGAGTAAGTCGCGAGCGTGAAGGTTTGCAGACGTTGACGATCTTGTAACCTGCGGCGTCTACGCACACCCACTCAGTCTTCTGTTGATCTGGAGACTGATCGACCAGTGACCATTCCAACCGCTCGTGGACAAACGTGGCAAGGCCGTGATTCCTGCTCAGGGTTGACCCAGCTAGTGAGAAGTTGGGAATCACTAGCTTGTCTGCAGTTATGCAGTGGGTCTCCTGTAGGACGATGATGAAAGCCTTGTTCTTATGGGCTTGCTGCTCAATGACGGAGATCTTGTCAGTGGGCCCCTCGGTGTTCAGCTGGATTATATTGGGTCGTGGGTCATCTTCGGCAGCATTTCTGTTGCCGCGCCCTGAGGAGGGCGTTGTTTGACCCATCCTACGCTTAACGCATCCAGCGCGAGTCGCAGTGGTTGCTCTCATGGTGACAGATTTGGTGAGCATTTCAAGAAATCCCGCAACAGGGAGGGCCACGTAAAGGCATCTGTCCTCATCCCCCCCAGGGTACTGCTGAAACTTTCAAAGTGATAAGAGAAATCTTGACATGTTGGTTGTTATAAAAAAGTCTGTGGCCACGTCAAACCGCTTGTTCTTCTATGATGTATTTTGTTGGGACAAAATGAATCACCATTAAGCATAGTAGATTTTTTTAGTTGCATTTTGAGTTCGAAACCTGATACCTTTTAATTAAATTTAGCGTGAGGTCTGTTTCACGTTTTAGTGTCTTCCTGGGTTGGCACCAGTCCCACGGCTTGGGAAAAAGGGTTTGGTAAAGTGTCATACGCTGGTCAAGTGTTGAACGCACGTACCTGCTACACCACTTTGGCTTCAAAGATGCTTTACCAGACCCAAACTTTCACAACTAGTGAAAGCCCTGAAAGCTCATAGCCTTAAACTTCTAAAAACTTTCACACAACTCGTGGATGCCAGAAAAAGCCGTTTTGCCCAAAACACACCTGATCCGTTATGCAATAACGACACAAGACACCTGATCCGTTTTTCCTGAAATGGTAGCATTCAAAGATACCGTTTACATAGGTTATCCCTCAAATTTGGGATCTTCATTTGTGATGAAATTCAAACACTTACTAGAAAAGTAGGGCTAGAACGAATTTGCTAAAAGAAGATAAAAAGTTAGGCAGGTTCACTAGTAGCCTATACATCTGCCACACTAAAGCCGTGGCTGCACTAGTTGAGTATGGAACCAGGTGTTTGTGTTAGGCTACTAATTTTTACTCTGTCCTGATTGTTCGGTATACATCTTGATTAAAACTGAAAAGTTATCATTTTTGGAAATGTTGCGAAAAGAAGTTTATCTAAATTTTGTTGACCTCCCCCCCGAAATGAAGAGCTGGTCGCGCCCCTGCATGAGAATGAAATGTAACTTGTTGAGTGGCTCCATTGAATAGTTTAAAAGACCCTGCTTATAATGCGGTATTCTAAAAAAACACTACAAAATTGACTTTTTTATCTTGAAAACGTAGTGCCTTTGCTGTTCATCAGGGGACATGAGTACATGATTGTGAGCATTTTCATATGAATTGTTTAACTGTTACTGTACTTCAGCTGATAATTTCAGCAAATGTTGTCAGCTACATATGGATGTGTGTCCAGGGACACCAGAGAACGGGTGCATGACGGGGGCTGCCCTTTCATAAGGGAGGCAACAGGGGCGGAGGTGCCTTTTTATAAAACTACAGTAACATAGTTAATTTCATGATTTATCACGCCCGAGTTGAAACAAATTTACTGCAGCTATTCATGCACCCAGAAACTTCAGAATGATTTTCTACTGTATAATTTCTGGTATTATTTTTGAGGTCAACATCGTTGCTGAACAGACACAAGCGTAATTGCTAACGTTTTTTTTTGTTTTTAATAAGTTAGCATTGCCCTCAACCCCTTTTCTGCGCCCCTGCCCTACCGTTGTTCCGGCATCCTTGGACTGCAAATCTAAACAAGAAAAACATGTAGCTAAGTTGCCACACAGCACTACCACAATACTAAAATATCGTATTGTGTCTCAGTTACAAGTTTTTCCTTGCTGTCTGCTATTTGTTTCATGCTCATCTTTTTCCTTTACACACAATATTTATTTGCGCAATGAAGATATCAATGATAAAAACGCATTTAGTACAAATGAGTCAATTATTTTGCTGGGCCTACTGTTGACCATCACAAGAGCTCAATCAAAGGCTTGAATTTATAAATGTCTCTCCAACTTATCAGCAATAAACAAAACCAGTATTTAACTTTTTGAAGGTGAAGTACAAAATTAATTTAGGTTGTTGGTGTGTGCACAATCAAAAACAACGTATACTTGCAAATGTCTTTCCGACTGATTTTTGCAGTTAAAATGTTTTGTAGGAAGTTGACGTAGCAGAATGCGTGAAGAGGTTCCAAGCGATAAATCCTGTTATCATTGGTCTGGAAACAAAGAATGCTGTCATTCGCCTGGAGGACAAGCTACGTCAGCAACGTGAATTAGAAGCGGAAGTTGCTTCAACAAGACGGGAGTTCGATTTGCTTGATATTAAAATGTGAGTGTCAGACTAAACATGGTACAGATGTGCGCATTTGTTTGCTTGGTTTTAGAAACAGCTAGAAAATATACCTGGAAAAATATCAATGCTTATGCTTTCATCCTTCACCAAGGCCTCTAGATTTTTCAGCCTCATACCAAATTCGTAAAACAGGCTGGCTTTGTTTCAGCAATCTCACCAACCTTCTGTGTGATTGCCGGTCAACTATTCTCATCATCGCTACAACCGTTAATTCAACGCTTTTCTATACTTTTGTTTTTAGTTTGTGTAGAATGAAACAATTCTTCTTTCCGGCAACAGCTGACAGCAACTAGAAATTACAAAATAAAAAGGGTAAATTAAAACAATTTTTTTAAATTACAGATAGTTAGGGACATAAAACTGCAATACGTCTTGCCTATAACTGAGATATTTTCAAGCTTTTACAAAGCGTTCTAGACAGTAACTCTACATTTGGAAAAGTTTATCAGTACATTAAACTAGATTGTAGAAATCAATATGAAAGCCACGGGTGGTTTCTTCGACAATCTGCCCAACTATTCTTCTCAGCTTATTAATCTGAAACTTCAAACTGATATCAGTGAGTTTTACCCTCAACTCAACGTGCACAGGCTGCAGCCACGTCACCTCAAATCTATGACAGCAGTTGCATACGCGACAGTTAATAGCGAAGGTGAGCAACAGTGGTCCAAAAATTCAGTAAAGCATACCCTTGAAACTTCCTGAAAATAGCCCGCAAAACCCAAACGTGAAGCTCCCGAAAGGTTACCTGAAAATGGCTGTCGTACGCGAAACAATAAGAAAATGGTCTGCAAAACCCTGAAACAAAGTCAGATAAAGCTTTGAATTGCGGAAAAATCCGATAATCGGGCATTTACGTTTGTTTTTTAGTGCTTCGGTCGGTCTCGAGAACGAGAGTATTAGGCAAAAAGTGCACGGAAAAACTTTTCAGGCGCGCACTAAGTGCGAAACAATGGGCACGAGGGCCATAAAAGTGACCCGAAAATACAGTAAAGTTGCATATCATTTGTGTTCGCTGGTTCATTGCACTCACAAACGTCCATGCAGAAGTACGCGTTCACTGGGGAGAACAGAAATCCTTTACAACAAAGGAACCTGTAAATGTTTTTGCTTGTATAGAACCTTGCTCTTAAAATCTGCTGTAGCTTCTGCATTAGCCTATATTCTATTATTTCATCACAAAAAAACAATACACTACTACTACTGTACTACAGTATGGACATGTCACGACGAAAATTCGCCACAGCCACATTCGGCAGTTTCACTGGGTTATTTTGTACTTTACCCACGTGGCGCAACATGTAGCTCTTCCAAAAGCTCCTTTCAGTGAAGCTGAAAACTTGCTAACCACTCCAGATCGATGAAGGCCCACAGCCAGCGCCGTAGCAGCCCAACTCTGGTCCCCTCCCAAAATGCTTACAGGGGCTCCCCTAATGGTGATCTCTAAAGACAAGATTTCGACGTTATGGCACATTTCCAGGCCGTTCACAACAAAATATCCCAAATTTTTCTTTTTTCTTAATTCACAATTTTTTAGTTCCACTTGCACACAATTTCAGCAGAACCGTCGCCAGAAAGTCTTCAATAGGGGGGCTTCATGTTTGTGCAGAAGGAATGGACATTATAAAAATTTGCATTTTATTCACAACGCAGAATTTGCAAATTGTGCTGATCATTACAAAATTATTAAATATTTTCCCCGAAAATACCTATAATAGGTTCGTAGTTTGCAACTAAAAATTTTTGAACGAGCATAACAAAAGAAATTGAGTCTTAATCGTTTTTATTTAATTACCGATTATTCAGAGATGTCGTAATGAAATGCAAGTGTTAATAAAAATTTGAAGGAAATAAGAATCCAACCTATCGTTCCGTTTCGATAACGCTGTTACCGAAGAAGCAAACCTGAGGCCGGTCAAAGCAGTGCCCCGCGATTAACGTTTTCTTTCATTAGAACGCAAATTGATAAACTTTACCATGAGCTTAAGTGAATTTTGCTAGGGCATGCGCATCGTGCTGTTAACTGGCCGAAGTACGCATGCATAAACCTTTCTGATGCCCAGACTTGTTATTCTGCTGGTGCATGGCACTGGCACATGTTTAGATCAGTAGCATTTTGTATATCAAATAGGCTATAAATGCTAACAAATATAGACGAAGGTCTACTGCGTGGACGCAACATGGTTAACATCTATCATCCAGTAACTGCACTACGTTGAAACAAGCTTAGCAGTGATTGCTGAATAAACTCTTCTAACTACACTATTAACTGTATCTTGTTGTCTGAACAAATGTGTAACTTTCGTCGTAAGCACCAAAGGTATCTTGCTTCTATGCAGTACAAAATACGAGAAGACTACCTGGGCTAGCCATAATACATTTTTTCACAACAATCACTACGCAGAAAACGTTGATCAAGTGGAAGTCTGACTTCTGGACGTATCCAACTAGGCATGTAGGCTAACTTCACGTTCAACACTCCATCTCCAAGTAGTGAATGCTGACGCTTTACGCTCAAGCCTCAAATATGTTTATTACCTCACAAACGTTACAAAAATGATCAGGCGATGTTATTCTATGTAACAGTGGTAGGTGCTGCTCTGTCCTATAAATTACAGGACAAAATAAAATACGGATTAATAAAAACTTCACTTATTTCTAGTGCTTCATATTTCAATTTGAGGAGGTTGAAACTTTTTTTGTTTGGGGGGATAAGCCCCCAAAAAAACGTGACGACGAGACTGAATTTTGGCCCCCGTGTGACAGCGTGACCCCCCCCCCAATTGGGGAAGATGAAGAGCGGCTGATACGGCTCTGCCTTCAGCAATTGCGTAAACAGTGACGAACTGAAGATGACCCACGATCAATCAATGTTTGTTTGCCATGAGAAACTTTACCTAAATTTTGTGCAAAATCATCCCTGAGTAGTAACTGACCTAATCGGTTTCACCTGCTACTGATATGCTGATACTTAATACTTTTCCGTCTCTTTGTCGCAAAGGCTCGTCAGATTCGTGGGAAAATGTTTCATCCATAAAAACGTGCTTTGGACATTCAGCTACTCCGTAAAGTAACTCAATTGCATAAAAGCAAGCAATACAATCAATATTTTAAGCACTCTCAGATTTTTAAATATGGCTGCACTTCCCGTGCAGTGCACAGTAGCGCGAAAACGAAACTTCGTTGGTTGGCAGAAACATCTATGCTTTTAAAATGACTTCATCTGCCAAACTATTCAGTTCTGAGCCACGTGGCCTGAGCGGAAAGTGGCAACTGCATGGATTGCTTTACTGGGATGAGCTCTTGCTGATGACTGTGCTGTGGCATAAAGAACGATCAAACGTAGGCCAACGTTTGTCTTCCAGAAAGAATATGGAAAACCTAAAACTTTTCTGTTGCTGGAAGTGAAAATAAATGCAAAACTCAACATACAAGGACAGTGGTCAACATATGCTGAAATCATATATTCGTGAGACCACCACTTTAAATATTTTAGATCAGGTGCCATAAACATGGTCCCGCGGGCATCAGATTGCCCACAAGGCACAACGACCACCTGAGTCGACCGCGGGCTTGCTTTAGTAACATTAACATGATCAATGCCTTTGCATAGAATGATGAATATCACTAAAGTAATCATATTGATAAAAACATAATAAAAGGTAAATTGAACGAATGTTTCTTATTTCACAAATGTGCATCAAGCTGGTAGCTATTAATCGGTGCCCTAAAATTAGCTTCCACTTTCAAACAAGCTGGTGACCCATGACTTAGATATTTTTATTTGTATGCAGGAAAAAGGAGCTTCATGATGTCACCAGCCTCCAAGCAATAGCAAGAAGCTCGACAATTTCAAGTTATTTCCAATCAAAGGAACAGTTTGACGAACAGTTTACCAAAGAGGAAGAAGTACGTTGACTTTGGTTTAATTTTTTGCCACGCATTTTAAACTGAGTACGTTTTAACAGTTTGAAACGTCAGATATGTGCACTCATATCCACTGCCTATCAGTGCCTTCCGCGGATTAAGCAACTTTAGTGAGTAAAAGTTAGTGGAGATCGTGTGTGCGTAATTGTTTCTCACATGCAAACCTTCTCGCAAGCATGTTGTTATATAATTTTACTTGAACTTGCATCAGGATCTTATGTTCTGATATTGCTTAATGTAAGCCAAATTTTTGGTGGGAACGACGCTAAATCTTCAAAGCTTTTACGTTTAAACCCACTATCAAAAAATTTTATGATTTCGGATCTATCTGAGAAAATCATTTTGTACTAAAAAGTTAACAGTTAAATAGGGGTCAAGGCCCCCCTTAAACTTTGAAATTTTTTATGTTACCTGAAAACGAATGCAGATAGCAGAGCTGTAGTCAGTCACAGTCAGATAAAAGATTTGTTTATAGATTTGTTTCTTCCTGCTTTTATGACGGGACCCTAGTCTCTACGGATAAATATGCGTGCAAAGTTATGCAGGATTTTGTTTTATGTAAATAGAAGTAACACAACTTGACGTTGGGTTATGTTTTTCTTATTTTTTGCAGGAATATATCCAAGCGAAGACCGAATTGGAAAATTGCCAAAAGAAAATGAACGACTTGCAAGTGGAAAGCTCGAGACTCAGTTTCGAAATCGACGAACTGAAGCGAGATAGACAAGAACTTATCAACTGTTACGAACAATTGGATGAAATCCTCGGTAAAAAGAACAGCTATGGAAGATAAACCTAGGGAGGACATGTTATAAAATTCCTCGAATTTTGTCACTCTTCAGCTAGATATCTTTGGAAAGTATTTTCGAGAGTCTAAGCGAAATCTTTCAACCCCTTGTTATGTTACGGTTTTTCACATTCTGGTTTCATTTCAATATTTTTTTTATTTTGCCAAGATATCCAATTAACCATCGTAGAAATGGCAGCCTCTAATACAACAATCAACCTGCCAAAGTAATACGTACACTTAGTAACACTGGCTGTTGTAAAGAAACACAAAAGATAATCACTATTCAGTGAAGGTAACAACTGCAATCAGTAATCTGGTGTAATAAGCAGACACTGCCGGTTTCCAGTTATCTTCGTTGCAATGCCATTCTTCCATTTATTTCAATTTTGATTGGGAACATCGCATTAGTGTGCTCCAGTCAAGATTCCCAATGTATATTTGCTTGCAACGTGGGAAGCCCAGATGCGGGAGCAAAAACTTGACAGATTAGAAGTATTTCAGCTGGTAAAGTTTCTGCGTGGTCGTGCACTTCGTAGACCGATTTCGAGATAAAAAAAACAAACAAACAACGAAGCGTTGCGGAAACAGATGAGATGTAAATGTGCAATTTTCGAAATTCCTGCTTCCGACTGCAATGGCAAGACTTTCACACCGCGCGGCCAATCACACGAGCGTTTTTGAACGATGACTTCGCCAGCAGAGCAAGGATCACCTTCACAAAGCACATCGGCAATTGCCTTGCATTGAAGAGATCTTGAGACATCTCGCTCGACGTTTTGGTAGCTGCTGTGTGATAGCGTCCTAAACGAAACAGAAAAGTACCAATTATTTGAGTTTATTGCACGAAAACCATAAGTTCGTCCTTGAAGTATTATTTAGCTTTTCAAACTAACCAAACATTTTGAGGTTGCTTGATTTACTTTAGTTGTTCTTAACCTTGCCGGGGGTAGTGAACCCGTAGGTTTCATTCGTACATTCACCGAACGTTTCGTAATTGAAAAATGTAAAATCTAAACATTATTTCTTCACAACGTAAGCATATCTTTCACATATTGAACCCTGCATCGAACCCACACCAAAGCCCAGAAACTGACTAAACGAACCCCTGGGATTTTATCGAACCCAGTTTGAAAACCACTATCTGCATAGTTTTGTGCTTGTGAGACTTCATCTATTGGTCAACAATCACTTTTTACTCACTGTTAGGCAGGTCACGTGATCTGCGGCCTTGAGTTGCAATGTGGGGTTTCTGTTGTGCCGCCTGTGCAAGATGTACTTCAGCACGAAGTTTTTTCATTTTCGACGCATACTTTGAAACACAGTTTTCCTGTTTGATATAGGCAGACATACAAGACGTTCAGCTTGATTAGAGCATCAGCTATCCACTAGTGGAGTCCCCTCATCGCGCCCGCTGCACATCCGGGAAGGCGAATGGGGCAGAGCAGAGTGTTTGCACTCTGGGGGGCGTGAAAGCCGCGCGCTAACAGCAGTCTTGCCATAAGCTAGTAAGTGGAAACTGCAACATTACTTGTCTCACAAGGAAGGAGCAGATCTGGTCGTGAAAGACAACGATGTTCCCTGGATCTTGTTAACATCCAGTTGCCTAAGCGTCATTGTTCTAACACTGTGGAGCTGGACGATGGTTGGAAACTCTTTTACTCGGGTGTTTGAGCCAACACAGTCTCTGACCGGGTTGCTCTGTGTTTGACACAGGTATACGGCCAAACTCAAGTGCATTGTACACATGGGCGTCGGAGGGTGTGTAGGGGGGCTTTCGCCCCTCCTGGATTTTACATTTTGATATGTAACTATTAACGTTTTAGTACGAAATGTTTTTCTTTTAGTTTCGAGTAGATAAAATGTAATTTCACTATTGTTGAACCCCCTGGAAAAAATCCTTCGGACGCCCATGACCGTACCCAGAATTCGTGGAGTGAGCTAGTGATGCCCCAAAAAGAGTTAAAACTAACGAATCCCCATCGTATTTCTGGCAGCTGTTTATAATCACAGATTACTTCTAAGTTTTGAAGGATGTTATCGATTGCCGCAATGTTTGCTGAAAAAACCTGCTTTGCAGAGGGAAAATTTGATGAAAACCGCACGAGTTAGAGTTCAAATTTTTTGAGCCGCTTAGAGTCGGAGTCAAAGTATTTTGAAGTTCTACGTCAGGGTTGGAGTCGGATGAAATATTCCACCTCCAAAGGCCCGGCACTAAGGGAACTTTTTCCAGGTTATGAGAAAGATATAAAGCAGTTCCTTAATGAGAATGGCTAAATTTTTCGTGTCACCAATTTACCTTTAAATGCATTAGATTTCAACATTTTTTTCAGGGTATATATTAAAAATGTCGCAAAAAGTGGTGATGTTGCTTTCACTTTCCATTACCAGGAATGCAACTCAGAGCTGTAAATTTCTGTCATCACATTCCACTTCTCAAACTATCCTTGTTTTGTTAACTATAACTCAAATTTGTGGACATGGTTCCCTCTGAGAAAATTCTGCACTGAGCAAATGTTTGCTTCAGTGCGCATGCAACCAGTGAAGCGTCACAAGGGTTATACGATATTAAATCTGGAATGTTGCAAGTGTACCAGAATGAGATTTCACAGGCAAATAGTCTGGTATTATTGCGCACCTTAGGTAGAACACTGTGTCATCTCTTATATTAAACAGTAAGACCATACAAGAGCGCAGGACGGCAACCTTAGTCCAACGTTTCTATTGAATGAGCAAAGTGATTTATTTACACTAGTTTCAGGTTTCCATTGTTACCTAGCGAGCGTAACAATCACGAGATTCGTTGCCTATTGCCGTGGTAAACAAATACAATCACAAAACCGACGACATTCCATGTGCTGAGAGACAGACACTCCGTGAAACATCCCAAAAAACCTTTAAATTTGAAAACGTTGGTTACATATTGCAAGTTTGTAACTGATTTGAGAATGTCAACCGTAGGTTCAGTACAAATCGTTTGTCTGCAAAAAACTCTTCGTTACCCTGATTTTTTATTCATTCAACTGAATCAAATCATCAGCAAATTTGCGGCTTTCGAGATTTTTAACTTGCATTTTATATATATTGAGTTGTTTAATTAAAAAAAAAAGAAATTTCTTGTGCATGAAGTAAACTTATTTTTCGCCCCGATTCTTTGCATTTTTAGTGTCAATTTACAAAAGACAGCCAGTTGCTCACAAAAGATTTTAATGAACACCATGAAGCAGGCACTTTCAAATGCCTCCGACTTTACGCCGTCTCTTAGCACTCCTCTGCTTGCAATTCCTATTTCCAACATTACTGTACTTCCGCAACGTTTTTGTCGTTTGCATTTTTTTCACAATCTAGCAGCATGTAATGAAAGCGTTTTCTTCATGTGCTATCTATACATTGTCATCGCAATATTCTAAGCTGAACTTGATGTTGTCACTGGGCAACAGATTTTTGGTCTTGTTTTTTTTATTTTGATTTTTTGGTGTTTATTGATGTTTTTTGGTGCGCTGAGTCCGAAAATGACGTTAGTTTTTTTGTAGTGTCAGCCGTTTTTCTGTAATTTGAAAATTCCTGAACTTTGGAAATGACATAATTTTCCTGGGATGCAATATGCTTTAGATAAACTTCATGAAGTTTTTATGAAAACGTAACTTGGCATGTCAGTTTGTTTAATCAAAATCGTAACAGACACCAAAGAATCACTTGGTACTGTTATCTAATCCTCCCTCGCCCCTACAGGCGTGTGAGCCAGCTGGTGGCGAGATCTGGGAGGTAGATTTCGAACGTGTTATAACCATGATACTCAATACTTCTTACTTAACTTTATTTGTTTTACTCTATTCTTCAACTAGTCGCTACCCCCACCCCGCTATCCGCTCTACTCCTTGTGAGGTCCATCCCGGCGCGGGTGGGACCTTTTTAAATATTTTATTTTTATCTACAGGTACACATAAAATAAGCCTACAACACATGTTTAATACAGTAGTATAAGTCAATACAGTAAGCTACA
>Ga0210059_1003714_pt1 | contig 24558 bp, 11 predicted proteins | sample Ectturendosymbi2_FD_188042 | JGI IMG/M metagenome (GOLD analysis project Ga0210059, IMG submission 188042) | Ecteinascidia turbinata endosymbiont from Florida, USA - Sample 2 (SPAdes) (version 2) | ecosystem: Host-associated > Tunicates > Ascidians > Unclassified | place: Key West, Florida...
TTGCACGTTTTCATAAATCTTGGTTCTATTGTAAAAAAAGTACATCCAAGAACATAAAACTCACATTCAAAATTCTCATTTCGAACCCCGAAAATGTTGTTTCGGGCCCCAGTAGTCCGGGAACCTCGGTTGGGAACCGCTGCCTCAGAGGCATATATTGTATAGCTACAATATTGTATGGCAAATATTGAAATGGTAAGAGGTTTTCCTTTGTTTCAAATTTTTCCTGGTAAAAATCGATTAAGCGCAACGCAGAAAAGCGTCACTTTTACATTCTTTTCTATCGTAATTATTTTAAACATGCGGTTGTACGCGTGCAGATCGATGAAACTAAAACACTGCAAGATACGTTCCAAAACAACCCAGGATGTCTGTGAAATGTTAGAATACCGAAGTCCAAGCTTTTGTTATTTTTATTTCACTTTTGTTATTTTTTATATCTCAGACCGATTGAACTGGTGAAAATTCGATGATGCTGAAATCGTATACGCTGTATCACACTCGAATGCGTTTTTGCAACATATTAGCTTCTTTTATACTTAGGTGTCGATTGTCAGAGTTTAGACGTTTGTAAAAAATTTGGCTTCGTTGACAAATGCTTCGAAGGATGGAAGCAAATGTTGTTCACAGATTTATAGAATTTAGTGGATTATTTCAGAAGAGAGCCTATCTTATAGAAATGCTCACTTTTCCAAAATTATTTTAAACTGATCCATGAAACCAGCTGATTTTGTTGCATCAAAGTTTGCACTCTTGTATTAAGTCACCTGCGTTGGAACCGTTGCAGTTATGTCAGGATAACGTTATGGACATGTAGTGTAAGGTACTTGCTCACAACGCAGAACAAACTGCACCTACGCAGCCAGCACGTGCAGTAACTTGTGTTTCTCGTAAACAAAAAACGTGAGGAGCTAATTCCAATCAGTTTAATTTTTGAAGGAAAGGTAGTTTTGAGGCAGTCAGGCTTACATCATCAAAAGATCCTTTGCGTCTTTTTAAAAATACACGCATGTGTCAAAGCAGAGGAAACGATGATCTTGGAATAAATAAAAATTGACTGCTCTGAGTCAAACAACGCGGTGATCGTTTTAAGCCTTGTATGCCACATCTCGATTTATTTCATTATTTTTCACGCCATTTATTTATTATTTCATTTTCGGTTGTCTTGATGATTCATTTTATATTGGTTATAACTTTGAAAATGACGCAACCGCTAAACTAAAAACTAGACAAAAGCGCAAGCCACTAATAACACTCAACACACATAGAAATTGACACATAAACTATGCGTGAATCATTCTTTCGCGATCCAGAAAGCAGCAATATCTTGCATGCGAACAACTGTTAACAACGAGTCTATAGCAAAAAAGATCTTGCGATTTTTCGCAATTACCAAATGTAACGTCGTTTACACAGCTGCTGCTGATTGCCACGCACTTATGTCATATAATGCAGTCGCATCCGCATAGTGAAAATGGCTGTGATCTTTGCTTGCAGGATAAACGCAAATCGAGCGATTGTCTTGTCTCAGATATTTGATTTCAGTATCTGATGGTAATCATTCTGCGCATGTCAGAAATAAATTGGTTCTACGTTGCTCAACTGACTGTACACTACTTTGCACGGCCAGTACTTATTTCCACTCGATCTAAGGCAGCTATGTCCAACCCAAATGGCTTACTGAGCCAAAAATTATGCCACTGTCTCAACCAGGGCCGCACATTGAAGGACATATTATTGAGAGCCGCACACTGAAGGCTTACTTTGATCGTATCAAACAAAGTTTAACTTAACCTAATTGTATTGAAAGCGTTCGCATCCTAACTGCAGTGACAAAAGACGTAATAAGGTGGCACTGAGGACGACCTGTATCAAAAGTGTCGAATCCAAGATTATTATAAAGGACTGGTTGTCAGTATGTAGGATACTTTCATTGCAGCTGAAACCTAAACTGGGCCTCACAAAACCTTCGACTGGGCCGCGGGCTGGACATAGTTGATCTAAGGAAATATTCGTTGCAAAAAATTGTTTAGCAATCACTTTCCACGCAAATGTTAAACTTTTTGCCGGCATTAAAATAAAATTTTAATTGTTCTACTGTGCGCATCGTTTTTTTACTGTAGGCTATGTATCGATTTTACAACTAGATTCAAAACCGTGATGCTCGCATACCAATTGCGCGTCTTCCCAAACTACTTTTCCGCTGCACTTTCATGTCCTACTTTGGATTCCATTTGTTTGATCTGTTGCAGCCATTCAGCGCGTTACTGAGAGCACTGACAAAAATCCTGGGAGGGAGTAAAAAAAGCTGGAAAAAGCGATCTAAAGGATTTACGACAATAAACCTCGATAACTGCGCTCAAGTCTTCTCCGGTTGAGGTTGCAAAGTCCATTCTTGCTTCACTAATTGCGATAAAAAGCAAGATTGCTTCATCTGAGGTAAGATGAACACGTATGAAAAACTGAATATCTAATAAAGCCACATGGCACCGCCCCTTAGTTGCATAGGTGTTTTGGTAGGTTGTGCATACCAGTGCCGGTAGGTTGCGCATACTTATTGCTTATTAAAAGACAACCTACCAGCTGTTTTTTGTCTTACATGTTCATCTGCATAAGATAGTCATTTTTCGTATTACAGCAATTTTAGGTTGCGGGAAATCTGTCAAGCACTGGTACGGAGGTACTTAGTTTATCAGGCTACTTGGAAAATCAGTATATGTTCAACAAAATTTAGCCAAAATACAATATTTTGTAAACAAGTGTCAGCCGTGCCTTTGCTGAGTACTGAGTGAATCTCGCGTAAATTGAACTACGTGTAGTACAGATTATAACAGCCAATATTAAAAGCAGTAAAATGTTCTGAGACAGAACTGTCTTAAAAACTTGAGTCCCTTTTGACACCAAATCGCTTCTACCAGATCCAGGTCGCTGCGAGAATAAAACATGATCGGTTACTAGAGAAAGTAAAGATGCTAAGGATACCTTTGAGTCTTTGTTCTAATAGTGGCTATTTTCAAAGTTATAAGAACAAAAATATAGTTTAAGCTCACACAGTTACAAAACTTACTTTGTTCAAAAACTACCTAACAGCGTCAAACGTTTTGTAATGTTTTGTGTAAACACCGGAAATAGGTTGTTTAGTTGGAAATAGTTGTCTATAAATCGGAAATAGTCGTGTATTCCCTCATTTTTTAATTTTCCACAGTCGCGTTTTTGCATGGTAAGCAAAAATAGATAATCATTTGAAGAGTGACGTTTTGCTTCCATAATACAGTAATATGTATTTTCCACAATAACAGCCATAAAAGTTTGGTACACACTTTGTTTAAAAAGAGCGTTGCTGCAAAAAACAGACCGAAAGTATTGCAGGTCCCACGTCAACCAAAAAAGTTTCAGGGATTATAAATTAACAACTTTATTCTGCGAACACCTGGTTTCAAACCAACCCCCACAGAAAGGATGGCTTCATAAATCGCAAAAGATGAAAAACAATTTTATGAAAATCTAAATTATTTCATGAAATCCTATTGCTTGTTTGCAAAATTTTGTCGAGGGCGAAATGCCCGCCGGAGTTACATCTTCTTGCTGTTTTGACGTGTTGCCCTTTTGTGCACGTGTGGTGTGTTGTCCATCCGTTGCGGTCGTTGTTCGCCCTTCGTGTTCGAGGATGTTCAGCGAATCTGGGGCAGGTTCTTTTCCATGCGTGCGTGGGTTCGCAGATGACTGGAGCGACCGATCCGAGCTGCAAAACCTCTACCACAAGATGAGCACCAGCGGGAAGGTACAAGGGATTCTTTGCTGCTGAAATCTGCGTTGTTCTTGCTTTGGCCATGCATTGTTCCCGTCTTCTGGTTGCCAGCATTCGACTTTGTACCTGAGGAGATAAGAAGGCACCACTTGAAACGTTTTTCAGGTAAGTCTTCCCATAAGTCTGTGAGATTTTCAAGGTGTCTTTAAGCGTTTTTTTCTGGCAATCCACTGATGGTTTGCCGTGGATGAGTCTTCCGTGAAACAATTGCTTTGTGATACGGGTGTTAGGAATCCGATGGCCCGTGGACGTGACCTGCCCATCTGATTTGAGCCTTACATTAAAGAGTGTAAGTACTGGACGTGTTCGCTCCACTCAAAACTGTCGAGTCCGCCTTGCCAGCATATCCTGAGCAGAAGCTTCTACGATAGGTCATTTACTTCATTTATTTTGGCTATAATTTTCATCATTTTTCTTGATTTATTTCATAAGAGAAGTGCATTATTTCATAATCATTTCAATCTAAATGATGGTTGCTCGCAATTTGATTTTTAAGGTAGTTATCGTCCACAAAAGTACAATTTACAGGGCTATTGGGTATAGCTTCTTCAGCTTGTGCGATCACTTCATACGAACAAAAATTGTTCAACGATTCAAAGCATTGATTTCACCATTAAAAACAGTTTCTTGGTGACGATCGTTGCGTGTTTGCTTGCCAGCTCTTGACCTCCTAGCACGTTTTCGCTCCAAAGTAAATATTTGCGCTTCTTGCGCACCTTGATGATGATTCAACTCCGATAGCCTTTCAAATAAACGTGAATTTTGGGCTGGCCTGAAATTAATTAGGTTGGCTTCGAACGAACGCGACTATTGTGTCATAAGCACGGATGACTGGTGGTCTTTGTAGAACACTTTGCTTTCAGGACAAGACAATGATTTGTAAAAAACAGAAATTGCGTTTATTTTGATCAATATCGTTTTTTGTTATTTCTTGTTTTTTAAATAAAGTCGAACGCACTTTAAAATGTTTCTATCAAATTGCGCTGATCTACGCATTTTCTATGAGACACAAATAATCTTAATAAGCAATGCGTTATTCTCTGAAAGTTAAAAAAGCATTTATTTATGCACATACCCCCTATTCGGAAAGTCAATCGGGTCATGCTTACTTTAAATTGGTAGAAATTTTTTATTTTGCTTGAATTGTTAGGTTTGTACCAAATGCATGATGGGCATCCAGGGATTTGTCTTTCCAAATCCATCTTGTAATCATCGATATGATCGAGTGCTGGCGACATGGGATACTCTTAATATTGTTTTGCCAGTGTGAACAAAACCAGAAGATGCAGGGGCAGGAAACGACGGTGCAGGCCGTAGCTGTCATTGGGTCACTGCATATTAAAATGGGACATCTTAATAATTATACGACTCCGGCAGGAATATGTAGATCACGATTTGTAGTGTTTATTTTTTAGCTCAAGCGCGAACACTTCCCAGCAACATCCGCGAAGTGTTTTTTTGTTTTGCGTCGCAGTATGTTTTTACACTGTGCCTCTTCGAGTTAGGTCCTTTTTTGTTTCGTATTTATTCTGCAGTTTTTTGTCACTATAGAATATGATCTGAGCAGAGGTGTAACGATGAGGGCAAGGGGGGACAACTCCCCGGGCACTGAATCACTCTGTGGCGCCGATTGACTGCGGAGAGTGCCGAAAAATCCCGGCAATGTCACTAGTACTTTCTTCAATACAGTTTTATGCTTCCGAAAGACCTTAGGTTCGAACATGAGGACGCCAAGCTTGCTTCTTGCTCCGGACGCCATCTAACCTCGTTACGCCCCTGGATCTGAGACAAAAATATTTTTGCAATCGAAACCTATACCTTTACACAAATTTGGGAGGGCGTCACTGTTTTCGAAGCTCTTGCAGGCTATTCATTCCAGGAGATTCATCGATTCTGTGATTCCAAGTTGTGGCTGCCCAGTGACAGGTTTGCCACAGTGACTATTTCTATCGCGCTCTGCTCCAAGGAAATACGCTGATCTCGGTTGGGTCTGATTTTATATTTTATGCCGAAATTCTTGCAGGTCAGCAGCAGAGAAAGCGTCGCATGGTATGCAAATTTTGTAAATTTTATAAATATTTTTCAATAAACACATTTTTAAAGATTCAAACTGCCACATAACTAACATTTCTACGCCTGACACTCTTACTAAATGCAGCTTGTGATTGAAAACTTATCAATAGGTGCTAAAACACAAAAAAGATGTGAGCAAGACCTTTGCTTTTTTATTTTCTCTCATTTAGATGTAGTCTAATGATCAGGTCTTATGCGCGCTGTAACTTTATTTGTTACCATCCAGCATAGCAACGCGGAAGCAAACACTGCTAGAATGCACTCACAACCAGAACGCCGAAAAAAACTATAAAGTAAAATCTGCTGTATCAAATTTTATATATATAAAAAAACTATTTCAAACAAGAGCCTGACGATTTCCTCAGAGGATATAGCTGCAGGTGGACAAAGATGAAAATGTCGCAACATGACGTATCGCCTCATTTGAATTCTAAAGGTATGCCACTACTACGGCCATGCAGTACCGAATCCATAAAATTTTGATACGTAGCATATTACAGATGGCATCGTATTCTTTATCTTGCAGTAGTTGACAAAGATGTATTTATTTCCATGAATAATTTAAGATGTGAATTCTGTTACATTTCTGTTATGGCGGTTTAGGCATGTGCCTTTCTAATTTTAAAGCGAAGAGGCATCTCTGGTAAACACAGAATTTGGTTATACCTGATCGCCAAGAAGAGATACCAGAATGCTGAAGAGAAAATGCGGTTTGAAATGCTCTAGCGCCACCACGATTAAAAGCTAATGGTTTTATTTCTAACCCTGCGTTCTAAATCGTACTGAAAATCAGACGGCGATCTTTGGGCATTTAAGGCCCGCAGAAGGCACGATCGTGCCTATTGAAGTGAAAATCGGCTATACCTCGCGAACGGATCGCGCTAGAGAGTCAGTGAAGACATCTGCGGTTTCTTAAATGACATCCTCTCAGTATTTCGCTAAAATGTCAATTTGCACTCAATGTTTCTGCAAAGTTGACGCCTCCACGAATTTTCGAATTCTTGGCTTCGGATTGTAAGCATACTGTTGCCAAATCGCGTAGTTACAATCGAGAAGTCTCTGACTCCATGAAGTCTGAAGTGATACGATTGCTCAATGCAGGAACAATCGAACCTGCGAAATACCCTTGGAGAGTTCCAGTATTGGTGGTTCACCAGGCGAATGGTAAGAAATGACCAAGTGTTGATTACTCTGTCACCATCAATAGATATACTTACCTTGATGTTTATCCTTCACCCCTATCCATGAAGTTATCAACAAAGTGACCCAAAACACCTTCTTTTACTCCTCAATAGACTTGAAATGGGCTTACCATCAGGTCCCTCTTGTTTTCAGAAGAAAGGCCGATGACAGCGTTTGAGGTAGATGGTAGACTTTTTCAATATTGTCAACTACCGTTTGGAGTGGCTAATGGAGTATCCGTACTCCAACGAGTCATGGACGACTTCATAAAATGCCATAAACGTAAGAAGGTTTACGCCTATCTTGACGATCTGACTGTGACAGGTGCCACTAAGGAAGAGTATCAGAAAAACCTGCAACCAGTGGCGTACCTAGGTTTCCCATGCCCGGGGACAAACTCAGTTTTGGCCCCCCCACCCAACCCGTTCATGGCAGCACTGATGCGAAGAATGAGTTGGGAATAAAGGGGCTTCGAAAGCTGACTCGGGCCCTGCATTCGCCTGCATATAATTGTTTCTAGACCCGCCTGAAAACTTACTGTGACTGTGACATCACAGAATTGACGTCAGGATTTTGAATCTTGGAAATCATTAACTACCGTCGAGTTAAGAATCTAATAGTTTCGCCTGCAGCTATTCCCGCTGAAATTTTGGTCACGATTGAACATTCAAACTGTTTTATTACGACACTCCAAATTGCAGTAATTCATTCTCGAATTGTAGCAACTAGTAAAATAAAATGGAAAAACTAACCAAAAAGTTCCCTGATCATCTGTGTCAATATGCATGATTTTCAATGACAAATTTTTGGGTACAAAAATCTTCTTATTAAACAGGATAAAATTGGCCAGAGTTGCACCTTGTTTTCTAAACCACGAGTTTGTCAGAGCCTTTTGAAGATGCCGAATCCAGCGCACCCTCTTATTGTTCCTCTCCCTGGTCAGGTCTGGTTTCAATCACCGCTGATGCGAGCTGCAGGGACTAGGGGTTTCTAGAGCATGCACTCTCAGAGTTTTGAGTAATAAAACATCATAAAGGACTGACTGAGGGAGACTCAAGAGTCACAAATGCATAAAAGAGAAGAACAGACAGAAGAATGCATGTGAAAAAGTGAAGGCAAATGATTTTATACAAAACTGCTAGGCAAATATAAAATTGCAAAATCCCGAAGCATTTTGTTGGATATAACACCCTGAAAAGTTGACAGAAAATAAAAGAAATGCTGCAATTTAATGCTTTACCTGTAATTATTTAACTTCAAAGAAAATGTTATTTTGCTTTTACTGTAAATTTGTCGATTGTTCCTTCAGAAAATGCTATGAGTGAAATGTGTCACATCCACTAATCTAAGAAATATTTGAGATCAGTGACGCTCGTGCGAAATTCCAGGTTAGCATTTGCGTGACCTGAATTTCGACAATCATGTCCATGGAAATGCTCAGTTTCTAGGCCAAAATCATATAAAGCACATGTTGCAGTAACTGAAAAGTTCACAATAACTGATACAATCAACGTTGTTACACAGCTGCAGTTAGAATTTTGCAATAAGTATTCAACATTTATTTAAATATCCTACAAACAAAAATTATCATACCTTCCTTCAGAACCACACAAAATCCATTTCAACATAAAGTTTTTCAAACCATAAAAGCTCAATTTCCTGATCATCATCTGTAATCGTAATAACCAGGGGCATGCAGATAGATCTGGTGATTCCCGGGGCAACTGCTTGATTGCATGATCCCCACCAAATTCTAGTATTGAGGAAATGTGAAAAATACAAGCATTTGAAATAAGTAAAAACTAGTTTTGAATAAATAAACAAGTTTTGAAAAATTGAATTCAAATGAATTCAAAGAGTATTTTTTGTTTTTATGTGTTAGGGTTTTAGTAATATTTTTTATTCTGTGGGCTTGAGACATCTGTTTACAAGCAAATTTCTTCTACTCATAGGTAAGTCATTCATTGAGGAATTAGATATTGCATTTATTCATGAACTACCAACTACGTATCAGATAGGCCCACCAAAAGAAGATAGCACTTACCGCGTGTTAGGAGATAGAGTTGTTTCTCTTAGAAATAGTATCTGAAAAAAGTAGTACAACCATGCAATTTGATGCATTGCCACCCTTTTATTTTTCTGAACTATAAACAAATTGCTAAGGATGTTTTGTTCAGTAAAAACAGATGAAGGTAACGATGGCAGTGCTTCATCTCTTTCTCAGGTCACTTAACATACATTTACATGCTCCCTCAGGCAAGTTCCCATCAGATCCATGAAGCACGCTTTAGTATCCAATAAGAAGCGTCTGGTTCAGCGGAGCAAAAATGCGGTCGCGCACCGTGCCGCGTGACCAAAAACTTGGAGCACGCGAACGTTTTATACCTTTTATATTTCATGCATATGAATGCTGTATGACAAAGCTTATATGTGTGCTTTACAAAAAATTGCTGAGCGCTGCTAACATTCACCGAAAATTTTGCACCCCCGGTCTAGTTACAAGATTTTGATAAAATGCACGTTTTGTAATTTCACTCTTTGGATGACCCACTGCCTTGGATGTCCGGGGCCGTCGTCTCATTCATGCCCCCTCTGCACATCCCTGATAACAACATTGTGTAAGTTTTAGCGCTACTCTAAAAGCATGCGCAATACAGCAAACTGCACAGTGAACGCTAGATTCCCGTCCCATTGTGACGCAACTATAAAATGATAGGGAAGTCGGAAAGTCGCAACCCTGGCTTTCTGAAAGCGTTGTGACGCAGCCGTGAGTCAAACCACAAGTGGGCCCTTATTGCTGGAGACAGAAACGCCGCGTTGAAATGTCCCTTAGGTTTATAATTGCTCGCTTTGCGAACCTTGGTGATCTTGATGAGATTTCGCAATGACATTCAACATTTGGTAAATTGTAGTTATTAGCATCAGCTGACATTTGACATTTCGTACTTAGTACGTAACATTCCGACCTCAGTTTGGCGCTCCAAAGTGCTGCGCCCGGGGGCAGATGTCCCCCTTGCCCCCCTCGTTACGCCACTGCTTGCAACACTTACAAGAAGCTGCCATAACTGATGGACTGACATTTAATGAATCGAAATCGAAAATTGGTGTGAAAAACTTAGGTTTACTCGGTTATCTAGTTTCGTGTGGAGAGTTACAGCCTGACTCATCTAACCTACAAACATTACTGACATTACAACCTCCATCTTCACCTTAGGAGATGAAGAGGGTCATTGGACTTTTTGCGTATTATGCGAATTGGTTTACAGATTTCTCCAAAGAAGCTCGCCCGCTCCAATCAGCTTCATAATTTCCTCTTGGTAATGAGGCTTTAGAAACTTTCAAAACCCTGAAATCTGATCTAATCCATGCAAGTTTGAGGGTTATCAAAGACGATCGGCCCTTTGAAGTTGGAACAGACGGGTCTGATTACACGATCGCTGCTATATTGTCACAAGGAATGTGTGCCTTAAATGGCGCGAAGTAAACAAATGTGAACAGTACTCTGCAGAAAAAGAAAGTTTCTGTTATCATCAAAGCGACTCGAAAGTTGTCCCAATTCCTAAATTGTCGACACTTCACCCTCGTGACCGACCAACGTTCTGTTATTTTCATGTTCGCCCCGAGGAATCGCGGAAAGATGAAAAACACCAAAATAATGGTCTGGAGATTTGAACTGGGACAACTATAATATAATATTCGGCACAGACTTGGAAAGGGCAACGTAGCCCCGGATGCTATGTCTCGTATCTGTTCGTCTGTGTCTTCTGTCTCTTAGCTGCGACTACTTCATGACCAGCTGGAGCATCCTGGATTTGCCAAAACGAATCACTTTATCCGCTCAAGTAACTTACCTTTTATCAGTGAAGATACGAAAGAAATTATAAATAAATGCCAAACCAGTTTGCAAGTCAAATCGAGATTTTTTAATCTCTCACCGCGATCTCTTGCCAAGGCAACGCAACCGTGGGAACGTTTGCCAGTTGACTTTGTTTTTCCCTGCTCTTCAACGTCATCCACGACTGCTTTGGATTCCACTAACACTTTATTTTGCTTGCTTGGTTTTCCGTCTTATTTGCATCGCGGGGCGTCGTTCATGAGCAGAGATTTCAAACCATTTTTTTCAGAGCGAGGCATTGCTTCGAGCCGCTCTTCTCCATAACATCCGACCGGAAACAGCCAATGCGAGAGAGTAAACCAAACCAAGAGCGTGCGCAAGGGGAGTTGGGGTTGAAGACCTCCCCTTGAGCTTGATATTTTACAAAACTTTATTACCTGCGCAAAGGAGATTTTCGCATCCTTTTGGTTTCGCTTACTTTTTGTTTTCGCATACTTTTTGCTTGTTAATTTGTCAACTTAATGCAAATACCACGGAATAAATTTGCATGCAAATTTCAAGGAACAATGTAAATGGGCCATAAAGTAATAATTATGTTTTGATGGGAATTCGGGCTATCGTCTGCGTCCAAAAACCACCACTTTTTCACCACTTTTTGCAGACCCTCCATCCACTACGCATGTTTAAGATTGTGTTCCGCGATAGTTCACTTTATCCGAAACACTTGTCCTTATTTTTTCTGCTAAGGCTCATCAGCGCAATGGCTACATTAGCAATTCCTGTAGCATGATAGAACTGTTGCAAGAGCTCAAAAAGAGCTTTTTTTAACATGGAAGCATTCAGGAATTTCATAATGTCTCAGCAGCGAAAAAGGAAAACGAAACGTTTGCTGGACTTCTATGCATAATAAAAAATTGAAAGTTTTCTTGCGTACTTCATGCGCATTCTCAATTCTCGTGTAGTTTTGCAAGATTCTATTTTGCAAACAGGGGTGTGCACCCGATGGTGAGGACACACACTTTCTATGCTCGACTGCTCGTATTCGACAAGACATCAGACTGCATACAAAGAAATGAGACTTTTTACTTCGATGGCGCATGATTAATATTGGAGCAGATTGTCTGTTTTGACTAGCTCTAGTAGCAGTAGCGTAGCCAGCCCAAAAATATTTGGGGTGAAAAAATGGGGGCTAAAATCCTTGATTTTAAGCTAGCAACAATATTTTGTATAGGATACTGCCTCTCAAAGCACAAAATCACTAGACATTCCAAACATTTGGGGGGTCCATGGCTCTTTTGCCTCCCTGGCTATGCCTATGTCTCCTAGTGGTGTTATGCTCGCTTTTCAGGATCAAGTGTTCCACCTATTATTGAGGCAGGGCTGGGTCTTTCCTTTTCATTGAAGGGCCAGCTGCGCACAATAAATAGGACACATTATCATAGTTTAATGTAGAACTTACGTATCGTGATCACTCGGTCTCAAATTCATTTTGGGTCTTTTGCAAAGATGAGCGGATATATGCTTTTTGAAGCCAATTCCGATTCAACCATTTCGTTTCAAAATCCAATCCAAATATGAAAACCAAATTTTGTTCAAAATCCAAATTCCTATCACTGTTATTAAGCTAGACCTACATGTAAACCAACTGAAAGACTCAAAAACAAACAAATATTTTGGAAATCAATTCAAGTTAACTTGTGCTTTGCCTCTACCTTTGGCTCACAACATCATAACAGTTAAACACTGCAAAGTGCAAAGACTTCACAGTAATCACGATTAGCAGCAATGGTTAGCTCTGTTAAGCTCAGTAACAGCGTGTAAGATATAACACCAGAAGATTAACAGGTATAACCCACAACACAAACGAGCCGTCAGCACTAGGCTGCACATATAAACAATGATGAAATGTGCTAAACGTTATGAGGTAGAGGTATTAGTGTATGTACAACAATGGTGAGTCAAGAAAAGTGACTGGATCAATGAAAGTCAGACCAATTCCGTAACTTTGATGACATGGTACATAAAAGAGCAGATTTGTATCACTGTCATATTTAAGATAAGGCTTAATAAGTGAACAATCGCAATCAAAGGCGTACGCAAGGGGGGTTGGGGTTAAAAAAACCCTTTGAGCTTGATATTTTACAAAACTTTATTACCTGCGCAAAAGAGATTGTTTTCGCTGACTTTTTGCTTGTTAATTTTTCGACTTAATGCAAATACCACGGAATAAATTTGCATGCAAATTTCAAGGAACATTGTAAATGGGCCAAAAAGTAATAATTATGTTTTGGTGGGAATTCGGGCTATTGCCTGCGTCCAGAAACCACCACTTTTTCACCACTTTTTGCAGACCCTCCATCCACTACGCATGTTTAAGATTGTTCCGCGATAGTTCACTTTATCCGAAACAATTGTCTTTATTTTGTCTGCTTAGGCTGATCAGCGCATGCGCTGACCGCATTGGCTACAGTAGCAATTTCTAAAAAGTTTTACTGTTTCCCTAAAAGTGATCGATGTTATTGATAAAAAAAAATGCACGACAGTCTAATTACGGGGAAAGAATATGTTTCTGAAGGCTGGACTTGTGGTATGTCGATGTTTTTGACGAGTTTTGATGACTGTTGTGTGTGTGGTTGTGAATGTTTTATGTGTATACTCAGAGCCGTATCAGTCGCACTCCATACCCCCCAAATGCGGGGGCCCACGCTGTCACAGGGGGCCCAAATTTCAGACCCGTCACCACTTTGCCCCCTAGAGAAAGCTTCGATCCTTTAAATTGAAATATGAAGCACTAGAAATCAGTGATGTTAGGGTAGCCTTTGAAAGAAAAGTTCTTATGCATACAGTTACTTTGGGCCCCTTTGAAAGCAAGATATTTACACATTACAACTGTTGTTTGGGGCCCCTTTGAAAGTAAAGCAGCCTGCTTATACATTACAGTTGCTGTTGGGATCCTTTGAAAGCAAGGTACTTTACACATTACAGTTGCAAAGGGTGGCCCAAGGCAAAAACTGTGTTGGACATAGTTTAAAAATATTGGACAGATTTCAAAAAAATTGGAACCATCTCAAAAAACTCTTCGCCACACCTGGCGTCCCAAGCTGGTTATGGGCCTGCTTTGCCCTGATGGGCCTCACGTTTATTTGTCCGGCCCTGCCTACATGCCTAGTTGTAGGCTACAGGTCCAGAAGTCAGACTTCCACTTGATCATGGTATTTTGAGAAGTGATTGTTGTAAAAAAATGTACTATGTCGAGCCCAGGTTGTCCTCTCTTAATTTGTACTGCATAGCAGGAAGAAGCCTTTGGTGCTTACGACCAAAGTTACACATTTGTGCAGCCTGCTGTTCAGACAGCCATATTGGGTTAATTGTGAAGTTAGAAGATTCTATTTTGGGGTTGTTCCAGAACAGGATAGTGCAGTTAGTGGATTATGGATTTTAATCGTTGCGTCCACGTAGGCCTTAGTCTATATTTGCTAACATTTATAGGCGATTTGAGATACAAAATGTTATTAGCCTCAATGCGCACGCTTTGAGGCCTCAATGCGCACGCTTTAAAAGCCTATTTCACTTAAGCTCAGTTTATCAACTTGCGCTAATGAAAGAAAACGTTCATCGCGGCGGAATGCTTTGACCGGCCTCATGTTTTCTCCTTCGGTAATAATGTTTTGATAACTGAACGATAACATTGATTCTGCTTTCTCGCACATTTTTTACATTTGCCTGTCACTATGACAATATGACATCTCTGAATGATCGCCGTCAATTGAATGACAATGATTTACGACCTGATTCTTTTGTTAATCTCGTTCAAAAAAGTTTAGTTGGAAACTACAAGCTTATGCGTATTTGCGGGAAAATGCTTATAATTAATTTGCACAATGTGCAAATGCTGTTCATGTTGTGAATTAAAAATAAATTTTCAGAATTTTTAGCTCCCCTGGACAAACATGAAGGCCCCCAGTGGAAGACTTTCTGGCGACGGTTCTGCCCAGGCTCGAAGACACGGGGGGCATTCGGGGGCAGTTATTCCCAAATCTTTTTTGTGCCTCCCAAAATTTTGTTTTCCTCAAAAAGTTATGTTTTGAACATATGATAAAAATTAAAATATTTCCCCCCTAAAAGTGTATTTTCCCTTCCAAACCTTAAAACCTGGTTACGGGCCTGATTCTGTGAAAATTGTGCTTGCAATTAAGGTATTCTGTTTTGAAGGTCATTCGGCCTCAAGATGTAACATAACGTGGAAAACTTTTTTTGTCAATGACCATTAGGGGGCCCTGTAAGCATTTTTGGGGGGGCAGAGTTGGGCTGGTACGGCACTGTGCATACTGTATGCCTAAAAACGGCTATCTGGACTTTTGTGACTTTTTTGGGATAAGGTCTGTATTTTTTTCGTGAAGACAGGTTGGCAACCCTGTTGTGTAGTTTAGCAAGATTCGATCTTGCAAACTGGAGTGTGCGCTAGCCAGTCCAGCCGCACACCTACGCTCTACTGTGTATTCGACAAGACAGCTTCATTTTGCAGTTGTAAATTACTCTGACGCAGTGATGAGTGTGCCTTACTCGCTTTTTTCAACACGCAGCCAAAATTTTGCAGTCATTAACTCCTTTGTCGCAGCATTGGGTTTATTTTCCTCCGATATCCCAGTTTGGAGACCTGTTAGTTTATATTCAGTGCAATGACATATAAAAAGGGGAGTGCGTGCAGAAGAATATGCGTAGGGGAAGGTGGGGCACAGTGAAATTAGGGACACAGCCGTCTTTTTTGATTTATTCAAAAAGTTGAAAATGTTGAACTTTAAAATTTCCATGGTGATTTAGTCTCATACCAGCCGTAGTACTAAAGTGAAATTTTCGTTGATAGGCAGCCGTTGTTACGAATTACAGAGAAAGTTGTGTTTTTGCAACCCAAAAGTAATTTATAAAATCGGATTTAGATTCGAGTTTTGCCCACGTTAATCAACATCTTCTGTTCTGAGTTTTTGTGACGTTGTAGTCAGGGCAGTGCAACATTATTTGATAATGCCAGATTTTAAATTCTTTTTAAGTTGAATTGGTACTTCCTCATTTTATTTTTTAGGTATGCATGGGGCACATCTAACAAAAAAATGAGGCACACTCGACACATTGCCACTAGGTCAGTCTAAACAAGGTAAAGCTTGAGGGGTTATATTGGAATGCAGTACAGAATAATTCTAATCTATGAGCATTTTTAGGTTTGTTGTGTGCTTAGAGGCACATTATATTTGTATAGTAAAGCATGAATTTCAGCATACTGCACTGGTTTCATTGAATGTTTGATAATCATCAAATTTGTTTTGCTATGCAGTGATAGTGGGTAATTAGAAGGTGATAAAAGTGGAGATGCAGTCAGCAAGTGCCTACTGTACATGGGATATCACATGAACATTATGCAATGCATGCAAGCCAACTTTTTTTGACTGGTCAGGTGTACCCCATGCTCATGTCGAGTGTGCCCCGTGCACGGGGCACACTCGACAGAAAAAGTACCCTTTTTAAATTGATTGTAAAATTTTTTCTGAAGGGCGTTGTTTTTATGTTTTGGCATGATATTGTGTATATAGAGTTGCTTTATTGTGCGACAAATTTTGAGCTTGTTTGGACTTGAAATAAAGTACCAGTGGTCGAAAATGCAAAAAAGTGTCGACTGTACCCCACTTTCCCTATTATGTCAACAAACTTCGCCAAAACGTTGGTTTGGAAACATGAATATGACGTCAAATTGTGACGTCACAAAGACCGCACACCACAAACAAATGACCACCTTATGTCACTGAATGAAACCCCCCCATGAAATTTTTCTGCGTGCGCCACTGCTGATCACAGAGCAGAGGTGCAACTGAACCTATTCGCTGCACAAAAATAGGATTTCGTGTATCTCTGAATGTCACTGGCATCCTTCAGTGCTGCATGAAAGAACCTACTGTGGCGGCCTGGAGATGGCGCCACATGTTAATAAATGGTCACCGCTAGATGGTACCCATGAGTAACAAGTCACTGTCATAGTCCCTATATAATAATAGTGCAACCTAGTGTCAGCAGAGTGAATTCGATGAGTGATCTACTGATACTGCAGTTGCAATTGATGGTTGAATACGGTGACTGGTGGAAGCAAAGGGTGAACTCGTCGACGGAGCTCTATTGCTGCTGGTTGCTTTCCCGTTAGTTCAATGTCCCGAATTACCCTCTTTCTTTTGTGGTTGCCTAAGTAGTTCAAGGCGATGCAGATACCTGCAACTAATGGCGCCCGTTAAACGACCTGGGAGAAAGGCCATAAACCCCTCTCAGTAACATCCTCAGTTGAAGATCGTCTTGAACCAAAGGGCAAAGGTGATAAGTGATAGAACTTCAGGCTAATGGAGAGGGAAGTGATGTGGCGGCCTGGAGATGGCGTCACATGTCAATAAATGGTCACTGCTAGTAGGTGGTGACTGGTGGAAGAAAAGAGTGAACTCGTCGAGGGAGCTCTATTGCTGCTGGTTGCTTTCCCGTTTATTCAATGCCCCGAATTACCATATTTCTCTTGTGCTTGCCTAAGTAGTTCAAGGCGATGCATATGCCTGCAATACCACCAAAGTTGTTTTCTTGTTCAGCAAACTCATGAAGCACACCAATTAAAAAAAAAGGTGTTGTGTCACAGTTTTTTGTTTTTGTCCAACTTTGTTTTCCACAGATTTCTTCTGTTTTTCTCAACGCTACTGTTATGTCTCAACAATAAGCAGCAACTGCGGCCCAACAGCAGTTTCTAGCTGCAGGAGTGTCCAAGGTAGCATGGGTGCAATTAGGTGGGGGACACGGGGGACGCGTCCCCTCACTTTTTCAGACAGTGGGGATATAATGTGCCATGTCCTCCCACATTTTCTCTTTAGATTTCGCAATATATTGGTTTCACAACAACCTGTCACCCCATGTTTTACAATAAAATTGCGCCCATACAAGGTAGTAGGGGAGACCGGGTAGAGTTGTTACAAGGGCAAGTTGTTACAATCCCCATAATTTCTTTAAAAAATGCGGTTGTCCGCTTAATTAACACAGACAATTCCCACATCCAAGAGCTACAGGCTTGCAAAAACTTTGGTTATCAAGAAGTTAGGGTTGTGTTAGGAGGATTTATGTGTTTTCGGGTATGTAATGTAATTTTTAATGGCTGGCTAAAAATTATAATAAATACTACGGCCAAAGCAAACGATACAACTGACAAAAAACGATACAACTGTCAGTTGTATCGTTTGCTTTGGCCGTAGTATTTATTATAAATGTCAGTTGTATCGTTTGCTTTGGCTAAAAATTGTTATTAAGTTGTTGTTAAAGGCTTTCACTTGGTCACATTAATCTTGCATAGAAGTGTTTTCCATGCAGTTACTTGTGCTAACAACACTCAGAGTTATACCTACGTGGTTTTCTATGAAATCGTCGATAAGTGTTCCAAGATACGTTTGGGGCATGTTGTTACACAGTGTATCAACATACCCCGTGTCTTTTATTCTAACTACATAAAAACATGCCATCAGGTGTGTCACCAGAAAAAATTAGGATGCCACCAGGTGTCGTGACATGCACGAGTGATGATCCATCCTCATCCTAAAGCCGGTTCAAAAGTTATAAAAACACCATCATCACGAAAACTTCATTCGGTTATCTTGACATTATCTGCTGAGAAGATGTTAAAAGAATTAAAGAGTTGCAGAAGTTTGTAGTAAACCTCGTGGATCAAATCTGCCAAGCAGAAAAAAAAGAAAGTCAAGTCTGATGTCCATGTTTTTGTCTGTAGTAACTTCTACTCTAAATCTGCCCTTGGTGAGATGTGGGTGAAGTGCTTAAAATGAACAGGTTGGTCACATTCAGCTTGTGGTGATGGTGGTGACCTATTATGTTCATGATATTTGCCATGATTAAAACACTGTTATTTGTGATTTGCAGTGCCGCTGCACATTAATCCAGTCGCTGCATGAATTTTTCTGTTTTCTTGCAGTGACTGGGCTTGTTTATTGCATTGATTGTGCTCTCAAACCTTTACTTTCGTTTTCTTGCAGCTTTTGAACATGCACTGTTTTTAACTTGAATGTGTTTGCAGTTAGGAAACTATGCCTGGTGACAGAAACGACATTTTAAATGTGCATGTTTAACTCCCTATCACAGCGTATGGCTTCTCATTTTTTGAGCTCTTGCTGCATTTGAATTGACAGGTTTATTCCTGCAATATTTGCATGTTTACGTTCTTGTAACAGGCTACCCCATGGTGTGTAACAATATACCCAGTCCATGGGATCAATTGTTACACTTGACACCACCTCACTTTTCATTCAATAAAAGTTGTCAACGTATGAATTTTTTTGGTTTGTTTGTTGATTTTATTAGCTGAAAGATGTATCAACATTTCTGCAAATTTTCTTTGCTGCATATGTTGTACATTGGTGGTTATACTAATTTTAGTGAAAATCGTAACAACTCAACCCGGTCTTCCCTAATTGAGCTAGAAAATGTTGGTGGTGTCCAGAGAAGTTTGACAATTAGATAAACGCTCAACATGATTTCATGGCTAAAATAGGGTAATTTATAATAAAAAATGGCGTCCGACACAACTTAAAAGAAATGGTGCTTAGCGTACATCGTAACTTTGCTCCAGTATTGTTAGTGGAACTGCACTAGCCGTTAGGTACAAAGTTAACAAAGGATTGTAACTATTACCACAGCAATGAAATTAGCAGTGGGATGAAAAATTGAATGACAAGTAGTAACTTTTTTTACTGGAAAAAATGTAAAATGCATCTAACTCAAATCGTAAGTGAAAGACTTGTGTCTCGACTCAACTCATGACTCGACATGTGTGACTCGGCCACGTCACTACCATCAACATCAAGAAAGCATTTTGTTTTAAAGGAGATATCCAAGAAAAAACAAATTTTAGCATTACGAACCAGATGGAAATTTCGAAGTTTATTTCCTTTATTTTGGGGCGTTTACAAGTGATTGCTGTACAAAATTATATCAAGATCTATCTAAATGTGATGTTACGTTGTTTTGTATATGCTTTTTGTTACGCATGGCCAGGCGTGTCACGGTTCGTAAACATGCTCCTGACAACGTAATATGATGCTGCTTGCCAGATGTACAACTGTGATATTCAATTCAGAGAGAAGTAATGGTAATTGAACGCTTTGTTGTGTGTGCCATATGAGGTTTAGCATTGGCACTGGTTTGGGTCATGGATATCATTGAAACGTGTGAAGAGCATTCAAAGCAATTGCTTCAACGTGTTGAAGGAGCTGTTGATGAGATTACCGCTCAGTTAACATCGGCTACCCGAACCTTGAGAACAAGGTCAAGGTGAGATTCATGGGCATTGAATATCCCGGTGGACGTTGTTGTATTTTGTGTATAGTAGATGCTGAGTAGCCTAAATTTGTTTCCTGCAATGGTGCATCATACAGCTAAAGGAATAAAGACTATTAGGGTGCAATGTTAACGGATGTCGGTCAGCGTGGATATCATTAATGGAAGTGTGATGACGTAATTGTAGCTGCAAAGTACCTTGTTACACAATGAATAAAGGTGAAAATGCAACATAAAAAAATCTTTGTTGTTGCAATTTAAAATAATTTTAACCTGAACATGTAATGCTAAAAGATTATGATGTTTGAATTTTTTTATTTTCATAACTGTTCAGACCTAAATTTTGGTCCCACTGGACCTTATTATCAAGAATGGAATAATCTTATTGCAAGAGGGATGGTGGCTGAAAGTAAGCATCGGCTAACAACAAATAATAATTTTATTAACGTTGTAGTATCACTACTCACAGCAAAATATCAGTTTTCGCGACTCCGGTTACACTATTTTATAACCTCAACCAAGATCCACTATTGGCAGATATCCATCTTTTACGGGGCACCCTATTTAGGCATACGTTTTATAGGATATAAGCACTGCATACTTAGTCGTGAGTAATTTTTGACATTTTTGCATTACTTTTGTTGTAGTATATCTAGTTCTACACACATCCCACACCCACTTAAAAAAGGTGACACTTATTAATTTTATGTACCAAATAGAATTTAATGATTATAGCGTGCAATGGCTTTAAGCAGTGTACCATTCCAATGTTTTATTTTCTAGAGAAAAACTAGGGTAAGTGTATTAATTTGTGAAAATGTTAAGACAATGAAGGTAATGCAGGCAATATAGCCTGGTAAAGCTAAAGTGTTTTAATGAACTTTATGAAAAACTAAGATTCTATGTTTATTTTGAACTTTATTGTTTTCACTACGAAAAATTAAACTACGTAACATTTTTCCTGGTAATAACTTCTGTGTCACAATCTTGAAGGATATCAAATTATGTGGTCAGATCAGGGTTGTAGTACTGGCTCTACACCAAAACAGGACCAAGTAAGGTTGGAGATGTAGTCACTCCACCTAGTCTTTGGGTGATTTATGGGCCGTTTGCTTGTCAGTGTAGTTAGCAGGGCTTGTCTCTCCAACCTTTCCTGGAGTAATCTGGACACATGGCTGAACGAACATAGCTGGGTTCTTTTGATTCAGAGAAGTGACTTGACATTCAGGTTTTTACGAATTTTACAGCTGCGCACCTTCTCATGAAGTGTCACACCATGAACTCAACAACTACTCTCTACATGTGAGATAGGAAATTTTTAATAGGAAATCTATTTCATGTAACACTGGGTGTTCACAGACTACTCATGATATTCCAAATGGAGTACAAAGTAATTATATTTAAACTTCTTTGCTTATCCCAAACATTCCCAACAATATACTAATTAAAACATGGTAGTGTCTTGTAGAACTGTTCATTTCTGTTAATTTTTTAATAACTATCAAAAAATATATTATATTTCATATTCAATATTCATAAGTACTTATTTATTTATTCATTTCTTTTCAATTAAATTTTTTCTGTCAGTTTGCCATTAAATAAAAACCTGTAGCAAATTTTCTTGTCTACTTACATATGCTCAATAAGAATGTAATAAAGTTGCCTGTAGTTTTTCATCATGTTATTGATTAAAGATTTTTCACGGAATGACCAGCTTCACTCCTGATTTTCTGACCAATGTAATTTAGTGATCGTTGACCTATACAATGATGGTCTAGAGGAATAAACTGATTTTGCTTATTATTTTTGTTGAGTTGAATAATTATGGATTTTGATAAGGGGTGAAACTAGTCTGAGAAAGCTGGTGAAAAATTATTAATATAACTGTATGCACAAAAGTTACAACCTTTAATTGTGGATAGCAACTTCAAGTTTCCAATGCAGTGGGCTGAGATGATCTTAGAATTTGCTAAAAGTTATTGATATGACAGTTATAGTTTAGTTGCAGGTTTTAAACCTGGTTTAGATGTGTTTCCCTAATTGTAAAGCTGAACTTTCTTTCAGCTAAATTGTAATCAAAACTAAAAGGAAAGGCACAAATACATAAAGAAAACTGTTGTGTCAAATCAATTATATGGAGAAAACTTTGTCTTTGAATTTTTTATACTTGTTTCCATTCTGGTTATAATCTACAGCAGTGCACTTCCTAGGTCGTAATAATTTATCAGATGTTTTCATATAGATGTCACTTTACTAATACTTGGCCAAACAATTATGTTAAATAAACAAAATGAACTGGGTTAGCACTTAGTTAAACGTGGGTAACATTCATCTGCAATTACAAAAACAGTATGATAAAGATGTAAATGAAGAAAATATTTTTTCTTGCATTTAAATTTTACACTTCTTGACTATGATGACCATTTCCAGTTCACTCATTAGTAATAAAACACCAGGCAGATAGGTGATCATGCATTATGCAAAGTGTTATATTTGTAAAACTTCTATTTTCTTTTATGCATCTTCTATGTTTCCAGTCACACATTGGTTACATGAGTTAATCAACTTCGTACATGGACTTCTTCGATCGAAATCTTTTGGTAGATGATTGGTTTCAGTCAAACTTTGCAAAGACTTTTTAGTAACTCTTGTCATTGTAACTGTTTATCCAGATCATAATTTTTAATGAGTGATTTTGTTTTAAAATAGCTATATTTTCTTGTTTATAAATTTTCATTTTTTGTCTTGTCTGTTGGCTTGAACATGGTTATTATAGAATGCTGTTAATTTTGAATTTATATTCAAATCTTCCAAGTACCTGATTCACTATGTGTTTGATTTCATACAGAAAATAATATTTTTGATTTCTACTCTAGTGCATTGTGTGGCAGATATAACTGTTTTGTGACTTCATAGGCCTTCTCAGGTGCATTCTACCATGTAAAAGTGCTATGAAATTACATTAACAAAAATATTTCTCATGCTGAACTCAATGTCAATGTCTGTTGTATGCTGCTTTATGGATGTTGTGTATTACATTTGAGTTTTGTTAAAAAATCCTAAATTTTCCTTAGTGGGTACCACTAGTCAAAAATAGGTGCATCAGCAACACTTACTTCAATTTCATAAATTTCAAACACTGTTGGTTGTGTAGAATATTACTTTTTGATAAGGTTTGCTAGCTAGAATATTTTCAGTTAAGCAGCTTCAGACTGTAGGTTTCACTACGGTGTCCTGATTCTTGAAATAAAACTATTTTTTGCATTGTTGTTTCTATGGAGAATAGCAGAGGTATAAAGTTAGCCTGTTTTTGTTAGAAATATATATTGTGCAGTGTTTTCTAGCGGTATTTAAACACACTATTCTGATTTTTATACTGTATTTTTCATGTTTTTATGCTTAAGTAAAGCTATGCTGATGTTATTTATTTCTGTTAATGAAAACAATCATTTGTTTTTTTTAAAGCATGTGGTAAACTGCAAAAAATTTTGTAGCTACAGCTTTGTGAAATCTTTGGTCCTTGAGGAGCTAAACTAAGCTGATGCTTTCCAAGTTAGTTGATTTGCTTAGCTTTACAACTTGTTTATAACAAAGGTATGCTAAGTCTTGACCATGGGCCAAATGTCATGGGTCCTAGGCACATTCACAAGGCTTGAAGCTAAGGCTTCAGATTGTGATGCATACGGCTGCCAAACCTGGATTATGCTTATTGTGTCTCAGCGATGGTAGTTTCTTGGTATTTATGGCATTTCCTTTTGTCTTTTATATAACGATATTCTTATTGCGGACTCATGGTCCGTATCACAGACACAAGAGCACAACAAGTTGTTAGCTATACATCAGTGCACATTACAGAAACGGTGTTTGCACATGACCAATACCGAGAAGAGCGAAGCAGTTTATCCGCACCACAGCTGTATAGTCATTTGCAAAAGCACAGAAAAAGGATAACCATACAGTAGGGCATTATACAACCGGTGTTAGTACGTGTCCAGCCTTGAGAGGAGCAAGACACTTTCCCAGCACTTCTTACTTTTTATGCTTGGTGTGTACACAGTATCCACATATTTTTACTACACAAAAGCAATACTGATGAGATGCAAACTCCGAAAACATTCACGGACAACTACTGCATTTGGTCTCCACCATACAGGAGTGTTGAATAATTGAGGAAAAATGAAGATTTGTAAAAAGCATCAGACATTTGAAGCGATCGAATAAAAAAGTTGGATGAAGATGTGCATCGCATAAAAAATCGATACAAGTTGTTTCTTAGCACGGCATCAAAGGTCCTGACACAATGGCT